>ENA-OYWS01000557-OYWS01000557.1-human-gut-metagenome-genome-assembly--contig:-NODE-557-length-17074-cov-7.472237_pt1 | contig 17074 bp, 15 predicted proteins | sample MGYA00244813_ERZ653402 | MGnify/ENA primary metagenome ERZ653402 (study PRJEB26926, sample SAMN06165021) | human gut metagenome | biome: ENVO:00009003; feature: ENVO:2100002; material: ENVO:00002003...
CCCCCGCTTCGCGGGCCCCGCCCCTAGGGGGGGCCCGCGAAGCGGGGGGGCGAAGCCCCATTTCATCGGTGAGCCGGGCTTCCTTTACTTGATATTAGGACATTATTCCGTCAGAGCTATGCGGTTGACCGTGAAGAATGGCCGCGACATTACCCATAATGGACTGGTCTACAGCTATCCGGACGGCAGTCAGGACGTTCTGTGCTGCACCTCTCCCATCTTCCGGGAACCGGGATGGGAGGCGGCAGGTTGGGCGGAGCCGGAGGCGAAGCCCAGACCCGCAGCCCGCGAAGCGGGCAAGAAATCGGAGGGGGCCGACATGGAGCGCAGTATGCGCCGGGCGCGGGCGAAGCTCCGCCGACTGGCGCTTGCCAACGACTTCGACTACTTCGTGACGCTGACACTAGACCCGGCGAAGATTGACCGCTATGACGGCGCAGCCGTCACGCGGGCACTGGGCCGGTGGGCGGACAATATGGTCCGCCGCCATGGTCTGCGCTATGTCCTTGTGCCGGAGAGGCACAAGGACGGCGCGTTTCATTTCCACGGCTTCATGGCCGGGCCCGGCTTGAAAGCCGTGGATTCCGGGAAAAAGTGGAACGGGCGCACGGTGTACAATCTCCCACAATGGACCCTTGGATTCACCACCGCCGAGCGGCTGTATGGTGATTATCATGCAGCCGTCGGCTACTGCTGTAAGTACATCGGCAAGCAGGACGCGGAGCGTCCGCTGGGCCGATGGTACTACAGCGGCGGGGCTCTGAAAGAGCCCGAAAAGCTGTACTGTGATTTGGATTATAGGGCTGTGGAAAACTCTGTGGAGTTTTCCATACCCGGCGCAAAACTCAAAATTTCATACGATTTTGGAGGGAAAACACATGATTAACGAGGAAAAGATGGACAATATTCTTTTGGAACTGGGACACGATGATTTCAACCGGGGCACATCCTACATTCGGGAGGCCGTGGGAATGTACACGCCCGGGATGCGGATTGTCGGGGAGCTGTACAGCGCCATTGCAGCGGCCCACGACAGCACGCCCGCCCGGGTGGAGCGCTGTATGCGTCACAGCATTGACAAGGCGTGGAGCCGGGGCAGCGAAGCGGCCCGGCTCCGCTACTTCGGTTGGAGCACAAGCCCGGACCGCGGAAAGCCTACGGTCAGCGAGTACGTGGCCCGTCTGACGCGGCTTTGCCGCGAGACGGAGGGCCACGCATGAAAACGGAATATCTGTTAGAGAAAGAGGTCCAGCAAGTGCTGGACCTCTTGACGTATGAGAATCGGCTGGTCATGCGGACGGCGCTTCACACGGGGCTGAGAATCAGCGACGTTTTACAGCTTCGGCCCGAGCAGTTGAAGCCGAACTTCTGGGTCACGGAGCAAAAGACAGGGAAGCGGCGGCAGATCGGCCTGCCGGAGCCGCTGCTGTCCGACCTGCGCGCCAGCGCGGGGCGGGACTGGGTGTTTCCGGGCGATAAGCCCGGGAAACACCGGACAAGACAAGCCGTTTGGAAGGACGTGAAGCGGGCAGCGGCAGCCATGAGGTTAACTCAGAATGTGGCCCCGCATAGCTTCCGCAAGGTTTACGCCGTGGAGCTGCTGCAAAAGTATGGCAGCATTGAACGGGTGCAGCGGGCCATGGTTCATAGCTCTATTGAAGTGACAATGATTTACGCAATGGCCGACAAGCTGCTCACCGCCAAAGGAAAACGCCGCCGCAGCAAGCCGGGCCGGAAAAGGACTTGACATCTGCGCCCGCTTCTGGTAGTATCATGTCGAGGGAGGTGGATGCACTGCTCCAAACGACACAAAACCGCTATTCTGTTGCGACCGAGCACGTGCGCGGAGGTGCGCCCCGAAGGGGCGGGCCGGAGCGGACAGCGCAGGGGTTCAGGAGGGCCATACATTGGCCTATTTCTTTTGGGCCTCATGAACGCAACAAAATAAAAATTTTGTTGCGTTTAAAGCGGATGTATGCTATAATGATGGCATCAATCAAGTTTACAGGAGGTTCTTATGCAGCGATACCATGATTGTCCCCAGGTGCTGCGGGAGTTTTTGATCTACCACGAAAATATCAAGGGTCAGTCGCCGCTGACAATTTCGGAGTACTATCTGGATTTGAGAATGTTCTTGCGCTTCATAAAGCTCATGCGAAATGATATGCCAATGAGCACGAATCTGGATGACATCGATATCAAGGAAATTGACATTCAATTTATCCGGGATATCGACACATCGGATATTTTCGACTTTCTTTCTTATTTGGCCAATGACCGGGCAATTAACCCGGATTCAGCTGCTCCGGAATACGGAATTTCCCCTGCCGCAAGGGCCAGAAAGCTTTCGTCCATTAAGTCCTTCTATAAATATCTGACCACACGAACCAAGCAGCTGCAGGAGAACCCTGTGGCAGATCTGGAATATCCAAAGCTTCGCAAAAGTCTCCCCAAGTATCTTACCATGGAACAGTCCGCCGCGCTGCTGAAATCGGTGTCCGGGCAGAACGAAAAAAGGGATTATGCGATTTTGATGCTGTTTCTCAACTGCGGGATACGGCGCAGCGAACTTGTGAATCTGAACCTGTCAGACGTTTATGAAGACAGAATCCGCGTCATTGGCAAGGGCAACAAAGAACGGTTTGTCTATTTTGGCTCTGCCTGCCGGAAAGCGATCGACGCCTATCTTCCGGAACGCAATCAGAAAGTGCTTACAGACAATCGGGCACTGTTTGGTTCACGGGACAATAACCGGATCAGTGTGACGGCCGTTCATCGTCTGGTGAAAAAAGCGCTTTTACAGGCTGGACTGGATTCTACCCAATATTCTGCCCATAAACTGCGCCATACGGCGGCGACCATGATGCTTTCCGGAGGCGTGGATGTCAAAACCGTTCAGGAAGTCCTGGGACACGAGAACCTGAACACGACCCAGATTTATACCCATATCGAAAGCACAGAGCTGAAAATTGCCGCAGAGGCCAATCCCCTTTCCAAGCTTGACTTTTCCGAGAAAATAGAGGATAATAAGAAAAGCAACCAATAATTGACAAAATTATAGTGGAGAAAATGGAATTATGTCGATTGGCGAACGAATTACCGAGCTTCGAAAAATGCAGAATCTGTCTCAGGGACAGCTTGCGCAAGCCATGGATGTGTCCCGGCAGGCTGTCAGCAAATGGGAAAACGATCAGACAAGCCCAGATTCGCTTAAAATGATCCGGCTGGCCGAAGTGCTGGACACGGACATTGAGTACCTTACGACAGGCCGCAGAAACTACGGCAGACGGCCTCCTGTAGTTCTAAAGACGGTGGAAACCGTCGAAAAGGTTATCGAAAAGCCTGTAGTGCGGGTCGTTGAGAAGGTTGTAGAAAAACCGGTAGAAAAAACCGTAGTGCAGTATGTTGAAAAGCCGGTCATCAAAAAGGTTTTTCGGACGAAATATCTCAGAAACCCGGCAGAGCTAGCTATCGTTGGGATCGTTTGCTTTCTGCTGGGGCTGCTGGTGGGTTATTTGCTGTAGCCCCCTCTCCCCTCTCGTTTATCTCAATAATCGTAAAAGGCAGGGATTTCCTCCCTGCCTTTTCGTTATCCGCTTCCCTGCAATTTTTAATATTTTAGTTGAATTAAGCGTCAACTACCGGTTGCATATACAGTTTCTTGCATATTATAACGCCATTTCAATCGCTTCGCGCAGATTCTTGACGCGATACACCGTCAGACCGGCGGGAATCTCTGCCTTGTCTGATCCGCTCTTGGGGATGATACATTTTTTGAAGCCCAGCCGCATAATTTCCGCCAAACGCTGATTCAAATGGGACACGGCGCGGATCTCTCCCGTCAGTCCCACCTCCCCTATCGCCGCCAGATCGTCCGCAATGGGAACGTCCCGGTAAGAGGATGCCACCGCCAAAACCACCGGCAGATCTGCCCCGGGCTCATCAAGCCGTAATCCACCGATCACGTTGATATATGCGTCAAACAGGTTCAGCTTCATCCCGGCCCGCTTTTCTGTCACGGCCATGAGCAGAACTGCGCGGTTAAAATCAAAACCGTCAGCCGCCCGTCGGGGGACATTGAAAGTTGTTTTCGTCACTAACGCCTGAACTTCGGCCAATACCGGGCGGGTTCCCTCCATAACACAGGCCACGCAGGTTCCGCTTGCCCCCTCCGGGCGTCCTTCCAGCAGCATCTGGGACGGGTTGGGCACCTCGGCCAAGCCGTCGTCCAGCATTTCAAACACGCCGATCTCATTGGTGGAGCCGAAGCGGTTCTTTGCCGCCCGCAGGAGACGGTAGGACGTGTTGGGGTCGCCCTCAAAATACAGGACGCAGTCCACCATGTGCTCCAGAACCTTGGGGCCTGCGATATTGCCGTCTTTATTGATATGCCCCACCACGAACACCGTGATGCCCTGACTCTTGCTCAGCTGCATCATGGTCATGGTGCAGTCTTTCACCTGAGAGACGCTTCCCGGGGAGGACTCGTTTTCCTCATTATAGAGGGTCTGGATGGAGTCTACGATGAGAATATCAGGCTTCATCGCTTCTGCGGCGTCCACAATGTCGGAAAGTCTTGTTTCCGAGAGAATAAAAAGTTCTTCCGGCGCAACGCCAAGACGCTCTGCCCGAAGCTTCAGCTGCCGCTCGCTTTCCTCGCCGGACACGTACAGCACCCGACGGCCGACGCACAGACTGCTGCAAATTTGCAGCAAAAGCGTGGACTTGCCGATGCCGGGAGCGCCGCCCACAAGCACCAGACTGCCTGCAACCGCGCCGCCGCCCAGAACCCGATCCAATTCCCCCATGCCGGTGGAAAACCGGATTTCTCCGTCGCTGGTGATTTCCCGGATGCGCTGGGGCTTCCTGCTCATGCCCACGGGAGCCGATTTCGCCTTGCCGGCGGCCACAGGCTTTTCCACATGTTCCTCCATGGTATTGTACGCGCCGCAGCTGGGGCAGCGTCCCATCCACTTGGGGGTCTCATTGCCGCAGTTGGTGCAGTAAAAAACAGTTTTCGCCTTCGCCATTGTGTTTCTCCTTTGGTCTGTTTTCTTTATTATATCAGCGAAAACCTATTCGGTCAAGTGTTCGATAGATATTGACTGACCGTTGCCGCAATGACACAGCAAAGCTTTTTCTGATACGTGCCACAGCTGAGTTTGGCTTCCTCCTCCGCGTTGGACAGGAAGCCGCACTCGATCAGCACGCCAGTGCAGTCAATGTGTTCCATCAGATAAACGCCGTCGCTTTTCTTGCATTTTCGGTTGCTGCCTGGGTTCAGGGTGGAGACCAGCCTCTCCTGAAGCAGTTTCGCCAGTTGAGCGCTGCCCTCTGTCCCGGCGTAAAACACCTGCGCGCCGCTGTAGCGGCTGTCGGTAAAATTGTTTTGATGGATGCTCAGCAGCAGAGCGTTTTCCGTCTTGTTGACGATGCGCACGCGCTCTTTCAGGTCGGATATTTTTTTCTGGGCGATGGTCTCCCCTTTCGTGTAGATGGACGTGTCCGTCGTGCGGGTCATCCGGGTGTCATAGCCCAGCAGGTGGAACAGGTCATTTAAGCGGAGGGAAATTTCCAGATTGTATGTACTTTCCAGCACCCCCCGGCAGGATGTCGCGCCGCCGTCCTCTCCGCCATGCCCCGCGTCGATGATGATGCAGTTTCCCCGCTTTAACGGGGCGGCTTCGACCATGACGGATACGGTGCGGCACCCCCACTCCGCCGCGGCCAGCGTCCCCAGAACGATCAGAACATACAATAGCCCCCAGAGTTTTCGCTTGGTCATGGACACCACCTCGTCAAAGTCTATGCGTCCTCCCTGCCGTCATGAACCTTTTTGCAAAAATCGCATAGAATGACCCGGAGCGACAAATTTAGGGCAGCTCCGCACAATTTGGCAAGAAGACTCAGACAGGATTTTTGCCCCAATTCAAAGTTTGGGAAATGGAGGAATACTTTGTGTATTTCCCATTTCTCAAACTGAAGAAGTGGGGCAAAAGGACGGCTGAGGCTCGCAGACATAATTGCGCGGCGCTACCCTAACGAAAATGTTAGGAGGAATGACCTTTGGATAACCAGAAAAAGGAGGAAAACGGCCGCGAAGGGCGGCTTCCGGCCATGGCGCCGCTGGCAAATCCCTATGTTCCCTTCCAGCTGGAAAACCCGCCGCAGTATGAGGCGCAGAAGGGTCTGGTGCGGGGAACGCTGTTCCCCGGGCTGGATCTCCCCTTCATGGGCATGGTGAATCTGAACGAGCTGCCGGAAACGCCTTCGTCCCAGATGCAGGCACTGGCCTTTGCCGTTCAGGAGCTGGCGCTGTATCTGGACACCCACCGGGACGACCGGGAGGCGCTGGAGCTGTACCGCCGCTATCAGCAGCTTCTGGAAAAGGTGCGGGCGGAATATCAGAAATGCTTTGGCCCCCTGAACCACGGCACGCCGCAGACATCCGAGAGCTACCAATGGCTGGATGACCCGTGGCCGTGGGAATACACGACGAATAAGGAGGCGTAACCATGTTTGTATATGATAAGAAGCTGCAATATCCGGTGAAAATTGCCGCGGTGAATCCCCGGCTTGCCGCCATCATCATTTCCCAGTACGGCGGCCCCGACGGCGAATTGGGTGCGTCCCTGCGGTATCTGTCCCAGCGATATGCCATGCCCTTTGACGAGCTGAAAGGGCTGCTGACAGATATCGGAACAGAAGAACTGGGGCATTTGGAAATGATCGGCGCGATCGTCCACCAGTTGACGCGGAATCTGAAGGATTCTCAGATGAAGGATTCGGCGTTTGCGCCCTATTTTGTGGACCACACTGCGGGGGTCTACCCTACCGCCGCTTCCGGATCTCCGTGGAACGCCGCGTCCATGGCGGTGAAGGGCGACCCCATGGCCGACCTTGTGGAGGACATGGCAGCGGAACAGAAAGCGCGGGTGACCTATGACAATATTCTGCGGCTTTCCGACGATCCGGATGTGAACGACGTCATCAAGTTTCTGCGGGAGCGGGAGGTCGTGCATTTCCAGCGCTTCGGCGAGGCGGTACAGCTGCTTCGGGAAAAGCTGGATCAGAAGAATGTATACTTTATGAATCCGGCACTGGACATGTAAATACTTGGGGAGCGGCTCAGCGCCGCTCCCCTTTCTGCATAGTATGATTTTTGCCGGACGGTGCACACTTACACTATAAACTACGAAAGAGGGAAAAATCCCATGATGAATGAAAAGCTTTACGATGTCATCGTCATAGGCGGCGGCCCGGCGGGGCTGACGGCAGCGCTGTACCTCGCCCGGGCGGGCTGTCGGACGCTTGTACTGGAAAAACGGGGATACGGCGGGCAGATTGCCCTTACCAACGAGGTGGTGAACTACCCTGGCGTTCCGAAGACCAGCGGCATGGAGCTTACCGATACCATGCGCCGTCAGGCGGAGGACTTCGGCGCGGAATTCCTGATTGCGGAGGCGCGGGAGCTGTCCCTTTTCGATGCAGAGAAGACCGTGAAAACCTCTGCGGGGGATTTTCGCTGCATAGGCGTACTTCTGGCCACCGGGGCGCAGCCGAAAATGGCGGGTTTTCGGGGTGAGGAGGAATTCAGAGGCCGCGGCGTTTCCTACTGCGCCACCTGCGACGGCGCGTTTTTCCGGAATAAGGACGTTTTCGTGATCGGCGGAGGCTTTACGGCGGCGGAGGAAAGTGTTTTTCTGACGAAATTTGCCCGACATGTGACCATGCTGATACGGAAAAATGACTTTGCCTGCCCCGCCTCTGTGGCAGACAAGGCCAGAAACCACGAGAAAATCACCGTTCTTTTCAACACCGTGGTGCGGGAGGTCGCCGGCGATGACGGCCTGCGGCGTATCCAATACCAGAATACCGCCACCGGCGAGATCACCGACTACCAGAGTCCGGACGGCGAAACCATCGGCGTGTTTGTCTTTGCCGGGTACGCCCCGGACACGGCACTGGTTTCCGACATTGTCGAACGGGACGCGCGGGGATATATTATCACCGATGAAAATCAGAAAACCTCCGTTGAGGGACTTTACGCGGCGGGCGACATCTGCGTCAAGCCCCTGCGGCAGGTCATAACCGCTGCGTCGGACGGCGCGGTCGCGGCAGCCGCGCTGGAAAAGTATTGCGGGGCGCTGCGGGGGAAATCTTGTATTTGAATCCCCCCTGTGATACAATATCAAAAAGACGGCAGAAAATTCTTATGATAAATTTGCAACCAAAAGCAAATTTCTGCGTATAGAAAGGTGAAACGCTCAGAAAAAGGAAATGCTCCTTATATTTTTCAAAAATATTTCGTCCCGGCGCGCAAGATTTTCCTTCTTTTTCCGTGATGATAAGTGAAGGGCGCTTCAAACAGACACAAGGAGGTGCTTGCTTTGGACGATCAGAACATCATCGCGCTGTATTGGGCGCGGTCGGAAACCGCCATTTCCGAAACCGCGCAGAAATACGGCGGCTACTGCTTTTCGATTGCCAAAAACATCCTGACAAACCACGAAGACGCCGAGGAAAGCGTGAATGACACCTATCTCACGGCATGGAACGCCATGCCGCCCCGCCGCCCTTCCATTCTCGCAACCTTTCTCGGCAAGATCACCCGCCGTCTCGCCATCGACCGCTGGCGCTACCGGAACGCCTGCAAGCGGGGCGGCGGAGAGGTGACGCTGGCGCTGGACGAGCTGGAGGACTGCGCGTCTCAGGACAGTCTGGAAAAGGCCATGGACCGCAAAGAGCTTGCCGTGGCCTTCAACAGCTTTCTGGATTCCTTGCCGGAAACGGAACGGCTGGTGTTCCTGAGCCGGTACTGGTACTTAGACCCCATCGCGGACATCGCTGAGCATTTCGGCTTCTCCGTCAGCAAGGTCACCTCCATGCTCCGCCGCACCCGAGGTAGGCTCAGACAGGCGCTGGAAAAGGAGGAATTGCTGTGAACGCCAACGAAATACTGGATATGATCGGCGACGCCAAGGGTACATACCTCTGGGAAACCCAGAAATACAGAGACGGCACGGCGGGCGCGAAGCCCCTGCCCCGGCTCTGGCTGGTGGCCGCCGTGATCGGGCTGATGCTGCTGCTTGTGGGCTGCACGGTGGCGTATGTGCTGCGGCTTCAGGACTTGAAGGTGGCCGAGTACCGCCCCACCACGCCCACCGTCTACGACGAAAACGGGGACGTCATTTCCTTGCCGACCCTCGCCCCGCGAACCCAGATCACGCTGCAGGGCGCCAATCAGGAGGCGCTGGCGGAATGGAACAGCTTTTGCCGGGACTATGACCCGGATGGCGCCATTGTGACGGCCAACGACAACAATGAGCTGGGAATCCCCAACCCCTATTATATCCCCTATGGATGCTACAGCTGGGATATGGTGGACAAGCTGGACGAAATCGTTCAGAAATACGATCTGAAGCTGCTGTCGCCGGATGTTGGCTGTCAATCCTATGAATCCAGCGTGCTGTTTTCCTCACTGGGCATTGACGGCGTGTTCCATGGAGATGTGGAATACTTGGCCGGCTATTTTTACCCGGAGGGAACCTTCAATATCGCGCTGCTGTTCCAGCCGGACACCGACCAGTGGCCATATGAGGACAACCTTGCAGAATATTATTATTCCGTGAAGGAATATTTTGACCCTGTGTACTACGAGGTTGCCGACCTGGAAAACTGCACCCAGTGGAACTACACCCGCAGCGACGGCAGGACGGTGCTGCTTGTGATGAATGACGAGTGGGCGCGGATCATTGCCGACCTTCAGGACGCCCTTGTCACCGTGTCCTTCGCTTCGTCCAAATGGGACGGCGGAACCAAGGTGCAGATGACGCAGAGCGCGCTGGAACAGATCTCGGAACAGTTTGACTTTTCCATCCAGCCCCACCCGGCAGACATGACCAAGGTGGATGCACTTATGGAGGCAGCTCAGGCGGCCTACGAGGCGGAGCGCGCGGCAGCCGCCGAAAATCTGTACACCCAGCTATACACCAAGGGCTATGAGCGGTACATTCAGCAGATACTGGATACAGCCGATAGCACCTATAGCCGGGACGGCCTGTTTTACTCCCTGTATGATCTGAACGGGGACGGCGTGATGGAGCTTCTTCCCGGTGGAAAGGGATCATCGGTCGTTGAAATTTTGTCTATGCGGGATGGCGAGTCTTATCAGTACGCGGATTTCCGCAAATTCATCTTCCTGTCAGATTTGTACTTTACGGTTTGCGAAAACCATGTTCTGGAACTGGAGAAAACAAAGGACAATATTGCCGAAATACGATACTATTTTCGGGCGGAAGCCGATGGGCTGACGTATCTGGAAGGGCTGGAAAAGGTGGAAGACTCCTGGTATTCCCTGCCCGTTTCCCCTGTGGAAGACCCCAAAACGGAGGTACAGACAGCGATCACGGAGCAGCAGGCGCAGGCGATCATCGCGTCCTATATCCCGCTGGAAACCCAGCCCGAGCGGCAGCAGATGAAGCGCTACGGCGAGCCGGTGAAGCCCATCCCCTCATGGACAGACCCCTACGCCATGTACATTGCTGAAGCGCTGGAATGGTACGAGGATTCTGGGAAATTTGCCTATGCGCTGATAGACTTGAACGGCGACGGGATACAGGAGCTGATTGCCAGAAATGTGTGGACGATACCGACGGGCTGCACGGAGCCAGAGTACGCCCTTTCTGTGCATACCATTGTGGACGGAAATCGGGTATTGGTGTCAGAAGCTTCGGTAACCGATGTCTGCGAAGGTGGCATTCTGATGTACAGCCAAAAGGATGGGCTGTACTACGCATTTTTCCGTATGAAAGGTACGGAGCTGGAATTGATTGAAGAGATTTTTCAGGATTCCGTACAAAAATACTGGTGGCGCGCGGTCGAAGGCGAGAATCCCCAGTCGAGCAACTGCTCCGAAGAAACCGCCCGGTCTTACATCGCTCAATATCACCCCATCGAACTGAATATGAAGCCGTTTTCCGAGTATCCATTCAGCTGAGAAAATCCCCTCTGCCTCAAATAAACGAGGCAGAGGGGATTCATCAACTTGCCAGCGCCGCTTGCTGACTGCGGTAAAAATATGTTTCTCCGGAACCGTCTTTCGACCCGCACAGGCGGTCGCCGTCGGTGCCGTGTATGAGGTACAGCTGCCGCGGATTTTCCAGCCCGGCTACCCCCAGAGAGAAAACCGTCACGGAACCCCGGTCAAAGCAGTACGCGCCGCACATGGCATCAATGGTGCCGGTGAGCAGATTATGCTGTTCGCAGCTGACCAGCCCGTCCTGAAACCGGAACAGCTCCCCGGTTTCTGCGCAGTACCAGTCCCCCGAAAACTCCCCCGGATTCCATGCCGTGGCGCACAGCCCAAAAGCCAGAATCACCAGCACCAAAACCACCCCAATGGGTATCCACCGTTTCATGCGTTCCCTCCATCCTTCTCTTGTGCCGCTATTATACCCTACCCCGCCGCCTGCCGCAATTTGGAAAAATGGACAAGAATTATGTAAACTTTTGTGAAATATTTTCCTTGACATTTTTCGCATACAAAAGGAGCCGCCCGACAAGGGCGGCTCCAAATGGGTAAGAATCATGCGTCAATGGTGGAAATGCCGAGGGTGATCTCCTCCAGCACGTCCAGCAGCACCCGCACCGTGTCCAGCGCCGTCAGCATGGTGACGCCGTTTTCCACTGCGCAGCGGCGGATCTGGCTGGAGCCGGAATGCACATCCTCACAGCGGACGTCCATGGTGTTGATGACGTAGGTGACGTAGCCCTGACGAATGGAATTGAGAATTTCGTCGGAGCCGTCGTCTACCTTCGCCCGGACGCGGGTCTTGATGCCGTGCTGGCGCAGGAAAACCGCGGTGCCCACGGTGGCCTCAATGTTGAAGCCCAGCTGGTAAAACCGGCGGATCAGGGGCAGCGCTTCCTCCTTGTCCTCGTCGGAGATGGTCACGAATACAGTGCCGTAATTTTCCAGCTTCATGCCCGACGCCTGCATCGCCTTGTAAAGCGCGTGAGTCAGGTTGTTGTCGTAGCCGATGGCCTCGCCGGTGGATTTCATCTCCGGAGACAGGTAGGCATCCAGCCCCCGCAGCTTGGAGAAGGAGAAGGCCGGAGCTTTGGCATAGTACCGCTTCTGCTCGTCGGGGTACAGCATGTCGATGCCCTGCTCCTTCAGGCTCTGGCCCAGCGCCACCAACGTGGCAATGTCCGCCAGAGGATAGCCCGTGGCCTTACTCAGGAACGGCACGGTACGGGAGGAACGGGGGTTGACCTCGATGACGTACACTTTGCCGTTGGAGACCGCATACTGGACGTTGACCAGACCGGTGACGTGGAGCTCACGGGCAAAGCGGCCGGTGTAGTCCACCATCGTGTCGATCTCGGCCTGAGTCAGGTGCTGGGCCGGGTAGACGCAGATGGAGTCGCCGGAGTGGACGCCGGTGCGCTCCACCTGCTCCATGATGCCGGGGATGAGGTAGTTCTCGCCGTCGCAGATGGCGTCCACCTCGCACTCGGTACCCATGATGTACTTATCCAGCAGGACGGGGTGGTCCATATCGACGTGCTCGGTGATGACGCCCATGTACTCGATGACGTCGGCCTTCGTGTAGGCCACGATCATGTTCTGACCGCCGAGGACGTAGGAAGGACGCATCAGAACAGGCAGGCCGATCTCGTCGGCTGCGGCCAGAGCCTCTTCCAGATTGAAGACAGTGCGGCCGGGTGCGCGGGGGATGTTGCAGCGCTCCAGCAGCTCATCGAAGCGCTCACGGTCTTCGGCCTCGTCGATGGCATCCGCCGGGGTGCCGAGGATGGGCAGACCGATCTCGTCCATATGCTTTGCCAGCTTGATGGCAGTCTGACCGCCAAACTGAACAACGCAGGCGTCGGGCTTCTCGGTCGCGATGATGTTATCCACGCTCTCGGGGTTCAGCGGGTCGAAATACAGGCGGTCGCCGGTATCAAAGTCGGTGGAAACGGTCTCGGGGTTATTGTTGACCAGAATGGCCTCGCAGCCGTTCTTTTTCAGGGTCCACACGCAGTGCACAGAGCAGTAGTCGAACTCGATGCCCTGACCGATGCGGATGGGGCCGGAGCCAAAGACCAGAACCTTCTTCTTTTTAGGCTCGCCCTTGGCAGCGGTCTCGGCTTCCTTCTCGGCGATGAAGCTTGCAGCCTCGTTGTCGCCGTCGTAGGTGGAGTAGAAGTAGGGGGTGTTGGCAGAGAACTCAGCGGCGCAGGTATCCACCATCTTGAAGCCGGCGCGGTAGTTCTCCACGGGCAGGGTGTCCACCTGTGCCAGACGGCGGATGGTCTTATCCTGGAAGCCGTACTTCTTGGCAGTCTTGTACTGCTCCACAGACAGCACACCGTTGCACTGTGCCAGACCCTTTTCCAAATCTGCCAGATGCTGCATCTTATCCAGGAACCACCAGTCGATCTTGGTGATATCGTAGATGACCTTGTGGTCGATGCCGCGCTTCAGCGCTTCGTACACGCAGAACACGCGCTCGGCGTCCTGAACGTGCATGTGCTCCACCACTTCCTCGTCGGTCAGCTCCTCAAAGGGCTTGTGGGTCAGGGTGTCCATGCCCAGCTCAATGGAGGAAACTGCCTTCATCATGGCGGCTTCGAAGCTGTTGCCGATGCTCATCACCTCGCCGGTAGCCATCATCTGGGTGCCCAGAGACTTGTCGGCGTAGACGAACTTATCGAACGGCCACTTCGGGTACTTGACCACGATGTAGTCCAGCGCAGGCTCAAAGCAGGCACAGGTCTTGCCGGTGACATCGTTGGTGATCTCGTCCAGCGTGTAGCCGATGGCGATCTTGGTCGCCACCTTGGCAATGGGATAGCCGGTAGCCTTGGAGGCCAGTGCGGAGGAGCGGGACACACGGGGGTTGACCTCGATGACCGCGTAGTCGAAGCTGTCCGGCTTCAGGGCAAACTGGCAGTTGCAGCCACCCTCGATGCCCAGCTCGGTGATGATATCCAGTGCGGCGGTACGCAGCATCTGGTACTCGTGGTCGGTCAGGGTCTGGGAGGGAGCCACGACCACCGAGTCGCCGGTGTGGATGCCCACGGGGTCGAGGTTCTCCATGTTACATACGGTGATCACGTTGCCCTTGTGGTCGCGCATCACCTCGTACTCGATCTCTTTCCAGCCGGCGATGCACTTTTCCACCAGGATCTGATGGATGGGAGAAAGGCGCAGGCCGTTGGTGCCGATCTCGATCAGCTTTTCGCGGGTCTCGCAGATGCCGCCGCCGGTGCCGCCCATGGTAAAGGCCGGGCGCACGATGACCGGGTAGCCGATGCGGTCGGCACAGTCCAGTGCGTCCTGCAGCGTCTCCACCACCTCAGAGGGGATGATGGGCTGGTGCAGCTTTTCCATGGTCTCCTTGAACAGCTCGCGGTCCTCGGCACGGTCGATGGTCTCGGGCTTGCAGGCCAGCAGGCGGATGCCGGTGCGGTCCAGATAGCCGGAGCGGGCCAGCTCAATGGACAGGTTCAAGCCCATCTGACCGCCGAGGTTGGGCAGCACGGAGTCCGGCTTTTCGATGTCCAGAATGCGCTCCACGACTTCCAGCGTCATGGGCTCAATATACACATGGTCGGCCACGTCCGGGTCGGTCATGATGGTAGCGGGGTTGGAGTTCAGCAGAACAGTCTCGATGCCCTCTGCTTTCAGGGCGCGGCAGGCCTGCGTGCCGGAGTAGTCAAACTCCGCAGCCTGACCAATGATGATAGGGCCGGAGCCAATGACCAGCACTTTTTTGATTCTGGGGTCCTTCGGCATTTCAGCGTGCCTCCTTTGCTGCTTTGACGTTGTTCAGGAAGCGGTCGAACAGGAATTCGGTGTCCTTGGGGCCGCCGTTTGCTTCCGGGTGGAACTGCACAGCGTAAATTTTCTTCTCGTCGCAGGCCATGGCTGCGACATCGAGCGTAGGCGTACGGCCGATGACACTGAATCCAGGGGGAGGAGTCATGACCTTGTCGCCATGGCTCATCCACACTTTTGTGGTCTCCGGCAGGCCCTCCCACAGGGGAGAAGCGGCAGTCAGCGTAAGCTCGGCCGGACCGTATTCACGGGTCTCAGAGCGGGAAAGACGTCCGCCAAGACCATCAGCGATAAGCTGCATGCCGTAGCAGATACCGAGAACCGGCACTCCAAGTTCAAAAAATCCCCTGTCCAGCACAGGAGCGTCCTTGTTGCCAACGCTGGCCGGTCCGCCAGAAAGAATGATGGCCTGCGGCTTCATGGCTGCCACTTCCGAGGCCTTCACTGTGCAGGGATGAATTTCCGAGTAAATGCCGGCTTCACGTACACGGCGCGCTATCAGCTGCGTCACCTGCGAGCCGTAGTCTATGATGATAACCTTATTGGGCATATGGCTTCACTCCTCCAGAAAAGGAGCGCCGCGGTAAAGCCCCGCGGCGCAGGATACACTCTAGTTGTCAATCCGGTAGTTCGGCGCTTCCTTCGTGATGACAACGTCATGGACGTGACTTTCACGCAGGCCAGCAGGAGAGATTTCGCAGAATGACGTATTCTTGTACAGAGTCTCAATGTCCTTGGCACCAACATAGCCCATGCCGGATTTTACGCCGCCCATGAGCTGGTAGATGACATCCTTGACAGAACCACGGTAGGGAACACGGCCAACGATGCCCTCGGGCACAAATTTCTTGCTGCGCTGCTGAAAATATCTGTCAGAGCTGCCGTGCTTCATGGCGTCGATGGAGCCCATACCGCGGTACACCTTGTACGTACGGCCCTGGTAGAGCACGGTCTCGCCGGGGCATTCCTCGGTACCGGCAAACAGGGAACCAATCATGACGCTGTGAGCACCGACAGTCAGCGCCTTGACGATATCACCAGAGAACTTGATACCGCCGTCAGCAATGCAGCAGCGATCCATCTCACGGGCGGCCCGGCTTGCTTCGATGACAGCCGTCACCTGCGGCACGCCGACGCCGGCGACGATACGGGTCGTGCAGATGGAACCGGGTCCGATACCAATCTTGACGCAGTCGGCACCGGCCTCGAGAACAGCCTTGGCGCCTTCATAAGTCGCTACGTTGCCGGCAATGAGCTGGCACTTGGGGAAGGCAGCCTTCACTTTCTGGATGGTGCGCAGCACATTCGCAGAATGCCCGTGCGCGGAGTCAAGGACGAGGACATCAGCTCCGCCCTGCAGAAGCTGCTCGGCACGATCGATAGTATCGCTGGTCACGCCGATGGCAGCGGCCACGCGCAGACGGCCGCGATCGTCCTTGCAGGCATTGGGATATTTCTGAACTTTGTCGATGTCCTTCATGGTGATAAGGCCGCGCAGGTGTTTATCCTCATCAACAACCAGCAGCTTTTCGATGCGGTGCTCATGCAGATGACGCTTGGCTTCCTCAAGAGAAATGCCCATGGGCACCGTGATGAGATTCTTGCTGGTCATCACGTCGCGCACGCGGACGGCGTCTCCATCTTCGACAAAGCGGACATCACGGTTGGTGATGATGCCCTTCAGGGCACCGTTGTCCACAACAGGAAGACCGGAAACCCGGAAATCATGCATCAGGGCAAGGGCTTCACTGACCGTGCTCTCGGAGCCGATGGTGACGGGGTCAAGAATCATGCCGCTCTCGCTCTTCTTGACACGCTCGACCTCGAGTCTCTGCTGGGCGATGGACATATTCTTATGGATAACGCCGATACCACCCATGCGGGCCATGGAAATGGCCATGGCGGACTCGGTCACCGTATCCATAGCCGCAGAGAGCAGCGGAATGCGCAGCTGTATCTCCGGAGTCAGCCATGTGGAGACATCAACCATGTCAGGGGTAACTTCCGAGTAGCTGGGAACAAGCAGAATGTCGTCAAAGGTCAGAGCCTTGCCTCTATTCGTAAACATGTGCGCCTCTCACTTCTTAGGTGGACCTTGGTAAAAAAAATTGAATTAGCTCTCATATATTGGGCCACGCCTCTTGTCAATAAACCGCAAACCTTCACGTGTCACGCAGTCATTTTATCCGGGGAGCGGAAAATATTCAGGCCCCCGGAGCTCTATCC
>ENA-OYWS01000558-OYWS01000558.1-human-gut-metagenome-genome-assembly--contig:-NODE-558-length-17064-cov-6.461814_pt1 | contig 17064 bp, 12 predicted proteins | sample MGYA00244813_ERZ653402 | MGnify/ENA primary metagenome ERZ653402 (study PRJEB26926, sample SAMN06165021) | human gut metagenome | biome: ENVO:00009003; feature: ENVO:2100002; material: ENVO:00002003...
CTTTCGGACATTTTCAGTGCGTTTTTGAAATGCCGCTATTGATTATCAATGTGTTACGTTTTTTTGTTGTCCGGCTCTGTTTTTTAAGTGTTGTTTTATTTAGAAAAAAACACTACATTTGCAGCGAACGAAAACAGATAAAAAGAGATTTAAACAAATCATTAACCAATAAGATACTTGCTTATGAGAATACCAAATCTAATTAGCCTTTTTGTGTTTGCGCTGATGTCGTATAGTCTTGATGTTTCTGCGCAGACAGATACTGTGAAAGTGTTTGTCGGCGGTGAGGTGTTCGATGGAGATGCAAATGGCGAACGTGTGGCATGGGCTACGGTCCGGCTGCGGTCGGCTGCAGACAGCACGCAGACATACAGCACTGCGACAGACCAGAATGGTGTGTTTCGGCTTGAGGATATTATCAAGGGCAAGTATAATATGGAGGTGTCTTGTGTAGGCTATGAAACCGAGTCAAGGACAGTCACGGTCGGTAATGACACCATACTTCCGTCATCCGTATTGAAGGAGTCTGCGCACATGCTTAATGAGGTGCTCGTTAATGCTAAATACACAAAGATGAACCATAAGGGTGGTTATGTGGTGCAAGTGAAGGGTAATCCGCTGGCAAAGGTCAGCTCAACAGAGAACTTTTTGAGCACTATTCGTGGCATATCTATATCTGACGATATACGTGTGTTCGGCAAGCAGGGAGTGATAATTGCGCTCAACGACCGTGTGATAAGCTACAAGCAGCTTAAAGAGATACCGACTTCAATGATAGAGCGTATAGAACTTGAACAGCAGGCTCCGTCGGAGTATGTGAGTGGTGGCGTTAAGCCGCCGCTTCTGCGTGTGGTCTTGCGCAATGAACCTGGTCTGTTAGGGTCAGTAGGGCTTTCGTCATGGTATTGTATGGATGAGAGTTGGGCGTTGACGGAGACCGCAAACGCTCTGCTTTCGTTGGGCAAATTCAGTCTGCTCAACAACTTCAGTAACACAAACGGATTCTGGAGGGACGGAATCAAACAGGATGTCTTCTATGCCGACCACGAAACACATCAAAAGGCAGAATCGCGTCAAAAGCTGAAGCGTTCGCTGCAAAACGACTTGAATATGCGTTATAGCTTCACGCCATACGACCATATTGATGTCAATGCCTCGTATTCTACGCAGAAAGAAAGCGGCAAACTTCTGAACACGGGGGATGTTGCGTTGTTCAACGAGCATGGGCATGACTCCAACTACGGCAACGGAGTAAGCGTGAAGATGGTGAAGGGATTGAAGAAGGACGGTGTGAGCAAGGTGTCGGTGAAGGGTTCTTACTCCGAATCGCATTTCAAGGAAGACCGTAAGTACGAAGCCTTCTCGTCCGGCGTACAGTTGATGGACATCGACAATGGCAGATACAATGCCGACATCAGCACAATACTTACATACGCTATCGGCAGGAGTCATTCGCTGAAGGCGGGCGTGAACTATAATAGGATATCGGAACTGAACAGCTATAAAAACCTTGGTGAAAACACTGTTAAGTTTATGGACGACACTGACAACAGGCTCTCCGTGGCGCAGACGCACGGAATGGTGGAGTATGAGAACACTATAGCGGGCAAGTATTATCTGAAGGCGGAGATGAACTTCGACCATTACAAACTGGGCTACGATGACCATCTTGCCGGTGCACGTATTGCGAATGTCAGCAACGGACTATATGGTAGCGTGTCGGGTTACATTCCGTTCAATCAGGAAAAGCAGCGCTATCTGAACCTGTCGGCGATATACACATTCTCTTACCCTAACTACGGCTACTATTCGCCTGTCGTAGTGTATCAGAACGACAAACTGTACAACAAAGGCAACCCCGACCTTGATGTCGAGAAGCTGTATATCTTCGAATTGGCATATTCTGCCAACCCCCATCTCAGCATTAATTACGGCTTCTCCCATCGCACCAACTTCGTGAGTGTGTTCATGCATCAGGACGCAACCGATCCGACGGTATATTATACCTGTCCGGAAAATGCAGGACACGAGAACGTACACAGCTTGGTGCTCAGCTATCGTGTGAATCCGTTCAGAATATGGACTGTAAATGCAATGCTGGTCGGTGAGTACAAGAATACGCATACACCAAACGAGCGTTTTAATGCGGCTACGGCTTTTCTGAGTGTGCACAGCTATGCTCGTCTGACAAACAACACAGGGCTGAAATTGAGGTTCGAATATAAAGCTCCGAGCAAGTCTGTGAACGTAAAGAAATCTGGAAATTACGTTCTTAGCTTAGGAGCATACGCCTCGTTCTGCAAGAATCATCTTAACATGGACCTTACGGGCTACAGGGCTTTGTGTAACAAAGTGGTGACGACAACGTCAGGAGACGGTTGGCGCATGGAGCGACGCAACAGATATTCTGAATTCAGAATAGCCTATAACCTAAGCTGAAACTTCAACTTCGGCAAAAAGATAAACGGCAGACGTGTGGAGAGTGTAAGCACAAGTGCAAAGGAACGGCCTACACTATAGAGTAGATATGTATGTTTGGGTCAAATTTCAAGGTTTATAGGCAGCATGATGCTATGCAATGTGGCATTGCTTGTCTGCAGATGGTCTGCCATCATTACGGCAGAGATTATACGCTTGATGCGTTGTCGCACTTGTGTGGTGCGACAACGCAGGGCGTCTCGCTACTTGGCATTAGTGATGCAGCCGGTCGTTTAGGTTTGCAGACGGTGTCAGGAAGGGTTTCGTTGGAGATGCTTGGCAAAGCCACACTGCCATGCATATTGCATTGGAACCAGAACCATTTCGTTATACTGTATCGCATCTCACATAAAGGTATGCGGTATCACATTGCCGACCCAGCCCGAGGTTTGGTAGAATACACACAGCAACAGTTTGTAGACCATTGGGTAGGTACCCATTCTTGTGGCGAAGAGAAAGGGATAGCGATGTTTTTGGAGCCGACACCAGCATTCTTTGATTGTGGCTGTGAAGATGGGGCTTCGTCCGAACCAGAAAAACGTTCATTTGGCTATCTTGCAAGATACGTGTGGATGTATCGCAAGTATTTTGTGCAGATAGGTGCAGGTCTTATTCTTGGTAGTTTGATGCAGCTTATACTGCCGTTCTTGACGCAGTCGATAGTGGATGTTGGTATTCGCAACCATGACATAGGTTTTGTTTGGCTCGTGCTTATCGGTCAGTTGATGCTAACGTTCAGTAGTACGGTGGTCGATTTCATACGACGTTGGTTGTTGCTGCATATCAATATGCGTGTAAACATATCGCTTGTTAGCGATTTTCTTGTTAAATTGATGCGTCTTCCGATGTCGTTCTTTGATACCAAACAGATGGGAGACATTCTGCAGCGTATGGGCGATCACGGGCGCGTTAACTCGTTTCTTACGCAGCAAACACTTGGAATCATGTTCTCGATGATAACACTTGTTGTGTTCAGCGTCGTGTTGTTTTGGTACAACGTGTTGATTTTTATAATATTCTGTGTTGGTGGAGTGCTTTATGGTTTGTGGCTTGCTTCTTTTCTGCAGCGTTGCAAGCAGATAGATTATGACGTGTTTGAGTGTCAGGCAGAGAATAGCAACAAGACCTATGAACTTGTGACTTCTATGCAGGAGATAAAATTGCAGGGTTGTCAGCAGCGTCGCCGTTGGGAGTGGGAAGATGTGCAGGCGAAATTGTTTGGTGTACAGATAAAAAGTCTGCGTCTGCAACAGACGCAAGAGGCTGGCAGCATATTCATAAACGAGGTGAAGAACATAGTGATAACGATAGTGGCAGCCACGGCGGTAATAAACGGTGATATGACTCTCGGTATGATGCTTGCAGTGCAGTATATTATCGGTCAGCTTGGACAGCCTATAGAACAACTGATGTCTTTCGTGTATTCTTTGCAGGATGTGCGTATAAGTCTGGAGCGTATAAACGAGATTTATACGATTGATGATGAAGAGAAAAACTGTGGCAATCGTTGCAGATACGATGATGACAAGAAAGGCATAGATATAACAGAGGCTTGTTTTAAATACGATCGGCACGCTTTGCAGAATACGATAGACGGGGTGTCTATCAGCATTCCGCATGGAAAGGTTACAGCCATAGTTGGAGCTTCCGGTAGTGGAAAGACAACGCTTGTTAAGCTGATGCTTGGCTATTACCCGCTTCTGTCAGGGAAAATATCTGTTGGTGGCACAATGCTTAACGATTTAAACCCGATATGGTGGCGCTCACAATGTGGGGCTGTGATGCAGGAAGGAGTGATCTTCTCTGAAACTATAGCGCGTAACATAGCTGTTGCTGACGGCGAGATAGACACCAAGCGACTTGCCGAGGCTGCCCGTATAGCGTGTATCGATGGTTTTGTGGAGTCGTTGCCGCTAAAGTATAATACGAAAATAGGACGTGACGGTATGGGGCTTAGCCAGGGATAGAAACAGCGCTTGCTCATAGCACGTGCCGTGTATCGCTCGCCTGATTTCATATTCCTTGATGAAGCGACCAATTCGCTTGATGCACAGAACGAACGACAGATAGTGGAAAATCTTGCAGATTTCTACTGTGGACGTACTGTAGTGGTGGTAGCCCACCGTCTGAGTACGGTGCGTGATGCCGACCAGATTGTGGTTATGGAGGGTGGGCGTGTTGTTGAGACAGGTACGCATGCTACTCTTGTGTCACAACGTGGCGTTTATTATACTCTTGTTAAGAACCAGTTGGAATTGGGGTGTTAGCGAATTGATTTTTTGTGTAACCCCAAATAAGTAGGACGTTATCATGGAGAAAGATACAAATATCGAGCTGCGTAGCGAGGCTTTACGCAATGTTATAGGACAGGTGCCGCCACTACTTGTGCGTGTCGGCACTATGGTGATTGTGTTTATAACGTTGGCATTGGCGTTAGTTGTGTGTTTCGTGCCTTATCCTATAACTATAAAATCGGACGGTATGGTGGTGGAAACAAAAGGTAGTGGTTGGGTTGCTGTAAGAAGTCGTGTGCCTTATAAGTTTCTATATGTTTTTGATACAACGCGTGTTGCTAATGTTACTTATGAGGGTGAGCCTGATGTTATAAGCAATGCAAAAGTGGTTGATGTTGATACTAAAATAGTAAGGAAAGGAAACGATAATTATTTTACGGTAACACTCTTAAGTTCTACCGCTCCAAACGTTTTGCCAGTTGTAAAAGGCGAGAGTGTGAAAGTTGAAACGATTGTCAGCGAAAAAACAATCTGGCAAGTATTGTGGAATTAGCAAGATGTTGTATATTTGCAGAATAATCTTAAAAACAAAGAATTATGAAGAAAATGTTATTAACGCTGCTTGTATGCCTGATATCGGCATTGGCAAGCGGCTCTGATGGCACGAGAGTATTAGGTGAAAGGGTTTGCAAGGATGTAAAGCCGTTCAGCGCATTAAGCATTACGAAAAACTGTAACGTGGTCTACGAGCAGGGCGACGAATATAAGGTGAGAGTGGTGGCAGAATGAGCGTTGCTGGATAGCATTGCGGATATAGCCGACTGTAAGGTGGTGGGCGACATGCTTGTCATCTCTGTCAAGAGCGTCAATGCCTGGTTTCTTTCCTCGCTGGAGAGGGTGGATGACGTAAAACATGGCGAGGTGTTTGTCAACGGAGTGCCGTATATACGTGTTCGGAAAAACGTTATAGTAGTATATGTAACAGCGCCGAACATAAACCGTTTCCTATGTCAAGGCAGTGGAAGTTTGAGAGTTGACAAGATGGATGCCGACAAAGTAGAGTTTTTTGTGTCGGGCGCTGGCAGTGTAGATATAAAGCAGCTGAATGCAAATGATGCAGCGTTCCATGTGAGTGGTTCGGGCAGTGGCTCGGTTGATGTGCGTTGCACAGGCACGCTGTTGTGCAACGTTTCGGGTGCAGGCAGCATTGGGTTCTCAGGCACAGCGGCTAAGTTCGATAAGATTGTGTCTGGCGGCGGATCTGTATATTGTAGCAAGCTTCGCTGTTCGGGCAAAAAGGTTACAGACAAGAACAAGGCGTGCAGCGAAGGCGAGCGTCTTGTGTTCGGTGATGTAGAATAGAGCATAGTCTTTATAAATTTTGCAAATCAAAGAAATTATGACACATACTACATTTGTAATATTCTATATTGTACTCAATATCATTTATTTGTATATTCTTGGTTCAGCAGGAAAAGATATAAAAAAAGCGATACAATTACGCGACAAACAATGGTTTATAATATGTATTATACGTGTGATAATCATTCTATGTGTCATTGTATGGTTCAACTATGCATACTATAATAAACTATAATCGTATTTGCGAACCGCATCTTATGTAGGCGAAAAAATCTACCATATCTTCCAGAAATGCCGTAAGCTGCACATTATGAGCATGATAAAGGCTGGGAGATAGGCTTGGAAACGAAATATCTTCCAGCCTATCTTCCAGCCTTTGCTGTGTTATTAAACAAGGGGGTTGTGATGCAAATCACAGCCCTCTTGCTTTGTATATGGTCTCTTTTGCGGCGTTTATCTCCTGGAACTTCTTCTCGGCAGCCTTGCGCACGTCGTCGCCGAGCGTAGCCACGCGGTCGGGGTGATGCTTGAGTGCCATGCGGCGGTAGGCAGCCTTCACCTCGTCGTCGGTGGCTGACGGTTCGATGCCGAGCACCTTGTATGCGGCTTCGAGGCTGTTGCCGCCCGAAGAGAGGTTGAGCATCGAGCTGAGGTCCTCGGCGGAGATGCCGAGACTGGCAGCCACGAAGTGCAGGGCGTCGATCTCGCTCTGCGGCACGGCGCCGTCGGCCTGCGCTATGAGCACAAGAAAGTTGAGCAGCTGCAGACGCTGCGAGTAGTCCATGTGCTGCGCTATCTCGGCGCACGACTCGCGTATGGTGTTCTTGAACGCCGCTTCGCCCATCTGCTTCTGTCGTTCGAAGAGGCGCAGAAGTATCTCCTCGCCCTGTCGCACGGCTATCTCGCCGAAGTTGCGGCGCAGGAAGGTGCGCACAAGCTCCATCTCGGAGTGCATCACCCTGCCGTCGGCTTTCATGATATACGAGGCGAGCACGAGCAGTGAGAAGAGGAACGAGTTGCGCTCGCCCTCATACTGCTGTTGGGCAGAATAGCCGCCGTAAGTGTTGCCGCCGTATGCGTTGCTGTTTCTGTACGTGCCGTTGTCGAACGTGTTGTTGGCGTTGTCGCTAAAGCCCTCGGCTCCCTTCTCAAAGAGCCAGCCTATGGCGTAGCCGGCAAGTGCTCCAAGCGGTCCGCCGTTGATAAAGCCGAGGAAACCGCCAATCCATCTTCCTATTCCCATGTTTTGTTGTTTTTAATAAGCCTTTTGTACGAATTGCTCCGCTTCCGCTTCCGCCATGCCGCTCTCCACAAGCACCTGCTTCAGGTTTGCGTAGTTGCGGCGGAACGCCTCGATGCGCTCAGTTGCCTCCTCAGGGGCGTAGCTGATGGCGACGCCTGTCGACTCCATTGTGCCCAACTGCTCGTTGAACAAGAAGCCCGGCGTGCGGCTCTTGATGGCTATGCAACCCTGCTGTATATGGCGGAACTTGCCGATGAGTCCGTCGGCAACAGGCGCGGCGTTCTTCGGGAACGTAACGGTGACGGTCTTCTCCTTCGTGCAGTCGGTCTCGGCGATGTCGATGAGCACCGAGAGGTTGTTGCCGTCGTACGCATAAGACGCCTCTGCGCCGTCTATCTGCACGCTGGCGGGCACGGCAGACGCAACCAGCTTGAGCGTATAGTGGCGGTTGGCTGGCATATCCTTGTACGTGCCCTTACGCGCGCCGATGGTTACGGCTATGGTGCTGTCGTTGAGCGTGCGCTTGGTGAGCAGCGTGGTGGCGTACTCGCTGGCGTAGTGCTTATCGTTGCCGTTGTCCTCGTAGAGTGTGAAGCTGCTGTCGCCCTTGCCCGGATAGACGGCTACGGTTATCGGTTCGCTCGTGCTGCTGAGGTTCTCCACCTTGCCGTATTCGGGCAGCACTGAGCCTGCCTTTACGTAGACAGGATACTCGTCGAGCTGGAATTTGCGCTGCACGGTCTGTCCGCCACGTAAGAGCGTACCCGACGAGAGTTCGTACCAGTCGCAGCCCGCAGGCAGCCACACCTGTTGCGTGGAGATGCCGTCGTGCATAGGGCTTGTGATGGGGTAGACAAGCATGTTGTCGCCGAACATATACTCGTTGCGGTTGGCGTAAGCCTCCTCGTTATCGGGGTAGTCGTAGTACATCGGGCGGCAGAGCGGCAGGGCGTCGTCGTAGGTGCGGCGCGCCATGCTATATATATAAGGTGCGAACTGGTAGCGCTGGCGTATTATGTCGTGCAGGATGTCGCGCTCGCGGTCGGCGAACACCCACGGCTCCTTGTTCAGTCCGGCGTCCTTCGTAGAGTGGGTGCGCAGGATAGGGCTGAACGCGCCGAACTGCATCCAGCGTATATACATCTCGGGGTCGATGGAGTGGGCGCCCATGTGTCCGCCCATATCATGACTCCAGTAGCCGTAGAGCACGTTAGACGCCGTAGAGTTGAAGTAGGGCTGGAAGTCGAGCGATTTCCAGCTTATTATGGCGTCGCCCGAGAAGCCGATCTGATAGCGGTGGTTGCCCAGTCCGCCCCAGCGGTGGTAGAGCATAGGTCGCGTTTCGCGGTTGCGCTCCATGTCGGTGAACGTAGTATAGTTGATCCACCAGGTGTTGCTGAGGTTGGGGAACTGCTTGTCGTTGCTCCACTGCTGCCAGTCGAGCCACCAGAAGTCGACGCCGTCCTTCTCCATCGGGTGCAGCACCTTCTCGTACCAGCCCTGCATGAAATGCTTGTCCGACGCCGTCCACTCTATAGTCTTCTTCTCGTCGGGGTTCATGCCCATCCACTGCGCCATCGCCGGGTAGCAATCCTCGTCGGGCTTTATGCCGTCGGCAGGGTGCAGGTTGAGTGTGGTCTGCAGGTTCTGCTGCTTGGCCCACTGCAGGAAGCCCTTAGGCGAGGGAAACAGGCGTCGGTTCCAGGAGTAGCCTGTCCAGCCGCCACGTGAGGGCTCGGCATAATGCCAGTCCATATCTACGACGAGCACGTCGAGCGGAATGTCGTAGTTGTGCATCTTCGTGACGAGGTTGCGCAGCTCGTTGTCGCTGTACGTCCAGTAGCGCGACCACCAGTAGCCGAAGGCGTAGCGCGGCGGCAGTGGCACCTTGCCCGCAAACTCGGTATAGTCGCGCAGCGCCTTCTTGTAGTCGTGTCCGTAGGCGAGGAAATACCAGTCCTGCGTCTTGCCCTCGTTCGGGCGGTGGGCAACCCACTGCCAGTCGGAGTCGTCGAACACATATCCGTTGGAGTCGTCGATGAACGTCCATCCGTTGCGCGAGAGGAGTCCGTCTTCGAGCGGCATCTTGTGCGAGTCGAGATGCGTGTCGCCGTCGTATCCGTCGAGCGTGCGGTAGGTACCCTTCAGGTTAGCGTCGTCCTTCAAACCCGGATGCCAGCTGAACGAGGTGGTGTACAGGCTGCGGGCTTTCTGCTTGCCGTCGGGTTTCTGCTTCGTCTTGACGGAAGAGATGCGCAGGTTGTTCTCGTTGAACATTCCGCTGCCTTTGGCGTACGACAGGACGAAGCGGTCGGTAGAGATGGTGACGGTCTTAGGCGTGTTCTTCACCTTGTAGGCTGCGGCAGGGTAGCTGCGGTCTACGGCGATGAACGACTTGTTGTTAAGAAACTGTCCGTCGGGTGTGTATTCCATGCGGATTGCTCCATCGGTAATCACGGTGAAGCGCACGTTCTGGTCCTGATAGGCGATGTTCTGGTTCTGCGCAACGGCGCACGTGGCTAATGCTGCAAGTGCTGTTGTGATAAGGCTTCTTTTCATAATTGTATGTGTTTTATAGTGGTTTGGTTTAATGTATATCGTTGTTTTGCTTGTTGTTTATCGTTGTTCTGCCTGCGATATGTCATCGGACACCGAACGCCGTCCGATCAGATTCCGTCCGCCGTCCGATCGGATTCCGTTCGCCGTCCGATCAGACGGCGTTCGCTTGCCGATGACTTTCGCTTGGACCTTGCACGGCATGAGTATGGTTTTTTATGTGCAAAAACCGTGCCTGTCGGGGCGTTTGTCGGTGTTTTCAGTCGTCGGCAATCGACTCGTAGGTCGGTATGTCCTGCAGGAAGTTGTACGTGCGCTTGTCGTAGTCGATGCGGCAGCAGTAGTGTTGCAGTCCGTTGCTCACGACGAGGTAGTCTACGTGCAGCAACAGGTTGTACGCCGCAATCTGCTCGAACACCTTCTGCGTTATCTCCACCGTCGGCGCCTTGTACTCCATTATCATGCGCGGTTGCAGGTGGCGGTTGTAGAGCACGCTGTCGGCGCGCAGCTTCTTGTTGCCGATGCTGAGGCTCATCTCGTTCGCCATGAGCGCGGCAGGGTAGCCCTTGTGTTCTATCAGATAGTGGACGAAGTGCTGGCGTACCCACTCCTCGGGCGTGAGCGCTACGTAGCGGTGGCGCAGAATGTCGAAGATGCGGGGCTGTTCTTTCGTGCCCGATAACTTTATTTCGAAAGATGGTAGGTTTAATCGAATCATTTTTGTAATTTTGCTATCTTATGCAAAGTTAGTGCATTTTGCGTAAAAAGCGGATGCTGTGCATGCCGTTTTGCGTATTTTTACACCTTATTATATATATTATTATGGCAGAAAAGAAAGCTACGGTCACATTCGACGCTATTATGCGCGACTTGAAGTCGGGGAAATACGCTCCGGTGTATATTCTCATGGGCGACGAGTCGTACTATATAGACCGTATTACCGATTACATAGCAGAAAATGTGCTCGACCCCGACGGCCGCGACTTCAATCAAACCGTGGTGTTCGGCGCGGATACCACCGCCGCACAGGTGGTGGATATGGCGAAGGGCTACCCCGTCATGCCGGCTGCGCATCGTGTGGTGATAGTGAAGGAGGCGCAAGGACTAAAGTCGCTCGACGCCCTGGAGCGCTACTTCGAGAAACCGCTGGCGTCGACGCTGCTCGTCATAGCCTACAAGAACGGCACCATCGACCGCCGAAAGAAGGTGGTGGGCAAGGCAGAGGCTGTAGGAGTGGTGTTCGAGAGCAAGAAAAAGCGCGACTACGAGCTTCCGGCGTTCATCGAGACGTATCTGAAGAAGAATCATGTGGCGATCGACCCGAAGTCGGCTGCGATGATTGCAGAGCATATCGGCGCCGACCTCAGCCGACTCATTTCGGAGCTCGACAAGGTGATGATCTCGCTTCCCGACGACAACAGGCGCGTGACGCCCGACATCGTGGAGCGCGAGATTGGTGTGAGCAAGGAGTTTAACATCTTCGAACTGAGGACCGCCATCATCGAGCGCAACGTGTTCAAGGCAAACCAAATCGTGAAATACTTCGACAAGAACCCGAAGGCGGGATCGCTATTCTCGTGCCTGCCGTTGCTCTACACGTTCTTCCAAAACCTGATGGTGGCGTTCTACGCTCCCGACAAAAACAACGATAATAACCTCGCCGCTTTTCTGGAACTAAAATCGGTGTGGGCTTTGAAAGACTATAGGGTGGGGATGCGCAATTTCTCTGCGATGAAGACTCTCCAGATTTTAGCCAAAATAAGAGAAACAGACGCCAAAAGTAAGGGTCTGGACAGTCTGAATACCTCTACAGACGACCTGATGAGGGAGCTTATCTTCTTCATTTTGCACTAAAACAACCTGTTTTTCGCCCCGATTTTCTCTAAAATAGAAATTCTGAAAGACCTTAATTTTTAGCCTAATTCCCTACGTTTCATGGGAGTTAGGCTATTTTTGTGCCCTCGTACGTGCACTTTTTTGAAATTCTTTTCCCCTCGTTCGTAATTTTTCTGTTTTGTGAAAATCTGCAGTTTTCGAAGCCAAATTATTCACGTTTCGTATATCTTAACATAAAGAATTGTGCATTTACAAATTTATATTGAGCATAAATACACGTTTGTAAAGCTATATGTGTTTAAACGGATTTGTGAATGTAAATACTTTGGAATTGTATATTTGTACTTTCTAATTCACAAATCAATAATTTGAAAGTGTGGTGATTATATAAATTCAACAATAATAAATCGGTGTAAACGCTTGAAAGACATTGAAATGTGTGTTTGCGTTGTGTAAACACTTTCGAATATTCGCCAAATATCGGCTAAAATGCTCGATTGAATATTATTTAGCAGTTTAAATGCTTGTGGTAAGCGCAATTATATCAGTGATTTATACTAAATCGTTAAATATAATGTTATATATGTATTTAGGCGTTTTTAGGTATGCTTATCCACAAATCTACAAAACTATACGGCGTCCGATGTTCTGGAAAACAACTTTGTAAATGTGCACGAAAATATTGATTTTAAAATTTAAATTCAAAAACTTGCATTTGCTGTTTTTTTTGTTTAACTTTGTAAATGCAACGAAAAACGCCGAAAATGGCGGTTTTTGGCTTGCCTAACGTAAAAAGTAACTGTAAAATGAAGGATAGAATCAAGAAAATTATGGAGATGCAGCGAAGTACCCAACAGGATTTCGCTGACCAACTGAAAATAGCTCCCGCCACTTTGAGCAGTATTTTCACAGGACGCACCCGCCCCACCTTGGCGATCGTCGACGCAATAAAAAGTCGCTACCCTCAGATCTCTACCGACTGGCTCATGTTCGGCAAGGGAGACATGCTCGTGAAGCAGGATGCGGAGGGCGAAAAGGATGCCGACCGGAACGAAGCTGAAAACGACCTGTTGGTTGATGCCGATTATGCGCCGAACGCAGAGCCGCACTATGGCGGATTCTCACCTGTTGAACCGGGCGTAAACCATACTGCAAAAAGTGCTGATGTGGCAGGCTTCGCTATGAAAAGCGGCGAGGTGAAGCAGCGCCGAATCACCGAAATTCGCGTCTTTTACGACGATCAGACCTGGGAAACCTTCGTTCCGAGCAATCCGTAAGGCTTCCTGTCGCCTTCGGCACGCAACTCTGCCAGCAATAGCAGAGTTGCTATGCTCGCAGGTTAAATATCATTAACTGTTTTCTTGTGAAAATAATAATTTGTATCTTTGCACCTTACTAATTATAAGTAATAACGGTGCTCGCACCTTATTAAATAGGTACATAAAATCAAATATTATATAAATATTCAATGAAACAGTACAAATTAGTGAACAATGTGCTTGGCTGGCTCACGTTCTTCGTGGCGGCTTTCGTATATTGTTCTACGATTGAGCCGACAGCCAGCTTCTGGGACTGTCCTGAATTTATCACAACGGGTTACAAACTCGAAGTAGGTCATCCGCCTGGAGCACCTTTCTTTATGCTTACCGCAAACCTGTTCTCGCAGTTTGCAAGCGATCCGTCGCAGGTTGCGCGTATGGTAAACACGATGAGCGCATTGCTCAGTGCCACCACGATCCTGTTCCTGTTCTGGAGTATCACGCACCTTGCGCGCAAACTCATTCTTAAGGATTGGAGCGAGCTGACTCTCGGCAAACTCATCGCTATAGAGGCTTCTGGCTTGGTGGGCGCACTCATCTACACTTTCTCAGACACATTCTGGTTCTCTGCTGTAGAGGGCGAGGTTTATGCCTATTCGTCAGCGTTCACAGCTATCGTTTTCTGGCTCATTCTGAAGTGGGAAGATCACGCCGACGAGCCTCACAGCGACCGCTGGCTGGTGCTTATCGCATACATGACTGGTCTTTCAATCGGTGTTCACCTGTTGAACCTGCTTTGTCTGCCGGCTATTGTGCTGGTATACTGCTACCGCCGCTTCCCGAACATCGAGCTTAAGGGTTCGCTCATAGCGCTTGTAGGCTCGTTCATCCTCGTGGCTGCCGTGCTCTACGGCGTCGTTCCGGGCATCATCACCGTGGCAGGTTGGTTCGAACTCCTGTTCGTGAACACTCTCGGATGTCCGTTCAATACGGGCGAAATCATCTATATCGTGCTGCTCGTTGCTATTGTTATTTGGGCAATATACGAGTCGTACGTCGACAAGAGCTTCAAGCGTCAGAACGTTTCGTTTGTTCTTGCGGTGGGTATGCTCGGTATACCGTTCCGCGGAATGACATGGAGTGCAGCTATCCTTGGCTTGGTGATTCTCGCAGCTATCTATTTCGGCTTGAACTATCGCAAGAAGATTGGCAAGGACCTTGTTCCTGTGCTTACATCACGCTTCAAGAACACCGCTCTGCTCTGCATGCTGATGCTTATGATCGGCTATTCGAGCTATGCAGTCATCGTTATACGCTCGGCTGCTAACCCGCCGATGGACCAGAACTCGCCGGAGGACGTGTTCACACTCGGCTCTTATCTCAGCCGCGACCAGTATGGCGACTCACCGCTGCTCTACGGACAGGCTTACACTTCGCAGGTGGCTTACGACGTCGACGGCAATATGTGCGTGCCTAAGCACAAGGAAGGTGCTGCTATCTGGCAGCGCAAGGAGAAGGCTTCTAAGGACGAGAAGGACTCTTACTTCGTGGTTTCGCATAAGGACAAGATCATATATGCTCAGAATATGCTCTTCCCGCGTATGCACTCGTCGGCTCATGCAGGAGCTTACGAGAACTGGATGGGAGGCGTTGAGGGTACTCAGGTGCCTTATGACCGTTGCGGCGAGCCTGTGATGGTGAAGATGCCTACTCAGATGGAGAACATTCGCTTCTTCCTCTCTTATCAGTGCAACTTCATGTACTGGCGCTACTTCATGTGGAACTTCGCCGGACGCCAGAACGATATTCAGGGCAACGGCGAGCCCGAGCATGGCAACTGGATAACCGGTATATCGTTTATCGATGACTGGATGCTTGGCGACCAGAGCAAGATGCCGGCTGAGCTGAAGGCTAACAAGGGTCACAACGTGTTCTACTGTCTGCCTCTCCTGCTCGGACTCATCGGTCTTTTCTGGCAGGCTTGGCGCGGTCAGCGCGGCATCCGCCAGTTCTGGGTTGTGTTCTTCTTGTTCTTCATGACTGGTCTTGCTATCGTACTCTACCTTAACCAGACTCCGCAGCAGCCGCGTGAGCGCGACTATGCTTATGCAGGCTCGTTCTACGCTTATGCTATCTGGTGTGGTCTTGGTGTTCTGGCTATCTACGATATGCTCAAGAAGAAGATAAAGGGCAACGATGTCGCTGTAGCCGGTGTTGTAGGCGTAGCCTGTCTGCTCGTGCCTATACAGATGGCTTCGCAGACCTGGGACGACCACGACCGCAGCGGACGCTATACTTGCCGCGACTTCGGTCAGAACTATCTCATGACGTTGCAGGACAAGGGCAATCCTATCATCTTCACCAACGGCGACAACGATACCTTCCCGCTTTGGTATAACCAGGAGACTGAGGGCGTGCGTACAGACGCTCGTGTCTGCAACCTCTCTTATTTGCAGACAGACTGGTATATCGACCAGATGAAGCGTCCGGCTTACGATTCGCCTTCTGTGCCTATCACTTGGCCGCGTATCGACTTCTGCTCGGGTACAAACGACTATATCGAGGTGAAGTCTGGCATGAAGCAGCAGCTTCTCGAGTTCTACCGCGATTATCCGCAGGAGGCGCGCGCTGCGTTCGGCGACGATCCGTTCGAGTTGAAGAACATCTTGAAGTATTGGGTGCGCTCTAAGGATAGCGACACGCATATTATTCCTACAGATACGCTCTATATCACTATCGACAAGGAGGCTGTGCGCCGCTCTGGCATGATGATGGCAAGCGATACTATCCCAGATCGCATGGTAATCTCGCTCGCCGGCAAGCGTGCTATCTATAAGAACGACCTTATGATGCTCGAGATGCTTGCGCAGTGCAACTGGGAGCGTCCGTTGTATGTGGCTACAACCGTGGGTTCTGACAACTACATGAATCTCGGTGACAACTTCGTGCAGGAGGGTCTGGCTTACCGCATAACGCCGTTCAACACTAAGGCGCCCGGAGCTAAGAACTTCGACACGGAAAAGACGTATAACAACGTGATGAACCGCTTCAAGTGGGGCGGTCTTGACAAGCCGGGACTATACATCGACGAGACTGTGATGCGCATGTGCTACACTCATCGCCACCTCTTTGCAACTCTTGCCATGCAGCTCATCGCTGAAGGTCAGAACGCAAAGGCTGAGAAGGTGCTCCGTAAGTCGGAGAAGGTGCTGCCTGAGTACAATGTGCCCTACACATTCATGTCTGGAGCAAGCGATTTGGCGCGTGCTTACGCCCTTATCGGCAAGAAGGCTGATGCTGCGCGCATCCTCAACAAGGTTTGGGCTGACGCAAAGAGTTACGCCGACTACTACTTGCAGCTCACAGGTTCGCGCTTTATGATGTCGCAGAACGAGGTTCTTCGCCAGCTCTACATCATGCAGAACATCGCTGACATGACTCAGGCTTGCGATAAGAATCTCGCCAACCAGCGTCTTAAGACCGTTAATGCCCTCTACGCTGTATATCAGGCGAAGGGTGGTACGCCTTATCAAGGCGAATAAGCGCAACGGCGAATACGCAAAGTACGTTGGTTAATAGCCAAAGTGCGACTTGAATAGACATGTACTACGGCTATATTACGCAAAGTACGACTAAGAGTAAACAAAACGACGAAGAATAAATAGTCAGCAATGTTTATAGAACAACCATCAATATGGCTTCGATGGCTCTATCCGAGAGCGTCGTGGAGAATGGACCACAACGACCATTCGGTGTATCTCACGTTTGATGACGGACCGATACCCGAGTCGACACCGTTCATTCTCCAGACGCTGAAGGAGTTCGGTATACACGCCACCTTCTTCATGGTGGGCGACAACGTGCGCAAGTACCCCGAACTCTACAAGCAGATTGTGGCAGAGGGACATCAGGTAGGCAACCACACGTATCATCATTTGGGCGGCTTCAAGCACTTCACCCATACATACGTGAAGGATACCAACAAGGCTAATGAGCTGATTGGTTCCCACCTGTTCCGTCCGCCGCACGGCTGCATGAGTCATGCAGCTGTCTCTTATACACATCTCCGAGCCCACGAGACTAGGCATGATCTCGT
>ENA-OYWS01000561-OYWS01000561.1-human-gut-metagenome-genome-assembly--contig:-NODE-561-length-17011-cov-6.320005_pt1 | contig 17011 bp, 17 predicted proteins | sample MGYA00244813_ERZ653402 | MGnify/ENA primary metagenome ERZ653402 (study PRJEB26926, sample SAMN06165021) | human gut metagenome | biome: ENVO:00009003; feature: ENVO:2100002; material: ENVO:00002003...
GAGATCATGCCTAGTCTCGTGGGCTCGGAGATGTGTATAAGAGACAGTCCTTATACATATCTCCGATTGGCAGATTCGTGTCAGTATCCATCACGATGCGGTTCTTAGTCACCTCCTGCACATGATTCATGTTCACGATATACGAGCGATGAATACGCAGGAAGTTTGACGGCAGACGCTCCTCCATGCGTTTCATAGCAAGAAGCATGATGATAGGGCGCGACTGTCCGTCTACATGCACCTTCAGATACTCCGACATGCCCTCGATGTAGCGTATGTCGGCTATCTTTACGCGCACCACCTTATGCTCCGTCTTCAGGAAGATGTTCTCGTCTGTCTGTTCAGGCTCAGACTCAGCGGTGAGAGTCAGCGGCGCATTGTTGTGCTCATAGCGTTCCTTTACGCGCAGAGCGGCACGACGGAAGTCGTCCAGACTGAACGGTTTGAGCAGATAGTCTACGGCGTCAACCTTGAATCCGTCGATAGCATATTCCGAATAGGCTGTGGTAAAGACCACAAGCGGCGGCGCCACGAGCGAGCGCACAAAGTCCATGCCGTTAAGGTCGGGCATGTTGATGTCGATGAAGATGACGTCAACGCGTTCGCTGTTGATGATGTCGCGCGCTTCGAGAGCACTTTGACACTCGCCCACGAGCGTAAGGAACGGAACCTTCGATACGTAGACTGCAAGTTGCTGGAGAGCCAACGGCTCGTCGTCGATGATAAGAGTCTTTATCATAGTGGTAGGATTTTATGAGTTGTGGCTGTTTTTATCTATTATGGGGCGGTTGTCCTTTTTGTTGGGGCTGTTCTTAATCTTGTTCGTTATCTCTGCTGCGCTTTATGCTTTCGATACATCCGCTGTCTCGGCTTCTGCGTCGGGCAGGCGCGTCTGCATCGGTATGTCGAGCTTCACTTCGTACGTCTTTTCGCCGTCGCTGATGTCGAGCGTGTAGTCGTCGTCGTAGAGCAGTTCGAGACGTTGGCGCACGTTCTGCAGACCCATGCCGCCTTTCTCGTTCGTGCGTTGCACCTGCGTGGGTTTGCTGTTGCAGCAGCTGAAGAGAAGTCGCTTGTTCTCCACGCGAAGTTTGATGTCGATGAACGACTCCTCGCGGTAGCTTATGCCGTGCTTGAACGCGTTCTCCACAAAGATGATCAGCATCAGCGGAGGTAGTTTCAGCTCGGGCAACTGCGGCGGAACATCCACGTTGATGTGCACCTTTCTGGTATATCTAAGGCGCATGAGCTGAACGTAGAGGTTGAGAAACTCCACCTCGCGTGTCAGCGGAATGAGCTTCTTGCTGCCTTCGTACAGAATGTGGCGCATCATCTTCGACAGTTCGACGATGGTAGTCTTGGCACGTTCGGGGTCGATGTCTACGAGGGCATGAATGTTGTTAAGCGTATTCATGAAGAAGTGCGGATTAACCTGATACTTCAGATACTCCATCTGCTGTTCGAGGTTGCGCTGGTCGATAATCTTCTGTCGCTCTCGGTCGCGCTGCGACATGAAGTAGAGCTTCACGCCGAGGTTCATGCCCATAAGCAGCAGTCCGCCGAAGAAAGCCACCAGCTCGCCCGGTCCAAGCATAGGCAGCGGGTCGATAGGCTGAAAGTCAAGCGGCTTGCGGCGCATCGGGTTCTGCGGACTGCAGTAGCGTCCGTCGCCAAGCCGCACAGCCGCCACGCGCTCGTAAGCCAGCGAGTCGGCTTTCCACTCCGCCTCCATGCGTGTCTTGTACTGGTTCTTGTGCATCGGTCGGTTGAGGTATGTGATGAACATGCCCGTCAGCAGTATTAAGAACGACAGACACAAGTATGTACCTGTCTTGCGCTTCCTGAGCAGCAAGGGCAACAAGAGGAAGTTGTGTATGGCGAACATCACGAGCCATGTACTTGTGTACTCCCATGCGTGCAGTATCTCGTTCCACGAGAAGGTGATGCGGGGGTTGCCTGCCATTCGCGTGTAGATGTTTATCACTGGCGAAGCGTAGAGCATCGCCCAGATGGCAGTGTAGATTGTGTGTTCTTTACGAAAATTCATAGGCTTTTGTTTTTATAACTCTCTTTTCTTTATATCTCTAATTGGGGGTAGCGTGCCTTTAGGGAAGCCATCTTAAATCTCTAATTCGGGGTAGTGTGCCTTCAGAGTAGCCACTCTCTGCTGTGTCTTCTCAATGAAGGCGCGATGTTCTGCCGACTCTGGGTTGAACGGGCGGTGGTTGAGTGCAGCTTTTATGGGCAGCCACTCGCTCATGAACGCCTTGGTCTTGCTGCTGAAGAACGTTTCGGCGAAGCGTTCCCAGATGTAGTCGACAGCCTGCTGCGACGGGTGCAGCATGTCGGGGGCGTAGAAGCGATAGTCGCGAAGCTCGTCGCACACAATCTCGTACGCCGGGAAGTAGACGCAGGCGTCTGTCTGCCGAGCCACTTCGTCTGCCGCCAGCAGCAGCGTAGCTTTCGACACGGCGCTGCCGTGAAAGCCGTACTTGGCGTAGCGTATGGGGCTGACGGTGAGTATGACGCGCATGTCCGGTCGGCGTTCACGCAGTCGGGCAATGACTTCTCGGAGATAGGCGGCGCACTCGTCTACGCTGAGGCTGCGCTCGGTGAAGAGTCGCTGCGGTCGTTTCTGGCAGTTGTCCACAATCTCGCCCGTCTCGTTGAGTATGTACACGCGGTTGGTGCCGAGCGTGAACACCGCCGTGCGCGCCACCTCTGCAGTCTCGGCTGCGAGGTAGCGCTCTACGGTGTGCAGAATGCTCGCCGGGTTGTACATGACGCCGAAGGGATTGACCGTAGCGCGAAACTTGTCGTCGACGAACCTGCTACCGATGTTGTCGGCGAAGCAGGAGCCTACGAAGAGCATGCGCTCGCATGGGTCGATAGCGAACGGCGACTTGTCTATGATGACTGGCGTGCGAAATTCCATTACTCTTTTTTCCTTTTAACTTCAAACAGCACTCCGCCGATGATAGCGAGAGCCAGCAGCAGATAGGCTGCGTAAGCCGCTGTCTCGGTGTTCTTCACCGACGCCGGCTTGAACGTGAGCACCACGTTGTGCTTGCCCGGCTTCACGTTGATGGCGCGCAGCACGTAGTTGACGCGACCCACCTCTACGTCCTTGCCGTCGACCGTAGCGGTCCAGCCCGGATAGTAAATCTCCGAGAACACGATCACGCCGCCCTTCGGCGACTGCACGGTGTAGCGCAGTTCGTTAGGCTCGTACTTGTCGAGACGCACAAACGCTGTGCCCTCCTGCTTTACGGCGTCGCCCAGCGCTGTCTTGAACTTGCTGTCGGCTACAGCCTCGTGATGCAGGTCGAGACGCTTGATGGCGTCGAGCTCCTGGTTGGCGTTGTCGACATACTCGAGGCGGTCGACGAACCACGCATTGCCGTAAGCGTACGGGTTCTGCAGTGGAACGGTCTGTCCGCCCTGCAGCGGCATGATGATATACTTGGTGTTGAGCATGTTGAGCACCGGATAAACCGAGTCGCCCGGCACGCTCGTCATATCGCCCTGAGCCTTGGCTATGGCAGACATCGCTTGCTGCATCTCGGGCGCGATGTACTCGTCGATAAGCTCCTGATAGCGGCGCAGCTTGGCTGCATGGTAGCCGCCGATAGACTTATGATAGTATGACGTCTCATTCTCGTTGAACGTGTTCGACGCGAGGTTCAGCACACGATAGTCGGGCGCTGTGTCCTGCAGAATCTGGCGGTCGGTGGCGGTCTCCTGCTGCGGAGTCTCGCGCACGCTGCGCTCCACGAACATTCCGTCGTTGAGGTAGCGCTTGTTCACCTGCCACATATCCACGAGGCAGAGCGCGAAGAGGAGCGCCACGGCGTACTTCGGCTGCAGTTTCTTCAGCAGAGCGAGCACGAGGACAACTGTTCCGGCGAGTATCACGAAGAACGAACGCCAGCAGTCGGCTGTGAATATAGAGATGCGAATCTCGCGCAGATTGCTGATGAGCGGCGTGAGATACTCGCTCGGTATAGAGGCGAGCGCACGCAGCTCGGCATTAGACACGAAGTCGGGGAAGAACACCGAAGGCATGATGGCGAATGCCACGCACATACCCGCCGTGAGCAAGAAGCTGAGCGCGAGCCACGAGCGATTCTTAACCTCGCGACACACCAGTCGGTGCGAAGCCGTGCCGACGAGCAGTGGGGTAGTGCCCTTGAGGAAGTTCTCGGTCTCCAACACCTTCTTCAGAGCCAGCATAGCAAGCAGCGGAATGGTGAACTCGGCGATGACGAGTATCGACGCCACCGTGCGGAACTTGGCGTACATCGGCACATAGTCGAGGAAAAGGTCGGTGAACCACATGAAGTTTCTGCCCCACGAGAGCAGCACGGAGAGCACCGTCGCAGCGAGCAACGCCCACTTCATCGGACCTTTCACGATGAACAGACCCAGCACGAAGAGCATCATCACGAACGCTCCGACGTACACCGGACCGCTTGTGCCCGGCTGGTCGCCCCAGTACTGACCCATCTGCTGGTATATCTGGTAGAACTCGGGGTTGGCTTTCTCCATAGCCTTCTCGTTCTGCGCCAGCGGCACCGAAGCGCCGCCCTTGGTGTTAGGCACGAGCAGCGTCCACGTCTCGTCGATGCCATAGCTCCACTGCGTGATATAGTCGCGGTCGAGGCCGCTCGAAGTCTGGTTGGCAGAGTTCTTCTTCACCAGCTCGCTCTTGCCGCGCATCGACTCCTGCGTGTACTGCCACGTATGGTAGAGGTTGGAGAGGTTGATCACCACGCCCAGCACCGCAGCCACCGCGCACACAGCCGTAGCCTTGGCGAAACGCGCCATCTGCTTCTGGCGCAGAGCCTCTACGAGATAGGCTATGACCATGAACAGCACGATGAACAGATAGTAGTAAGTCATCTGCACGTGGTTGGCCTGAATCTCGAGCGCCGTGAACAGACCCGTGAGCACGAAGCCCCAAACATACTTGCCGCGGTAGGCGAGCACGATGCCCGCAATCATCGGCGGCAGATAAGCCAGCGCAATCACCTTCCAGATGTGTCCGGCGGCGATGATGATGAAGAAATAACTGCTGAAAGCCCATAGCAGGGAGCCCAGCACAGCCAGCTCGCGGCGGAAGTCGAACGCGCGCAGCAGGATGTAGAAGCCCAAGAGATAGGCGAACACGTACCACACGTTCTCGGGCAGCCACAGATGGTAGAACTTGCCCACGCCGTTAAGCACCTCCTGCGAGTCGTACGACGGCGCCATCTGATAGGTCGGCATACCGCTGAACAAGGCGTTAGTCCAGCGGGTGCGCTCGCCCGTGCGCTGATAATACTCGGTAAGCTCCTCGCCCGCGCCGCGTCCGGCAGACGAGTCGTGACGATAGAGAATGCGCCCCTCGGTGTCTGCCGGGAAGAAGTAGGCAAACGCGATGACCGCAAACAACAACACTACCAGCAAGTCTGGTAGAAAGCGTTTCAAAGTCTTCATTGATATTCTTGTTTTTTTTTGATTATACAATGTAAACGTTCACGTTGCGATATACATTAATATATATACAACTCTGCAAAGTTACAGAAATAATTCAAAATACGCCGTAATCGGAGCCTTTTTTCTTGCGCTTTGCGTCGGGCAGCGTCCGCCGCCCGATCAGATTCCGTCCGCCGCCCAATTGGATTCCGTCCGCCGTCCGATCGGATTCCGTCCGCCGTCCGATCGGATTCCGTTCGCCGTCCGATCGGATTCCGTCCGCCGTCCGATCAGATTCCGTCCGCTGCCCGATGAGAATATCTCAAGGAGTATGGGCAAAAACGTAGCGGAGGTCTCCGGCCTCCGCAGCACCAAGTCGAACACTAATAGTGTAAAACTGTCACTAAAACAGCTCCGAGTGTCATTCTGTCAGACACAGCACAGCGCCGTTTGTCAGCAAAAAGCCTGCGCAACCCCATTTGGCACGCCATTTGTATATCAGTAAGCGAAAACATCAACCAATTAAAGTAAAAAATAAAAAAACGAAATATTATGGGAAAGATTATTGGAATCGACTTAGGTACTACAAACTCTTGTGTTGCCGTATTTGAAGGCAACGAACCGGTAGTAATCGCCAACAGCGAAGGCAAGCGCACAACTCCTTCAGTCATTGGCTTCGTAAAGGACGGCGAGCGTAAGGTAGGCGACCCTGCAAAGCGTCAGGCCATCACCAACCCGAAGAACACCGTATATTCAATCAAGCGCTTCATGGGCGAGACCTATGAGCAGTGCGCTAAGGAGGTGACACGCGTACCGTTCACCGTTGTAAACGAAGGCGGCTATCCGCGCGTTGACATCGACGGACGCAAGTACACTCCGCAGGAAATCTCGGCAATGGTGCTTCAGAAGATGAAGAAGACCGCTGAGGACTACCTCGGTCAGGAGGTCACAGACGCCGTAATCACCGTTCCGGCATACTTCTCAGACTCACAGCGCCAGGCTACAAAGGAGGCAGGCCAGATCGCAGGTCTCAACGTTCGCCGTATCGTGAACGAGCCGACAGCAGCCGCACTCGCCTACGGCGTAGACAAGGCTAACAAGGACATGAAGATCGCCGTATTCGACCTCGGTGGCGGTACATTCGATATCTCTATCCTCGAGTTCGGTGGCGGCGTGTTCGAAGTGCTCTCTACAAATGGTGATACACACCTCGGCGGCGACGACTTCGACCAGGTAATCATCGACTGGCTCGTGCAGGGCTTCAAGGCTGACGAAGGCATCGACCTCTCTAAGGACCCGATGGCTATGCAGCGCCTGAAGGAAGCAGCAGAGAAGGCAAAGATAGAGCTCTCAAGCACTACATCTACCGAAATCAACCTGCCGTACATCTCAGCAGAAGGCGGTGTGCCAAAGCACTTGGTTAAGACGCTGACACGCTCACAGTTCGAGCAGCTCGCACACAACCTTATCCAGGCTTGCCTCATACCTTGCCAGAACGCAATGCGCGACGCAAAGCTCCAGACATCAGATATCGACGAGGTGATCCTCGTAGGCGGTTCAAGCCGTATACCAGCCGTTCAGACACTCGTTAAGAACTACTTCGGCAAGGAGCCTTCAAAGGGCGTTAACCCCGACGAGGTGGTAGCCGTAGGCGCATCTATCCAGGGCGCTATCCTCAACAAGGAGAGCGGCGTAGGCGACATCGTTCTGCTCGACGTTACTCCGCTTACACTCGGTATCGAGACAATGGGCGGCGTGATGACAAAGCTTATCGACGCCAACACCACAATCCCGGCTAAGAAGAGCGAGACATTCTCTACAGCCGTCGACAACCAGACAGCCGTAACCATCCACGTGCTGCAGGGCGAGCGCCCGATGGCTGCACAGAACAAGTCAATCGGCCAGTTCAACCTCGAAGGCATCGCACCGGCACGCCGTGGCGTTCCGCAGATTGAGGTGACATTCGACATCGACGCCAACGGTATCCTCAACGTATCTGCAAAGGACAAGGCAACAGGCAAGGAGCAGGCTATCCGCATCGAGGCTTCTTCAGGTCTGAGCAAGGAGGAAATCGAGCGCATGAAGGCAGAGGCAGAGCAGAACGCTGCATCTGACAAGGCAGAGCGCGAGAAGATCGACAAGCTCAACCAGGCTGACTCAATGATCTTCACCACCGAGAACTTCCTCAAGGACAACGGCGACAAGATTCCTGCCGACCAGAAGCCGGGCATCGAGCAGGCTCTGCAGCAGCTCAAGGACGCTCACAAGGCTGCCGACGTAGCTGCAATCGACACCGCCATCGCCAACCTCAACAACGTCATGCAGGCAGCTTCTGCACAGATGTACCAGGGTGGCGCACAGCCGGGCGCAGGTGCTCAGGCAGGTGCTCAGCCGGGCGCAGACAACGGCGCAAAGGCTGATGATAACATCCAGGACGCAGACTTCGAGGAGGTTAAGTAATGCCGAAAGGTAAACACATAATAAACAATAAGCAAAAGCGTGCAGCTCAATGAGTTGCACGCTTTTTGCGTTTATGGGGTTCTTGTTTCTTATGCCTTTGTTATGCGCTTGTTTATCGCTTATTTGCAGCACATTTGCAACACAACAAAAAAGTAGATAATGTGGGACTTGTTCCTGCCAATACATACTAATGCATACTTAAAAGTAGAAAACATGCCAGCAATAGGATTTGAAATCAAACGCAAGTGTAAGGTCTGTGGTGAAGTGTTCCTTGCCAAGACTCTTGACAGCCAGTATTGTTCGCCTAAGTGCAGCAAGGTGGCTTGGAAACGAAAGAAGGACGCAAAGGAAAAGAACGAGAAACTGGATCGTTTGGCACAGCACATTCCTGACATTAGGGAATATGTGTCGGTGAAGGAAGCGGTGGCGATGTTCGGAGTGGAACGTACTACACTCTATCGGCTGATAAAGAATGGTACAGTTCCTGCCATCAACGTCGGTAAGCGACTCATCCGAATCAAACGCTCAGCCTTGGAGACGATGTTTCTCACCAGAAAAGAAAGTCTTGCAGAAAGAGAGAAACCTGTGCCCAAAAGATACAGTATGGAACCAGAGGACTGTTATACCATCGGTGAGATATGCAACCTCTACCACATCAACGACAGCTCGGTATGGGCGCATATCCGCAAATATTCCATTCCGTCACGGCAGATAGGTAATTATGTGTATGTGCCGGAAGAAGAAATAGACAATTTGTATAAATCAGAAGTTGAATAAACCGAATATGAAGAAAGCATTATCGAACACCAAGGTGACCGTGAAGCTGCGCAAGTCCGTTCACCATGACAACGAGTGGTATCTTTTCATCGAATCGTACCCTGTGTATAAGAAAGGAGACAACAAGCCAAGCCGTGTGGTTGAGTCTGTAAACCGAACCATCTCCACACCACAATGGGATATGTCGTCCATTGCCCGTGTGCTGTCTGACGGCTCGTTCAACTACAAGTCGAAGCGTGACGTAAATGGCATTATCCAATGCAAGTCGCGCATAGACCAAGAGGCTTGCATCTATGCTGACAACGTGCGCAAACTTCGGCAGCATGAATATGACAATGCCGCCCTGTATTCCGACCGTGAGGAAGAAATCATTGAACAGAATGAACGTAGCGCACAAGACTTCATTAAATATTTCATTGACATCATAGACAAACGCCATCCCAATAGTTCCAATGCCATCATTGTGAATTGGAATCGGGTGGGCGAATTGTTGAAGATATATTCAGAAGGAAAACCAATACCCTTCAAGAGCGTAACGGTGAAACTGTTGGAAGACATCAAGATGTTTCTGCTTCGCGCTCCTTTGGGAGGAAACAAGAAAGGGACGGTGTCACGCAATACAGCCTCTACCTATTTTGCCATCGTCAAGGCAGGAGTGAAGCAAGCTTTCATTGATGAATATCTCACAGTGGATGTGAGTGCCAAGGTGAAAGGCATTCCATCGGAAGACAAGCTGCGAGCATCGCTCACTCTTGACGAAGTGAAGCGATTGGCTGATACCCCTTGCGAGAGTGATGTACTTAGACGCGCTTCTTTCTTCTCTATCTTGACTGGTTTGCGTCATATAGATATCAAGAACTTGAAATGGAATCAAATATCACAGACAAGCAACGGCAGTTGGCGCATAGACATCTCACAGATAAAGACAAAGGTGGGAGCATATCTTCCCATTTCCGACCAGGCGTATGCCATGTGTGGCACTCGTCCCGAAGACGATGAGCTTCTTGTTTTTGCAGGGTTGCAAAACGCTGCCTGGATTTCGAAGCCATTGAAGAAATGGATAGAGGCTGCTGGCATCAAGAAGCATATAACCTTCCACGTTGCGAGTCACAGTAAATTCTTTTATTTATTGAATATCAGCGAGTTAAGTGTTTTAAGGAATGTAACTGCTAACGATTTAGAAACGAGCTATATTCTTTTTCTTTCACAACTTTGCAATATACAAAGAACGCTTTGATTTCGAGTGCAAAGTTAAATCTAATTTCTGAAAAACAACATTTTATGCTGTGATTTTACAAAATATTAAGATTAGTCTTTGCAAAGGTAAAAGAGTAGTTACCAACAGTAATTTTCATGTAACGTCATTTTAAGAGTATGGCAAAAAGAACATATTCATAAACGCATATATGTATCTTGCCATATTGGGAAACCAATTGCTTAGTCTCATTTTTGCAGATTATATTTCTATTTTGTCTAAATTACGACGGAATACAGCAGATATTCAAGGGATTAGGATGGATTATCACGATAAAATATTATTTTTGTAGCGTAAAAACGATAAAAACATGAAGTTAAATCGCATAAGAGCAGTCTTAGAGGACAAAGGGATAAGCCAAACATGGCTTGCAAAGAAGTTGGGAAGGAGTTTCAGTACGGTCAATGCTTATGTATGCAACCGCTCTCAACCCAATCTTACCACACTTCTTGAAATTGCGCAGTTGTTGTCTGTGGATATGAAAGAACTTATTACAGACGAAAAAGAACGTAATGATTAGAACGATTATAGTTGCAAAATGACTATGGTATGAGAACAAACAAATGGATTCCTATCGCCTTGGCGATAAACATTGGGGTATTATGCTTTGCTCTATATGTTGCCACGACATATCAGCAGCAAAACTATATTGTTTCATGTGAACAGCCGATTACAAATTACTCCATCCTGGAGGTAAATTGTAGAGGGCACAGAATGCACTCAACGGTTAAAATCGCATACGCTGGTAAGGTCTATTATGTAGGTGTAAGCAGAGAACTTTGCAAAAATATTGGGCAAGCCGAGTTCTTCTATGATATGCAGCATGACACGGTTTTTGAGAAAGATTATCTATGTATGAGGCATATCGTGTTCTTTTTTGTGCTGTTTGCTTTCTCTTTACTGTTATGGAAATGCCCGGAGGTTCGGAAATACCAAGCGACAAGGAAAGATATTCTAAAAGTAAGGAAAGATATTTTTCTCAAAGATGCCTTTCCCATCCTAAAAGAAAAAGGGTTTGTTGAGGAACCTTTCAAAACATCAAACTTTGGATGGTGTGGCTTTGGCTATATTTATGATATGTGCCGTCTTAGACAGGGCAAGTTCTTGGATTTTGTGTCGGTAAGGATAACACAAGGCGACAGATACATAAAGATATTTATAAATGCCTTTGAGGTCACCCCTCAACTTGACTCTCTTTCTTCACTTAAAGAGACGGAAGGTCTGAAATACGTCATACTTCCAAACAGTGAAAAGGAAATGAGGCTTGACTCTGATTTTATAAAGGGAATGCCTGCTCTATCCAAGGAGTTTTGGTCTGGAGGGTTGAAGGTAGGGCGTTACTTCACGGAAATTGGTTACAACAATCAAGTTGAGAAATTAAAAGAGAAAGTGATGTCAAGAGTTTGCGATATTGATGCTTACTTCGAGAAATGGCATGGATGCCATCGTCCGAACCTTGTAAAATGGGATGGGGAATTGATTGAAAGAAGATAAAGTTGTACTTCCTGCAGATTGCAAGTCCGCAGAGACTAAAAAGAACATCAAATGAGATACATTGATTTTAGCTCAGTAAAGGAAACAATAGGGAAGATTTACTTTGGTATTTGTATTTGTGTTTTTGCTTATGCCGTTATTGGTGTACCTATACTATTAGGTATGCTGAAAAAGCATGGTGTGAAAACAGAAGCCGTCATTACACCTAATACTTCGTCTTGGCTCCATCGCTATACTACGAACTGTTATCTGTATGAGTTTCAAGTCGGAGATAAAACTTATGATGGAAATTCGCTTGTGGAGGAAGGTGATTATCGCAAGATTGGCACCAGGGTACAAGTGCTATACTTGGATTGGTATCCTTCTTTCAACAGACCTACGTATTATTGGGATGATTAATCGCTTTCTGCGGATTGCAAGTCCGCAAGGCTCAAATAAACACAATTATGGAAGAAAAGATAAAGCTAAGAGATCAACTTGCAGATATTGCCTTGAAATGGCAAGCAAGTTTTGGGGTTGCACCGTCTATTACAAGTTCCATCTCTGAATATGATGCGGCAATGTTGGTTGGTATGTCAGAAAAAGAATACTCTGATTACATGAGAGATAAAACTGCTGTTGCCAAAGGGACGGATTTCGTTTATCGAAATATAAGGTATCAAGTAAAAGCCAATCGTCCAAGCGGTAAAAAAGGAAGTAAAGTAACGATGGTTCCCAAAGCCTCGAACTACGAATGGGACAGGTTAATTTGGATATTATATGACAAAAATTATGTAATGCAAGAAGCCTGGGAATGGCATGTGGAAGACTATAAAATGGCATTTGAAAATAAAAAAAGATTATCTCCCGAAGACTACAGAAAAGGGCACTGCCTGTATTATAGATAACAGAAAATCGTGGATTCAAAAACCACAAAAACGAATAGCTTTATGATAGAAAAAATAATGTCTAAACTTGGAATGGTCGTTTTATGGTGCATTGTCATCATATATGGCATAGGTGTCATCACTCATATCTGCTCGGATATTTTCGGTGTGGTCGTGCTTGTCGTTTTGGCTGTTGTCTCGATTGCTTTTGTTCTCTTTGCCAAAAGATACAAAATATTGTTCAAGAGGCGAGTCAAGATGCTTAGTAGGGTTTGCGAGAAGTCGCCCAATGATTCTCGGATTATGCCCGAAGAAAAGTTTACCGAATCTTTTGATTCTGCCAACTTCTTCATACAGTACAAGCCTGAGACGAAGGAGTTCTTTTTCAGCAGCTACTATTACCTTATTTTTCCTGATTACGTCGAGATTTGGAGCAAGGCGGTGAAGGAAGTCAAGATACTTGTCTCCAAGGAAGCCCCAGAAACAAAAGTCGAAGTGAATTCCGTAGGTCAGCTTGGCAAGTACTTCACGCTGATAATGTCTCCAAAGGATGCCAAGAAAAGTTTTTTGTTGTCCTTGGCTCATTTGTGCATCCGTCTGAGAAAACAACTTCCATGCAACAATAGAATATTGATATACAAGTTCTATTTCAAGATAAAGGTGTTCGACACGGTTTGCTATGGCGAGTTTGATTGCGTGAGAGTATCAAGGGCTATTACAATTTCTGCGGATGGCAACTATTGCGTAGCTAATGTCGAAATAGATGGTTGCTTTCCAGAAGATTTCATCAAACACAATCCTCCGATGTCCATTATCCTGCAATATGACTTGTATTCGATAGAAACCAATATGTTGGTTAGCAAAGAGGAATTCGATGCCTATTGGGAGAAATGCAAGGATTTATGCGAATCATAATCATTGGAGAACGGTGAGGAGCTATTTTATTTGAAAGATTCCGGGGCAACTGTTTGTTCTCTACGAGTTAAAAAACTTCTTATAAGTAACACTATCTCAAATGTCTCTTTTGAAGACTTGGATAAAGGGTGTAGTCTATACAAGAGTAAAATGTCACATGACAGGTCAATAACATCATCCCCAAGCGTTACAGTTGACAGTTTCCAAAAACGATTTTTTTTGCTGTACAGATAACAAATAACAGATAACAGTTTCCATAAACCATTTTTCGTTTCAAGCGTTAAATATTACTATTCGCACGGATAAAAAAGTTAAAAAAACGTGTTTATTTTTTTGGATAGCAAAGAAAAAAAGTATTTTTGTGACATTAAGTCAAACCGTAAAAAAACATGAGTATGAAAAGAATATTTTTTATGTTTCTTGCCCTCTTGTTGTGTGTAATGGTACAAGCACAGGACAATGTTGAAATTACCTTAAACAACGGGAATGTGGTTAAGGGAGTCACAAAAACTTTATTTATGCTTGATAATGGTGATGTCGTTGTTGCTAAAGATTCCAAGTCTAGAGAAAAGAAAGAATACAAATCTACAGAGATAAAGAGCATTAAGTACTACGATTCAAAATCTAAAGAATGGATAAAGTTCGTTCCGCTTATGGCGCAAAAATCATTGCCAAGCGTTTGGAACAAAAATCCAAAACCATACAAAACTCCGATATTCCTCAAACCTGTGTATGAAGGGAAAAATGTGTCTGCCTATATACACTATATCTCAACAATAACAAATACCAAAACATTACATTTGGAAGGCACAAACTATGTTTTCTATTTTAAGGTAAAGAATGAAGATGTGGCAAAGGGTTATTGGATGGGAAGTAGTATTGGTGCGAAAATGTTGCTTAAAATTGTATTTAAGCCATATCCTGTGATGAAAGAAACTGTGTCTAATTTAGATACGAAAGAATTTGATAAAGATCCTATTTCGTTAATAAGGACTTTTGATAGTCTGTTGAAATAGAATATCTGTTTTAAGTATTCTAACTGTGTATAATTGTCATAAGGCAAAGTGATTTTTCCTTATGACAATTGTTTTCATCCTTGAAAAGAAATATACTATAAGAGTTCATATCTCTCTACATGTTAAATTATTAATTGCTGATAACTATGAGACTGAAGCCAAAACTCCTCAATGCAATAATATTAGGATTGACAATGTTCCTTTCAATGCAAACCACTTGTGCTGCTTGCAACCCATCAATGGCCATTCAGCAAAAGAAAGTGGCAACTGTTGGCAAAAAGAGGGTTGCCATTAGCAAAAAGAGAGTTGTCAAGAGCAAGAAGAGAACCTATCGCAAGGCTTCGGCGCGTAAATATTCGCATAGGGAACTGAACGCCATTATGCGGATACTTGAGCGGAAGTTCCTGTCGGAAGACAAGACCCCGGCCTTGCGAAATGTTGTTGGATTTGGAATGGGATCCAACTCCATTGATGTTGCGCTCCGTTGGAACACGAAGGAGAAGCAGCTGGAGTTTCGTAGGCAGATTTACAACTCGCCCGCCATCAGGTTTGAGGGCAAGTTGGACCCTATCATCGACAACAGGGAAGGCGTGAGCACCTACCAAGGCATCTCCCTCAAGGCTGAGAAGCCTTCCTATCCATTGGGCACCACGGAAATCAGATTCACGATTACCAACCATAGTGGCGAGGAATTTGTGTATGGCGATGCCTATAGCATCACAGCCCAAGGAGCGGATGGCAATTGGTTTGTTGTGCCCACCGATTGCTCGTTCACGGCCATCGGTCATGTTTTAAACGATGGTCAAAGCGGCACCATTACTGCCCATCTTTTTCCCGATATTCTTCCCAACAAACCAGGCGTTTACCGCTTTTTTTATGAGGATAGCATAGATGGTGAGAAGGTGCCTTTCATGGCAACCTTTGAGTTGAAGTAAATAAAAAGAATTGTTGCTTATGAAAATACTCTTCAGTTTATTGGCATTTTGTTTATTTGCCTCATGCGTCCATTCCCAAGAGGCGGTGGACACGGTAAGTGTGCGTGTATAATACAGAGTAAAATATAATGAACGTAATATGAAACTCTTGCCAATTTGTATCCACTATGCCATTTATTCTTTTATTTCCAAAAGAACTAATTCAAAGAAAGAGATGCCTATATGAAGTATATAGAATTGTTTTGGAATAGGCTATATTATTGCATTTTCTTTACTGCCTTTAGGCAAGACTGCGTTTATCCTTGTCTCAGTAGTACCTTGCCTCTTTATAAATTACTTTTTCTTATGGAGAAAGGATAAATATCTTAGGTACTGGGAGGTGTTTGCTAAAGATACGCCAGGAATCAGACGAGTATGGTATTGCATAACTTGCGTATGTTTGCTCCTCGTCTGGCCTATATTTATATTTAGCATGATAATAATGTCTAACTAAGAAGAATCAAATAATGGAATATTTACGTCTTTGGGGAATCAATTGCTTAGTTCCATTTTTGCAGATTATATTTCTATTTTGTCTAGTTTACGACAGAACATAGCAGATATTCGAGGATTTATGATGGATTATGACAACAAAATGTTATTTTTGTAGCATGGAAATAAGATTAAACCATCATGTATTTGTGCTTTTAACGATAATAGTAATATCGTTAATGTCCTTATCTTGCTCTAATCGTCCAATCTGTGTTGATTCTCGGTTGGATGGCTATTGGAATATGGTTCTTGATAGTCTTGTTATAAATAGAAGTGCAAAGGTAGAATTCGGTAGCATAAACTTCAATTTTACTTGTAAGAATGTTGAGTTTCCTTTGCTCCAAACTCCACGTGTAGATGTCAAAGGTAAAACATTGTTGGATGCAGATATTAACGAAGACTCTCTTAAGAAAGATTGGTCTAATTATCAAAAAGCAATAAGAGAATCTAATGGAACATGGGAATTATATAGCTCAAAGGATTCTATAAAAATCCATGCTCCAGCACATCCTTTCAATGGACAATACAAGATCGTCTTCTACAAGGTGAAACCCTTTGGGCAAGAACATTATCTTATGCGAATGTCAAACGATTCGACATATATTGTATGCGAGAAATTCTTTTCTGGATATGCAGATTTTGATATGCTTAAAGATTGGGAGAAATGAAAAGAAAACGAAAGAATATGGTTTAATAAAAACAGATTTACCCAAGCAAAAAATCGAGGATAAAAAATCTTAACAGGACAAATGAGAAACAGATATATCCTTTCGTGCATGCTGGCTGCATCGTCGGTATTCGGCGCCTTCGCCGAGACGCACCCGCTCGACATCAACACCCGTAAGGCTGGCGCAGCGGTAAGCCCCACCATGTACGGCATCTTCTTCGAGGACATCAACTATGCTGCCGACGGCGGACTGTACGGCGAGCTTGTAAAGAACCGTTCGTTCGAGTTTCCGCAGGCGCTGCTCGGATGGCAGGCGTTCGGCAACGTGGAGGTGAAGGCGGACGGACCCTTCGAGCGCTGCCCCCACTACGTAGTGCTCGGCTTCACGGGGCATAAGGAGTGCGCTACGGGTCTGCAGAACGAGGGCTACTTCGGCATCGGATTCGTCAAAGACGAGCCTTACCGCTTCACGGTATGGGCAAGAGCGCTGGACGGCGACGCTACAATCGACGTCTCGCTTGCCGACCAGAGCACGCAGGACGAAACGCAGGAGCGCGCCAAGGCGCAGATAAAGGTGAGCGGCAGCGAGTGGAAGACTGTCTCTTATACACATCTCCGAGCCCACGAGACTAGGCATG
>ENA-OYWS01000564-OYWS01000564.1-human-gut-metagenome-genome-assembly--contig:-NODE-564-length-16966-cov-8.538111_pt1 | contig 16966 bp, 7 predicted proteins | sample MGYA00244813_ERZ653402 | MGnify/ENA primary metagenome ERZ653402 (study PRJEB26926, sample SAMN06165021) | human gut metagenome | biome: ENVO:00009003; feature: ENVO:2100002; material: ENVO:00002003...
AATATGCATTGATTACAACAATAGACTGGATTATAACGGCAAAAAAAGTTAAAATAAAAAGATGCAAATAAAGATATGCAGAAAATATGCAAAAAAATATGTATGAAAGCAAAAAGCAAAATTAAAATATTTGGAGGTATTTTACTATGAAAATAGGAGTTCTTGGAGCCGGAGGATGGGGGTCGGCACTAGCAAATCTTCTGGCGGGAAACGGCCATGAGGTGACAGTATGGTCGATAGATGAGAGGGAGGTAGCCATGCTCAAGGAGTTTCATGAGCAGAGAGACAGACTTCCGGGTGTGATATTAAACAACAGCATTGAATACACAACTGATGCGTCAAAGTCAGTGATAGGACAGGATATGGTCGTATGCGCTGTGCCTTCTCCGTTTGTAAGAAGTACAGCTAAAAGTGTGGCTGAATACGTGTCGGCAGGACAGCTTATTGTAAATGTTAGCAAGGGAATAGAGGAATCAACCCTCAAGGCTCTTGTTGAAGTGATAGAGGAGGAGATACCTCAGGCGAACGTGGCAGTGCTGTCCGGACCTTCACATGCAGAGGAGGTTGGAAGGGGAATCCCTACAACAGTGGTTGCCGGAGCACGCGGTATAGAGATTGCAAAGACTATACAAAATACGTTTATGAATGATTATTTTAGAGTGTATACAAGTACAGATGTTACAGGTATTGAACTTGGCGGATCTGTAAAAAATGTCATTGCCCTTGCAGCAGGAATATCTGATGGTCTTGGCCTTGGAGACAACACTAAAGCAGCACTTATGACGAGGGGAATGGCAGAGATAATGAGACTGGGACTTGCTATGGGTGCAGATGTCAAGACTCTGTCAGGCTTGTCTGGCATGGGGGATCTTATTGTTACATGCACATCAAAGCACAGCCGCAACAGAAATGCAGGATATCTCATAGGACAGGGAAAGACATATGAGGAGGCTATGGCTGAGGTCAAAATGGTTGTGGAAGGCGTATATTCAGCCAAGGCGACTTTGGCACTTGCAAAAGAACACGGGGTTGATATGCCTATAGTTGAGGCTGTCAATAATGTATTATTTAACGGCATGACGGCGAAAGAGGCACTTACGGAACTGCTTAACAGAGATAGAAAGAGTGAATTGTAAATAAATGTGAACAAAAAAGAGCCGAAAAATGTTTTTTGTTCACAAAGTGTTTACAATTACTTCTTGTTATGTTAGATTGTTACTAAGTGTGTAAGTCTAAAAATAATTAGAAAAGAGGTATGACAATGGCAAAAACTACGAAAAAGCTTATAGCACTCCTGCTAGCGATAGTTATGATAACTACGTTGGTTTCGCCTTCTAATTATAACTGGTCGAATGCGGCCGAGACGAGGGGCGGGGATAATTATGCAACGGAGACGGATGCTCTGGCGATGCTTGCAGATGCAGCTATCACTGGCAGCCTGGAAGACTACATTACTGGAGCCACTATATCGAATGGTTCAACTGAGATATATGGAACCACACGTACGGACAGGCCGGCGAATGCACCACTTCCGGTTGACCCAAATGATCCTACAAAAACAGCTGGGGATGTTAGGGTTTTGCTTGATATTGTATTTCCAGAGGAGCTTGTTAAGGATATAAGAGATTCTGGTGAAGATGCAGTATTCAGATACACTATGCCGGATACCATCAAGTTTAATGATGATATCCTGAATCAGGATATTAAAGATAAAGATGGATCCGTAATTGGTAAGTACTCTGTTATAAACGAAGTATTGATTGCTACAATTGATCACACAGCTGCTTCTATACAGAATGGTATGCAGCTTGATGCAAACTTTGGTGCGTGGGTCAATATTGATCTTTCGAAATCAAATGAAAAGAATGAAGTGGAAAATAAATTTTCAAGTAAGGTGGCAATCACAACACCTGTTGATTTTAAACCAGATCTTGATGTTGTTAAAACTGCATCTGAAGGTCGGGTGAGTGATCCTGATGATGGTTACGTGTATTTTGATTACACAGTGGAAGTTAGTTCTCCACACGGAACAGGTAAAGAGAGTCTCACATTTTTCGACTCATTGACAAATAACGTTTCTGGCGTCGTTCCGGAGGTTACCGGATTGAAAGTGATAAAGTCTGATGGGACAGACTGTAGTTCTCTACTTACATATAATAGTGGGTCCTCTAGTATAGAAGGAACGCTTACAAGTCTTAATCCAAAAGAGTCATATAAGATTACATATACAGTTAGGAATAAGGTTGGAGATCTCGCACAAGATATAGTTAACCTGAATCAGAAAAACGAAGTTGAAGCAAAAAACTCAAAGGTTGATAAAAAAGCAGAGACAAACAAAGGATTTAAATATGTAAAAGACGGAGCAACTGATATCAAGGTCAGCAAGTCATCGGAAGGTGTTTATGCAGATGCTGATAATAATCAGACGACTTTTAGGTATAAAGTTGTTGTAAGCTCTGAATATGGCAGTGACGGTGACATTACTCTCAACGATGTGCTGGCAAACACACTGGATTCGAAACTTGGCACTGATGCGAAGAGAACTGTCCAGAACGTGTCATGTAAATTGAAAGATAATACAACAGGTCAGTATACAGATGTAAGCTCTGAGGGATATGTAACACCGGCAGATGGAACTATTGATAATGGAGACAAGGTTGTCAGTGGTACTCTTCCAAAGCTTAATGCCAACTCACAGTACGAGATAACATACGATGTCGTTTTGTCAGACATAGCAGACAATATTGGATCTTTACAGATAAATAATAGAAATAGTGTTGATATAAAAGATAAGTCACATCATGAACATCAGGATATCGACAGCACCACATGGTACAATTCAGGAAAATCAACTGCATCTATAAGCAAATCCGGTGAATTGTCCGCTGATAAGTCAACTATTACCTGGACAGTCACAGTAAATTCAGACAGGAAAAAGAATCTTACCGGAATGGCAGTGTCAGACATCCTTAAGAAGAATGACGTGGAAGTAGGGGATGTTAAAAAGTGTAATCTGTCAATAAATGACTCAAGTGTATCAGATACGATCAATCTTCCTGCGGAATTTATAGAAGATTCAGGTAAGCTTTATCTTACTGATGGCACATCAAGGATTGAGATTCAGGAGAATAAGTCAAAAATCGTATTTACATATACAACAGATTCTTCAAAGTTGGATAAGCTGGTTGATACATATTATAATGTGGCAACGATAGAGAAGAACGGCATAACAGACAGTGTAGATGCTACAGTTAATGTTACAGGTGATACACTTAAGAAAGAGTTTTCCGCTGAAAAGGAAAATGAAGACACTTATTCCCTGACATGGAAGTCGACAATCTCTGGTCTTGATAAGATAAACTCCGGTGATACATACAGCGATAATGTTACAGTTGAAAATGGCTCACTTCCAAAGCATTATTTTACAACTGACCAGATAAATGGACTGCATGTAGCCGGACTTACAGAGGGGGTTGACTATAAAGTCAGTGTAACATATACTGATTTCTCGAATGTGTGGAGTCAGAGAAGCTACACCGTGGACAGCGTTGCTGATGTCCCGGTTTCTTCTACAAATTACATAACAGGATATACCGTAACGTTCCTTAACGACATAATAGGAACAACGGAATCCCCTATAGATTATGTAATAACTTATGACACTACAGTGAAAACTGACAGTAAGTATAATGCCATCAACAACGGTGAGATCAATATAAAGGGATCAACCAAGAAGGTTTCTGCTAATCACGAAGTATCAGGTATAACAAAGGGATCAATAGTAGAAAAGTACAGCTATACAAATGGCAGCGATGAGAAGGAAAGCATTGTTGGATATGACAAAGACAAAAATGTATTTGTGTATAAGGTTGTACTGAATGGAGATTTTGCATATGGTGATGGCGATAGATTTTCATTTAAAGATACGCTCCCTGAAGGTACAGAGCTTGATACAGAATATCTAAAGCCAGAGATGCTTCCTGGTGGAAAAGGTGAGATCAAAGATCATCCGGGAATATATTTTGTTACATATTATGGACAGAACGGCAAGCAGGATACACCGGATATAGGAGTTTCTAACTTTATAGAGAACTACAATGTAACTAATAACAGTATCAGCTTTGATATTAAGTCACTTGGTATATATGGAGTAAATTCCAAGGTAGTTGTATATTACGCAGCCAAAGTCACAAAGGATATTTCGTCTGTTGTAGGCGGCAATGATGAAAGCTTTACTAATAATTGCTCTGCAACTGTCACAAGAAGCAATGGTTCAACAAAGACTGCCAGCGATAAGGCTAAGGTCACGGTAACAGGTCCGAATATATCAAAGACCGCTGGTGAATATGATGGCGCTTCTAACAGTGTAGAATATACAGTTAATATCAATGAGAAAGGGGAGACCCTTGGAACGACTGGATATATAACTGTGGTTGATAAGTATAATTACAGCGCTGCCTCATCAGTAAAAAGTGTATACATTAAGGATAATTCTCTTAAACTTTACTATGCGGAAAGCGGTGAAGAGGTTCCGGCTGATAAGTACAGTTACACCTATGTCGATGACACTTCGACCAAGATGTCCACGCTTACGCTTACCATGGATGATTCAACTAAGTTTATCCTTAAATATACGTATACATTGGTATATACAGGAAAACTTAAAGCGGATGTTGTAAACACAGTGGGTATACTCGGATCAACCAGCTCTGCGGATTCATCATCAGTCAATACCAATATAGATGATCAGGATTCGTACATGCAGTCAACTGTCAAACAGTATAACCTGTCTATAATCAAGACGGATTCCATCATGACAGGAATAAAACTGGGCGGTGCAACATTTGACCTTTACAGATATGGAAGTCTTGAAGATCAGAATGACAGAGCTTGGCACATTATAAATCCGGAAGATGGAAAGGAACGTATAACCAATGATTCAGGTAGGCTGGACATAGATGGCCTTTATTACAACTATTATTATAAGCTGGTAGAGACTAAAGCACCTGAGGGTTACAAAGCGCTCTCAAAGCCTATTTATATACATAATACTAACCTAAATTCACCTGTTATTGGAACTGACAGACCTGAAGAAATAACGGATGATGATATTTCAGATATAATTCTTGAGAACGGAACATCTCAGGATTATGAGCTTCCGATTGGCAACAATCCGGAAGACAGAAAGATCACTGTTGATAAGATATGGAAGGATGCATCGGGCGGAACTTTAAAAGATATACCTGTTGACAGCATAAAAGTTAATATCTATGCTTCAACAAATCCTTCGTCATACGATAAAAATTCTGCACCTGTAAGGACAGTTACATTAAACAGTGCAAACAATTGGTCGAGTGGTGTGTTGACACTTGATGTTGCTGATAACGATGGAAAATATCTCTATTATTTTGCTGATGAGGAATTTGAAAACGAAGATTATAAAGTTTCGATAAGTAATAATGGAACAGTTTCAGGTACAATCACTATCACGAATACCAACACGAAGGTGACAAGTGAGACGATAGACATACCGGTCACAAAGAAATGGGTGGATAGCGATAACGTTCTGTCAGCAAGACCTGAAAACCTCAAGGTTACACTTGCAACAAAGAATGCAGCCGGAGAGGTGACAGAGATTGCAGATAAGACACTTACATTAAACGATGCAAACAATTGGAGCGGAACATTTACAGATCTTGACAAGAAGGATGGCGCTGGCAATCTGATTAACTACACAGTTGTTGAGAATGATGTGAATGGCTATACAGGAAAGCTTGAACTCACAAAAGATGAGAACGGAGTGGTTACGGCTGCAGAGCTTACCAACACACTGAATGTTGGAAAGATACAGATCGCCAAGCTGTTTAGTGGGGATCTTGATGATACAAAGCTCACAGATGCTCAGAAGAGACAGATCACATTCACAATCGCAGGTCCAGATGGATATAATGGACCAACATCAGTTACATATGATCAGTTCACCGCTGGAAGCTACGTTGTAAAGAATGCTCCATATGGAACATATACAATAACAGAGACGAATGCTGCATTTGACGGATATAAGAACACAGTTACATATGCTGTAGGTGCTTCAAAAAATGATACAGATGCCACTGTAGAGATAGCTTCAGATGCTACATCACTTGTGACCATTACCAATACCTATACTGCATACGTCAATATAAGCGGAACCAAGGTATGGGATGATAATGACAATCAGGATGGTCTGAGACCGAATAACATAACTGTTATTGTTAAGAATGGTGATACGGAAGTTGACAGGAAAACGGTTACACCTGATGCAGCAGGAAATTGGGCATACAGCTTTGAGAATCTTCCTAAGTATGATGCGGCAGGCAAAGCGATCACATACACTGTATCAGAGGCAAAGGTAACTGGCTATAATACTCAGATAACCGGCAGTATAGAGAGCGGTTTTACCATCAAAAACACCCATACACCTGAGACAATTGACATTGAGGGAACCAAGACTTGGGATGACAATGATAATCAGGATGGTAAGAGAAAAGATGCTATCACAGTCAGACTCTATGCTGATGGCAGTGAGATTAACTCAGAGAGTGTAACTGCAGCAAAGGGCTGGAAGTACAAATTTACAGATCTTCCAAAGTACAGAGGTGGTAATGAGATAAAGTACACCATCACTGAGGATACGGTTGAGGATTACAATACTGATATCAATGGATATGACATTACCAACAGTTATACACCAGGAAAGACAAGCATCTCAGTACTCAAGGAGTGGAATGATGCGGATAACCAGGATGGCAAGAGAGCTACAAGCGTAAAAGTTAAGCTTGTGGCAAACGGTATCGATGTCACAAACTCTGAGGTTACACTGAGTGCTGACAATCAGTGGAAACATACATGGAATGACCTTCCACAGAAGTCCGGTGGAAAGAACATAACATACACTGTTAAAGAGACTAGCAGTATCGATGGATATAGCGCTAAAGTCACAGGCGATGCCAAGACAGGCTTTGTAGTGACTAACAGTCATAAACCTGAGACTATTGATATTGAGGGAACCAAGACCTGGGATGACAATGATAACCAGGATGGCAAGAGACCTGATAAAATCACAGTCAGACTTCTTGCAAATGGAACTGAGACTGCAACAAAAACAGTGACAAAGTTAGAAAATTGGAAGTACAGTTTTACAGACCTTCCAAAGTACAGCGATGGACAGGAGATAAAGTATACCATAACAGAAGATAGCGTAGAGGGTTATACGGCAGCTCCAGATGGATATGATATTATAAACACACATGTTCCGGAGGTTACAGATGTTAAGGTTACAAAGATCTGGAACGATGCTGGGAATCAGGATGGTAAGAGAGCAACAGAAATCAAGGTTAAACTGTATGCTGATGGCTCAGAGGTCGCTGGCTCAGAGGTAACTCTTAAAGCAGATAACAACTGGACGTATACATGGAAAGATCTTGCAGTTTATAAGAACGGTACGGCTATAGCTTATACAGTAGATGAGACCACCACAGTGACCGGATATACGAAGAAGGTCACGGGTGATGCCAAGACAGGATTTGTCATAACAAACAGCTACACACCAGAGACCATCAATATAGCTGGTACAAAGACATGGGATGATGCAAACAATCAGGATAGAAAGAGACCTGAGAGTATCACTGTAAATCTTCTTGCGGATGGTCAGTTATACAAGACAAAGACTGTTACAGCTGAGGAAGACTGGAAGTATAGTTTCAAAGATCTTCCAAAGTATAGCGGTGGTAACAAGATCATTTATACCATCACAGAGGATGCGGTCGGTGATTATGCAACCGTAATAGACGGATATAACATTACAAACACATATACACCGGCAAAGACAAGTGTATCAGTCACAAAGAGCTGGAATGATGCAGACAATCAGGACAGAAAGAGACCTACGAGTGTAACGGTTCAGCTGCTTGCGAACGGAATAGCAGTAGATGGCTCAGAGACTATATTAAGCGCAGATAACAACTGGACACATACATGGACAGACCTTGATGTGAACAAGGATGGAGCTCCGATAGCTTACACTGTAGAAGAAACAGATATTACTGAAGGATATACTCCAGTGATAACCGGAGATATGACAACAGGATACACAGTTACGAACAGCTACACACCAGAGACGACATCAGTAAAGGGCATTAAGATCTGGGACGACGGCGAGAATCAGGATGGCATCAGACCTCCAAGTATCACAGTCAACCTGATTGCAAACGGAACAAAGATCAAGAGCCTTGAAGTCACAGCAGCAAATGACTGGAAGTTTAGTTTTACAGACCTTCCTAAATATGCAGATGGATCAGAGATAACATACGAAGTAACTGAGGATGCTGTTTCCGAGTACACTACAGCTGTAACAGGAGACGCAGAAAACGGATATACATTTACCAATAGTCATACGCCTGAAACAATCAATATAGAAGGAACAAAGACCTGGAACGATGCAAACGATCAGGATGGCAAGAGACCAGGAAAGATTACGGTAAATCTTCTTGCGGATGGAGACATATATGCTACGAAGAAAGTAACTGAGGCAGATGGTTGGAAGTACAATTTCACGGATCTTCCAAAGTACAAAAACGGCAATAAAATCACGTATACCATCACAGAGGATGCTGTTGAGGGCTATCAGACACTTGTCAACGGATATGATATCACGAACAGTTATACGCCGGGAAAGACAAGTGTATCAGTTACAAAGGCTTGGGATGATGCTGATAACCAGGATGGCAAGAGAGCTAGAAATATAAAAGTAAGACTTCTTGCCGACGGAAACGTAGTTGCAGATTCTGAGGTGAATCTCAGTGATGCCAACAACTGGAGTCATACATGGAGTGATCTTGATATCAACAAGAGTGGATCACCTATTGAATATACTGTTGAAGAGATCACAGCAGTTGAAGGATATGCAACAGTTATTACAGGATCTGCGAAGACCGGTTATATCATCAAGAACAGTTACACACCAGAGACAACTTCAATAAGTGGTAAGAAGATATGGAATGATGCAAATGATCAGGATGGTAAGAGACCAGGAAAGATCATAGTAAATCTTCTTGCAAACGGAGTGAAGGTGGCTGATAAGGAAGTTACAGCTGCGAACGGCTGGAAGTACAGCTTTACAGATCTTCCAAAGTACGCAGGTGGCAACGAGATCACATACAGTATCACAGAAAATGCTGTTGAGGATTATCAGACACTTGTAAATGGATATGATATCACGAACAGTTACACACCAGGAAAGACAAGTGTATCAGTTACAAAGTCTTGGGATGATGCCGACAATCAGGACGGCAAGAGAGAGAGTTCAGTAAAGGTTGAACTTCTTGCTGATGGAACTCCTGTCGTTGGATCAGAAACAACTCTCAGTGCTGACAACAACTGGACATATACATGGGCAGGACTTGATGTCAAGAAGAGCGGTGTGAATATCGTCTACAGTGTAAGAGAGATAACGTCAATTGATGGATATACAACTACAGTTACAGGCGATGCCGAGACAGGATTTACAATAAAGAACAGCTATACCCCAGAGACGACATCAGTGAGTGGCAGCAAGACATGGAATGATGCGGACGATCAGGATGGCAAGAGACCTGAAAATATCAAGGTAAACCTTCTTGCAGATGGCAGTGTATATGCTACAAAGACGGTAACCGAGGCAGAAAACTGGGAGTATAGTTTTACAAATCTTCCAAAGTATAGAGATGGTGGAATTCAGATCAAGTATTCTGTATCTGAGGTTGATGTACCAGAATATACAGGTGAGGTTACAGGTTATAATATCACGAACAGTTACACACCAGGAAAGACAAGTGTATCAGTTACAAAGAAGTGGAGTGATAATGATAACCAAGACGGCAAGAGAACACCTAGCGTAATGGTTCGTCTCCTGGCTGATGGACAGGTTGTAGCTGGCTCTGGGGTAACACTCAGCGAGGCAAATAACTGGACACATACATGGAATGCTCTTGACGAGAAGAAAAATGGACAGACCATCGACTACACAGTTGAGGAGACTACAACTATAGATGGTTACACAACAGTCATAACAGGAAATGCAGCTGATGGATATGTGGTTGACAATCAGCACACACCTGAGACGATCAATGTATCAGGTACTAAGACGTGGGTTGATGACGATGATCACGATGGTCAGAGACCAGATTCAATAACAGTTAAGCTTCTTGCAGATGGTACTGTTATAAAGAGCCTCGTGGTTACAGCAGATACTGACTGGAATTACAGCTTTACAGATTTACCAAAGTACAAAAATAATGGAACCCTGATAAAGTATTCTGTATTAGAGAATGCTGTTTCGGGATACAAGGCATCTGTTGTTGGATATGACATAACTAACACATACAAGCCAAATGTTATAAAACTTACCAAGACCATAAATGGAGATATTACAGCAGATGATGCAGCGGCAAATGTAACGTTCAATGTTACAAACAATGCAGGCTACAGTAAGATCATAAAGCTTACAGACCCTGAGGTGGCAAAGCTTGGAAATGGCAAGTATGAGATAACTCTTGTAAATGTGCCTGATGGTACATATACAGTTGAGGAAACATCATATGCATATGATGGAGCAGCGGTAACAGTCAGCTATACTGTGGATGGAATAGACGGTGAAGGAACAGAGGCATCCGGAATAACACTTATCGGTGGAAATACAGCTGATGTAGAGTTCGTTGATACCTACAAGCTTGGCACTATCAAGTTCACTAAGGCTGGACTTTATAAGGAGTCATGTGCTGAAAACCCTGATGATGTAAAAATGCTTGATGGTGTAGAGTTTGCGCTCTATGAGGGTACAGATACAGAGTGTGAGAATCCTGTAATGACAGCAACAAGTGTAAATGGTGTTGTGACATTCAAGGATCTTAAGATAGGTACGTATCTTGTAAAAGAGAGTAAGACTATCGGAGATTATATTGTCGATAACACAGTCTACACAGCAGAGGTAACAGAGGCAAACATTGGCACTTATGCAGTGTTAAATGGTGTTCAGGATAACACATTGATAAATGATCTTCCTAGAACAGATCTCAAGATAGAGAAGGTTGCAGAGGAGGACAATGGCATAAAGCTTCCAAATTCAGTATACGGACTCTACAAGGAGAACGAGAATGGTGAGGAAGAGCTTGTCGCTAAGGCTACAACAGACAGCAACGGAGTTCTCAAGTTTGACGGTATTTTGATCGGCACAGAGTATACGATCAGAGAGATACAGGCGCCGGATGGATACTATGTATCTGAACAGCCAATATCAATCAAGTTCAAGAAAGATGAGAACGGAAAGATTACAGTTGAATCATTTGACGGTGGTTTTAATACTGACACAGGTAAAGTCACAGCCAGAGTTGATGAGAATGGAAACATTACATGGCTTGAACCTTCAGTAAAATACAGCTTTGAGAAAGTAGATGAGGATGGTGTTCCTGTAAAGGGCGCAACACTTCGACTCGAGGATGCTGATGGAAAACTCATTGATGAGTGGGTAACAGATGGCAGTGCGCATGAAGTCAACAATGTACTTGTAATTGGCAAGATCTATGCACTCATAGAGGTTAAGGCTCCTTCGGGCTATGACAAGGCTGATGATATACTGTTCACAGTTTCTGATGATAAGGTTGCAGCTGGCGAGGATATTGTTGTTACTATCACAATGGTTGATAAGAAGACAACAACGACCGAGACTACGGAGACAACCGAGACAACAGAGACAACAGAAACTACAGAGACAACTGAAACAACCGAGACAACACAGACTACTGAAATAACAACAGAGGACAAGAACAAGCCGGATACCGGTGACAGAGCTCCTGTTGTACCAATAGCAGTTATACTCTTTATAAGTCTTGGCGGATGTGGTGTTATTGTGGCATCTAAAAAGAGAAAAGATAATCAGAACAGCAAGTAATACGAAGCCGTGACATGTCCCCCGGGAATATCGCCTTATATGGTGGTATTCTGGGGGATTTTTTTATTCATAAAACAGCAGTTGCATTCATATGTTATATATAGAAAATGACCGCAGATCTATTATATTTACAATAATAAAATTATGTAAATAAATAGCATGTCAGGAGGATGTATGGAGGAGTATCAGGTATATCAGGATATCAAGGCTAGAACAAATGGAGAAATATACATCGGTGTAGTTGGACCGGTAAGAACAGGAAAATCAACATTTATAAAAAGATTTATGAATCAGATGGTCATACCGAATATTTCAGGTGAAAATGACCGTCAGCTTGCACTGGATGAACTTCCACAGTCAGCGGCTGGAAAAACTATAATGACGACCGAACCGAAATTTATACCTAAGGATGCTGTATCGATCAATGTTGGTGAAAACATTGACATGAAAGTTAAGATGATAGACTGTGTAGGGTATGTCGTGAAGGATGCAGAGGGACAATTTGAGGATGGGAAGGAGAGAATGGTTAGAACTCCATGGTATGAATACGACATTCCTTTTTCAAAGGCTGCGGAGATAGGAACAAACAAAGTTATAACAAATCATTCTACAGTTGGAATAGTCGTAACCACGGATGGCAGTTTTGGGGAACTCCCGAGGGAAAGCTATATTGATGCCGAAAAGAAGACTATAGAGGAGCTAAAAAGCCTGGGGAAACCATTTGTTGTTGTTCTGAACACGGATAAACCATCTGGAAATCAGGCGCGTGCGTTGGCAGAAGAGATGAGTGATACATATGGGGCAAGTGTGGTTCCTGTCAATGTTGAACAGCTTAGAGATTCAGACATTACATACATATTCAGGGAGCTATTGATGAGTTTCCCTGTGACTGAGATCTATTTTGATATTCCAAAATGGCTTGAGGTCGTTGACGATGACAATGAAGTGAAGAACAGCATAATATGTGATGCTGTACAGATCAATTCGGTTGTAAACTATCTTAGGGACATAGATGGAATAGTGTTTCCGGAGAATGATTACGTAAAAAAATACAAGTGTGACAATATAAATATGGCAGATGGCAGAATAAATATAAGTGTCTATATACATAGCAGTTATTATTACCAGATGCTGTCGGATATGATGGGGGCTGAGATAAACAATGAATATGATTTTATTACCGAGCTCAAGACGATGTCAGATAACAAAAGATATTGTGGGAATGTCATGGATGCGCTTGAACAGGTAAATTCCAACGGATATGGTTTGGTTATGCCGGAGAAAAACAATATTCGGCTCGGCACACCGGAGGTCATCAAGACCGGAGGCAAGTTTGGCGTAAGGATAACAGCAAATGCGCCGTCGGTGAATATGATCAAGGCGAATATAACAACGGAGATCATGCCACTTGTCGGAAGCAAGGAGCAGGCAGACGACCTCATAACGTATATATCGGACAACAGCAACGGTGACGATATATGGGGAGTAAATATATTTGGCAAGACAATAGAGCAGCTTGTTGATGATGGCCTTAACAACAAGGTGAGCAAGATAGGTGCCGAGAGCCAGCAGAAGCTCCAGAATACGATGGAGAAGATTGTAAATGATGGAAATGGTGGAATGGTGTGCATAATAATATAAGATTGCATATTTATACTCTGCTATGTTAAAATGTCTAAGGTGTCCGGGGATGCCTTGGGCATTTTAGTTATGGGAAAACGAAAGAGGACGTGAATATGTCGGCGATAGATGTAAAATTAAATGTGTTTGAGGGCCCGCTGGATCTTCTTTTGCATTTGATAGAGAAGAATAAAGTTAATATATACGATATACCTATTGTCACTATCACGGAGCAATATCTTGAATATGTGAACAATATGGAGGAAGAGGATCTGGATGTCATGAGTGAGTTCCTAGTCATGGCAGCGACCCTTATCAAGATAAAGTCCCGTATGCTTCTGCCAAAGGATGAAGAGACAGAGGAGGACGAGGAGGATCCGCGTGAAGAACTCGTGCGAAGGCTGCTTGAGTACAAGATATACAAATATGCGGCAGGAGAACTCAAGGATCTAGAGCTTGAAGGGAACAAGGCATTTTTCAAGAAGGCTACGATCCCTGCAGAGGTTAAGAATGTAAAACAGGATGTAGATCCTTATGAGCTTATATCAAAGGCTGATATAGATCTGCAGAAGCTGAATGAGATATTCAAGTCCGTTATGCGCAAGCAGGTGGATAAGGTGGATCCGATACGAAGCAAGTTCAAGGAGATCGAGAGGGAGGAGATATCCCTTGAGGAGAAGATGGCTGAGGTCAGAGAACAGGTGAGGGGCCTTGAAGGGATAAATTTCAGAACTCTGCTTGAGATGCAGGCCTCCAAGATGAATGTTATAGTTACTTTTCTTGCGATTCTGGAGCTTATGAAGATAGGTGCTATAACAATAAAGCAGGAAGAGATATTTGGGGAGATAGTCATAGATTCTCTTGATACAATATAGTTGAGATGAGGTAGCGATGAATAGCGAAGATTTGCAGAATAATAATATACAGAGTGAAGATATGGCAACTGAAGATTTGACAGTCGAAGAAACAGTGGGTGATAAAAATGATGGTATTGATAATGTAGAGCATAATTCATCTGATATATCCGGTGAAGATGCTGATACTGAATCTGATGAACCGCAATATAAAGAATACAGTGACGATTATCTCACATCAGCTCTTGAGGCAATTCTTTTTTCATTGGGAGAGTCAGTTTCTGTGGACAGACTTGCTGCGGCACTTGAAATGGAGAAGAAAAAGCTTGTAAAGCAGCTTGAAACTGTTGTGTTCAATTACAATAACAACGACAGAGGAATCAAGATCATAGATCTCGATGGATCTCTACAGCTTTGTACTCGCAATGAGTACTACGGTGTGCTTGCCAAAATAGTGAATACGCCGAAGAAACTTTCACTTACAGATGTTGTGCTTGAGACATTGTCGATCATAGCCTACAAGCAGCCGATCACAAGACCTGAGATCGAGGCGATAAGAGGTGTGTCCTGCGTGCACGCCATCAACAAGCTTATAGAATACAATCTTGTCCAGGAAGTCGGAAGACTTGATGCGCCGGGACGTCCGATTATGTTTGGAACAACTGAGGAGTTCCTTAGGTGCTTTGGTGTATCTTCAACAAGCGATCTTCCGGTCATAAGTCCGGATAAGATCGAGGACTTCAAGAAGGAAGCCTTAGAGGAAGCGGACTTTACACTCAGCGTTGACACAACGTCTGAGGATTGATGTACATATTTAGGCACCAAAATAAAAATATAAATTGTATTAATAAATATAAGAAAATCCATGCACGGTGAGCTGGTGACAATATATCACAGAGCCGTACATGGATTTTTATGCATTTATGCTTCTATATGCAAAAAATGTAACATCAGACGGTTATTTTTACTCGGTTGTAATAATATAATATCAAGACCAAGTAAAAAGGAAAAATATGTATAGGCTGACAGATGGAAAAATAAATATCATGACATGTATAGTGATCATGGCTGTGATACTCGGAGTGGCCATATGCGGGATGCAGCAGGATACAACAGCATCGACAAGTTGCGTTGATAATAAAACTATGAATGGGACTGAAATTGCAGAAGTTTCCGCGACGGATGGAGATCTGCAGTTATATGCTAAAAATGCAGTTCTTATAGATGGGGAGACCGGAGATATTCTATATGAAAAGAATGCAGACGCGCACAGACCGAATGCAAGTACAACAAAAATACTTACATGCATACTTGCCCTGGAATGTGGGAACCTGGAGGATACGGTGGCAGTTTCATCATATGCTGCAAAGCAGCCGGAAGTAAGACTAGGAGCCCAGGAGGGGGAAAGTTATACATTGGAGGATATGTTATACGCCATGATGCTTGAGAGCTACAATGATACCGCAGTAATGATCGCTGAGCACATAGGAGGCTCCGTGGAAGTATTTGCAGATATGATGAACCGGAAGGCAAGAGAGATAGGTTGTCATTCTACATACTTTATAACGCCAAATGGACTTGACGCGCAGGATGAATCAGGGGGGCATGGGACATCGGCGGATGATCTGGCTCGGATAATGAGATATTGTATTCTTGTATCGCCCGAAAGAGATATGTTCCTGAAGATCACCCAGTCGTCATCACATACATTTGCCGAGAAAAGTGGCAGCAGGACTTTTTCATGTGTAAATCATAACGCGTTTCTCAATATGTCAAGTGAAGCTCTGTCCGGGAAGACCGGATTTACCTGCGATGCAGGATATTGCTATGTGGGTGCGGCAAATAAGAATGGACATACATATATATGGTCGCTTCTAGGATGTGGCTGGCCGGGCAACAAGACTTATAAATGGAAGGATTCAAAAACTCTGTTGTCATATGCGGGAGAACATGCGCAATATACAGAGCTGAGTGCTCCTGAATCTCCGAATGTTACTGTAAATTATTCATCCAAATCGGCAAAGCCGGGAAACATCTGCACAAAGTGTAATCTGTCGGGGATCGTAGCGGAAGCCGGTGATACAGAGGGAAAGGTCGATGACATACGATATGTGTACAATGTTGCAGATTCAGTCAAAGCTCCGGTGTACACTGGGGAAGTTGTAGGAAGTCTGTTTGTGTACAGAGGAAGGAAGCTTATTGATATTGTTCCGGTCACGGCGGCGGAAAAGAAAACTGACGTTTGTTTTATGGATGAAATATTACTGGTTCTCAGACGTGCGGCGATGTAACATTTGATCTTATCAGGCATATATTAAATTATCAATGATATAAGGGCGGTGCATTAGAGTATGGATATGGATTGTGTATACTATGTGGTTGGCGGTGACAGAAGAAGCTGTTATATGTCACTGACACTGGCTGAAAAAGGATACAATGTGTTTCATTTTGATCCATATGATGCCGATCTGCTCAGACACTGTCTCTTATACACATCTCCGAGCCCACGAGACTAGGCATGATCTCG
>ENA-OYWS01000571-OYWS01000571.1-human-gut-metagenome-genome-assembly--contig:-NODE-571-length-16879-cov-5.258084_pt1 | contig 16879 bp, 10 predicted proteins | sample MGYA00244813_ERZ653402 | MGnify/ENA primary metagenome ERZ653402 (study PRJEB26926, sample SAMN06165021) | human gut metagenome | biome: ENVO:00009003; feature: ENVO:2100002; material: ENVO:00002003...
TCGCCTTCGAGCCATTCTTGCCATTCTCTTCAGAGAAGCTCCGCAAGATGATCAACATGCCTAACTTCGAGTGGAGCCAGCTCGGCAGCACCGACCTTTTGAAGGCTGGTGACCAGCTCGCTGAACCTGAGTTGCTCTTCGAGAAGATAGACGACGAGACCATCGAGAAGCAGCTCCAGAAGTTGGAAGATACCAAGAAGGCTAACGAGGAAGCTTCTTATAAGGCAGAGCCTATCAAGCCAGAGGTTAGCTTCGAGGACTTCGAGAAACTCGACATCCGTGTAGGCCATATCTTGAACTGCGAGAAGGTGAAGAAGTCTAAGAAACTCTTGAAGTTCACCATCGACGATGGTAGCGGCGTAGAGCGCACCATCTGCTCAGGTATCGCCGCATACTATGAGCCAGAGCAGTTGATTGGCAAGGACGTACTCTTCGTTGCCAACTTTGCTCCTCGCAAGATGATGGGCATCGAGAGTCAAGGTATGATTCTCTCCGCAGTCAACTTCGATGGTAGCCTCAACGTCACCTCGCTCTTGGGCAAGGTGAAACCAGGAAGCCAAGTAGGATAATCCCTATACATTATTAATATAAAAAGGTGGATGCAAGAAGTCTCTCCCATGAGACCCTGCATCCACCTTTTGCTTTTGCATAAACTAATCAATATAATAAAACTAACTAAAACCTAAAAACCAAACTCTTTGGCTCTCATCAGAGCCTCCAAGTAGTAATAGTCGGCATAGATGATGCTAGCATCTATCTCGCTACCAGCAGGATGATGCCCCGTGCTGTGCATGAGGAAGGCAACGTTCTTCTTGCCACTCTGGTACTTCGGAGTACTCAGTTGGGCAAGCGATTGCAAGGCAAACTGCTGATATTCCTTACCCTTCTCGCCGCCCACATACTTTCGCAGTTCGAGCAAGGCATCAGCCACCACACAAGCCGCGCTAGCATCCTTAGGAGCTTGCAAGCCACGAGGGTCGTCCATATCCCAAAGGGGAATCAAGTCATCGCTTGTCTCCTTGAGACGCTTAATGTAAATGTCGGTCACCTTTTGGGCGAAATCGAGGAACACCTTGTTGTGGGTATAGCGATATACCATGGTATAGCCATAGATAGCCCAGCTCTGTCCACGAGCCCACATCGAGTTGTCGGCATACCCCTGGTGGGTCACACCCTTGATGAGATTGCCATTGATGGTATCATATACTGCCACGTGATAGCAACTGCCATCTGGTCGGAAATGATTTTGCATCGTGGTCTTGGCATGAGTTACCGCCAAATCATAGAGGAGTTTGTTACCCCCATTCTTGGCAGCCCAGAACATCATATCGAGGTTCATCATATTGTCCATGATGGTATTGTGAGGCCAGTTGCGAGGCTTTACCTCACGAGGCCAACTCAATATCGTACCCACGATAGGATTGAAGAGGGTGGCAAGAGAGTCGGCGGAAGCCAAGATGACATTCTTGTAGTCCTGAGAATGGTTCACCTCGTAGCCCTTGCCATACGAACAGAACATCAAGAAACCGATGTCATGGTCATAACAAGGTCGGTAGGCGATGCCTCGAAGGGCGTTCGTATAGCCTTCGGCTGCCGTTCTAACGGCGTTATCACCCGTCAACTGATAGTCCATCCAGAGGATGCCTGGCCAGAATCCATCGCACCACTCTTCAGGCGTTGCCTTACGGCAGTTCCACCCCTTCTGCTTGTCATCCTTCAAGATGTTGCGAGGCTCCATCGTATAGTCGTAAGAGCCATCTTGCTGCTTGAGTTCCGCCAAGGCACGAGTCACTTGCTTGTGGCAGTACTCCAATTGCTTATCGACATCAAGAGCAAGTACATTCTCTTTCAACTCTGTCTTAGCAGCCTCTTTCTTCTGCTTTTTGACAGAACTAGCCTGCATTACTGAGCTATTTGTCAGCAGCAAGGCAGACACAAAAAAAAGTATTCTTCCTATTTTCATCGTCATAGTTTTATTATCTATACGATTGAAAGAGGAAGAATACTTAAAGTTACCTACATAATAGAGCAGGAAATCACTTTTATCTGATATTCTTTTACAACAACATCTTACAAAGTGAAGCGATAACCCACTGTCACTGCGAAACCACGGTTCTTGCAGTTCTCTTTGATGTAAGACTCGCCATCCTTGTCCTTTATCTTGGAGGCATCGCTCACATTGGTCAAACCTAGGTTGTACTGAGCAGTGAGAATCACGCCCATATACTCGTAAGATACGCCAATAGGGATGGAGACATCCCATTTCTTGGTAGGCCAAGTTCTCGTCTGCGTCTCCGTCTCCTTGGCTGTCACCTCCTCATTTCTAATCGTCGCCGAGGTATAATCCATCTTCAACTTGCCATCACCGCACAAGAAACCTGCCTGCACACCGAGGGTCAGCGACAAGTTGCGAGTAACGTAAGCCCTTACCTTCAGAGGCACTTGGATATAGTCCATATTGGCATGGATGTTATCATATCCTTCGAGAGTCGTGGAATTATCCGCATTCTTATTCTCTGTCTGATAACTAGGGAACTTGAAACCGAGGCGAGCATAGTTCACGCCCAGACTCACAGCCACTTCCTTAGTGGCACGATACTCCACATCGACACCGCCACTGAAGCCCGTCTGATATTTCGACTTCAACATTTCTTCCCCATTGAAACTGAGTTCACAGTTGCTCCACTTGGAGATACCCACACCCACGTGAGGAATCACAGAGAACTTACCTACCTGACTCTCCACCTCTTGCGCACTCACTCCTACTGCCGAGAGCAATAGCAAAGCGATACTCAATATACCTTTCTTCATATTCATCATTATTGCTTGTATTACAAAAAAAATCGTTATTCGTTCTTACTATAAGAAGAAACGGCAGCAAGGGTGAAATATTGCATCCCTGAGCACGGCGAATCACAGGAAGATAAGCAAAAAGACTAGCAGAAAATCAGCCAAAATCACACTTTTTTGTGTATTTTGGCTGATTGATTCGACTAGTCCGTTTTACTTAATCAATTATTATTCAAACATTTAACGCAAGGCTCAACCGCCTTCAACTTACTATTTTCGACCGCAAAAATGCGACAGTTGAGAAGGTAAAGCTTTACCACTCTTCATCCCAAATAGAACTATTCTGTTCTTTGGCATTGATGACGAAGTAGTTGTTTTCATCAGAGTCGAAATCGCCATCATTCTCCTCCAAATTGACGATTTCCGTATTGCCAGAGCCTGCCAACAAGCATGAGCCTTCGAGGATGTACTCCTCGTGCAGCTCCGGTTTCAAATATTCCTTTCTCATGGAATTCCCCTTTCCTTATTACTTGATGACCTTCTTTCCTTGATGGATGTAGATACCATGAGGAAGATTATTAGGATTCATCTTCACACCCTGCAAGTTATAATAAGCATCATCTGCCACCTTCTCTGCTTTTACCTGTGAAATACCTGTTGGCTGATCATCAAATGACATCGTGATTGGCTTTGCCTCTGCAGTATTATCCTTCAAAGATAAGAATGCACGATAGTAAGTAGTATGTACCTCATCACCCATATTGGTAAAAGAAGTGGCATTCTTGTCCAAGCCATAACGGTTGGCATAAGTAGAAGGAACCTCATTGACGAAAGAGCCAACAAACTTATTACCCTGTGCATCTACCACTTCCTTATAGCTAGAGATTTCGCTCAAAAGGTTTGGAGTCTCAGCAGCAGGAATCAGATACAAACCTTCCTTCTCTGCCTTAATCATCAAAGGAGTACCTGCAGCTATTACATCATTAGCTGCCTTGAAGTTAACCTTGCTATCAGCATAAGAGTCAAAGACGTATGCTGTGAGACCAACGCTAGTCAAATCAGAAGCATTCACATCGAAAAGAAGGACACAAGAGTTGTTGCCTGCCTTGAAGTTGCGGGTGTAAGAATAGATTTTTCCTTTAGAACCGCCACCATCAACTTTCTCCTTTACATCTGATGGAGCTACACCATCTTTGTAGGCATAATAACGATAACCAGCTGCATAAACATTAGTATTGTTCGTAGGGAACAACTTGTATTGGGTATCATTCATCAAGATTTTATCAAATGGCAGTCCCCCAAAAGCATCCTTGTCCAAAGCCTCAGTTTGTTCTTTTGGCAAATTCATATTACGCAAATCCAAGGTGGTATAGCTTGATGGCATTTCACCCAAGCAACGAGCACGCAAGTAATTATATTCAAGCGTAGAAGTTGCATCTACCGTATTTATCTTCACCGTATTGGTGCCATTTTCTGTAAAAGACTGCAACTCAGAATACTGTGACTTAGCAAATCTCCAACCATTAGATGCCAACTCTGAATACTCTTTCAGGATGTCACCCAACGTATAGAAACCTACATTATAAATCGTGAAATTACCAGACACACTGGGTTTCAAGTATATTTCTGCCGTTGTTGCATTATAGCTTTCATTCTCAAATAAGAATGTTCGGTATTTCAAAGAATAATCTCCTTCTTTACCTCTGTTATCTATAATGCTATATACAATAAGAGTATGACCATTGCTCAAGGTCGTAGTAAATCCCAAGAGATTTCCTCCCTTGTTCTCATAATCAGTGCCATTGGCTGTTATCTTGTTCAGTTTCTTAGAGCCATCCACTTTCACACTAGCCTCAATGACAATATATGTTTGAGCATTAGTAAGCTGAATAGCTTCATCAGGCGTTAAAATCATCTTATACTCCTGAGCTGCAAGATTGTCACCCGAAACAGAAACGCTCTTATCCGTTGTGTTAAAAGACAATTTTGATGCGCCTTTGGCTTCCATCTTGAGATGATCAGCATCCAAGCACTTCTCCAACCACTTCACGCCGTCAGCTTGCATTGGCAGACTCATTGCCATCAATGCCATTGCCATCACTCCTTTAAGTAAATTCTTCTTCATATTATTCTTACTTTAAGTTAGTATTATTAGTTATTTTGACCATATTACGGATGCGAGAACACCTTTACGTAAAATCCCTCGTCTAAATCTCAAAAAAGATTCGGACGAGGGATTTCTTAGGATTGCCTCCGAAGAAAGGAGGCGATATTCACAATATATGGTAACGCTTGTCGATGATTACAACTGACTTTATCGATAGAGCATCAAGGTGCTCCAGCCCAACTGGTCGAAGGCTCCAGAGTTGCTACCATATCGGTCATCGCCAGGACCACATTCAGGACGCATCTTGTCTGCCATCTGCTTTACATAGATAAAGCCCGATGTCAAGCCTTTCACCTTGGCATAATGATTATAGTAGATTTCCCAACCTGGGCGAACGCTACCTCGACCACTGTCATCAGCTAAAGAGGTATGGATGGCACTATGATTCTTGTCACGGCAAGTACAATCCACGCAATATTCCAAGCGGTTGAAAGGCATATGGGATGCAGCTACGAGCCACTGACCATTCTTGTTGGCATTGTCTGAGCCATTGCGGAGGTTGCTCAAAGCCACATACTCACCGAGTTTCAATAGCGCATTGTCGTTGGCACTGAAGAAGTCGAGCTTTGCGGCATCGACATTGAGCTTGTTCTGCTCATAAAGAGAGTAAGCCATCTGTGCCAAGTTGGCTGTCACCATTGCCGACATCTGTGCGTGTCCTTGGTCACGACCACTCTCTTGGTCTTGTGCCAGCATCTCGCCACTCCCCAATGGATCTGACAAGAAGTCGCCATTGATCAAATACTTGATGCAGCCATTGCCTGGACCTTTATAGAAGTAGTTGACTACATAGTTTACCATCTCGCTATTCTCTGTCAAGATACCAATTGCCATATAAGAGCACATGTTCACCAAGTCCCAGTTACTCCATTGGTGCTTGGCACACACATTGGCATCCTTATGCTCCAAGAAGCCCTTGTTCTTGGTGGCGAAGACATCGAGCATCCACTGCTTGAACTTGCCCAAGTCACCAGCATTCCATCCGTCGTATGCCAACATGATTTCCGCAGCACAAGCAAAGGTATAACCTTGCGCACCTGCTGCCAATACCTGGTTGGCATCATTGGAGGTAATTTTCTTACACTTGTTAGCCCAGGCATTCATAATTTCGATAGACTTCTTGGCATAAGCCTCATCACCAGAGAGTTTCCAAATAAGCGCTGTCTGGTAAGCCGCTGCGGCATCATGCATGGCGTAAGCATAGTTTTCCTTGTCAATACCCGTACCAGTAGGGTCACCACGTACGATGAGTTCCTGTGGCTCAGGCTCACGAGTCAAAGAGGAGTAAGGACTCGTCTTCAAGGCTTGAAATTCCGCTGTCACCTCTGGAATAGTATTGCCTTCCAACTCCGTTTTCACACGAGCGAAATCCTCAGCTGTGTACATAGCACATGGGTGATTGAAAGTATATGTCGCTTCGACATCTGGGTCTGTAGGTTCCTCAGGCATGGTCAAGTCAACCTGTCCAAACTCATTCTCCCTACAAGAGGTTGGCAGCAGCATAAGTGCTGCCAAACCTGTGATGATTAAACTTTTCTTGTTCATGATACTTATTTTTATCAAAATACGTATGTCTTTGCTTGTTTACGGCACGCCTTCGATTATTTCTTCTCGAAAGTCAAGCCATCCACGTTCTTGATATAAGACTCCAGGTCATCCATGCTCTTGAAGCTCTGGAGCCAGTAGAGGTTGAACTTCAACTGATGATCCACTGTCTTGATGTCAGCATGCTTCAACTGGAAGACGGTGAAAGAAATTGTCTCGTTGGTTGGGGCGATGCCGCCTGTTCCGAATGCCACCTTCGACAGGTCATATACGAAGACATGACTACCGTCTGAGCACTTATATTCGCTAGAGTACTTGTTGTTTCCTCCACCAAGAGCCTTGAAGTTCTTGCCGCTCTCACTCTTTCCGACAACGTCAAAGTTGAGGTTGCGAGCTGTTATGCCAGACTCCAAATCCTTGACATCATCCATCTTCACGGCGATGATAGGATAGTTGCCGGCATGGAGAGTTACTGGCAGGTCGTACCACTTGAGGTCTGCACGCTGGTTGGTTGCATTCTGCTTGTATGTGGTGATCGTGAGATAACCGTCATGCCACTCATGAGAAGTAGATGTACCATTGCCACTCTGCTTTGCATCATAGATGCTATAGTGGTTCTCGTTGTGGAAGGTCTCACGTATCAAACCCGCAGGGATGTTGAGTTTGATGGTGCTGCTCTTGCCCGTAGCTGGTGTAGTGGCAGTAATCTCCACTGTACCGAAGCCCTTGAAGGTGACGACACCATCAGCCACGGTTGCCACGTTCTCGTCTGATGAAGTCCATACGATCTGAGAAGTTGTACATTCAGCAGGAACTGTGGTATAATTCAAAGTCAAAGACTTCTCGTTCAAAGCGCAAACATAGCCCTTGTCGGCAGAGTAGGCCTGGTCGATGGTTACATCCTCTGGCGCTACCACCTTGCGTATGTTCACAGTCTTCTCGCCTACCACGCCAGAACCATCGAGGGCTGTGGCAATCACCTTTACAGGAGTCAAGATTGCTGAAGCCTCCTTGCCAGTCAACACACCCGTCATTGGGTCGATGCTGGCAGCATTCTCGTCATCCACGCTCCACTTCACGGTCTTGTAAGTAGAGTTGTCTGGAGCAATGGTAGCTGTCATCTGCAAGTTGTCACCAGAGTAGATTTCGCCCTTATCGGAAGTCACTGCGATACTAGTAGCTTGGCGCATCTCCTTGGAAACAACGACTTTCAAGTTGGCATTGATACCGCTACCCTCGTACAAACCCACAGGAGCAATCTGAACGATGGAATAGCCATCACCATCCACCGCCGTTACAAGTCCCTCGTCACTGATGGTTGCAAAGTCATCATTGGAAGATGACCAAACAGCATCTCTAAAGGTTGTGTTCTCTGGCAACATCGTATATTCCAACTGCAAGGTCTCGCCCTTGATCATTGGCAAACATTTGGCACCAGTGGCATCGGTATAGATGAGCTGTTGCTTATCTTGTGAGAGATTGAACTCCACCGATGAAGGGATGACAGCACCATAAAGGTCGCTCTGCTTGTCATCATCGCTACATGATGTCAGTGATGCTGTAGCCAAACCAAGCATCAGCATCATAGCGTATATCTTGTTGTTATTTCGTTTCATTGTCTTATTATTTTTTATGAGCAAATGAATTAACTTTCCCTTCGGCCGTTGACCGTTGGTTCTTCACTCTTCACTTAATTCTTCTCCCATCCTGGGTTCTGACCGATATTAGGATTCAACTGCATTTGGTCGGATGGCAATGGATAGAGATAGAGCTTGTCGTCCCACTGTCGATTGTCGTAGAGGATGATGCAACCATCTGCATCCAACTGGCGGCTTTGGTTAGCCCACAGCGACTCAAACTGAGTTCCCTTCCACTTCACGCCGAGCAAGGTTTGTGGCATTTCCACTGGAGCAGTAGCCCAACGCTTGAGGTCATCAATGCGGAAGCCCTCAAATACCAACTCTACTGTGCGCTCACGACGAATCTCCTCACGCATACTCAAGCCATTGTTATCCACTAAGGCATTGCTGAGCTTCACCATCTTAGGGTTAGAACGCTGGCGAACCAAGTTGACGCTCTTGTCAAGGTCGCTATCAGAGATTCTGCCTTGCAACTCATATACTGCCTCAGCAAAGTTGAGAAGTACCTCTGCATAACGAATCACAGGGAAGTCCATGCTCTCATATCTGTCTGCCACCTGACGCTCGACTGCCCATTTGTGAGTTTGATAGCCACTGTTGGCTGTAGCGCCCACCTCCTTGGCACGGCTCAAATCACTGTCATCCCATGCTGTACGGCAATGCTCGGCGGTATTGTCCCATACCTTAGTACCACGCTGAGCCAAGGTAGTCAACATACGGTTGTCACGATTCTGGAACTCAGAGGTTGCCTGATCATAACCCTTGAACTGGGCAGACTTCTCGATTGGCAGACCATCTTGACAAACATACATATTGGCGAGCTTGCGAGTAGGATATACGGCATTGGTGAGATAAGCCTTGGTGATGTTCAAGCCTACGCCATCTGCCAATCTATGGCGGCGAGCCAAGATATACTCAGTATTATCCTTGGTGGTCAAACCAGCAGGATTGCACTGTGCATCCTCCAAGATAAACATATAGCGATAGCTCTCTGTGCCCAACTTTTCATTATAGAAGAGTTTGTAATGTCCTGCCTCCATCACAGCTTTGGCGGCAGTCTTGGCGGTATTGAGCAGAGAGGTGACACGCTCACTGTTCTCTGTAGCATCAGCGCCCCCATTGTGGAACTTCTGCCAAGTACCCTCGAATAGAGCCACACGAGAGAGGAAAGCATTAGCTGCATCCTTGCTCAATCGTCCTGCCTCAGAAGGTGTATCAGGCAAACCATTGGCGGCATCTTGAAGATCCTGGATACACTGGTCGATGACCAAGCCACGATCATCACGCACCGCGTTCATCTTAGGCGAATCAATATCCACAGGCTCCGTCAAGAGAATTACATTACCATAGAGCTGCACCAACTCAAAGTAGCAGTAAGCACGGAAGAACTTAGCCTCAGCCACTGGCACTGCGATGGATTTCTGATCACCAAAGCTAGCCGCATTCTTCAACAGCAAGTTGGTGTAATAGATATGCTGATAGAGCTTGGTATAGTTATTGTCCTTTTCTGGCACTGTATTGGTACCCTGGCTATACACATTCACGTTAGCCTCAGCCATCAAGTCGCTTCGGGTATCGCTATGAGGACCATCGCTCACGGCATACTGATAAGGATCACCACTCTGAATATCACGAGTATAGCTATAAAACTGGTTGGCGAACAACTGGAAGTTGGAAGCTGATTTCCAAACGGTATCGTCGTTCATCTGCGCCTCTGGCGAGAAGTCCAAGCAACTGGTCATTGCCATCGCCATCATTCCCACACAGGCAACCTTGATTGTATTATATATCGTCTTCATAATTGAATTTCTTTATTGTTAGAATATCATTCTAATAGCATTAGAACTCTTCACTTAAAACGTCAAGTTCAAGCCAAACGTAAAGTTACGAGTGAATGGATAGCGACTCACATCACTGGCGTCACGCTTTGCCTCAGGGTCCCAACCATCCGTAATCTTAGTGCTCTCCCAAAGGTCTTCACCTGTGAAATAGATGCGTGCTGCATTCACGAAGCCCAACTTCTTCAACACTGATGCTGGAAGGTTGTAACCTACGGTGATATTCTTCAATCGGATATAACGACCATCCTGTGCTGTCAGAGAGTTTGCTTGATAGTTATAGCTCACGATGTTGGCATCCGTTGTATAAGGATTGTAGTAGGCGTTCGGATTGGTCTCGCTCCAGGTGTTGCCGATACTGCTCGTTGTAGAATTGGTATAGAGCGAGCGGAATGGAACCGTCCAGGCATCGATGCCACGATAAACGAAGCGGTTGGCTGAGCCTTGGAATACGATATTGAAGTCGATGCCCTTCCAGGATGCGCCCGCATTGAATGAGTAGGAAATCTCTGGAGTATCGCTACCGAGATAGATGTAATCTCTATAGTCGAGCACACCATCGCCGTTCTCATCACAATACATATTGTCACCCACACGCAAGTTGCTTGGCATACCGATACCATTGTTAGGATAGTATTTTGCCAAATATGCCTTCAGCATCTCCTCGTTCTGAATCTTGCCACCATAACGAAGACCGAAGATAGAGTTGAGGGAGTAACCTTGCTGGGTGCTGGTATAACCAGACTTCAAGACGGATGTACCACCATAGTCGGTCAACTCATTGCGAGCAAAGGTGATGTTACCACCCACGTGATACTGCACCTCTCCTATCTTTCCATTATAGTTGATGCTACCTTCAAATCCCCAATCCTTAAACTTACCGCTGTTGGCTGTAGGGGCTGCATCACCCAAGATGGCTGGATAAGTGATCGCCACGAGCATGTTGTCGTTCTTCTTCAAGAATCCTTCCACCGTACCACTCAAAGCTCCATTAAAGAAACCGAAGTCGAGGGCAATATTGTAGTTCTTGATGCGCTCCCACTGACGGGTGGTAGAGGCAAACTTACCATTGGTTGTGATGGTGGTTAAGCGATCGCTACCCACGTATGCGCCACTCGTCGTATTGAGGTTGTAGAACTGATAACCATCATAGTTGTCGATACCACTCTGCGAACCCATCTCTGCGTATGAGGCACGGAGCTTCAAGTTGCTGATCCACTTCACGTCCTTCAAGAAGTTCTCCTGATTGATGCGCCATCCGATAGAGGTTCCCCAGAAGAACGCCCAACGGTTTTGTGGCAAGAACTTAGAGCTACCATCATAACGACCATTGAACTCCAAGAGATACTTGCTGTCGAAGTCATAGTTGAAACGACCGAAGTAAGACATAATGGCATTGCGATAGTTGTACTTGCGAATATCATCGCTAGTCAAGGTCAAGGTACCATTACCATTGATTACATCAAGACCTTCCAAGATGTCAGTATAATTGGCACCGAAGTTCTCCATATCCTTCAACTCATACTGAGCACCGAGGGTGAGACTGGTGTTATGCAGCTTGGCGAATGTCTTATGGGCATTTAAGAAACCAGAGATGCTATAGAAATCGGTACGAGAAGAAGTCTGCTGGAAGTAAGACTTCTCCTGTGTAGGATCTTGCAAGGTTTGCGCCGTGCCTGTATAATTATAATAGGTAATGGCATTCTGCACCTTGCGACGGCGAGCCTCGTTGGTATTGTAGCCTACGTTGACGTTACCATCGAGCCAGTCGGTAATCTTAGCCTTCAAGGTCTCGCTGATACTCAAGCCACGTACTGAGAGTTTGTTGTCTCCACCCTGCTGAAGCTTAGCCACAGGAGAGCCCCATGTACCCCAAGCATAAGCCTGCCCATCCTGTGTGGTGAGAGGCAAACCTGGCATAGGCATACTGGTAGTCAAGGCCGAGCCTACCAAGGTAGGAGCCACTTGCTCCTGACGGCTGAAGGCGATGCTACTCTCCAAAGTGAATATCTTGTTGAGTTTATTGCTATAGTTCCAGCGGATATTATATCGCTTGTTGTTGTTGGTACCATACTGCAAGGTAGAACCATCGTAGAGGAAGCTACCAGAGATACGATAAGAGCTCTTGTCATTACCGCCAGCCAAGCTCAAGCTATGGTTAGTGCTCCAAGTGCTACCAAAGAGGCTGCCCAGCCAATCCGCATTGTCATCAAAGACAAAGTCCTTGACATCAGTGAAACCTGCATTACCAAATGGGTTGGTGGTCTTCTCCAAGTCGATGTAACCGCCCTTGTATTTCTTGGCAAGTTCTGCGTATGTGTACCATACATTGCTTGTATTATTGTCATTTCTCAAAGCCTGCTGCACACCATCAGCCCATTGGTCGATGTTACAAAGTTCTGGCATCAAGCCTACAGTACGAAGCGTGGCACTACCGCTATAGTTTACCTGGAGCTTGCCTTCCTTACCCTTCTTGGTCGTGATGAGGACAACACCACCAGCGGCACGGCTACCATAGATGGCAGCGGAACCATCCTTCAGGAAGTTGATGCTCTCGATGTCATCAGGGTTGAGCAAGCGCATTTCGCTTACGCTATTCGCAGCCACACCATCGATGACCACCAAAGGCTCTGTAGAGTTCATGGAAGAAGAACCACGGAGGTTCAAGTTCCAGCTCTCATCGCCAGGAGCAGAAGAGGAACGAGTAATCATGACACCAGGCACCTGACCTTGCAATGCCTGCAAAGGAGAAGACAAGCCACCTTTCTCTTGGAAAGCCTTGGCATCGACCACTGCCACCGCACCGGTCAACGACTCTTTCTTCTGCACACCATAACCTACGACGACCACCTCTTGCAGAGTCTGGTTGTCATCTTCCATGGTCACATTGAGCTGAGGACCAGCTACCTTCAAGACTTGTTCTGTGAAACCGATGTAGGAAAACTTGAGTTGTGCGCCCTTCGCCGCCTTGATGGAATAATGACCATCGAGGTCGGTCACGGTACCGCCTTGTTGTCCTACCACTTGCACTGTCACGCCGATAAGAGGCTCACCCGTCTTATCCACTACAGTACCTTGCACCTGTTGCTGTTGCGCTACTATCGGATTAGGATTGCCGGCTGCCATCAATGAGGCAGAGAAGAGAGGCATTGCCAATCCAGAAAGCATACAAACTTTAATGAATTGTTGCTTCATATAGGTTGAGTATTTATAGTTTTTGTTATTCTAAAAGAGTTAAGACTGATTGAAGTCTTTAGTTATCTTACGTTTGATGATTATCTTACGGATGCTTAGATAATCTTACGTAAATATGCCTTCATATCTTTTGTCGAGAGATAGATATGGGTCTCCACCGTGCGCTTGCTCAACTGGAGCTTCTCCACGATCTCATCAGTGGTCATCTCCTCGTGCTTATACATCTTATATATAGCAGCACGCTTGGCTGGCATCTCGGCTAGATGCTGGCGCTCGAAGGAGAGGATGTCGGCTGCCTCAATGCGCTGAGCCATGGAGGAAGAATCCATGCTAGACATGGAAGCCATCATCTGCTTCTCGGTCTCACGCACGAAAGCCTTATGGCGTGCATCATCGATAATCATGCGCTTCGCCATCACAAAGAGTAAGTTCTTGGCGGTCTCCTCAGAGATGACATCCAATGACATCACCTTGATAAAAAGATCTTGGAGCATATCCTCGGCAGCCATCACATCGTGTGTATAGCTCACGAGATATTGCTTGAGATCGAGGTAGTACTTCTTATATATAGAAGCTACCACGCTGCGGTTTTGAAGATTGTCGTTACGTTCCATATCTACTTAGGTTTTGTTTTACGGTTGCAAAGATAAAACCATTTTCAATACGAAGCAACATTTTGGACACCAACTACCGCCAACTCCTTTTGCAAGAAGTCCAATTCATTTAACCACTTATATTTCAAGCATTTGTAGCCTTAGCCTAGCAAGTCTATCTAATTTAGAGATAGTTACAACTTGATGTTTTGCGTCTTCAGATACTCCGTTGGAGTCATGCCTTCCACACGACGGAAGGTGCTGAAGAAGCTCGATTTCTTGAAGCCGCATTTCTCGCTCAACGCTGTCAAGGTGTATTTCTTGTACTCGCCCTCGGCTATCAGTCGTTTGAACTCTTCCAAGCGATAACGGTTGATAAATTCATAGTAGTTCTCCTTCACATAGAGACTGAACACCTGGCTCAGCTTGCTGGATGACAAACCGAGCACTTCGGCAAGGTCGCTCATCTTCAGGTCGGGATTGGTATAGCATTGCTTCTCCTCGATGTAAGCCTTCATCCTCTCCACGATGTCGGCGAACTCCTTCTCATCGACTTTCACTCGGGCGTACTTCTGTGTCGCAGTCTTACCTATCGTCTCTTCCACATCCGATTCAAGACTCTCGTTCTCTAAGTCTTGCTGCACTTCCATCTCTGCCTTTTCCTGCTCTATCTCCATCAAGGCACCCTCTATCTCGTTGCGCTCGTCGAGGAGCACCTTGGTGTTCTTATGATAGTTGCGCCACATCAACAAGAGGATGATGGCTGCTATCAAGATAACGAGTTCAAGGATGGCAAGCCAAGAAGGCAAAACCATGATTTGATAAGTTCGTTCCGTGGCAGGCGCACCCGCCAAACGCACCTTCAAGTGGTGTATGCCTGGCCATAAGTGGGTAATCTCCACATCCTTGCCATCGCTTACGCTTCGCCAAACCTCATCGCCCTCCATCTTATACTGATAGAGTCGTCCATACTGTCGTGCATAGTCTTGCAACAAAATGCGGAAGGATAGTTTCTCCGAGAGGATGTTCCAACGGATGCTGATACGATGCTCATCGTTGGCATGGTCTTCGAGGGCATACTCCATCAAGTCGCTTCCTCGACGGATGTCGTAGAGAGCGATGTGGTAAGGATTATGGCGCAACCAACTCTCCAATGCCTGTCGGTTCACCCTCATCAATCCATTGGAGGTAGCCACCCAGACATTCCCCTTGGCATCCATGTGTATGCCATCGGAGTTGATGAACTGGCACATCAAACCCTCGCCATAACCAAAATGCTGCAAGTCTTGCATCTGATAGTTCAAGCGATACAACCCTTGGTCGGTGGCTATCCAGTAATACCCCTTCATGTCGTCCAAGAACCCATAGCACTTGCTGCCCACAAACTCGTTGGGCATCTCCAACTGCCCGAATCGGGTCATTGCCGGATTCGTATAGAATATCTGAGTCTGCTTTGGGAAGAACATCAAACCTTGATGCCCCCTTACGCAGCCCAAGTTCACTTCCGTATTGAAGAAACCTTTTGGGAAATGAGCGTTCTCGAATGTTTGCGTAGCTGCCACATAGAGCGATATGCCTTGCGAACAAGCCCATCCGTTGCCTTTGTTGTCGAATCTGACGGTGGTGACACCACCACAAAGCCGGGAATTGTTCTCGGTATATCTCATGATATGTCCCTCGCCATTCCACACGAAGACACCCTCACCTGTGCCTATCCACAACTTGCCGTCTCGGCTCACATCAAGCGAGGCTATCGTGGCTGTCGTCAGCAAAGGTTCACCAGGAATACGAGAGACAGCAAAGGTTTGCGGATTCAAGATCAACAAGCCTCCATCGTAGGTACCGATATAATATTGTCCCTTGTAAAAAAGTATATTGGTAATGATATGAGCTCCCAATAATTGCTCCATCGGAATCAATTTCATCATCTTACGAGCCTCATCCACATAGTACAAGCCCTCGTTGGTACCTATGATTTTCACCTGGTTGCCGATGTAGAAGGAACGCACATTCAAGCCCTCGGTCGTGAAGTCGCCGAAGTGATAACGCTGGAAGATGGGAGCCTTATAATAAGTATAAGACATGCCGAAGCGGAAGAAGCCAAACCAGTTGACTCCATGCACATCCTTGACGAAGCAATAGACAGCATCACTCGGTAGGCGATGTTTTCTATCGCCTTTCACGTAATACATCTCCTTGATCTTCGCCGTGTTGGCATCAAGCAAGAAAGCACCCGAACCATCCGTTGCCACCGTCACCTCTCCATGCGAAGTCGCTTGCAAGAAGGTGATGATATTGCCAACGCCCGAAATCGGACGGGGAGCTGCATGGGATTTCAAACTATAGACAAACAAGCCATTGTTCTTGGTTCCGACAAAGAACTTGTCTTTCCAAATCGCCAAGCGGCTTAACGCAGCACCTTTCGGCATTTTGTCGGCAATCACATACGAGCGATACTTGCCAGTCTGAGGCACATAACTATTGAGGGCATAACGACTCAAGAACCAGATATTGCCTTTTGCATCCGCCTTGATGTCTCTCACACCATTCTCCACACCCATCTGTGTAGCCCCCACGGTGATGACTCGGCTTCCCTTTTCATCAAAGACATGAAAGCCCTCACGGTTGCCTGCATAGAGTTTTCCCTTGAAAGCCAAGATCGTTTCCGCCTTGCCGATTTCCGGATGAATTTGTCGGAAGTCTGCCTCTCCCTTACGCTTTGCGAAGATTCCCTTCCCTGTGGCTGCATAGATGGTATGATCTTCGCTCTCGCAGAGTTCGAAGACATACGTGCCCTCACCTCCAGGTTTGAAGGTGACGATACGCTTGCCGTTATAGAGACTGACACCATCGCTGGTGGCAAGCCACATTCGTCCTAGATGGTCGGGCATAATACGAGAGACCGACTCGCCCGAGAGTCCGTCCTCCTTGGTTACAAAGTGAAAAACCTCGTCATTGACGATGTCAGCACGACAAACCGCCAAGCTACACATCATCAATAAGAGGCATATATAATAATGTATATATTTCATTGTTTTGATCCTTGCAAGCTATTCAGGTATTGTCTGTCTCTTATACACATCTGACGCTGCCGACGATCTTACGCGTGTA
>ENA-OYWS01000615-OYWS01000615.1-human-gut-metagenome-genome-assembly--contig:-NODE-615-length-16180-cov-5.295814_pt1 | contig 16180 bp, 7 predicted proteins | sample MGYA00244813_ERZ653402 | MGnify/ENA primary metagenome ERZ653402 (study PRJEB26926, sample SAMN06165021) | human gut metagenome | biome: ENVO:00009003; feature: ENVO:2100002; material: ENVO:00002003...
AAGAGACAGGTTAGAGGCATCAATCTCATATAACCGTTTGACATCTGAATAGAAATCTTTGACATTTTCTGTCTGAATTATCTCATCCCAATGTTCATGTATGATTTCACGATAGATAGCTTTTTCTGGCATTAAGAATTTATCCAATTCTGCAAAGTAATCTTCCTCATGAATTTGGTATTTTGATAACCATGTGGGAATCTTATAGCTACGCCCTAATAATTTGCGTAATGGCATAATTTCCCCACTTTCATTTCTGCACATACACAAATCCTTTATTTTCTCATCTCCAATATTTTCGAATGTTGTCAGATGTTGGATTAAGCATCTCTTCTCTGTATTAGAAAGTGAGCTATCTTTTATCTTATCTGCTATTTTGTAGAAAATGCGTTCATCTCGAGGAATATCAAAGCATTCCTTGATTTTTGCGAAACTATCAATGTTAACTTCTGAGAGAATGAAAGTCAAGGAAGATAAAACAGTTCTTATTCCTTCAATTCTGTTGGTTGTATAAATTGTAAAATCATTGTAATCATATTTAGTATTGGATGAATATTGTACTAATTCATTGTATGAATAAAAAAATCCATTATAAAACTTAAAAAGTTTAACCTTTTTAATCTTCTCTTTAAATTTGGTGTTAGTAGATAGTGCTCGTTTGGTTGAATTTAGTTCATTTAGAAAACTTGTATAAACGGAATTTTTAATAGTACAAATCCATTTGTTGAGTCTTTCTATGTCCGCATCAATTATCAAATCAACGATGTCGTAGTCTGATATATGAAGTCTCTTTTCCGCTGAAGATATAAGTTCGTTGACATTCTTGTTATCATTCCACTTAAACCATTGCAAATTGTCATTTACTATGCTGAGAGGAATATTTGTGTCAATATGCCTAATTTTGATATCTGAGGCATTAGCTGAAAAACCATTGATGGTTGGAATACAATTAATAATGTAGTTTTGTATAATATCATAATATACCTCTTTTAGCCAATCACTATTATCGTGAGGCATATCACTCAGAAGTAGATTCGCATATAATTGACAGAATTTCTCTGTATCATTTTCTTCTTTGTAACTTTCGAGTCTCTCGATAATGAACTTTGCAATCTCGGGAATGAGTCTCTTGTTTATAGAATCCTCATGCATCTTACGGCGATTTGCCTCATTGCTAATGCTGTCGCAATGTATAAAAAGTGCAGATTGATGGATTTCGTCACCCAAAGGAAAGTATTTATAGAATGTTGGCGATTTCTTAAGTTCTTCAACTTTTGTAAAAGGATTATCTTCATCAAAATCTATTTTGTTGTATCCGATAGAGTAATGAATGTCACCATCTTTATACTCTGGACCAATTTCGCGAAATGTATCTGAATCTTTTGAGATAACTCCGTTCTCTAAAACCAAAGGACTTTTTTTTATTTGTATTCCATTGATTTTGACATTTTCCAATCCCTTTAATGTATTAAGCGAGTATTCAACTCCTGACTTTAAATTCTCTTGATAGTCTTTATCAAGCAAAGCTTTCTTACCTTCACCAAGTTTAATGAAAAATAAACTTCCCTGATTAAAATCATCAGCGTCCAAATATTGCTCAAGGTTCGATTTTACGTTATTACACATCTCTGTATAATCTGTTTTTGAGAATAAAACTCTATCTTCGTAATTCAAATCCTTAACCTTTTCAAACGGTTCAGTGGGAAAGTTCGTAATCAGTATCTTGAAAAGATATGGTAGAGAGGATTTGTCATCGATGTTGTCCACACTTTCTATGCTTTCGTGGTTCATTAGGTCAATAAGATCCTCTTTCTTACTCCAACTGAATAAGATTGGCCCTTTATAGTCGTGGGTCAGTTCTTCCATGCCGTCACCCTTGCCTACTAATCGATGGACAAGCTTAAAACCGATACCGAATCTGCCTATTTGGTCTGGGTTCGATTTCGTTGATTGAGTTACATTGAGTAATGATTGAATTCCTGCTTGATTGAAAACTTTTCCATTATTTACCGCAAGAAAATAGTCATCATTGTAAAACATATAAAATAAAGAAGAACCACAATCTGCGGCATTCTGCAAGAATTCGTAGATTGCTTGCCCGTCCTCTGCAATTTTTAAGAATCCAGATAAGAAACCACCGATGTCTGCTTTGTCTCCGTGGTATAAATCGAAAAAGCCCTTGATGTAATCACCATTTTGCATTTTGTGGCTACAGCCAAGAAAAGCAGTGTCATAGTCATTATTTGCTCGCATATGACGTACTTCTTTCATATACCACTCTCTGAAATATCGCACACTTCTAATTTTCATATTATTAAATTTGAAGATTTGTATATTGTTTACTTATTCTTAAATTACAGTTGTGTATATATCCTCATCGTCTCCTTCGGCACATACGCCGTAGCCACCAAGCACCCATCAAACAACTCAACTACCACGCGCTGTTGCCCTGCAATCCTCGCCACTCTGCCATGAACACCCTTGAACTCACCTTCTGTCACAACTACGTTATCACCAAGTTTAAACTGGATGTTGTTGGAAGTGACGGGAATGATATGCGGATTCTTGACGGATGTGAGGCGGATGAAGTTGTTCATTGCTTCATCTCGGATTGTGAGCGGTGGATTGCGGTTGGGATTGTCTTGACGATGGATGGTGTGATTGAAGTAGTAGCTGAGTAAGGCTCTGCTTTCATTTGCTACTACCTTGTTGTCGTGGAGTAAGGCTTCTATTTGCTCTGCTGATGCATGGACGAATATTAAGGAGGGGAGGAGTGGGGTGGTGAGGATTCGCTTCTTGCCTTGCTTCCTTACCTCTTTATATTGCAAAGGAACATAACATTCGAGTCCTTTAGCCTCTACAAATGTCTTTGCTTTGTCAATGCGTCCATACGAAACGCGTAGAACGAACCATTGCTTGTTTCCGGCAGGCACATTCTCTACCGACACCCCATTCCTGACATCATCAGAAGTGGAGGGCGTGCGGGAGGTAAGTCCTGCACCAGGACACGATAAGCCAGTGTCGGATGGCTGCCCATTATACAATGAAGCGTCTGCCTTTGGAGACAGGTTGGTAGTATCTTCCAATGTTGTTCAGAGGTTAGATTAAAACCAATAGACTTATTCTTGATGGAATTGTCTTAATTAGACTACAAAGGTATGAAAACTAAACAAAATTAAAAATAGAAAGCAAAGAAAATATCTGTGTCGTGGATCTTTTTACATCCTGACATGTATTTGCATATGATTGCGCCGAATGAATGTTTTTCTTGTCGTTTTTACGGATAACTGAAGAACCAAGTAAAGGCAACTGTACTGATTTAAGATACAATCCACTGAACTAGTATCAATCTGCTCCCATGCCGATATAAATATTGTCGTATTTATTTTTGAAAGCAACCTTTACCAATGGAAACTTTACCTCGTTCACGTTTTAAAGTCTTTTTTCAACTTTTTTTTATGTAGTTTGTATTAATTGAATATGAAAAGTTCCCCTTATTGTTCAAGGGGTAACTCTTCGTTGAACTCCTGCTTCTTGATTCTCTGGATTAGGTAGCTTACCGATTTGGGTGCCTTTGTGCGATACTCTTTGAGTAATGCATCGAACTCTTCCTCTGTCATGCCCGAGTTATAGGTCTCTATCAGTTCGCTCTCCTTGGTGAAATCAAGTATTAAGCCTTTGTGCTTCATCAGCATACGCATGGCATGAATGCCTTTGTCGTACTTTGGTTTTGCTTCCACGAGTTTTTGCATCAGGTTGAGTCCAGGGTCACCAATATGCTGTTCGTTGAGCATGGCAATCTGATAGAGCACCTTGGCATCAGGCGTTGACATGTCGAAAATATCGCCTATCTGCACATTCACCTCATCAGCCTCATGATATCGTTTAAGCATTGATAATGCGCGAGACTTTATGTACAGCACCTCCTGGCAATGGTGGTTACTAAGCACTTCATCAGCAAACTCCAATGTCTGCTCATATTGCCCTGCATAGAGGCTGAGTAAAGCGGCAAGGAACTTTGATGTCCAATGCGAAGACGAAAGTAGCTCTTCGGGAATTTCTTCAATGCACCCCATAAGAACATCGTCGCATACGAGAGTGTCAAGGAATCTCTTTGCTTGTTGCATTGCCTCCTTTATATCACCTGTCTGAACCTTCTTATGAACAAGCATAAGATACTGCTTGGCAGCTTCGTCATAGTCGTTCTTTAGAAGAGCGCCATATACAGCTTTTCCGCTCTCAATCTCATTTTTGATGAGTTGTTCGTCATTGTAACCACTGGCGTATGCTATAATTTCACGACTTGTGTGTGCGTACTGGGGAATTACATCCTTTGAAAGGAAGAGTCCTTCAAGTGAACGAACACGACTCAGTGCAACGTATAGTTGTCCATCTGCAAAGAGGCCACGGCTGAGGTCAAGTGACATTTTGTCGAAAGTCATGCCCTGGCTCTTGTGCACGGTGATTGCCCATGCGAGTTTCAGAGGATACTGAGTAAAGGTTCCCGTAACTTCTTTCTTGAGTTTTCGCAACTCTCGATCGTATTCGTAGCTCACGGAATCCCAGGACGCACATGGAACAGCGTGTGTTTCGCCATTGTCCAACCGCACATGTATCTCATCTTTGGTGAGTTTTACTACCTTGGCAAGAGTACCGTTCGCCCAACGCTTCTGTTGGTCGTTACGAGTAAACATCACCTGAGCACCTACCTTCAAACGGAGGTTTAGCTCAACTGGAAGTTTCTTGTCATCGAACTTACCGGCAATAGTTCCCTCGTAGGTAAACTCTTCTGCATCAATCTCTGCCAAACGCTGTTGGTTTAGAGAATCTGCTGTCTTGTTGAGAGATGCGAGGGTGATGACTATGCCGTCTTTGCTTTGTGGTTGTGTCACACGCTTGTTAAGGTGCATAATATTCTCCGGTGTCACCTTGTTCATGCGTACGTTCTCAAGGATGTTTAGGAACTGACGATCGTCATCCTGTCTATAGACCTTCTGGAATTCTATCTTTACAAGGCGCATACGCTTAATGGCATCAGCTTTGTAAAAGAAAAAGTCATCCGCTTTGTAGATGTCATGGAGAAGTTCGCGTTCTGCTCCCTGACGTACCACAGGAGGTAACTGGAACATATCACCAACGAAGATAATCTGTTTACCGCCAAATGGTTGTGTGGTGCGGATAGCCTTGCGTAGGGTGTAGTCGATGGCATCTACGATGTCACATCTTACCATTGACACCTCATCAATGATGATTGTATCTGCATGGAGGAGTGTGAGAATGCGCGCCTCGTTCAACTTTCCACAAGTTCCTGGTACGCATACCTCCATAGGAAGACCGAAGAAGGAATGGATGGTATCACCCCCTGCAAGTATTGCTGCCACACCCGTAGGGGCAAGGGTAATGAACTGCTTATTGACCATTTTCTGCACGTTGCGTAGGAAGGTTGTTTTACCTGTTCCTGCACGACCTGTGAGGAAAAAGCTGCTGTTGGTGTTAGCAATAAGCTCGTATGCGAGCATCTGCTGTTGGTTCTGTGTGTCAATCTGCGTGTGATCCATTTTTATCGCTGTTCGATTGCTGGGAGGATTTGAGTGAGACGTGTGTTGAAGTCGCTGTCGAGATAGCTTTTGTAGCACCCTTTGATCAGACCTTTTGCTTGTGCTTCGATTTCTTTTGCCGGTATCGAAGTACGCTGGGCCTTGAGAATTCCAGCGAGGTAGTCCTTGACCATGTTTTCGGATTCGGTTCGGATAAACTGCTCATTTCTATGCACCTTATCGTAGTCTCGCTTTTGGAAGAGTTCGAGTTTTCTACCGTTGAATGCATAAAGTTCGATACTGTCGATGTAAGTCCAGTTGTGGAAGAGTCCCACCTTTTCGACGATGACTATTCTTTCGCAGAAGCGGATACCTCGATAATAGCGGTTGCCGTTGGCGCTTTCGTATTCGTCGCAGATGAACATACTTTGACTGTTATCCCATGCAGGTACGTGAACTCTTGGACATCCAAATGTCGGCAGGATGCTGTCGAACAGGTTCTTGCTGATTGCTTTTGCCAGTGTAGCCATGTTATTTCGATTTTGGGTTTTGTTGATTGTTTTGATTTTGTTCTCTCTTGGCGTATATTTGCTATCAGGCAAGCAGCTTATGCTGTGTTTCTTCAATCATTTCGCGTGAGAATGAGAGCATCTGCTGCTCGCTCACGTTAGTGCCGAGTGCCTTTGCCTGACCTGCGAGGAAGTCCTTTAGCATGATGATACTCTGTTCTTTGGCGAACTGCTCAGAGAAACATCTCCAGTTGCATCCCCCCAGAATTTCTGAGCAAAGATCTTTGCTTTCTGACCATCCCAGCAGAACAACGTGATACCGTTGAGGAATGTGTGAGCATAACCTTCACCGATGTGATAGTACACTGCCAAGCGGTTGGAGAGGCGAATCGCTCTGTAGTATGTGTTACCAGCAGCGCTGGTGTAACCGAGGGTGAGGTACACGTTCTTCTCAGGATTGTAGGTGAGAGAACCACCCGAGAGGGCTGGGAATGCCTTTGCGGCAACGAGTGCGAGTGATGTGCTCATATCATTTTGTTTTGTTCTTTTTGACGGAATATGCCGTCGTCTGTAAATGATAATAATTATGTATAAATAAAACCAACTCTCTCGGAATTGTGGGCTCACAATTACAATCTTCCTTTTTTATTGAAACCTCTGGTGAGGATATTGGTTTCCACCTATCAGGAGCCATTTGTTCATGTGGAGAACCTCTATCCTTTTGCTCACAGTTTTACTTCTTTCCGGCGAAGTAGCCTGCAATAGCTGTACCGACTGCTGTTGCTATCACACCGATGAGCTGCCAACGTTCTTTTTCTGCTTCTGTCATATTCTTCTTGTTATGGTGAGCCTCCATATTATCACACCCGTGGAGGTTTCGGTGGTGCAAAGATACGCCTGTTCTTTATGATTACAAAAGGTTTTATTGTGAACATTGGTTCCTTCTGCTTTGGAACCATTCTGTAATGTAAGGAACCAATGTTCATAATCTTGGTATAGCCTTTGACACCTTACAGAATAGTGTCGGGATTCAGCCAGGTGTCATCGGGTTTTGCTATCAGACGAGCATTCTGATAAACAGCATCTAGAGGAAGAATAGTCTCCGGTGTGTAGTACTCATTCTCCTTGTCTGGAGTCAGAATCAGAGCGAAGTCCGGCTTGCAACTATAGGTACCTTTCAGATAGATTGGCATTAGAAGTTGAATATCTCCGGTCTGTGGACGGTACATTGGCACTATGAACTTGTAGTTACGCTGTGCAATAGCGACTGCAAATGTTATAGCGTCATCCAACTTTCGTCCCAACTCATCAGAAGTTGCCTGCTGATATTCTACTGGGAAACGATCTCTACGCTCTTCGATAATGTGTGTGAACTTATCAAAGTCTTTGTCAATCGACCACGTTGGTTGATAGATCACTTCTTCCACCTTTTTGAAGAACTGTGGTTGTTCTGGTTTAACATCCTTGGCAAAGCCCAACTTTCTTAGTTCAAGTTCCTTCTTAACACGCCGCGGATTTATCAGTATGGTTGATCCGTCTTCCTGTTTACGTACCTCAACCATAATTAGAATCTCGTGGAAGAACTTATCAAGCAAGTTTGTGTTGAATACCAGATGCCTTCTATCCTGACTGTAAACCAACTTATTTGATATGCCCTTTTCTGCTTCTTTCTTCAAGACTTCAAATGTATTCTCAATGTAGGATTTGAGGATTGGATGGTTGATTGCTGATGGTTTGTTCTTGAAAGACCATGTCTCAGGAATAGTACTGTCAGCGACATCTGCTAAAAACGCAAGACCATCAGACTCCTTCTCAAAACAGAGGTCTCCAAGTCGGAACATTTTACTCTTCTTGATTCTAGCATCTAGTGCAGACTTTGAGCCCCAGGTAACACCCTTGAAAACGTGCTCCTTTGCTTTCTTCTCGAACCAGCCGATTATAACATTGCCTCGTATGTCTGTTAACCCTGTCGAAAAGTATAGGTAACTTGCCTTATCTTTCGTGATAGGACTACCATTGCGTTCCTTTTCATATCCGTATCGGTTAACATAGACGATTAACGCATTATCAACGATAGCATTGAGTTCAGTAGTGCTGACCTTATCGTCTTCATCAAGTAACGAGTTCAATTCTTCCTTGCAGGTCTTGAGGTTGATCACGTAACCGAGTTTCAGTATGCCACTCTTTTCTTTAAACTTCGTCATCTTTTCCATTTCTTCTGTTTTTTTATTTGCGATGCAAAGTTACGCCAGTTCCTTACGACTGCAAAAGGTTTTGTTGTGAATATTGGTTCCTTTGCGATAGGAACCATTTCGTTTCAGCAGGAACCTATGTCCATTATAGCTCTCACTCTTTTTTCACTGCTAAGTAAGTTGTGGTTGCAATACCTATTGCTGATCAGATAGCTGCAACCAGTACCAAATGATTTTCTTAGTCATGGGCTTATCTAATTTTATTATGTTCTCCATTTCGCGTTTCAATTTCGAGTTGTCACTAAACGTTTTGCAGCGTCAATCATCGGTGTGGTTCCGATGTTTGACGCTGCAAAGGAATGCACATTTTTGTGCTCACAACAAATGATATTATTGAATTAGTTTCTTTAGATTTGGAACTATTCCATTATTCGTTTTTAGGGTATAAATCCGATAAATCGTGGACTCGCTTAGCGATTTCATTGCGCACGGAATCTGGTGAAACAATCTCTAGTCCTGCTCCCATCTGAAGTATGCGACCGTAGAACTCATTGTTGGGTTCCACATCAATGGAGAACTCTGCATACTTCCCATCTTTATGCTGTGCGAATGGCTTAACTAAGTTGTAACTTTGATGGAGAGGTTTTGTGTCCATCAGTTTGTATATATATAATGAATGCGCGCGAATAATTACATGCTCCTTCTGGGCATTCTTCAAATGGCTTACTCCAACTATATCTTCGAAAAACTTATCATAGAAATGTTTAGGTGCTGGCACATATTCTATTTTTGATTTTTCGCGAGGCTTTGATTGTATTCTGTCAAGAGCAATAGTGTAGCCATATTCAGGTACCTTTTCGTTTACATGACCGAAAAGGTACCATCTGCCATTATATTCCTTTAGGTAGTGAGGATGGAACATCAGTTTGACAACCTCTTCCTCGAAAGGCTTGTAGTCAATCTCCAATACCAATTTGTTTGTGATGGCTTCATATAACGAAGGCAGGTACTCTATGTTTGTCAGAATGCGATCAAGACTTGCACTTATCACTTGTTCCCCCTTTTGCCGCTTATTCTTTATATCCAATAAGTCCTGACAATCCCTGATGAAATACTCCAACCATGATTTAGGAAAGAAACCAGCGGAATCCTGGCAGAATTTCCAGTATTGACGAAGGTTGTTGATTGCCTTTGCGTTTCGCATGTCAGCTAGAGGGTCATCATCCTTGCCAGTGTAACGGAAGCGCTTGTTTCGGTTGTTACCTTCTTCTTCAATATACTCATGACCAACAATCTCGCAAATAGCCTTCTTCACTATACATACAGTCTTTTTCAGTTCGCCATAACCATCGCAATTAGACAAGTTGGCGGGTAGTTCTTCTTTGAGACAACCTAATCTTTCTGCCATAATATCTGCATAAGTAACCCATCGACGACTCATCAGTCGCCGATAGGTTATTATAGCAAATTCTGCCTTATAGCTTTCACCATCAAAGAGATTTTTGCGTTGCATATATTAAATCGTAATTCCTCGTTTTGATAAATAAGATTCTATTTTTTCGTTTACTTCATGACAGTATTTCTTTGCAAGTTCAATACGGGCTTGAGGTACACCTTGGTTATTATGTAATTTAATATTGCGGATTTCGTTCATAGTCGCAAATTTGTCTTTCCATTCATCCCAAGTTTTGGAAAATATTTGTTGAAACCAAGCCCACTCTCGCTTAAAGAATATCTCAGGCAAGTCAGATGGATCACTATAATCTATAATAGAAGATGACATGTCTGGATATTTGTTAATTGCTTTGTTCATTTTATTCTTCATAGCATCAAAGCGCCCTTTTGCCGTGAATCTTGGGTCAATATTCTTCTCAAATGTATTAGCATGTTTTGTTTCTAGGTGATTAATCATCTTGGGCTCATATCCTTGATACATATCATTACAAAAACACTTGACAATCTTTCTCATGTTTCCTTCTGCTTTTGACCACTCGTCACCAAAAGGCAGAACATATCGTTTTAGGTTCATCCATTCGGTAAAATACCGAGAAATTGCTATTCGTATTGGGCCGTTTGATTCGGAAAGACACTGAGATATGTCGATAATTCCGTAACGTTCCAATTCGGATAATTCGCTATTGGGAATTTCATCATCTGGTCCCCAAGTGGAAAGTATAAGCGAGCGCAATAATTGCCATTTCTCCATATCTCTCCATACAGCCCAATTAAAAGAATCATGTAATTTCTTTACCAATTCTTGGCTGAGCTTCAAGTTTACAGTGTTATTACTAATATATTCTTTTGTGTCTATTTCAGCCCAATAGCTTCCGTTTAACAAGTTCAATAAGCAAGGATGAGTTCCGACATAATAGTTTACTTCTTTCTTGTATCTATTTGACACAATGCCATCGATTTTCTTGTCAATCGATGCCCAATACTCTTTCATGTCATCTTCGTTAAAGGCCTTTAACTTACAACCATTAACAAATGTCGGTGCTAGAATTGAAACATTAGAATTCAGTGCTCCTTCAACCTCTTTTTCAATCCTTTCTACCATTCTTCTTGAAGCAACAACAGCTCTGAGGCCATATTCAGAACTGCTAAATAGAGTCCTCACCTGGCCAACTGTTCCTTTTGTTGCGATCGTGGAAAAAGCATCAAACTCATCAATCAAAATCAATCCCAAGAAACCGGACGATTTCATACATCTAGCAACAGAGCAGACATAATCATAATCAATTCTATTTTCGTCAATATCTTCAAATTCTAGTTCTTCAATAAAATCGTTGTACTTATCGCTGGAATTAAATTGTTTTTTTAGTTCCTTGCGAATGCCTTTCCCAATGATTTTCCATATATCACTCGAATTGTCACATTCGTTTAATGATATATATATAACAACTAAATCATGTGAATAATGATTCTCCTGAACCATTGCTTTGAATGCTTTTAGAAGAGATGATTTTCCAATTCTTGGTAAGCCTACAATATGGTAATTTGAAATTTTATCTGGGCTAATAATATATTCATGCATTTTTTTCAATACCAATTTTCTGCCAATAAAATCACCTCCTGTTGCTTCTTCTGTTGGAGAAGCAAAAGGGTTTATGTTAAGATTTATTGTCTTACAACCATTTAATTGTTGAGTATCCATTTTACGAATAATTTAACATTTATAGAATAATCTTCACCTTGCTTTGATATAACTCTACGTGAATACAAATTGTTTAACACATCTTTAAGATGTTCTTGTGACATATCAACAACGAGATCTTCCATGTTAACACGTCCTCCTGCTCGAGTTTGTTCTGCTATTGCTTTAAGAACCTTTTTGTTGTCGTTCTCATTAAAATCAGAACCATCGGCTTCTTTAGTTAAACACTCAAATGTTGATGGTTCAAGTCTGTCTGTTCCTGTACATAGTCGATCAGCCACAGTTTCAATTTCTTCTTTACCAACAGTACGAGATTTTTTGAAGTTAAGATAATCCACCAATCTTGTACAGAAAATTTGTGTAAAGAATGCACTTCCAGATGTGTATTCGTATATTAGATCTTCAGCATGATTAAGGAATATAACATTTTTAATTGGGTCTTTAATTAGTTGGATTGCTTCTTCTCTAGATAAATATGACAGAGGTTCTTTGCTAAATTTGTTAAAATAGTTTGAAGCATAGCTCTCATTCATGAAGTGTGGTAGCGTATCTTGTGCAGCAACTATTGTCTGGAGATTGACATCGGGGGTTTCAATGAGAGCAATCCACCTTCTCATAAAATCCTCACTAACCTTGCCATCCTTTATTAATTGGTAAAGATAGGTGAATTCGTCAATTAATATAACAAAATGGCAGTTTTGCAATTCTGCAAATGTATTTATGTATTCGATCACATCCCTTAAAGCTGTAAATGCATCAGCCTCAGAATTAAATGTATCTAGAATCGATTTATCTATGTTTTTAACACCAAATTTCCTTATTCCACGTAGTAATGAATTAGCAATAGTTCTTAGTATCCAATTAATGGGATTAGCCTCTTCGTCAGGAAGTCCTTGCAAATTATATTTTCCACATATTACAGAACCATTTTTGTTAGATTCAAGCCTACCTATTATTTGGTTAAGCAAAGAACTTTTTCCAGAACGTTTCTGTCCATATATTGCAATCTGATTCTTAGAACCATTTAATATGGCGTCTTGAATATTATTTATAAGTTTTTCTCTTCCATAGAACATTGAATCACCTGCTTCAAGTTCTTCTCCTCCTGATGCATGACGGAACTTGTTATCAATTTCAGTAAATGATTCCTTATCGAACCTTATAGTTCGACCTTCAATTTTTGTTTTGTGTACGCGCTGATCTGTTGCGATAAAAATATCATCGTAATCAATTTCAAATTCTATCTCTGCTGCGTTTTCTATGAAAACCCTATCACGCATATGTAATTCTATGTTTATAATTTTCTCTTCATCCGCAGAAAGCCTTATATCAATATTTACAGTATTATCCTCGGTTAAGTCATTTCCAAATGCTTTAAGGCTATTTATATGTACTTCACGTGCACTATCGCCAGAGTTTCTAATTTCTACTTTTAATTCAGACGTATGAGAATCTTCTGATCCTACTGATTCCAGAATTGAGATGGTGATTGTTGGATTAACTCTCTGCTCAATTTCTACTAATTTTGAGAATATGTTTTTTTTCAAAAGATCCAAAGTTGGCAAAAGAGTTTCGTATCCTATCTCTGTAGGATTAGAAGATAGTTTTGATGCGATATTTGCAATCTTTTGATCGATATTCCTAAAAGCATTAAGTATCGAAGCGTATTTTTGACCTATGTTGAAATCTGTAACCAGAGAAACAATCTTGTCAAAACCATTTTCAATAATATTCATTTCGGAATTCAGCAGTATTGTACTTGTCTGAAGATACGAAATAAAAGACATGAAATTAATTCTAGGATCGGCAGAATATTGAATATATCGATTTTTTAACTCTTTAAGTAACGAAGGAAACTCATCAATGCTGTCGAAATTTTTTCCTAAGTCTTCATATTCTTTCAGAATTCGTTGTCTTATAATAGAATTACAACAAGCTAGCATAGCTAAGTCTAACTTATTGTCAACATCTCCTGCAACAGCCTTTTTAAACAAATCTGCCAGTTTGTATCCTGCTCGTACCTCCCTCACACTCCGCATGCTAGTATACATTTCTATATCAGAAGGAGCATATTCTCCTAATGTCATTAGGTACAGGCCAACTGTATAGTCCAAGTTGTTATCAAAATTCTTATTACGATAGTATAATCTAAGAAGATATCTGACTTCACTATACAACTTCTCATCTCCAATTGCAAGAATGTTCTTTGCCCGACTCAACAAGAAATTAAGGACATCCTCTATTGGATTATATTCAAGATAATGGAAGGCTAGTTGAAGTTTGATTAAAGTAAGATATGCTAAATCATCGGCATTGTTTTGTTTTATATAATCTTTTACCTCATCAATATACTCTTCTTTATACAATCCTGTTCTTATTGTTTCTTGATCGGGTGTAATGCCGTTAAAATCTTTGTGATTCAGAATAGCATTTCTCACATACAAAGGTAATTGCACAGATGATTGACCAATAGAATTGATTATGTTTTCAATTGATTTCTCAGTTATCTCAATTCTATTTGACAATGTATTGATAGTTTTAAGTAATCCCTTAAAATATCTTGTTTTACCATCCTGCTTTCTAAACACGACAAGTGCCTTTCTTATAAGAGATTCTGACACGTCGTACATTTTATGCGATTTTGTATAGCTGAAGGATCTTAAAAAAAGATTATAGCTTTTTGAGGAATCGGTTCTTATGACTTCGTCTATCAACAAGTTTATACCTTTCGCATATTCTTCTGTAGATAGTTTCTCAGCGAATAGTTTCTCTACATCATTTGGAGAAAAAGTTATCTTTGTATTTACCCCAATCTTATTTAGGTAATATGCAAGATCTTCGTTTGTGTCAATCGTACTCGTAGATAAGTTATCAAAATCTTCGATATGTTTTTTTAAGCGAGCACTTGTTTTTGTGTCGTATCGTTGAGTTTTTTCTATGAGATCTTCAACAACTTCACGCGAACACTGTTTATGTATGCACACAGCCATAGCACCACGGGCATTTTGTCCTATAGTGAAAATAACATCATCTCCTACACGAGGAGCATCAATAATTCCAGCATAAGAAATAAGTTCAGTTGTATTGAAATATAGGTTTTCATCTTGATCATTACGACTTATCCATCCATACATTGGTCCCATTCTTAGTATTTTTCCCATAGATGGCAGCATGTCGATCTTTGCATTATCAATGACGGATTCTTTTGGTCTTCCTTCGTAAGATTCACTTTTGTCTTTTTTCTTTGGATCCCAAATTTTATCTAGGTTTATAAATCCTATAACCTTTGGTCCCTCTAATGATGTAGTTCCTGGTTTAAATATTTCTATATTTGATGTTTCTGAAAGTATTTTGTTTGTATCTTTATCTGTCGTTTCATCAATATTCTTATCAGTTGTTGCCTCTGTAACATCATTTTCCATAATATCAGTAGAGACTGTTTCAGAGACATGATTATCATATGACTCCTCATCTGTGTAATCATCTAAGGTCGAAGATGAAAAAGAAATCGTTGCCTTTAGTCGTTTTTTTAGTTGTTTAATTTTTGTTTGAGATTCAGAATTGGTTGTTTTGTTCGATACGAATCTTAAAAGGCTGAATATCTGAGACATTTGAATATCCTTAGCATTATCTTTTTTTTGTAAGACTAACTTTTTAAAACATTCAAAAAGTTCGTAATACGTCATTTCCATCAATACACAATAGGCTTTTTCTCCCTTAAATGGGAATGCAAATATTCGCTGACCTTTTATAAGATTCTCTTTGTTATTTCCTATAAGACTCACTTTGGAGCAAGAAGCATTCTTTCCTTCATCGGTTACTAACCATATTCGTCGGCTTTCCACCATTGTAATGGTTGCATTTGTCTCAATCAGTGATGATGTGTATAATCCATCTGATATAAGTATATTCTTTATGATATCATTGGCAAAAGAAAGGTCAATAAGGTTATAAAAAGATGCAACTTCTATACTTGCTATTGAATCATATTTGATTCTGATAGAACGCCCTCCTTTTAGTTCTAATTGAACAAATTGTTTGTTTAGAATACTGATTTCGCCTGTTTTTATGTTGCCAAAACAATTTATTTCAACGTTATCGCCCACTTGAATACCGCTCAGAATATCAAAAGACTCCTGCAGATTTTCTTCTTTTCCTAACATACTATACTGAGGATTATGTAGAACTTTATTATTGGTCAAAGGGAATCGTAGATATACCATAGCTCCTTCATTTCGTCTTTGCATAGAAGCCCCGAAAACTGCTTCTAAAAAAAGGGCTAATTTTTTAAAGCCATATTCCAAGTAATCAACGCCATTACTCTTGATTCTTGGAGCTATTTCAACTAAATTATACCATTCCTCTGAATCAGAAGAACAGCATGAATCAATAATAGAAAGAATACGTTGTTTTATTGTTTTTTTTTCAATTTCCGTAAGAACTTTCTGGTGACTCCTTGATGTAATGGTATCATTATTTTCAGACTCAATCCCTTCGTTGTTAGAAATTCCAGTGGAATTGGAACCTTTTTCAGAGGAAGTGTCAATAACTTCTTCAATTAAAACATCATTTATTTTCACAGGTGTAATTTCTATTTCGTTATTTTTTGAGAGTGCATAGTTTAATAGTGGCTGTGCAATTTTTTGAAGTCGAATTCCTGGCCACTTAATTGGAGTCGCAAAACTTGCTTTTAAAACTTCAGTTATCAAAGGAACATGATGAAAACTAAAAACTATATTTCCTAGTTTGATGTATAGGCAATATTCCTCTTTATTGTAATAATAAGAG
>ENA-OYWS01000621-OYWS01000621.1-human-gut-metagenome-genome-assembly--contig:-NODE-621-length-16088-cov-11.962827_pt1 | contig 16088 bp, 15 predicted proteins | sample MGYA00244813_ERZ653402 | MGnify/ENA primary metagenome ERZ653402 (study PRJEB26926, sample SAMN06165021) | human gut metagenome | biome: ENVO:00009003; feature: ENVO:2100002; material: ENVO:00002003...
TTATTTCCACAATATTGAGTAACGCCGTGAGTTGCTCCTTGGTAATGCCAAGATGCAAACAGATGCTTATGTGTCCTGTCGCCATCGGCTCTACGCCACCCACTCCGGCAAGGATTGACACCGTGGCAAGTTCACGCTCCCGATAGGTCAGCAAATCGCGCTCGAAGAGGTCGGCGAACAGATGCTCTTTGAGGAATCGCTCGATGGTCGGGGCGAATACGGCATATCCGGCTTTCGGTGCATCGGCAGGTACGCCCGATATTTCGGCAAGCACGTCACGACCACGTTCATAGCGGTTTCTGTTGTCCGTTACGGCGGAGACTTCCCGACCGACCGTATCATTTATTCCATTCGCCTTTCGTTCGTCCACAACCTGCATGAATGTCTGGATGGCACGCAGGCTGCGTGGGAATCCGCAATAGGCATAGGCGTGAACCAGCACTTCGTTAATCTCGTTGATGGTCATGCCTGCTTCCAATGCTTGCGCAAGGGCAGGTTTCAAGTGTTCCAAGTCGCCTTTGCCCGTATGGGATGCCACGGCTACGATAGCCTGTTCCCTCGCGGTAAGCACCTTGTTTGCTTCGGCATAGCAGCTTTCGGCTTCACTTGTGGCTTCACGATATTGTTCATCGTTTACCGGAGAGAGCCACACAGCAGCATTGTCCTGCGGATTGGTTGTGATGGCGATGTGGGCAAACCAACTGTCCGGTGCTGCCCCGTGCCAATGCTCCACATCGGGAGCTATCTCCACGATGTCGCCCGGAAACAGACGGCGGGCAGGTTGCCCTTTCTCCTGATAGTAGCCGATGCCTGCGGTGGCGATCAAGAGTTGTCCGGTCTTGTGCGAGTGCCAACTGTTACGGCATCCTGGCTCGAAGGTAACATTTGCCATAGGAACATTCAGTTCTTTCTTCTCACTCAAAGACGCCAGCCATACTTCGCCGGTGAAGTTGGGATTCGGGGAAAGTTTGTTTCCAAGCGGATAGGGCTGACGGAAGGTTTCTGCACTCTGTGCACATACTGCAACGGATGATATTGCCAACATAGTCGTAACAAATAAGCTCTTGATTTTCATATCTGTTTCTATTTGATTATTCTCCTAATGTTCTTGTAAAGGCAAGCGTGGAGAGTTGCCATTTGCCGTTTTCCATCACATATACTTCCGTCACAATAAAGGGGAAACGCACTGCATTGCCACCGACTACCGAGTTCAGATGAATCCGGCTGTACACCGTTGCCGTACCTGCGGCAAATTTCACCTGTACGTCGTGTATTTCTGCTTTCTTGTACCAGATGCCTCCTGTACGGATGGTTTCCAACTCCTGCTGCTTGCCCCAATAGCCGCCCATGTGGACGAATTGCGAGTTCTCATGGAACAGTTCCGCCAACTTCTCCACGTTCTTCTCTGACATCCAGTCCCATTTGCTGTTAGACAAATCGACTATCGCCTGTTCTTCGGCAGTAAACACTCTCTGATTCTCCTGCGCATTTGCTCCGACCGCCAAAGTCAGGAACATAAACGCCATAATGACTACTGATTTCATATCGCTTTAATTTATAATTATTACTACTGCAAAGGTAACGGTTTTGCAGAAAAGCGACGATATAAAAAAATCGGTAAAAATTGCACTTTTTACCGATTCTTCCTTATTGTTCCGGAAATGATATTCTAAAAGACATAATCAGGTACAAGAAGTTTCATCAATTTATAATCATGGTTCTTCTTTATCTGACATTCGTTCCCGAAAATCATAGTATAACCGTTTTCCCGTGTGAAGGCCGGCCAATCAGGAATATCACTATGGTTCGGATTGCCGTATCTGGCGAAGTTTATCCATGCACGACTCATACGGTCTGCAAGGATTTCCGCTTGTTTCCCACCTACGGCAGAAGCCTTGGACATGACGACATTGTTAAAAACGAACGGCAGTTCGGAACAATGGTAGGACATGGCGAATCCTCCTTCAAGCGGGGTATCCCATGCAAACATATAGTTGTAAACAGGTGCGCCGTGTTGGTCGGCTTTCAGACGGGCGGTTTTAAGAGCCGGGGCACGCAACATTGTTTCGACATAAAGCACATCTGCAATCGGACGCTCCGGATATGCCTGTTTGAAAGCCTCTACAATAGCTTCCGAATGATTACCGAACCGCTCTTTCAGCCGTTTGGCGCAAAATGCCTTTAACTGAGCCTGTCTTTCTGCCAGCTTTCTGGCTTCTTCCTTGGCATAGTAATCATCCAAGGAGATTTCATAATTGCCAGTGGAAGTCTTTACATAAAGCTTCTTTTCCTTCTTATCATAAGCATAATAAATGGACGCCTCAAACACTCTGAATAAAATATTCTTATATTTAAGAAGACCGCAAATCACAATTTTTAGGTATTGCATATTCCTCATAGAAGCCGTACCTTTGCACCCTCAAAAGAAAATAAGGTAAAAAGACAAAAATTAATATGAGAGTGAACAAAAAAATAAGTCTGTGCATTCTTTCATCAATGGCCATCAGCACAAATCTGAATGCACAGGTAGGAAAAGACTCTGTCCTTCTTGAAGAAGTTCAGGTAGTGGGTAAATCAATGGCACGCAGAATGCAAGAGCAAGCTTACGCCATCTCTGTCTTGGACTTAAAGAAACAATACCAGACAGCGGCTCCATTAAACAAGCTTCTTAATAGTGTTACGAGCGTCAAGATTAGAGAAGACGGTGGACTGGGTTCCAACTATAGCTTCTCCCTGAATGGCTTCTCTGGCAACCAGGTGAAGTTCTTCATCGATGGCATCCCTATGGATAACTTTGGCTCTTCCTTCAACTTGGCCAATATCTCCGCAAACATGGCTGACAGAATCGAGGTGTATAAGGGTGTGTTACCTGTATATCTCGGCTCTGACGCACTGGGTGGAGCAGTGAACATCGTGTCACGCAAAAATGCCAACTACCTGGATGCCACCTACTCCATCGGTTCTTATAATACGCACCGCTTCTCTATCAATGGTGCTTACACATCACATGGAGGATTCACCATCAGAGCCAACGCCTTCGCCAACTACTCTGACAACAACTATAAGGTATGGGCACCTATCGTCAACCTTTCCACCAACAAACAAGAGGGCTATGAATGGGTGAAAAGATTCAATGATGGCTACCACTCATTCGGTTTGAAGGTGGAAAGCGGCATCGTGGGCAAATCCTGGGCAGACTACTTGCTCCTGGGCTTGATTGCATCCACCGACAAGAATAATGTACAAACAGGAGCCACAATGGATGCGGTGTATGGTGGTGTAAAGACCAAGAGTTTCTCCATCATCCCAAGCATTAAGTACAAGAAAGATGACTTGTTCTTGCCAGGACTGTCTTTGTCTCTTTATGGCACGTACAATATCGTGAACACCCAGAATGTAGATACGCTTGCCAGAAAGTATAACTGGAAGGGAGAATATGTTACAAGTACATCGGCTGGTGAAGGTTACCTCACCGATGCTACCATCAAGGAACGCCAGTGGCAAGCCAATGCCAATCTGAACTACGTCATAGATGACCACCAGTCGGTCACTCTGAACAATGTATTCACTGCCATGCGCAGAAAGAGCGATGACAAGATGTACCCAGACGATGAGATGAACAATGTACCACAGCAACTCACCAAAAACATCACAGGCTTGGGCTATCAGGTGAGATTCCAAAGATGGAATGCCAACATCTTCGGTAAGATGTACCGACTCTATAGCTCCACCTATAAGCTGATGGACCAGTTCACCGATAACCAACGATGGGAGAAAGTGTCTGACAGAAAGCATCGCTTTGGTTATGGAGCCGCTGCTACTTATTACATCTTGCCTTCTTTGCAAGCCAAGGTTTCCTTTGAGCGTGCCTTCCGTATGCCAGAGACCGTGGAGATGTTTGGTGACGGAATGGTTCAGAAAAGTAACCCAGACCTCAAACCAGAGAGTAGCAACAACTTCAATGCGGGCCTTCTCTTTGACCAAAACTTTGGTCCTCACAGAGTGCAGGCAGAGGTCAACTACATCTATAGAGACACCAAGGACTTCATCTTGAAGGGAGTGAGCTTGACCAGCAACCCTACCACCAGTTATGACAACATTGGCAAGGTGCATACGCATGGTATAGAGGCCTCTCTCGGATATTCTTACAAGAGAAATCTCCATATCAATGGAAATTTCACCTACCAGGACATCAAGGACAAGCTGGAGTTTGAGAAATCACAGAATACCTACGTGGGCGATGGCATCACTGAGAACATCACCTACGGACAGCGCTTGCCAAACATTCCATATCTCTTCATGAATGGGCACGCTGACTACAATTTCTTTGATTTCGGGTGGAAGGGCAACACCCTCTCCCTCAATTATGACATACAGTATATCCATAGCTACTATCTCTCCTTCACCGGACTGGGAGCCAAGGCAACCAAGAAGGTCATACCAGAACAGCTGAGTCACAATGTATCTCTGGGCTACAGCATGAAAGATGGCAGATACAGCATCATCTTGGAATGCACGGACATCACTAACGAGAAACAGTATGACAACTATCGCTTGCAAAAACCAGGCAGAACATTCAACATGAAGTTCAGATATTACATCAGCAAATAACATCCATTGAATTAAAAGAAATTTGATTAGACAATGAAAAAATTATATAGCAGCATCATGCTCATGGCCACCATAGCCATGACATCCCTCACTCTGTCATCATGCGACGATGACCTCAGTGGCGAGCAAGAGATTCCAAACGCCCCTTACGTACTTAGCTTGGGCGTAACCTCCAGTGGCAATACCTCCTATTACGTGGTTTCTACAGACAACTTGATGGAAGGAACCATCAATGCTGTAGGTAAAGGTATCGAGCAAAATGGCTATCACGATTATCAGCAAGGCGGCAATACCATCTTCTGCATCGGAGGACTGGGAGTAACCAACGCCACAGGAGTGGTAAGAGGCTCCGACGGTCTTCTGAAGGAACAAGGAGAATTCGTTTTCAACAACTCCATCAATGGATTTTGCCAAGTAGATGGGAACACGATGGTGGCCCTGGAACTGCCAAGCAATAAGGAAAGCGGTAACAAATTGACTTTTTATACGGTAGATGCCCATACGGCAGCCATCACTTCCAAAAACAGCAAGACTTCTGTTTCTCCAATAGATAATCTCGACTGGCCAAGCATCACGGGAATGGCACATAGTGGCGGCAACCTCTATGTTACTTATACACCGATGAACAGCAAAACATTTGAGACTGCTTATACTGACACTTGCTTTGTAGCGGTATATTCATATCCAGAGTTCAAGTTTGTCAAGCTGATGAAAGACACGCGAATGGGACCTGGTGGATCATGGAACGCCTTCAATGGATTTGTCAAGGATGAAGAAGACAACCTCTACGTGATGTCCAACTCTGCCATTTCCAACGGATACTCTCAAAGTACCAAGCATGCAGGCTTTCTGAGAATCAAGAAGGGATCCACAACCTTTGACGAGGACTACTTCTTCGATTTCGAAGAGGCCACAGGTGGGCTAAAACCTGCCCATATCCAATATATCGGCAATGGACTCGTCTTTGCGGAAGTGAGTACCATCACCCCTCAGACCGCCAATGACAGATGGGGCGACAAAAGCCTAAAATGCTGCATCATCGACCTCAAAAACAAAACAGTAAAAGACGTGGAAGGAATCCCTGTGCACAATGGAAATGGTGGCAGAAGATTCGCTTGCCTCATTGAAAACGGCTACGCTTTCTTGCCGGTGTCAACAACTGATGGCATCTACATCTATAGAACCGATATTGCCACAGCCAAGGCCGAGAGAGGAGCTCGTGTCTCCACATCTTTCGTAGGAGGCTTTTTCAAACTACCATAAACATCAGAAAAGCAGAAAATAGGAAAAATATATCAAGAACGGATGAACATCAAAAGATTATGCTACCTACTCCACTTATGGATAGGTCTAGCCACTGGAATCATCGTCTTTGTTGTCAGCATAACAGGGGCCATCTATCTCTTCAAGGATGAGATCAGCTCAACCTATCAACCTTGGAAAAAGGTGGAGGCAAGGAATCAGCCTTTTCTCCAACCTTCCAAGCTGATAGAGATTGCCAACACACAAAGCCACCAAGAGCGTCCTTCCGCCATCACTATAGGCGAAAAGGATGAAGCCGTATGGGTGGATTACTTCGGAGAGAAGGGACAGACAACCATATATCTGAACCCTTATGACGGAAAGATAATCCATACTAGCCACTTAGGAACCGATGAGTTTGACTTTTACCAATTCATCTTGAACGGACACCTGTATATGTGGTTTCCTCGAACCATCGGAAAACCTTTGGTTAGCTATGGAGTCTTGCTTTTCTTCCTGACTCTCCTCACAGGATTGGTCATCTGGATGCCAAAGCATATCACGTTACATCTTCTGAAGAAACGTCTCGCCTTTCATCGTCCATTCAAGTGGAGACGATTCGTATATGATCTTCATAGTGTATTGGGTATATACATGCTCCTACCGATAATAGTGGTAAGTATCACAGGCCTTATCTTCGGCTTAGATTGGTTCAGTCATGGTATCTACCAACTGGTCTCTGGCGGAAAACAGATGGAAGCATACACCTTGCCTCCGTCCGATTCTCTCCATATCCAGAGTAAAACGGCAAGCATCGACCTACTGCAAGCCAAGATTCTAAAAGAGAGTCCTAACGCAGTACAATACTACTATGCACTCCCTGCCGATAGCCAGGGAAGCTATAGAGTGAGTGTGGTACATGAGAAAGGTTCCTATTATAAACAAGACAACCTCTTCTTTGACCAATATACTCTCAAAGAGCTAAAAGGAACAGGCCCATATGCTGGCAGATACAAGGATGGCACACCAGCAGATAAACTGATTCATGCCACTTTGGACCTACATGAAGGCATCATCTTGGGCTGGATAGGCAAAATCATCATGCTATTTGCTGCACTTACATCAGCTTCATTGCCTATTACAGGCTTCCTGCTGTGGAGAAGAAAGAAAAAACAAAAGAAACCAGTAGGATAAGAAGATGTACATCATGCAAATACACCCATAAATCAAACCAGTTCTGAAATTAGCGGAAAACTGCCAGATGATTATCGGCAGCACATAGGCGACATCCTCGCCGCTCAAAAGGGAGATTGTGATGAAATCATCATCATCAAAAACGGCTTGGTGACAGACACTTCCTTTACTAATATCGCTATCTATAAGCATGGCAAGTGGCTTACGCCCAAGCATACATTGCTCTTGGGAACCAAGCGAGCCGCCCTTTTGGAAAAAGGCATCATTCAAGAGGCCGACATCACTGTTGATGACTTGATGAAAGCAGGATAAGTGAAAAGACTATCTTGGTATGATTATATGGAACCCATGGCACGGATGCCACAAGATTAGCGAAGGGTGCGAACACTGCTATATGTACTTTCTGGATAGGAAGAGAGACATAGACACATCAAGAGTATATCACACCGAGAGCTTCTTTCTCCATAAAAATATCATAAACATCTTACTGGGTTTCTTTATTCTCAACTATTCTTGCTATCTTTGCAGAAGATTTGCTGCACTCGGCAATTAGAAAGCAAGCTTTCATTGCGCTCGCAGGCAGTATCTTTGCAAGAAATTAAGAAGAACAATGAAGACTCTATTAGACGTACATACACATACCATTGCCTCTGGTCATGCCTTCAGCACCTTGCAGGAAATGACATTGACACAAGAAACGATAGAAAAAAGAAGCATCTTCCAACGTCCACTTTGGGTGGTGGTCTTTGCCCTCACCGCAGCCATCGCATGGGGTTGGGCTTACCCACTCATCAAAATGGGAATGAGGGATTTTGGCATACAGCCCGACATGACAGGCAGCAAGATGCTGTTTGCCGGCATCAGATTCTTTATCTCAGGACTCATCATCCTTGCCATTGCCAAGCCATCCCATCGCAAGTTCGGTATCAGAAAGCCTGCGGACGCATGGTTCATCCTCCTCTACTCCCTGCTCAACACCACCTTGCACTATGCCTTCTTCTACTTTGGTTTGTCACACAATGCAGGAGCACGTTCGGCGATACTCAACTCCATGAGTGTATTCACGGTGGTCATCCTTGCTTGCATCTTCTTCAAAAGTGACAAGATGACCTATAGGAAGGCATTGGGATGTACCATCGGATTTCTCGGCATTCTCACTTTGAATCTTGGTGGAAAAGACAGCGGCAGATTTACCTTCCTGGGCGATGGCATGATCATCCTCAATGCGCTCTGTGGGGCGAGTGCCTCACTGCTTACCAGAGGTTTGAACAAGCGAATGGATGTATTTGTGGGCACAGGCTATTCGCTGAGCATCGGTGGAGCCTTGTTGGTGATTCCGGGTTTACTGGCAGGAGGTTATCTTCCTGTCATCAACTTGATGGGCATTATCGACCTACTCTTGCTCATTGCCATCTCCACCATCGGCTTCTCCCTTTACAACAAACTGTTAAGTTGCAATCCTGTAGGGAAGGTTGCCATTTTCAATTCCCTGATTCCTGTAGTGGGAGCCATTACCTCTTGTCTTTGCCTGGGCGAGAGTTTCTACTGGAAGTATGTGTTGGCAGGTGCTTTGGCAACAATGGGCATATACATTATTAATAAAGGAAAGTGACAACAATCAACTGCTTATAAAGGGATACATTATGCAAATACTCTTAGCATCTGCAAAAATCATGAACTCCTCTTCATTGGTGGAAGTGCCGTTGATGAGTGAGCCTACATATAAGGAACAGGCTAGCAAGTTTGCCTTGGAACTGTCCTCATGGGACACCAAGCATCTGATGAAGGAACTCAAATGCAGCCAAGCCATAGCCCAAGAAAATCTACAGAGATACCAGAGTTTTTGGAATGAAAGCGAGCAGATGCCTGCCATCCTCGCCTACTTTGGCCAAGCCTACAAATATCTGAAGGCTGAGACCTTCTCCAAGGATGACTTTGCGTTTGCCCAAGACCACCTCTTCATCAGCTCCTTCCTATATGGCATACTCATTCATTTGGCTACCGAGGAGTTTGAGCACCTCTTTGACTGGAAGCGAGTGAAAGAGGAAGTGAAGGTCATTCAGCCACTCTTCTATGTGGATAAGGGTGACACCATCAAGGTGGTGAGCGTACATGCCAAGAGTTGCCGGGGAGCCATGACCCGATACATCATTCAGAATCGCCTCTCCCACCCTTCCGACATATTGGATTTCGAGCTGGAAGGATTCAAGTATGACAAGGACTATGGCGATGCTTCTCATCCCCACTTCATCAAGAGATAATTCATTAACCCCTTAAAATATGAAGACAATGGAAATTGGACAAAAACTACCAGAGGTTCTTGGCATCGACCAGGACGGAAAAGAATGGACGCTCGCTGAGTTGAGCGGCAAAAAGATCGTACTTTACATCTATCCTCGTGACTCCACCCCAGGATGCACCAACGAGGCTTGCAACCTGCGTGACAACTACGAGCGTTTTCTCTCATTGGGCTATGTGGTGATTGGCGTAAGCACACAAGATGCCAAGAGCCATAAGAAGTTCATTGAGAAGAACAACCTCCCCTTCCCCCTCATTTGCGACACAGAGAAGGTCTTGGTCAACGAACTGGGCGTATTCGGGGAGAAGAAAATGTGCGGCAGGGTTTCCATGGGCGTATTCCGCACCACCTTCATCGCTGATGAAACTGGAACCATCACTCGCATCATCGGGCCTAAGGAAATCAAGGTAAAGGAGCACGCTTCCCAAATCTTGGGATAAATCTCACAAAAAATATGGTCAACATGTGGGTGAGGCGTTTGAAGTCTCACCCACATTTCTCTTAATTTGATTTTCATTTTTAATGAAGTAATCAATGATGAACATTGGCAACACTCTCATACCGAACAAAGTCTTTTGAAAATTGAACACCATTATATATATTGTAGATGCACTTTTTGATTTCCAAGAAAGAAGCATCCTCCTCTAATCTATTTGTATCTAAGCCAGTATTGACAACATGAACAAATGACTTTTTGGTATAGAAAGTCTCCCCATGCTCTTTGATATAATCTTCTATCGTTTGCGACTTTGCCATCAAGCAAACCAATTGAAATTACCATCAAGATTCTGTGCGATGGCATCCTTTATGGATTTATATTTTCCATCAGTATCAAGACAAGCTGTACCCAAGAATGCCTTCACGTTCTCATAGACAAAGAACCGTGGTTTCAGACGTTTTGTCATCACGAGAGATTCCACAACCAATGAGTTACGCTTCATTTCACGCTCTTGATTGGTCTTCTTATGATTGGCATAAGACATTCCTTGACAAGGAGGCGTTGCAATCAAGACATCCAACTCTTTCACCTTATGGTTCTTTTGCCAAAAAGCAAATTCCCTATCGAGTTTTACCTTGGTTTCATCCAATGTCATATCACCACAAATGTACCCACTATCATATCTACATTTGTGATTATATCTTTGAATTGCAATTCTTCGTGGCAATAGCTCACAAGTTGCAACACATTCAAAACCTGCCATTTTGAAATTTCCTAGGTTTCAATTGAATCAGAAGAAAACGTAAAGCAAACGTCTTTCTTGTTAAAATAGGCCAAGCCTTGGATTCACGCCAGCGACTCATCGCCAGCAATCCGCAGAATGACAAGTGCAAAAGTAATGAAAAGAATCGGTTCTTCCAAACTTTTATGGGATAATTTCGCAAAATGATTGCAAAAGATGATGACATGGGAGAAATATCTTCGATGTATGACACGATTTGTCTCAGATTTCTTGTAACTTTGCAGCTGTTATCAATGAACTGATTAGGATTTCATAACAAAACAAGAAACTTTGACAACATGAAAGATTTTGCAGCTATAGACTTTGAGACAGCCAACAGTGAGCGCAGCAGCGTTTGCTCCGTGGGTATCGTAATCGTAAGGAATGGCGAGATAGTGGATAGCTACTACTCCCTCATCAAGCCTGAGCCTGAGTATTACTCCTACTGGAACACGCAAGTGCATGGACTGACCATGGAAGACACCATGAATGCCAGGGTGTTTCCGGAAGTATGGGCAGAGACGGTTGCGGCATATTGCGGTTATGACCTCACACAGCATCACAACGCCTTGGCTGATGCGGAGGCTTGTGCTTGGATAGCAAGGGAATTATTATGATACAACACCTTCAAAATTCTCTTCCAGTACTCATTCTCAGTACCCCCTACAGCGTACTGGAGTATTCTATGCTAAGTACTGGAGTATTCCATACTATGTACTGCAGTATTCCATACTAAGTACTGGAGACATTCAACATCTGCTCTTGAAACTCCGAAAGGAATTTATATTGTTTTCGTAACTATGCTGGCAGTTGCCGCAGCATACTCACCAGAGGAATGGAAGGAGATTTTTGGAAGAGTGGAAGATTGATAGTTTACCTAAAAGGCTGGATTTCAAAGGAAGTCCGGCTTTTTTGCTTTATAATTGTGGCTTATGATTGCATTTCTCAGCAAAGATTTGCTTATTTCTGATTTTTTCAGTACTTTTGCCATAAGAAAAAGCCAAAAGTATGGATAAAGAACAAGAAACAAAGCTATCGCTCTTGATGAGAGCGATGATAAAATATGATGGTGGCGATGTGCCACGCATCCAACATTTCGTAAAGGTACATGACTTTGCACGCATGATAGGCGTGGCAGAGGATGTGGAGAGCGAACAGCTTTTCATATTGGAGGCTGCCGCCATCCTTCATGATGTGGGCATCCATGCTGCCGAAGCCAAATATGGCAATAGTCATGGTAAACACCAGGAGGAATTAGGACCTGCTGAAGCCAAGAAGGTTTTGGCAGAGGTGGGCGGTTTCACAGAGCAACAAACTGAGAGAATTTGTTGGCTCATAGCCCACCATCACACCTATACAAATGTGACCTCACAAGACCACAGAATCTTGTTGGAGGCTGATTTCTTGGTAAATTCTTTTGAGGATAATCTTTCCAAGGAAGCCATTGCCAGCTTCAGAGAGAACGTATTTCGCTCACCATCAGCCATATACATGTTAAACATGATGTGGAACTTTTAAAATTATCTTGCTATATGAAATGGATAAAAACTATATTAATGGTACTTATTATGACCAAGGCAGGCACTCGCATCATCACCAACCTCAACTGCGAAAAAATCCTTGGCAAAAGCGCCTACCATTATGGTGAGACACATATCAATAAGGTGGAAGAACTGCTGAAAGGAAGTGGAATCGAGGTAAGAATACGCAACTATCAATAAAAATAACGACAATATCGGTTAATTTTTTTATGAAAGCAAGAAATTAAAAGAATAATGAAGACTCTATTAGACGTACATACACATACCATTGCCTCTGGTCATGCCTTCAGCACCTTACAGGAAATGACATTGGCAGCCAAGGAAAAAGGATTGGAGATATTGGGCATCACGGAGCATGGTCCCAATATCCCAGGAACTTGTGACCCTATTTATTTTCGCAACCTACATGTGGTGCCTCGCAACCTCTATGGCATCAAGCTTATGTTAGGTGCGGAGCTAAACATCCTCAATACCCAAGGTGACATCGATCTGAACGAGAACTATTGGCGCCTGATGGACATCCGCATCGCCGGCATTCACAGCCTCTGCTGGAAGGGAGGCTGCAAGGAAGAGAATACGCAAGGTGTTATCAACGCCATGCGCAATCCATATATTCAGATTATCTCTCACCCAGGGGATGGAACGGCAGAGCTAGACTTCGAACAGCTGATGAAGGTTTCCAAGGAAACCCACACCTTGCTCGAAATCAACAACCACTCCATGGCACCGATTCGTCACAAGACCGTGGCGGCACCCAATAACTTACAACTATTGGAACTTGCCAAGAAATACGAGACTCCTGTTATCTTCGGAAGTGATGCCCACTTCTCCACGATGATTGCGGATTACGAAAACATCATGCCATTGGCTAAGAAATGCGATTTTCCAGAAGAATTAGTACTCAACTACTCTCCTGAGAATTTCTTGGCATACATCAAGCCAATGCCTGAGTAAGGACTTTTTCACTTTTACCACGATAGTATATGGAGAATATTCGCTGCACGGTAGAGCGCATCACATACCAGAATGAGGAGAACGGATGGTCTGTTCTTCGGGTGAACGTCAAGGGATACAAGGATGTTGTAACCCTTGTAGGCAACTTTTGTGACACTAAGGTAGGTGCCGTACTTGCCGTGGAGGGCAACTGGAGAATGGATGCCAAGTTTGGCAAGCAATTCCAAGCCGTCAATTGGAAGGAGGAACTGCCCTCTTCCATCGTGGGTATCGAGAAATACTTGGGCAGCGGACTTATCAAGGGCATCGGGTCTGTTTATGCCAAGAAAATCGTGGCTAAGTTTGGTGAGGAAACACTCAACATCATCGAGGAAGACATCCAGCGACTGTCCGAAGTGGATGGCATCGGCAAGAAACGCATCGACCTCATCGCCAAGTCTTGGGAGAAGCAGAAGGACGTAAAGGACATCATGGTCTTCCTACAAGGCAATGGAGTGAGCAGTGCCTACGCCGCCAAGATATACAAGGCATACGGCAAGGAGAGCATTGACAAGGTAAAGGAGAATCCTTATCGACTTGCCGATGACATCTGGGGTATTGGTTTCAAGACAGCCGATTCCATCGCCAAGAGCATGGGATATGCAGAGAACGACATTCGCCGATGCAAGAGCGGTATCATCTATTCACTCAACCAGCTCGCCAATGATGGACACGTCTATGCTACCAGGGAACAGCTGATCAAGGATGCCAATGAAAGATTAGGGTTGGCAGAAATCGCTGCCAATTCCCAAACGACAGTGCCGAATACATCAGCATCAAGCCCTATTACTGAGGAAATCCCTTTGGGTATGGTTGCCGAGCCAACTCCCCAGATGCGTCCACCTGTGGAGCAAGCCTTAGAAGAGCTGATTTCAGCAGAAGAACTCAAAGTGGAGGACGAGTGCATCTATCTCCCACCCTTCTATTACTCGGAAGTGGGTGTAGCCAAGAAACTATTGGAACTCAGGAATGCCAAGCAAGATAACCTTTTCGCTGGTCAGGTGAATATGGAAGCCATCGAGAAGGAATCGGGCATTACCTATGATGATGTGCAGCAAGCTGCCATCCACATGGCAGCAGAAAGCAAGGTGATGGTACTCACTGGCGGTCCTGGTACCGGAAAGACCACAACCACCCAAGGTATCATTTCTGCATGGAAGACGGCAGGACTTAGCATTCTCCTTGCCGCTCCTACAGGCAGAGCTGCCAAGCGAATGTCTGAGGCTACGGGTATGGAGGCAAAGACCATCCATCGCCTCTTGGGATTCAAGCCTACGGAAGGGTATAAGTTCAACGAAGAGAATCCATTGGACGGTGATGCGCTCATCGTGGATGAATGCTCCATGATAGACATTATATTAATGTATTCGCTCCTGAAGGCGATCCCACCAACCATACGATTGGTTTTGGTGGGTGACATCGATCAGCTGCCTTCTGTGGGAGCTGGCAATGTTCTGCGTGACATCATCGAGAGCGAAGCGATACCAGTCACCCGACTGACAAGAATCTTCCGTCAGGCTCAGTCCTCTCGCATTGTGATGAACGCCCATGCCATCAACCAGGGATATTTTCCTAACATCCAAAACGGCAAGGACACTGATTTCTTCTTCATTCGTGCCGAGGAGCCACAAGATGCCGTGCCTCAAATAGTGAATCTGGTAAAGAATCGTTTACCGAAGGCATACGGTCGCCCAGTAAGCGATGTGCAGGTATTGACCCCGATGCGCCGCTCCTATTGTGGAAGCGACAATCTGAATATCGAACTTCAGAAGGCACTGAATCCTATAGGTGTGAGTCTTTCCTTTGGTGGAACCCTCTATCGTTCAGGTGACCGAGTGATGCAGATACGCAACAATTACGATAAGGATGTATATAACGGTGACATCGGCACCATATCGGATGTGGATTTGGAAGAAAACGAACTCTTGGTTTCCATTGGTGATAAGGTGGTAACCTATGAGAAGAGCGAGCTGGATGAACTGGTACTTGCCTATGCCACCACCATCCACAAGAGCCAAGGTTCGGAATATCCCATCGTGGTCATTCCTGTGTTCTACAGTTTCTTCACTCTCTTGCAGCGCAATCTCATCTATACCGCCATCACCAGAGCAAAGAAAATCTGTGTGCTCATCGGACAAATGAAGGCATTGGGATATGCAGTGAAGAATCTCACTGTGGAGCAAAGGAACACTAAGCTCAAAGAAAGATTAAGAACAAATGAATAAAAAGAAGAAAAGGCATCGTACTTACTTGCAAGGATGAGAAAATCACCTTCTATGAGCAATTTGGGTTTAAAAATGAAGGTATCTCCTCCTCTGTTCATGGCGGCGTAGCTTGGTATCAAATGAGACTGATTTTTTAGATCCGAAATTGCCATTAATCTCTTCCGAACATGAGTCACAATCCATACGAGCACGGTATATAAGAATACCGAGGAGAAATGTGATTTGATGTAATATTCATTCTTAGATACGAAGAAACCCCATCAACAATCCGAATTTTCATTCATAATAGAATCGGAAAGTTGATGGGGTTTATTTGATGAAATTCCCCTCTATATCTGGAGAATTTAAAACGATCAGTCAATATCGATTACCTGAAAATGCTTGTTGAAGGTTAAATCCAACCCATTTGCCAATTCCACTTCGTATTCATTCTTGCTCATTTCAATCTTCTTTACCGCTTGAGCTGGATAATTCTCCTTCAGGTAGTTTCTGATGGCCTGCGGAATCAGTTTGGCTGGCACTTTTCCCTGCTTGCAGTCAATCTCAGTGAGATTGCCCTTCTTATCAAATTCCAGCTTTGTTCCGTTCTGCAGAACCACATCATAGCTCTTGTTGATAACCCCTGTCTCAATGGTAGCAAGCATCACCTTCTGATTATTGAAATGGTTGCTGAGTAAGGTCTGAGCCTTTACCGGGAGTGCATTAACAGCGATAGGCTTGTCATTGCCTGCATTTGCTGCCATATTGCATGATAGCATGCAGC
>ENA-OYWS01000648-OYWS01000648.1-human-gut-metagenome-genome-assembly--contig:-NODE-648-length-15435-cov-8.771261_pt1 | contig 15435 bp, 6 predicted proteins | sample MGYA00244813_ERZ653402 | MGnify/ENA primary metagenome ERZ653402 (study PRJEB26926, sample SAMN06165021) | human gut metagenome | biome: ENVO:00009003; feature: ENVO:2100002; material: ENVO:00002003...
TGGGCTCGGAGATGTGTATAAGAGACAGGTGTAGCGCAGCGTCAGCGTGTCCCCATCGTTCAGATGTACTGCGGACATAGACTGACCGGGATAGTACGTACCGTCCAGTGAATACATCCATCCGGAGCCGCTGGTATAGTCGAACTCGCCGATCCTGCTACCGGAGCCGGCACTCTTGTTCAGTCCGTTGCGGTACAGACAGCGCCACAACGTGGCAAGGCCAGTCCCCGCGCCGAACCGGGCGTCAATGGCCGCCAGCACTTCCTCTTCCGTACTTCCCGGCCATGTGGAATCTTCCAACGCATCCGGGTAATAGTCGGTATCCAGCCATTGGAGGTAGAAGCCGGTATCCAGCGTCCCGGCATAGCTGCCACGCCAGCCGAGAATATCGCTTGCCGCGCCGAAGGGGTCGCCGGTGTCCATTCCCATGATTGCTTTGGCGACCACGTAGGAAATCGGCTCGTCCGCCAGAACGTCATAATAGATGGGGTCGGTAACGCCAAGTCCCAGCACCGTCATGTCTACGTAAATCGTGGCTTCCCCAATTTTCTGGCCGGCTTCTCTGCGCTTGCCGGTAAATCCTCGCAACTCTGTATGATGGTTGCCGTAAGCATCTTCGGCGTAAACGCGGAGATAGTACTGTTTTTCGTCCCCGATCTCCGGGATAGGCGGAATCAGATCATATTCCCAATAGCCATTTGCGCCAATGCTTTTAGATGGAATCCGCTCTATCACTGTCTCTGCGTCCTCATCCAGAAGCTCAACTGTAATGAATTCGTCTGTGCCCGCCGCCGGAATATTGCTGATCTTATTTCCGTCCGTATCCTCGCTCCAAGCCTTCACTTTCAGGTTATATACGGTTCCGCACGAAACTTCCTCTCCTTCATAAGGACGCAGTAAATCGATTACCACATTATCTTTGCCTCTGGGCTTGTAAGGAATATTGATTTTAAAAGTGTATTTGTTTTCCGAATCATCTGTTGCTTCGATTGTGAAATTGTTTTGGCCGGTTTTTCCGCTATTCGAGAAAAGCCGAACGGTTCCCGATTTTCTATCTTCTAAATCTTGGGGTCTGTTCCCGTTTCCGGTTTGTGTGCATTCGATGGAGGTGATGTCAACACGATTGGCATCAGAGCCGACAATGGACATTTCATATTCCAGAAATCCATCGGTCAATTCGTCATCATACACGGTATCCGCCGTTTTGGACTGCTTATTCTGGCAGAAAATCTCTCTCCGACTACCATCATTGAGCGTATAACTCATTTGCAGTGTGACATCATTTCCGACGTGCAGAATGACTTCAAAGTGAGCCGTATGACCGTTTGCAAGAGCGGAAACCGAAATCCGATATGTATTGGAGGTTTCACCCGCCGGCATTTCTATATCCAGAAAATCTTGTTCATCCAACTCATCGCTCTCGCCTGTTCCAACGGAGATATAGCTGGCATTCAAAATTCTTGCGCCCGCACTTTCAGCATCTCTGCCGACCAGTTTCATCTCGTAGCCAATCCCACCGGACAGCTGGTTGCTCTTGATTTTATCCGTAACACTGCCATTGGGCTGGCAAATTAGCGTGCCTTTGTGATTGCCGGTTCCTCGCCATGTAAAAGAAAGCTGCACATCCGGTAGCTTCTGATATGTGATCTTATACCGGAAAAACACGTCCCGTTCCGCAGTCCTGACCGTAAATGAAAAATTGTAAACTTCTTTGTCCGTTCCCGCTGCCGGATTCATGATCAATGAGTCGCTGGGCCACTTCAGTTCTCTTGCCGTCTGGGTGGATTCCGTAATGGAGATGCCATTCACAATCTTTGCATCCTGCGCCTGTGTTCCGGTCAGGCTTACGCGAAACCGAAACAAGTCCTCGTTCAGCTCATAGCTGCTTACGGAAAACGCCTGCGTGTTGCCCGCGGCACAGGCAATGCTCTTTGCGTTCCAGGTCAAGACCAGCGACAGCTCCGAGGGAGAAACTTCCCCGCCGTCGGCGCCCTGATTTCCGTCCTCCTGATCGTCGCTGCCGTCGTCCGTGGAGGAATCGGGCTGGGTTTCTTCCGGTCGGGTCTCGCTGGCCTTGTCATTCGGCTCTGTGGATTTTGTCTGACCGCCGCTGGGAACCGAAATGGTGTTCAGCTGCTCCAAATTCTCCCCCAGCTTCAGCACCGTGATCTCCCGGACACCCTCCCCTTGCAGAGGGTCATCCGGCTGGGCCTCCTTCAGCCCCGTTCCCGGAAGCCACAGTCCCAGCAGGATCGCGGCGATCAGCACTGCGCACAGGCCGCCCCGCAGATATTTGCTGTGAAATAATGAATTCCAATCCATACTGCCATTCCTTTTGTCTTCGGAATTTGCCCCAATTCACGTGCCCCCGCAGAATGCACGTGTGCCCCACCCGGAAAAATCCGGGTGGGGACGCATGAACTTATAGCCACTTTGCGTAGAGTGTCATATTATCTTCAACCTTGTCGTTATCAAAATCCCAGCGCTTGGTGCAGCTCTCATCTGCGTACCATCCGGCGAAGGCTCTGCCGGGGCGAACCGGCTGCTCGGGACGTGTCACCAGACTGCCCTTCTTCACCTTCTGATCCTTGACTTTGCTGTCGCAGCCGGTCTCGAAGTGAACCGTCTTTCTGCCCAGCAGCAGGAGGAGCAGGAGCAGAAGCAGCAGACCAAGCAGGCCCAGACCCAGCAGCCACCACAGGCCGCTGCCGGTGCCGTCAGCATCCGTCTCAGGCGCGTCGCCCTTCTCCCATCTTGCGTACAGGGTCACATTGCCCTGAACGGTGTCGGTGTCAAAATCCCACGGATTCTGGAGGTCGATATCCGAATACCAGCCCACCAGATGGTAGCCCTCCCGGGTAGGATTGTCCGGCCGCTCCACGGTCTCGCCGTACCGGACGGTCTGGCTGGGAACCGCCGTGCCGCCGTTTGGCTCAAACGTGACCGTGCAGTCGGTGGAAATGATGATGGTCACATCCTGACAGGACGCCTTATATTCATCGGTTCCGTCCTTGGTGGACACCAGATAGTCCTGATTCGTGATCTTGGACACGCCGGACGTGGCGATCACCTTCAGCTTGAAGGAGCCGACCAGACGCTGGGCGTTCCATTCCTCGCCGCCGGACAGGGACACAAAGTTCATGTAAAATTCCCGGTAATTGTCCCGCAGGCCGATGTCCGTCGTGGAAATGCCGTTGCTCAGCAGGGCGCTGCCCTCCACCAGTTCGAAGAAATTGCTGTCGTAGCGAATTTCGTTCTGCATACCGTACATGGTGTAGGCGTCGCCGCTGTCCGACCGTTTCAGGTTGAAATCCACCTGAATGATGTCGCCGGGCTGTACCTCTTTCTTATCGCTGCCGTCCACGGACAGCTCGAAGAAGAAGTCACGGGCGTTATCCACTGCCATCGCCGTGGGAATGCAGGTCAGGAAAAGCATGACCGCAAGTAAGCAGGACAGAACTTTTTTCATCATATTTCGCTCCTTTTCTGTGGGTCGGGTCATTCCTGACCGCCCGATACGATCCCATAAATTGCCATTATGTCAAGCGCGTTGATCATACCGTCCCGGTTGAGATCCAGACGGTCAAGATCCTCTTCCGAGAAATCCGTGCCGCTTATCACAGCTCTGTACAGGCCCATGACGTCAAGCGCGTTCACCGTTCCGTTCTGGTCATAGTCTCCCACCAGAACCGTCGATACGGTTCCGCTCACGGTCGTGACGGGAATGGCGTCAAATACAGACAGCAGCCGTTTGTTGCTGCGCATATACTGCACCACCGGCTGCACCGCCGCAGTGCCGGAAAAATCCCCACTGACCCGGAACGTGGCCGTGAACAGAATTCCGTCTGCCGTCGCGGCTTCTTCCAGAGCAGCCGTGACGTAGCCAAAGGTCTTCTCGTCCGTACCTGTCCATTGGGTATTCACGGCAACCGTCGTGCCGCAGAGATAGGGCGTTTCCCCTTCCGCCGTCTGGATGCTCAGCAGCTCCAGCTGTTCCCGGTCATAATCCAGAGCAATGCCGAAATTGGTAAAGCCCCGGTTCCCGGAAATGCGGATGGGTACAGTCACAGTCCCCCCCGCCGTCGCCGACACGGAATCGGCGGACACGGTGCAGTCCGCGATCTCCGCCGCCATGGCCGTCACGGCCAGCGCGAATATCAGTGCGATGACCAGAATGACACTGGTGATTTTCTTCATATGTCACGCTCCTTGCTGTCCGCTGAGAATGCGGTTGACGATCCACACCGCATCCTTTACGTCCACCTTCCGGTCTCTGTTGACATCTGCGTTCAGGAATTTGTGCATCACCATGCTTACCAGCGTGTATCTCGCGTTGTACACGTCGTGGTCGAGATGTACGTCGTCCACATCGATGCGCCCGCTGAGATCAACGTTGCCGGAGTAGTCGATGGAGGCGGCGGCCTCCCCTTCTCCGATGATGATACTGTTCCGGGCAGTCCGCACGACCTCTTTTTCATCAGCGGAGGAAATCACCAGCCATGCGTAGGCGTTGTAGGCTTCCGACCAGTACATATTCTGTCCGTCGTACATGGGGACATGCCCATCTTCAACGCTGCCGCTGTAAGTCACAAGGTACATGCTCTGCTTATCCAGCGTGACGTATACGTTGACCTCCACCGGGGCGCCCTTCGTAATCGTGATGGTGATATCTCCCGTGACCTCGCTGCCCGAAATACGGTAAATATTCTTTTTACTGTCGTAGGTACATTTGACGGTGACGCCGTTGACCCTTGCGGAAACGTCATAATCGGTATCGTCCTTACGATCAATGCGGAATGTATAATCCGAACCGCGCCGTGTGGTTTTCCTGCCCACCGCGTCGTCCGCGCCGGAGCCGATGAAGCTGACCGACACATACTTGGCAGAACTTCCGCCGCTGCTGCCGCCACCGCCGCTGGTGCCGCCGGAATTGATCTTGGTTTTCTGCGCGGTGACGACAATGTCGCCTGTGACGGCCGCACCCGGGATCACGTAGCCGCCGTTCTCCGCCTTGTAGCCGGTGTAAGATTTTCCGCCGATGGTCACACGCAGAACGTAGCTGTATCCGGCCTTCCGGTTCAGCTTGAAATGGTAGGGTGTGTTATAGGCCGCAGTTTTTTCGCCCGACAGATCCTCACCCTTGAATGTTACCTTGTAGGTCTTGGGGGTTCTGTTCGCCTTGACCGTGATATTTCCGTTGATCTCGCTGCCGGGGATGGTGTAGGTGCCGTCGCCGTTATCCTTGACCGGGGCGGCATTGCCGCCGATCTTCGCCGAGGGCTTGTAATCATAGTGGAGCGGATCTGTCGCCCGGAAGGTATAGTCTTCCCCCGCCGCCGCGCTCAGGCTGTCAGAGGCCAGCCCCTCGTCCAGCGTCACGGTGTATCCCGGCTGGATGGTAAACTTTGTGGTATTTCTGCTGATCGCAGCCGGAGGCGCGTTTTTTGTCGGGGCGTTTGTGCCGGTGTCGATCTTCGCCGAGGAAATCACAACCTTTGCAGTCCCCGCCGCCTTTGTCTTGAATGTCAGGGTTACGACCTTCGTGGAAGCGACCTTCGTGGAAGCGGACTTATCCGCGCCGTAGCCGATGACGCGGATGCTTCCGCTCTTTTCGGTTACCGAAGCCCCTTTATCCGCCGCCTGACCGGACACATAGGTCAGCCGCGCGGTGTCATAGGTCAGCACCAGATCATAGGCATTGTACTTTCCCCCGGAGACGGACACGCTCATGCTGACGGTCTTCCCAGCATCCGTAGTCTGATCCGGCGAAGCGGCGACCGAATAGCGCGTTTCCGCGGCATAAACTCCCATGGGCAGGGCGGACAAAAGCATTACAAAAGCAAGCAGGCTGGACAAAATTCTCTTTTTCATAAAATTCACATCCTACGGCAAAGGTGTCGGAAATTCACAGCTGTCCCCACTTTCCATAGGGACACCTGTGACCCTCCGAATTCTGCGGTCTGGCCTCCCCCGCCTTTCACGGCGGGGGAGGCACTTTGGTTTCGGGTCAGAAGACCCGGTCATTCAGGAAATCACTTGATGAGGTTTACGATAGCGGTAGCGTCAGCGGTATTGACCTTCTTGTCGCCGCTCACATCGGCATTCAGGAACTTCAGCATGGAGACAACATCGAAGCTGCTGTACTTGGTGTTGTACATATCGTAGGTCAGCTGAGCGTCGTTGACGTCGGTCAGGCCGGTGCCGTTCACATCGCCGCTGTAATCCACGGTTCCGGCAGAGGTGCCTTCCGCGACCTTGACCTTCGCAGCGGCTTCCGCCTTCACAGCCTCCAGATTATCCGCAGAGATAACCAGATAAGCATATGCGTTGTACTTCTCGGACCAGAACATGCTCATGCCGTCGTACTTGGCAACCTGACCCTCGGGGAGAGTGCCGGAAGCGGTCACAAGGTACATGGCCTTGCCGTCCAGAGTGAGATACTCAGCGACGTCCACAGCAACAGCCGCGGTCTTGGTCACTTCGATGGTGATGTTGCTGGTGATGGTGGAGCCGGGGATGGTGTAGCTGCCATCGCCGTTCTTGACCACCTTGTCGGTCACATCCACATCGCCGACCTTGACGGTAGGCTCGGAGTAATCGTAGCCTTCTTCCTTATCGACGGTGAAGGTGTAATCCTGACCCTTGGTGGCGGTGTCGTTGCCCTTTACGTAATCGGGCTTGGTGACGGAAACCACGGAGGAGGGCTTCACGGCCTTGGTGACGCTGATCACAATGTCACCCTTGATGTCGGTGCCGGGGATGGTGTACTTGCCATTCTCGGGAGTGCCCAGAGAATAGGCCTTGCCGCCCACGGTCACGGTGGTGTTATAGGTATAGTTGCCGTCCTCGGTCACGGTGAAGGTGTAGTCGGTGTTGTAAGTGGCCTTATCGGCAGCGGTCACATCGCCTGCGCCGGTGCCTTCCACGGTGACATTGTAGCTCTTGGGCGTCATGGTAGCATTGATCACCAGATTGCCGGTGACACCCGGGATGGTGTAGGTGCCGTTGCCGTTGTCGTTGGCAGCGGTGGTCTCGCCGCCCATGGTGGCGGAGATAACGTAGTCGTAGTTGTCCGCGTCGGTAGCGGTGAAGGTGTAGTCCGCGCCGGGAGCGACGGTGGATTCACCGGACAGACCCTCGCCCAGAGTGACGGTGTAGCCGGTCACGGAGATGACGGTGGTGGTGTCGAGGATATGTGCATCGGGGGCGTCGCTGCCGACGGCCTGAGAGCCGATGTCAACCTTGGCAGAGGTGATCTTCACTTCCGCTTCGCCCGTGCCCTTGGCGGTGAAGCTCAGGGTAGCGGCGGGGGTATCCAGATTCTTGTCATCGCCGAAGCCGATCACACGGATGGTGCCGGGAACGTCTTCCTTCACGACTGCCAGAGCGTCGGCGGCGGTGCAGGAATTGTAGGTCAGCTTGTCGGTGTCATAGGTCAGGGTCAGATCATAGGCGTTGTAGGTGGTGATGATGCTGTCGCTGTTGGAAACATTGATCTTGACCTCGGCGCTCTCGCCGACGGTGACAGTCTTGTCCTCGGAAGCGGAAACTGCGTAGCCGACGAAGGCGGGGGCTTCCGTTGCAGCCACGTCCACGGAGCCGGGAGCAGTGGCAACATTCATGATGGCGTCGCCCTTATAATCCGAAATGACGATGTTGGTCAGCTGGAAGTGATATTCGCCAGCCTTCAGGACCTTGAACTTCAGCTCGCAGAACTGCCCCTTGGGGATCACGGTCTGGCTGGTCAGGTCAAGCCACGTCAGGCGGATATACCGCGCGCCGGTGGTCTTATTGGTGTTGTGGTTGGATGTGAAAGCGGTGTTTGCGCCCACGTACTCGAACAGATCCTGATCGTAGTACAGGTCCATCTGGAAGCATCCGCATTCGGCGATATTGCCGCTGGCGTTCAGATAAATACTGAATTCCTCGCCAACCGCCGGGTTGGCCTTGCTGGCCGTCACGCTCATGGTTTCCGTGGTCTCCACGGCGGAGGCGGTGATCGCCATGCCGAGAACCATGACTACCGCGAGGAGCAGGCACATGGATTTCTTAAAAATTTTCATAACATCCTCCTGTCAGAAGTTGTCTTTTTGCTTTGAGTCAAGTACCGGTAAGATTGGGTTTGCCGGTCAAAACAGGATATTCCGGCCGGCAAACCATCTGCTGGATCAGTTGTCGCTCTTGATGATGTTGTACAGCGCCATCACGTCGCGGGCATCGATCACGCCGTCGCCGTTGACGTCTGCAACAGTGGCGTCGAGGTCATCGCCGGAGTTGATCGCGTTGAACAGAGCCATTACGTCGGTGGAGTTGATCACACCGTCGCCGTTGATATCGCCCTTTACGACGGGCTTCTCGTGGATGGTCAGGCGGATGCCGCCGGGGGTGGAGCAGATGGCGCCGGGGTTCTCCTTACCGGGCTGACCGGCCAGAGCAAAGATATACTCGCCGGGAGCCAGAGTGCTGGTATCCACGACCAGGCTGCCGTCGGCTTCCGCATTTCCCACATACTGCCATGTGGTCACGTCGCCGGAAACGATATCGTTGACAGGCGTGCAGTAAACACTGGGGCTGTAGTCGATGAGGGTGTGGGCAGTGTTGTAAGTACCATACATGTCAGCGCCCGCATGGTACAGCTCCAGCTTGATCTTGTCGCCCTGAACGGGATCCGTCTTGTCGGCTACGATGTAATTAAAGATGCTGGTGGTATCATTGAAGAAGCTCCAGTCGGAGAAGTGGCCGAGGGTGACGATGTCGCCCTCGCGGAGCAGGATTTGATCGCATGTGCTGCCCCAGCCCGCAGAGGCCAGAGGATACTCGTAGTTCAGATAGTAGTTCAGGTTCAGGTCGTAATTCCAGATATTCTGCAGGAAGATGGAGCCCGTAGAACCGCTGTAACTGAAGATATCGGTGCCCATAATACCATTATCCGCCAGATAGCCCTTGCCCGCATCCGCAGGGTCAATGCCCAGATAGTAAACCTCGGTGGCATAGAGGAACAAGTGAAGCATGGTGATCTTGCCGTAAGCGAATTCCTTGGTGCCGGGGTCCAGAGCACTGCCGGGGCCGCCGGTGGGATCGCCGCTGGCGGGGCCGTAGTCCTCAGAGGCAAAGTAGAAGTCCTCAAGGCCGTACAGTGCCAGATCGAAGTAAGGAACGGTGACCTTCTTCAGAGCCACGGTCTGGCCGGACTGCTCGCAGGACTCGAACTTATCGTCGTGAGAGAAGGAGAAGTAGACTGTTACGGGCTTCAGAACCTTCTTCGTCGCGCCCTCGACGGTGATGACCAGATCTGTGGTGACGTTCTTGACGGTGTAAACGCCCTTCTCGCCGGTCACGGTTTCGCCGTTGACCTTCACGGCAAAGTCTTCGCCCGCCTCGTAGCGGTAATCGACTTCCACCTTGAAGGTGTAGTCCGCGCCGTCCATAACGGCTTCCTTACCGGTGACGAGGTAGCTCTCGTCGGTGGGGATGGTGACGGCGTGGTCAGCCTTGGTGACGGTGATGGTGTAGGAACTGGTGTAGCCGTCCTTATTGGTGACGACGATCTCGATCTTGTTCTCGCCTGTGGACAGCGGAATGACATTGCTGGTCTCGCCGTTGTAGGTCACGGTGTAGTCCTCGCCGCGAGGTGTCGCCAGAACGGTAACGCTGTCCTTCGTAGTCATCGCGGTGTAGGTCTTCTTGGTGGCAGAGAAGGTCTCGTTGACCTTGACGCCATCCAGAGCCAGCTTCGTCAGGGACGGGGCAATGCGGACAGTCTTGACGGTGTAAACGTCCGTGGAACCGTCATCGGTCACGGTGATGGTGAGGGTGTTGGATTCGGCGCTGGCAATGTTGAAGCCGGACAGATTCTTACCGCTGGAGCTGCCGGAGATAAGCGTCGTGTTGGAAGCCTCGCCGGTGCTCATGCTCGTCCACGTGGCCTTAATGCTCGCCTTAGTGGACAGGTCTGCGCCGCGGGTTGCCCATGCGTAAACAGCATTGGTGCTGTCCGGTACGAGCAGGGTGTATTCCTTGACGGCCGGATCGAAGGACGGGGTCATATCGAAATACTTCGCGCTTCTGATGCTGTCGGTGCTGCCGAATCTCAGAGCGGACAGGCCAATAATGATTTTCTTCACGCCGCTGACGGTGATGGTCAGGTCGGAAGAAACCTTCTCGACAGTGTACTTGCCGTCAACCGCGGTAACTTCCTCGCCGTTGACCTTGACGACCATGTTGGCCGCGTCGTAGCCTTCGCTCACGGTCACGGTGAAGGTGTAGTCCTTGCCATCCTCTGCCGTGGCTTCTCCGGTCAGGGTATAGCCCTCGCCGGGAGTCAAAGTCACAGCATGACCGGCAACCTGCTTTTTCACGCCGCTGACGGTGATGGTCAGGTCGGAGGAAACCTTCTCGACAGTGTACTTGCCGTCAACCGCAGTAACCTCGGCGTCGTTGACCTTGACGACCATGTTGGCCGCGTCGTAGCCTTCGGTCACGGTCACGGTGAAGGTGTAGTCTTCGCCATTCTTAACGGTCTTCTCACCGGTGATGGTGTAGCCCTCGCCCGTGGGGATGGTGACGGTGTAGTCGGCAATCTCAGCGGTCACGGTCTTCAGGCCGTAGTTAGCGTTGTCGAAGCCGTAGGTGTAGGACACGGTGTAGCCGCCGGTCTCCTCGTTCTTGACGACGGAAACATAGTTGGATACATCCCGCTCCTCGCCGTTCTTCAGCTTGGTGACAGCCTTCAGACCGTCAACGGTGATGGAGCCGTCCTCGTTCTCGGTGATGGTGGGATACTGGGTGATCTCCAGAGATTCGATCTTGGAGGTGATCGCCATCATGTAGCAGGAGTCGTTCTTATAGTAGATGGTGCCGTACTGGTCGGCGATGGTGGAGCAGATGCAGTACTGCGCCAGGGGGCCGACCGGGGTGAAGACCTCGCTGTAGCCGGAGCCGGTGGTGGTCACGGGCGCAGTCTGGCCGGGCTTATCCTTCAGTACGGAAACGCCGCCGGGGGTATAGTTGTAGGGCAGGTAGATGTACACGGAGCCATCCTCGGCAGAGTATGCCGTGGAGACCATGGCAGAGGTCTGGGGATAGCCGACGATGGCGTAAACATACGCCTGCGTCATGGAGCCGTCGCCGTTCAGGTTATAAACCGCGATGCCATGGCCGCTGTTGGCGCCGAACTGGCTGGTGCCGGCGACGCCGATGTAGATTCTGCCGTTGTACACGGAAGGCGTACAGGTGGACATGGCGTTGGCATTGCCCTGCGCATCCTTGATAACGACTTCCTTGTAGTCCAGGATCTTACCGGTATCCCAGTCGATCTGGGCGTTGCCCAGAATGCCGCCCTTGGTGGTGAAGAACACCCGGTCGGACTGGGGATCATGGGAAACGTTGGAGCGCAGGTCGCCGCGGATACCCTCGTGGGCGTCGAGCTTCTCGCCGGTGTAGCGGTCGAAGACCAGCAGCGCGGCGCCGTTGGTGTCGTAACCACCTGCGCCGTCATCGGTGCCGACGATGGCAAGCTTGTCGGTGACGTAGGCGCCCGCCCAGTAGAAGCCGCCCGCTCTGGTGTAAGTCCAGCTGGCGTACTTGACCTCGGTAGCGGAGGCGTGGTCTTCGTCAACGGTATTGATGCAGGCAAAGTTGGCGTTTCTGTCCTCGCTGTTCCAGAAGCCTGCGTAGATGTAGCCGTCCTTGTAGGTGATGGGGCAGTTGGGCTGTCCGCCCAGCTCGTCAGTGTAGACCCACAGGGATTCCAGGGTCTTGGCATTGAATGCCTGAATTTTGCCGCCGGACAGGCCAACGAAGACCATGCCGTCGCCATAAGTCATGGGGACGATGGAGTAGCTGGACTTATCAACCATGGTGCCTTCGGTCACCGTCTCGCCGGTCATGCTGTTGAGACGGCGGATGGTGCTTCCGGAGTAGGTGTAGATGTCGCCATCGACCATGATGGGAGAACCGGGGGCAGCCGCCCAGCCGGTGCCGTGCTTCACAGCCCACAGAATTTCCGCGTCCTCGGGGGCGTAGGGGGTCTTAGCGTTGGTGATACCCAGATTGTTGTCGCCCTTGCGGAAGTTGCCCCACTCGGCAGTGATGCTCTTGTCCAGGTTCGGGTTCTCCGTAGCCACGGCCAGAGTAATGTCGATGGTGCTGCTTTCGCTGAACTTGAAGCTGCTCTTCTGGCTGACATAGCCGTCGCTCTGCACGAGGTAGGTGTACTCGGCGTCAGCCATGACGGAATACTTACCGTCCGTGGGAGCAACTCTGTCCTTGTTGGAATCCCAGACAGTTACCTTGGCGTCGGCGGGGTCAACGGTGAAGCCGACCTCGATGGCTGCCAGTCTGGTAACGGTGATGGTGTAGGTGTTGGTATAGCCGCCGGGGTTGGTGACGACCACGTCGATCTTGTTCTCACCAAGATTCAGCGGAACGGTGGTATCGCTGCCGCCGTTGACGGTGACGGTGTAGCTTTCATCACGGGGAGTCGCCGCAACGGTAACGCTCTCGGCGGCAGTGGTCGCGGTGTAAGCCGTCTTGGTAGCGGAGAATCTCTCCGCGAACCGGATGCCGTCCAGAGACAGGGCGGTCAGGCTCGGCGCAACACGGACGGAGGTGAGCTTGTACTCATCCTTGAAGTCGCCGTCCACAACGGTGACGGTCATGGTGTTGACCTTCGTGCCGGTGGGTGCGAAGCCTGCCAGATTCTGGCCGCTGGCTTTGCCGGAGGTCAGAGCCTGTGTCTTCTCGGTATCAACGTTAAGGTTTACCCACTTGGCCGTGATGGTCGTGCTGCTGCTTCTGTCGATAGCCTGCGTCGCCCATGCGTAGAACATGTTGGAGTTGTCCGGCACGAGCACGGTGTATTCCTTGACCGCCGGGTCGAAAGCCGGAATCAGCTGGAACATCTGCGCCTTGGCCTCGGTGCTTGTGTCGCCGAACTTCAGAACGGACAGGCCGGCCGTCTTCTGAACGGCTTCGGTCACGCCCTCGACGGTGATAGTCAGGTCGGAGGAAACCTTCTCGACGGTGTAAATGCCGTCAACCGCGGTAACTTCCTCGCCGTTGACCTTGACGACCATGTTGGCCGCGTCGTAGCCTTCGCTCACGGTCACGGTGAAGGTGTAGTCCTTGCCATCCTCTGCCGTGGCTTCTCCGGTCAGGGTATAGCCCTCGCCGGGAGTCAAAGTCACAGCGTGACCGGCAGCCTGCTTTTTCACGACGCCCTCGACGGTAATGGTCAGGTCGGCAGTGACGTTCTCAACCGTGTAGCTGCCGCTTTCACCGGCCGTCAGCGTTTCGCCGTTGGCCTTGACTACGAAGTTGTCTTCCATCTCGTAGTCGTCGGCGATGGTGACGGTGAAGCTGTAGTCCTTGCCGTCCTCTACCGTGGCTTCTCCGGTCAGGGTATAGCCCTCGCCGGAGGTCAGGGTAACCGCATGGGTCAGGGCTGCGTAAGTAAAGTCAAAGAATTCGGCAGCAGACTGGTTCTCCTCGTCAACGTAGTATGCCATGCCCACAGCAACTGAACCATCTGTACTCAGCATGAAATTTTCAACAGGAATGGTCACCGTCTTGCTTCCGTCATTGTTGGTCGCAACCGTGAGAGCCCCGCCGAGATCAATCGTGCTTTGTCCCGGGTACGTATTTCTGTAGAAGAAAACTGCCCCGTCATCCCCGGAAAGCACAAGATTGACACTTTCCGGATAGGTGAGAAGCACCTTTTCGGTTCCTTCAGGAATCGTCACATGGTAATACGGTGTGTTGATCGATTGACCCCACGCCGCTTCACCAACAACCGTTTCCACATACTCGACGGTCACATTTTCGCCGGATTCCGTGGTAATGTTGGTGTAAAGAGCGGCTGCATCTGCCTCTGCGGCAAACGCGTTTACCGGCACAAGGCTGAACGTCATCACAAACGCCAGCAGGAATGCCAGTAGTCTTCTCTTCATAAATAAACCTCCTCATTATATGGTATTGCAACGCCCGCAGGCGTAAAGCGGAATTCATTCCGGCCAGCTCCGGCACGTCGGGTTTACCGCCGCCGGGGCGTTCTGCTTATGCTGCACGTTTTTCAAACGCACAGTTTGTAGGTCTTCTGACTAACACGTTCGGACGAAATCGTCCACGCCGCTTCCCGCCTTCTCAGGTTTCCCCAATGACCCGCTTTCGCGGAAAGGAAGTCGGCTCCGTGCTTACAGCACGACGGGTCTGCCCGCCGTGTTCCGGTTTTGCACCGGATTCCCTTGTTCAGCTGAACAAGAATGCGTGTCTCCCGTTTCGGTCGGTCGCGCATTTGCCACAAAATAAGCCGGATATCTATTTGCACCGCCGGATACCCGGCGGAGGTTTTTGTTTCCTTGATACCGCCGCCTCTGCTCCGACGGCGGTATTAAGGGAGGAAAAGCTGTTCCTTGGGCAATCAAAACAGCTTAATGGAAGCTCTGATTCCATCGGCAGGAACTGACAGCGAGGGATTTTGTTCCCAGGCAAAGACTGGAAAACGGAGAAATACTGCATGTATTTCCCGTTTTTCAGTCTGCGGCATGGGGGCAAAAGACCCGCTGCTCAGCCGCAGACGATTGATTCAGAGTTTCCCAATATATTACAGATTCGCGCAAGGGGGTTACGCGGATCAGGTAATACCGGATTGACGATTTTTTCTTCTTTTTTCTTCCTGCGCCTTCATTCGTTCCTTCGCCCGCTCCCGTTTTTCGGCTTTCTTCTGGCGGTAGATGGCTCGCTGGCGCTGGGTCTCTTCCCGGACGCGCCGGAACTTGCCCGGCTGGTTCGGATGCTCGGGGAACGGCAGCCCCGCCTCCGCCACAACCGCCTCCCAGCTTCCGAAGCGTGTCTGAATGGTCACGCCGCCCGGAATCTCCCGTGGCCATGGCGTGTGCCCCAGTTCGTCCGCATATTTGCGGAGATAATCGGCAAGCTGCTGCTCCGTGTCCTGCGCGTGTTCCACGGCGAAACGGTTCTCCGCTTCTTCCAGAGCGCACGCGGTCATTCTGCGGATGGTCGCGTCATAAATCGCATTTCTGCTTGGCGTCGGCATAATGCACCTTTTTCTACATTCTATATATAATGAAGAACGGCTGCGGCAGTCCAAAACAATAGACCGCCGCAGCCGTTTTTCTGCGCCGAAAACCGACCGTCTCCGCCCAATTCCCGGGGCAAAGCGGCCGCTGTCTGTTTCCGTAGGTCTCCTGACTTGTGTCTCGAGCGGCGGCCTGTCTGCCTTCTCGGAATTCTCCAATGACTGGCTTTCACCAACGGCAGGCCGTCTCGACACTTACAGTGCCGGCAGCGTGGGGACTAGCACCCCGTTCTCTTGTTCAGCCGGGCAGTCTGAACGCCCCGCCCGGCCACGGAAACATGAATTATACTGAACTCCAATTAAAATCTTTAGAAAAGATTTTAATTGCCCGAAGGGCA
>ENA-OYWS01000649-OYWS01000649.1-human-gut-metagenome-genome-assembly--contig:-NODE-649-length-15432-cov-7.145867_pt1 | contig 15432 bp, 10 predicted proteins | sample MGYA00244813_ERZ653402 | MGnify/ENA primary metagenome ERZ653402 (study PRJEB26926, sample SAMN06165021) | human gut metagenome | biome: ENVO:00009003; feature: ENVO:2100002; material: ENVO:00002003...
ATAAACTCAAAATGCGCGCAGCGCACAATTCAAAACTCAAAACTCAAAATTCAAAGAATGATTACGCTCCACGAACTTCTGGCGAGCCGCGACGCACGCCATGCCACACAGCAGAAGCTGCTGGCTGAACACTCGGGAAAGACACTGGTGTGCCTTACTGTCGTCATGCCAGGAAGCGTGAAGCGTAATCAGCAGTCGCTCACGGCAGCACACGCCGCTGTAGAAGCCATGCGCAAAGCTTTCGGCATCAAAGAAAACAAAGGGCTATCCCCCCTAGCACCCCCAGAAAACCTAGAACCCCTAGAAAACCCAGAGCCCCTAGAAAACCCAGCCCCTACCCTCCTCGAGCTCGACCTCGAAACCGGCTACGAAGCCTACCTCATCACCCCGATGCCGCTCCTCGAAGCCAAGCGCATAGCCGTCAAAATCGAAGACACCCACCCACTCGGACGCCTCTTCGACATCGACATCATCAACGCCGACGGCGTGCCCGTCTCAAGAGACGCCATCGGCGAAAAGCCACGACGCTGTCTCGTCTGCGACCACGAAGCACGCTACTGCATGAGGATGCGCTGGCACACGCAAGAAGAGATATGGGCGAAAATCAACGAAATGGTGGACAGCTACGTCGAAGCCCGCAAATCTTAATACTTAAACCTATGGAGATACAGACCCTCAACCCCGCAACACCCCGTCAGCGCCAACGCATAGAAGCGTTCCTCAAACGCAACGCACTGCGCATCGACGACATGAACTACTACGCCGCAGTGCTTGACGACGACGGCGAGATGATAGCCGGTGGCGGATTGAAGGACGACGTAATAAAGTGCGTTGCAGTGGACGATGCGCACAAAGGCGAAGCTATAGCCAACACGCTCGTCTCGCACCTCATATCGCACGCCAACCAGGAGGGCTACGGCTGCATCAAGCTGTTCACAAAGCCCAAGAATCGTCAACTCTTCGAGAGTCTCTCCTTCCGCCTGCTCGCCGAAGCACCCGAAGCAATACTCATGGAGACCGGCATCGGAGGAATCAGCAATACGGTCGAGGCTCTGAAAAAGATAAAAGAGGAATCAGAAAAGTATAAAGAATACAATAAGGAGTGTAAAGAGGATAGTAAGAAGTGTAAAGAGGTAGGAAAAACAAATCTCAACACCACAACACCTCAACATCTCAACACCACACCGCCTCGTGGAGGCGTTGTGGTAATGAACTGCAACCCCTTCACCCTCGGCCACCGCTACCTCATAGAGCAAGCCGCCAAGCAAGTGAAACGGTTGTACGTAATGGTAGTAAAAGAAGACTGCTCGCTCTTCGCATACACAGAGCGCAAAGCGATGGTAGAGCAAGGCGTTGCAGACATCGAGAACGTCAACGTAATCGACGGCAGCGACTATGCAATCAGTCGCGCGACGTTCCCTACCTACTTTCTGAAGCGACTCGACGACGCTGCCGACACGCAGATGCTGCTCGACCTCGATCTGTTCCGCCGTCACATCGCGCCAGCTCTCGGCGCAACAGTGCGTTTTGTAGGCACAGAGCCTACCGACCAGCTCACACGACGCTACAACCAACTGATGCACGAAGCGCTCAAAGACGTTCGCGAGACAGACCGACTGGAGAAAGACGGCAACGCAGTAAGCGCATCGCGCGTCCGCAAGGCAATGGAAGAAGGCGACATGAACACAATAAGACAGCTCGTGCCGCCCACCACCCTACCTTATATAATTGCACATCTCGCTACACAAGCGCTGCAGGCTGAGCTCGACACCACGCCGAAGCCCGGTCTTGTAGACAAAGACAATAACGGAGCGCACCGCGACATGGACTATGCGCTGATGCAACTCAGCATCAACACGCTCCACCCCTACTTCGTGCGCCTCGCACTCCTCGGTTTCGCCGACACTCTCCCGTCTCACACAGTCATAAGAGACGCCGGAATAGAAGCCGAAAAGGCTATGCTCGCAGCCACAAACGGCGTAAACACGCATAAAGGCGCCCTCTTCTCAATGGGCTTAGCCGTAGTAGCAGCAGCCTACGAGGAGAAAAAAGCAGCAGCTAACAAGGAAGAAAGAGGAAAAGAAGAAAGAAAAGAAGAAAGAGGAAAGGAAAGAGAAAAAGAAGAAAAAGAAGATAGCCAGGTCTCTCTAAAAAACCTAGCCCCCATAGAAAGCCTAGCATCCCCTCTATCCTCACTCCAGCTCACAATAAAGGCTCTCGCAGCCAGCTTCCCCGATACCAGCGGCACGCACGGCAGCAAGGCAAAGCAGCTCTCCAACGGCACAACAACCATAAAAGGAGCGCTCGACAACGCCCGCGAAGGCTACGAGAAACTGTTCGCCGAATGGCTGCCGTTCTACAACGAACGCAGAAAGAGCCACGATGCGCACGCTCTGCACAAAACCTTGCTGCGCATCATGTGCGACCTCGACGACACCAACGTAATCTATCGCACCAACGTCGCCACGGCAGAAGAAGTGAAGCAGGGAGCAAGAGCTTTGCTCGCCAGCTTCGAAGAGGCATACGCCGCTCAAGACAAAGAGAAGTGCGCATCAGCCATAGAAGAGAAGTGCGCATCAGCCGAACTTCTCGCTCTCAAAGATATGGACCGCCGCTACACAGCGCGGAACATTTCGCCAGGAGGCGCAGCAGACATGCTATCGCTCACCGTGTTCATCGGAAGCATACAGACATACTAACAACGAAGAAGATAAAAGAATACAGACATCCTACGACAAAGGATAGAAGTACACAAACATACTAACAACAAAAGAATATTAATAATTAAACAAACTAATAACTTAAAACCTTGGCATTATGGTAGAACTTATTAATCACGGAGTCTATCTCCTCAACGGTACCGAAGTTTGCGACAAGTACGAAGGCATGACACCCGACGAAGCTCGCGAGAACACTATCACCTACGGCATCCTCCGCTCTCACGACGTGGACGGCTCGAAGGGAAAGAAGATGCGCATCCGCTTCGACGCAATGATGTCGCACGATATTACATACGTTGGAATCATTCAGACAGCACGTGCAAGCGGTCTGCAAGAGTTCCCGTTGCCTTACGCTATGACAAACTGCCACAACTCGCTCTGCGCAGTAGGCGGCACTATCAATGAGGACGACCACGTATTCGGTCTGTCAGCAGCTAAGAAGTACGGCGGCATCTACGTTCCTGCCAACCAGGCTGTCATCCACCAGTATGCTCGCGAGATGATGGTGAAATGCGGCAACATGATTCTCGGTTCCGACTCTCACACACGCTACGGTTCGCTCGGTAACATGGGCGTTGGCGAAGGCGGCGGCGAGCTCGTGAAGCAGTTGCTCAAGAATACATGGGACATCAACGCACCGGAAGTGGTGCTCGTATGGCTCGAGGGCAAGCCCAAGAAGGGCGTAGGTCCGCACGACGTGGCTATCTCTCTCGTTAAGGCTACATTCGAGAGCGGCGTTGTGAAGAACAAGGTGCTCGAGTTCGCAGGTCCTGGCGTTAAGGAGTTGCCTATCGACTTCCGTAACGGTATCGACATCATGACTACCGAGACCACTTGCTTGAGCTCTATCTGGGTTACAGACGAAGAGGTGAAGCACCACTACGACATACACGAGCGTCCGCAGGATTTCAAGGAACTGAAGCCGGGCGACGTAGCTTACTACGATATGATGATTCGCATCGACCTTTCTTCTCAGGAGGCGATGATAGCTCTGCCGTTCCACCCGTCGAACGCAGTTACTATCCACGAGCTTCAGGCCGACCCGGTGGGCATCCTCACACGCATCGAGAAAGACGCCAAGAAGCGTTTCGGCGACAAGGTAGACGTACATCTCGTTGACAAGGTCGTAGACGGTAAGGTATACGCCGACCAGGGTATCATCGCAGGCTGCTCGGGCGGTACATACGACAACCTCGCAGAGGCTGGCGCTATCCTTAAAGGCAAGAGCATCGGCAACGACTACTTCACAGCTTCGGCTTATCCGCAGTCGACACCGGTATCAATGGCTGTAACACGCGAAGGCATCACAGCCGACCTTATCGAGGCTGGCGTTGTGATGAAGCCGGCATTCTGCGGTCCGTGCTTCGGCGCAGGCGACGTTCCGTCTAACAACGGTCTGTCTATCCGCCACACCACACGCAACTTCCCCAACCGCGAGGGTTCTAAGCCTGGTCAGGGTCAGCTCTCTCTCGTTGCGCTTATGGACGCACGCTCTATCGCTGCTACAGCAGCCAACGGCGGCGTGATTACGGCTGCAACTGACGTAGAGTACGAGAACACTCACAAGCCATACGCTTACGACGACAAGATATACAAGTGCCGCGTATACAACGGCTACGGCAGACCGCGTCCTGAGACAGAGCTCCGCTACGGTCCGAACATCAAGGACTGGCCTACAATGTATCCGATGCAGAAGAACATGCTGCTCGAGTTGGCAGCTGTTATCCACGACCCGGTTACAACTACCGACGAGCTTATCCCGTCTGGCGAGACAAGTTCTTACCGTTCTAACCCGTTGAAGCTTTCTGAGTTCGCCCTCTCTCGCCGCGTGCCTGAATACGTAGGTCTGAGCAAGGAGATTCAGAAGCAGGACCTCGCACGCCGTGCAGGTGAGGTGAGCGCAAACATCGCAGAGGCTCTCGCAAAGGTAGGCGCAAAGGCTGAGGAGACATCGTTCGGCTCATGCGTATTCGCCAACCGTCCTGGCGACGGCTCGGCTCGCGAGCAGGCTGCTTCTTGCCAGAAGGTGCTCGGCGGCGATGCTAACGTTTGCTACGAGTACGCTACAAAGCGCTACCGTTCTAACTGTATCAACTGGGGTATCGTGCCGTTCACCATCGCTAAGGACGTTGAGTTCAACTTCGAGCCGGGCGACAAGCTCTTCGTGCCGGGCATCCGCGAGGCTATCCTCGCTGGCAAGGAGGAAATCGACGCGCAGGTTATCGCTCGCGACGGCGTTAAGCCTATACACCTCTTTTTCCAGAACCTCACCGCCGACGAGCGTCAGATTCTGGCAGACGGCTGCTTGATGAACTATTATAAGAACAAGAAATAAACTCTTAAATCCAAATAACTATGACCGAAAAAATCCAGATGACCACTCCACTCGTAGAGATGGATGGCGACGAGATGACCCGTATTTTGTGGCAGATGATCAAGGATGAGCTTATCCTTCCGTTCGTTGACCTCAAGACAGAGTATTACGACTTGGGACTCGTTAAGCGCGACGAGACCGGCGACCAGATAACAAAGGACGCAGCCGAGGCTACAAAGCGTCTGGGCGTAGCCGTTAAGTGTGCTACCATCACACCTAACCACCAGCGCATGGACGAATACAAGCTCCATCAGATGTGGAAGAGCCCGAACGGCACTATCCGCTCTATCCTCGACGGCACCGTATTCCGCACACCTATCACTATCCCGAGCATCCATCCTGCAGTGAAGAACTGGGAGAAGCCTATCACCATCGCTCGTCACGCTTACGGCGACGTTTACAAGAGCGTTGAGATCCGTGCCGACGAGCCGGGCGTAGCTAAGCTCGTCTTCGACGGCGAGAGCGGCAAGCACGAGGAGGTTGTGGTTCACACATTCAAGGGCGCCGGCGTGCTCCAGGCAATGCACAACACCGACAAGTCGATTCGTTCGTTCGCACACTCTTGCTTCAAGTTCGCGCTCGACACCAACCAGAGCCTCTGGTTCTCTACAAAGGACACCATCTCTAAGAAGTACGACGCACAGTTCAAGATTATCTTCTACGAGGTATTCGAGGAGTACAAGGAGGAGTTCGAGAAGCGCGGCTTAGAGTTCTTCTACACTCTCATCGACGACGCTGTAGCACGCGTTATCCGCTCTAAGGGCGGCTTTATCTGGGCTTGCAAGAACTACGACGGCGACGTTATGTCCGACATGGTTTCTACCGCATTCGGCTCGTTGGCAATGATGACTTCCGTGCTCGTTTCGCCGGACGGCAAGTACGAGTACGAGGCTGCTCACGGCACCGTTACACGCCACTACTACAAGTATCTGAAGGGCGAAGAGACATCTACCAACCCGATGGCTACTATCTTCGCTTGGAGCGGCGCTCTGCGCAAGCGCGGCGAGATGGACAACCTGCCCGAACTCGTACGCTACGCTGACGCTCTCGAAGCTGCTTGCTTCGACACTCTCAACGAGGGTATCGTAACGAAGGACCTCGCTGGTCTTATGGAAGGCGTTACTCCGCAGACAAAGAACTCTGCAGGCTTCATCGCTGCCATCCGCGAGCGCTTGGAGAAGAAGCTGGCTTAATTCGTACTGAACAAGCTGGTTGAACCGCTTTTAACAATAATGTTTTACTTCGGATTAACCGGACTTAAAATATTACACTAAACAACGGATCAACCGGGATTAGAATATTATACAGAACAACGGATTAACCGGGTTGAACGGATTTTCTTCATTGAGTAAAGAATCCGCTTAATCCGATTAATCCGTTGTTCGTTTCTACACACCAAGTCTGTGCTTCTCATCACTACTAATACTACAGTTTGTACGTTAAAGACTATTGCTATTCGATAAAACAGACAGCAATAGTCTTTTATATTTTCGCAGTAAAACCTCACGAAAAGTCATCGTCACCCGAACGGAATCCGATCAGACGGCGGACGGAATCCGATCGGGCGGCGGACGGAATCCGATCGGACGGCGGACGGAATCTGATTGGGCGGCGGACGGAAACGGTGAGAAAAGCTTACAGGACAAGCAATAGTTTAAAACCAACATTTCGTTGAAATTTGTTTGCTGTTTCACTGATTCTTTGTACATTTGCCACAAGTCATGCTGTTAGACTAACAGAACGTGGCATAACCATTTTAAAAACCATCGTAATGAAACACAGGTTAATCGCACTGGGTCTGCTGGCATCTGCCGTAGGACTCGCACAAGCACAAAGCACCCGTCAGTTGTATCTTGTGAAAGGCAAGAAAGTTGTAGCTACATTCCCCGCTTCGGACGTCGACTTCATCACGTTCGACGGCACACAGCAGTTCTACCTGCCTATCACGCTGAAGCAGGGCGAGGGCACAACCATCGTGATGTACAACGCGAGCGACGACTGGGAGAAGGACCCGGCGGAGCGAAAGTTCGACCAGCTTGCCGGACAGCCTGTGAAATTCGTGTGGTATAGCGACTACGGATTCGACGGCACGCTGAAGATTACGTCTGCCAGCGGCGAAGACGTGCCCTACGAGTACGTCACCGACGACGAGGACTTCGGCTCGTGCTGGCTCTGCATCATGCCGGCGGAGCCGATAACCATAGAGACCGTGGGCAAGGAGAAGACTACGTTCGCAGGTCGCGCCTTCGTGGGCGACTATAAGGGTTTCCCCATCTCGGTCGGCACAAACGGCGTGCTGCAGAGCTCAGAGCCTACGCTCAGCCTCAACCTCGCAGCCAACTCGTCGTTCCACGCTACGGTGAGCGGAGAGAAGACTTTCGGCGGATGCTACACATTCAACGACGCCACAAACCGATTCTCTTACGACGACGCGTACAGCGCCGACGTGTGGGGACGCCGCACGTACGGCGTCTCGGGCAAGTGGTTTGAGGGCGGCGACGCGCTCGTGGTGGTGAACGACCTTAACAACGACAAGCCCGACAACAACCGCTACTACTTCGCTACAACCGCCGACTGCTCATACACGGCTGCCGCAAGCGACTCGTACGGCTCGCGCTACCTTCTGGAACTGCTCGAAGGCGCCGCACGCCGTTGGTACTACTACGACCGTCTCTCTAACTCTATCGAGCCGGTGAGCCTCAGTTTCTCTAAGGGCGCATCAGTAGCCGACGCCGCCGATGCTCTCGTGAGCAACGTAGCAGGCGAGACGCTGTTCCGCTACACACGCGCTTCGGAGACGGCGCAGCCCACATTCCAGCTGAAGGGTAAGGAGGCAGGCACGTTCCAGTCCGAAAGCGGCACGGGCGACGCTCTGGTGCTCGACGGATTCGGCAACGCCACATACGGCTCCGTAAAGGGCACGTACACATACGAGAACGGCGTAGTGAAGATGAAGCCCACGACGGGCAGCGAGATGACGTTCCTCGTAGACCTCACAACGCTGAAATACTCTACTTCGGCTGCGGCTGAATGGGACGGCGCCGAGAACTTCGCAGCGCCCGTCTACGGCACGTACGACTCGAACACTATGTCGATGGGTATGTTCGCCCTGCAGTTCAACCACAATTATGCGGGCAAGGAGGCGAAAGGCTCTGTGAAGGTGCAGGTGACGCTGACCAGCGATATGTACGAGACGAAGGAGATAATAGCCAGCACCGCGTCGTACACATACGACGCTACGGCTAAGCAGATAACCGTCTCGGGCGTACTCGCAGGCACAGCAGACGGCAGAAGCACCGAGCGCATAAGCATAGTGTTCGACGTGAACGACGCAAAGACTCAGCTCACATGCAACGAGGACAAGCTGCTGCGCGCCGTTTCGGGCGGCGACACACGCTACATCAACCTCAAGGGTCTGACGCTGCAGGCACGCTGATGCCCCCACTCCATCACAAACAGTAAGAGAAAGGATACATTATGAGAACAAGAATAATTGCTATACTCGCTCTGCTCGCCACGGCTCTCGGCACGCACGCCGACGATGTGGTGACGGTGGTGACGCAGAACGGACAGAAGTCGTACTCTATGGACAAGCTGGCGCGCATCGAACTGGGCGAAGACGACCTCGTGGTGGTCGGTTCCGACGAGAAAGGCACGACGTACGCCTTCGACAAGGTGCAGAAGATTCTGATTTCGCTCAACACGACGGCGCTCAACGACGCCACAGCCGACAGCAAGCCCACGCTCACGCTCACCGTCTCTACAGACGGCGCAGAGATGAGCTTCAACGGATGGGACAGCAACATCGCAGCCCCACTCTACGTCTACGACGCAGGCGGCAGAAGCGTGCTCCATCGCGAAGCATGGCGCGGCGAGACCGTGAGCATATCGGCGCTCGCTAAGGGCGTGTACGTGGTGAAAGCTGGTGAGCACACCGCGAAGTTCAGAAAGTAACAATACAAACGTAGCGGAGGTCTCCTGGACTCCGCAGCATCCAACATAGTAAATAGCGAATATTAGCTATAGACTTGGTGCTGCGGAGGCCGGAGACCTCCGCTACGTATATATAAAAACTATTTACTTCTTCTTTCTCGGCTTGCGGCGTGCCCATCCTTCTTCAGAGAAGTCTGGCTCCTCGCCTTTGAGCTGAATGTCGGGGTTGTTGATGAACTGTCGCCAGTCGTCCTGGCGTCCGCTTTCGTAGCGCGAACCTCCACGCTGACCACGCTGCGATCGGTTGCGACCCTCCATCTCGTTGCGGCGCTTAGAGCGCTTCTCGTACGGATTGGCGTCGTTGGCAGCATCCTTGCGGCGCGATGTACGACCACCATCGCGGTCGGAAGAACGGTGCGAGCCACGCTTTGCGTCGCCACTTGAAGCAGCAGCCGTGTCGTCGGCGTCGTTGCAGCGCACGGTGCGGTTGCGGTATGTAGCTCCGTTCAGCGCGCGCATCACCTTCTCGGCGTCCTGCTCCGGCACCTCGATATACGAAATGCGTGCAAGCAGGTCGATGTGTCCCACATCCTGGCGGCCATGCACGTTGCGGTTGATAAACTGCATCACCTCACCAGGATAGAATCCGTCGTCTTTTCCCAGGTTGATGAACAGACGGCGATAGCCTGCCTCCGGCGCACGCTTCTCGCGCTTTCTGCCGTCGCGGCCCTCGCCACGCTCCTTGCGGTCGCGTGTGGTAGAAGGCTTCACAATCTCCGGCGCGTTGGCGTAGTACTTCAAGAACTTGCCGAACTCCAGCGAAACTATCTTCTTCAGGATATCCTCCTTATCAAAGTACTCGAAGTGACGGTTGATGTCCTCCATGAACGGAGCAATCTGTTCGTCGTCCACATCCACCTTCTCTATCTCGTCGATGGCCTTGAAAAGCTGCTTAGAGCAAATCTCCTGCGGCGTAGGCAGCGTGCCGTCAACGAACTCCTTGCCTATCACGCGCTCCACCTCGCGAACACGTCCGCGCTCCTTGGTGTGGATGATAGAGATAGAGGTGCCCTTCTTGCCCGCACGACCAGTACGGCCAGAGCGGTGAGTATAGCTCTCGGTGTCGCCCGGCATACCATAGTTGATGACGTGCGTGAGGTCGTCCACGTCCAGACCGCGCGCAGCCACGTCTGTAGCCACGAGCAGCTGCGTGATGTGCTGGCGGAACTTCTGCATAGTGATGTCGCGCTGCTGCTGCGAGAGGTCGCCGTGCAGCGGTTCGGCATTGTATCCGTCGCGTATGAGCTTGTCAGCCACCTCCTGCGTCTCAGCCTTGGTGCGGCAGAACACGATGCCGTAGATGCGCGGATAGAAGTCGACGATACGCTTCAGCGCGAGGTACTTGTCCTTCGCGTTCACCATATAGTAGATATGGTTGACATTCTCAGCACCCTCGTTGCGCGAACCCACCACAATCTCCTTGTGGTCGTGCAGATAGTTGAGCGCAATCTTCTCAATCTCCTTGCTCATCGTAGCCGAGAAGAGCAGCGTGTTGCGGTCGGCAGGCACGTTGTCGAATATCTCGTTGATGCTGTCAGAGAAGCCCATGTTGAGCATCTCGTCAGCCTCGTCGAGCACAACGTTCTGCACGGCGTCGAGCTTGGCTGCTCCGCGGTGCATAAGGTCGATAAGACGGCCCGGTGTAGCCACGATAATCTGCGCACCGTGCTTCAGCGCGCGCATCTGGTCGACGATAGACGTACCGCCGTATACTGCTACAATGTTGATTCCTTTAATATACTTTGAGAACGACTTCAAGTCGTCGGCTATCTGTAGGCAAAGCTCGCGTGTGGGCGAGATGACGATAGCCTGCGTAGTGCGGTCTGTCGGGTCGGTGCGTTGCAGCAACGGAATGCCGAAAGCGGCTGTCTTGCCGGTTCCGGTCTGCGCAAGTGCGATAACATCGTTGCCGTTACCCAACAAAAACGGTATAACTTCCTCCTGAACCGGCATCGGATGTTCGAAGCCGAGTTCCTCGATGGCGCGGCGAATCTCTTCGCTTACGCCCAATTCTTCAAATGTCTTCAATGTAAAAATGTTGTTTCTTTAATGCCTGCAAGCCAGGGGCTTCGCAAAGCTGCTTAATACTAAAAAGGGGTGGACTTAACTCTAATCTGTAGCTGCTCGGTGTCTTCCCCAGCCATGTCACAACGTCGTATCTTTAGCGAATAAGAAATTGATTGAAGACATTAGGGCAGCTTCCCGTAAAATATAAATCCTGAATTCGGATACAAAGTTACTGCAAAAATCCGATTAAGCGAAGCAAATGGAAATTTATATAACTAAAAAAACAAAAAGATTATGAGGAATAGAAATAAAAGTGTATTTTTGCAAATGATAGAATAATATAAAGATTTGTCAAAATGGAGAAAATAACTAAAGCAGAAGCATTGAGACGCTGGAATTCTGCCAAAGAACAGAAAAAGGCAATGGTAGAAAAGATGCGCAAAATGCTTTATGAAGACTACAAGACGCGAACAGGAGAAGAACCGATGACATTCAATGTATTATAATACGTTAATTGAATCAATTATATAGCAAAATAAACGCCCGTGTTTTTGCACGGGCGTTTATTGGTTTATATACGTATGTATTTATTGCATTACACCTTCTTACTTCAGTCGCTCAGCCATTGCCTTGCCGAGTGCTTCGCAAGCCGCTTCAGTCTCTGCGCTGAGGCTCTGCTTTATCTCAGCCGGTGTGCCTACAAGCTCGAACTTCATACGTGTTTTGTTCCACTCCGTAATCTTCTTCACAGCCTGACCAGCCCATGTGTAAGAGCCGAAGATGCCGAGGAGGTGATCCTTGATGCCGCGCTCTGAGAGTTCTGAGAGCAGCATCTCCATTTCGGGATAGAGTCCGTTGTTGTATGTGGGCGCACCGAGGATGAGTCCGCGATACTTGAAGATGTCGCTGAGGATGAACGAGTGGTTCTCGCGCGACACGTCGTGGATGACGATGTTCTTCACGCCGGCGCGGCTTGCTGCGTTGGCTATCTTCTCGGCAGCGCGCTCCGTGTTGCCGTACATCGAGCCGTAGCATACCACGAGTCCCGGCTCTGTAGCGTAGCGGCTCATGCGGTCGTACTCGCCGATGACGCGTGCGATGTGCTCATGCCATATTGGTCCGTGCGTCGGGCAGATATAGTCGATCTGCACGCCGGCGAGCTTCTTCAGCGCCTGCTGCACGGGCACGCCGTACTTGCCCACGATGTTCGAGTAGTAGCGCTGCATCTCGTTCCAATAAACGTCGCAGTTCATCTCGCTGTCTACGTATGCGCCGTTCAGTGCGCCGAAGCATCCGAAGGCGTCGCCCGAGAAGAGCACGTGCTCTGTGACGTCGAGCGTAACCATCGTCTCGGGCCAGTGAACCATAGGTATCATGGTGAACGCCAGCTGGTGTGTACCGAGCGAGAGCGTGTCGCCGTTCTTCACTTCTACAATCTCGTCTTCCTCGTTGCCCACGTTGTAGTAGCCGCGCATCATGTCGAACGTCTTCTTGTTGCCCACGATCTTTGCGTCGGGATAATACTTCTTGATGAGTGCGAGCGAGCCGCTGTGGTCGGGCTCCATGTGGTTGACGATGATGTAGTCGATAGGACGGTCGCCGATGACGCGGCGCACGTTGTCTATGAACTGCGAGAAGAAGTCTACTTCTACTGTGTCTACGAGCGCTACCTTCTCGTCGTCGATGATATAGGCGTTGTAGCTTACGCCGAACGGCAAGGGCCAGAGGCCCTCAAAGAGTGTTTTGTGGCGATCGTTGACGCCTACTGGATGAATGTTGGTCATAATGTGTGTGGTGTTATGGTGAGGTGGTGTTATGGTGTTGAGATGGTGTGGTGTTGTGAGTTGATGTTGTTGTGGTGTGATGGTGAGATGTTGACATTAGTGCATATCTCAACACAACAACACCTCAACATCTCAACATCTTCTCTCAACATCTCAACACAACAACATCATTTCTTATAATTGATTCTTACAAACACTGGATAGTGGTCGCTTGGTGTGCGGAGAGTCATCTTGCGGAACTCCAGCTCGCTGGGCGCCTGGTTACTGTTCTGAGCGTCGGTCTGAGCGTCGTCGGTCCAATACATGTTGGTGAGCATGCCGTAGCGGTCGACGTTGAACTCGGGCGAAACGAATACATGGTCGATGCGCGACTGTGTCTTCATGTACGGCTTGAAGTCGTTGAACGTGCCGTTCTCGGCGAAGCGCAGACGAGCGTGCGTGTACGAGTCGTTGAGTATGCCCGACGATGTGAAGATGCGGTATATCTCGTCGTTCTGGTCGACGTTGAAGTCGCCGGTGAGCACGACGGGGGCGCCCTTTGCTATCTCGCCAATCTTCTTCACAACGAGCTTTGCAGCCTCGCGGCGCGCCACTACGCCCACATGATCCATGTGCAGGTTGAAGTAGTAGAAGCGGAAACCGGTTTCTGCCTGCTCAAACTCGCCCCACGAGCAGATGCGTATGCACGCAGCGTCCCAGCCCAGCTTCGGCTTGTCGGGCGTTTCGTTCAGCCAGAAGTTGCCCTTATTGAGCAGCTTCACGCGGTCTTTCTTATAGAATATGGCGGCATATTCGCCCTTTGTCTTGCCGTTGTCGCGGCCCACGCCGATATAGTCGTAGCCGTCGAGTGCGCCAAGCAGGTCGCCGAGCTGCGCATGCAGCACTTCCTGCGCGCCGAAGATGTCGGGACTCTCGAAGTTCACCTGGTCGCAGATCACCTTGCAGCGTGTCTTCCACACGTTGCCGTTACGGTCGTCGTCCGAATTATGGTAGCGTATGTTGTATGATCCCACGAAGAGCGACTGTGCGCTCATTGCCATTGCGAAGCAGAGCGCAGCGGCTGACAGTAGATAGCGTTTCATTTCTTTATGTAGTTAATTGGTTCTGTTTACAAAATTACTGATTTTTTGAATATAAAAACCACTTTCAATGTGAAAAAAAACGTAACTTTGAGGTCGTTAAAATCCGAATGTCTATGGAAAAGCTACTGCACTATATATGGAAGCATCGTATTCTGCCGCTCGCCGAACTGCAAACTACCGACGGGCGCAGCGTGGAGGTGATAGACCCCGGACTGCATAACATGCACGCCGGACCCGACTTCTTCAACGCTAAGGTGCGCATCGACGGCGTGATGTGGGTGGGCAATGTGGAGATTCACGAGCGCTCTGCCGACTGGTTTCTGCATGGTCACGACACCGACGCGGCGTACAACAACGTGGTCTTGCACGTGGCAGCGGTGGTGGATGCCGATGTCGTGACCGAACGTGGCGACCACCTGCCGCAGGTGCAGCTCGAGGTGCCGCAGCACGTGCTCGCCAACTACCGTCGTCTGCTTGCCTTCGACCGCTATCCGCCGTGCCGCGACGCCGTGCTGCCGCTCGACTCGATAAAGAAGCGCACGTGGCTGAGCGCACTTCTCGCCGAGCGGCTCAACGAGAAGACGGAGGCTATACGCCGCCGCGTGGCGCTGTTCGAAGGCTCGTGGGAGGCGGCGTTCTTTGCCACGATGGCTCGCAGCTTCGGCTTCGGCGTCAACAGCGAGGCGTTCGGGCAGTGGGCTGAGCGCCTGCCACTGATGCAGATTGCGCACCACCGCGACGACCCGTTTCAGGTGGAGGCGATGTTCATGGGCATGGCGGGACTACTCGACGAGACGCAGATGACGCCGCAGACGCGCGAGGCGGCTGAGGGCGACGCCTACTTCCTCAGTCTGAAGCGCGAGTTCGGCTATCTCTCGCGTAAGTTCGGACTCGAGCCGATGTCGCGTCAGGCATGGCGATTCCTGCGCCTGCGCCCGCAGAACTTTCCTTACATACGCATGTCGCAGCTGGCGCAGCTCTACTGCTCGCGCCGTGCGGCGCTTGCCGATATAACGGCGTGCGAGAGTGTGAAGAAGCTGCACGCCGTGCTGCAGACCGGCGTGGGCGAATACTGGCGCACTCACTATACCTTCGGCAAGGAGAGTCGCGCTAACGACAAGCGCCTCTCAGCCTCGTCCATAAACCTGCTCATCATCAACGCCGCCGTGCCGCTGCTGCACGCCTGGGGCTGCTACCGCGACGACGAGCGACTGGTGCAGCGTGCGCTCGACTGGCTCGAAGAGCTGCCCGCCGAGGACAACACGTATATACGCTTATGGAAGGAATGCGGCGTGGAGGCGAGCAACGCCGCCGACACGCAGGCGCTCATACAGCTGCAGCACCGCTACTGCGAGCGGAAGGACTGTCTGCGCTGCCGATTCGGATACTATAGTCTAAAGAGGAGCAGCCCCTCCCAACCCCTGTCTCTTATACACATCTGACGCTGCCGACGATCTTACGCGTGTAGATCT
>ENA-OYWS01000650-OYWS01000650.1-human-gut-metagenome-genome-assembly--contig:-NODE-650-length-15427-cov-6.658015_pt1 | contig 15427 bp, 14 predicted proteins | sample MGYA00244813_ERZ653402 | MGnify/ENA primary metagenome ERZ653402 (study PRJEB26926, sample SAMN06165021) | human gut metagenome | biome: ENVO:00009003; feature: ENVO:2100002; material: ENVO:00002003...
TCATGCCTAGTCTCGTGGGCTCGGAGATGTGTATAAGAGACAGGATTAATCCGTTGTTATTTTTATTTCAGCAAAGAATCCGATTAATCCGATTAATCCGTTGTTATTTTTACTTCAGCAAGGATGCAAATATTAATCCGCTTTTTAGATTAATCCGCAGTAAAAAATCAGAACAAAAAAAGTTGGAAACAGTGTCTCTATAAGCCGGGTTCTGTTTCTCGCGCCGCATTGCTGCGCCGCGAGCCTTCTGTCATTTATCTACTACGCAAGTCGCCCTGCGTCTCTAGCATTCTACCCTCCACCGTCGCTATGGTCGGACGGGACGCCCTCAAACGATGGTATACATGAACTTGCAGCCCCCAGATGGTACAGCCCGATGATCACCCACCGGCTGGTGGTCTCTTACACCACCTTCTCACCCTTACCACACACGAGGCGTGGCGGTTGTTTTCTTCTACCGACACCTGCCGTCGCCGACAGCTTCTACTTTCGGAAGTGGGGTTCCCTGTGCTGCCCGGACTTTCCTCTCCTGCGCCTATGCACAGCAGCGACAGAACCGAGACACTGTTTCCAACAGACTGCAAAGTTACTGAAAATTGTGCATTTTGAGCAATTTTTGGTCGTTTTTTTATTCAACTAACAGTAGCGGAGGTCTCCGGCCTCCGCAGCAAGCTGAAAATACTATTCGACTTGGTGCTGCGGAGGCCGGAGGCCTCCGCTACTAATAGGCTACAAATGCACTATAAAATGTTAGAAGTTGACACCCAAGCTGAGCGACAGGCTGCGGTTGTGCGATGTATCGAACTCGTCGTGACAGATGTTAGAGAGTCCGATATCGTAGGTGAGGTCGGCGTAGAAGAGGTCGTACGTCACGCCGCAACCAAAGCGCAGACCGGCGTCGAAGCGCTTGAAGTAGTGGTGAGAGAAGGAGTTGGACACCTCGCGGTCGCCGAAGTTCTTAGCCTTGCCGCCCACGCCGAACGCAAAGTAACCGCCGGCGAACGGCTGCACAGAGAAGTGCTCGTTGAGCTGTATGGCGTACTTCACGACGATCGGTATCTCGAGATAGTGGAGACTGTAGGTCACCTTCTTGCCCTCATAGAGGTTCTTGCCGCCCTTCTCTACATACATCAGTCCGCTCTCGATGAACACCGGAGCCTTCGGCGAGAGTTGCATTCCGCCGAACACGCCGAGGTTGAGACCGGTCTGCGTATTGCCTCCGTCGAGCGCCTTGTCGTCGGAGTCGACGGTGGTGAACGACGGACCGATGCGTATGCCCATATACACGCCGTCGATGCCGAAGCGATCGTAGCGATTGGCATACATGGAGTAGTCGCGGCGGCTGCCGTAGTTATGGTCCCTATAGTCCTGATAGCCCTGCGCCTGCACGCCGAGCACCGATGTAAGCAGCGCCAGGGCTGCCATTAAAAACTTTTTCATTGTTATATGTGTTTTTGATTAATGTTGCGAATTTACGATAAATTCGACTAACGACAAGAGAAATTTCCCTATAAAATGTTATGAATATCCCTATTCTGCCACATTTTAAGAATTTAGGGAAAGATTTTTTTGCGACCTTCGCTTGATTTGCATCACGTTCTGCAACGTTAAACGTTTACATGTTGCAGTTATACATTATTAATTGCGTAACTTTGCAGCGTAAAAAAGGATAACAAGTAATACATTTTATTTTCAGGATGCAAAACAAAGAATCTTTTACGAGATGGTTGCCCCTTGTAGGGCTTACCTTTGCCGTGTTCGTGTTCAACACCTCAGAGTTTATGCCTATCGGCCTGCTCACCGACATAGCCACCGACCTTGATATCAGCGAGGCTCGTGCCGGTCTGCTCATCTCGGTGTACGCATGGGTGGTGGCGATAATGTCGCTGCCGCTGATGATAATGGTGTCGAAGATGGAGCTAAAGCGGCTTCTGCTTTCCATTATAGCCCTGTTTGTTGTGAGCCATGTTGCATCGGCATTTGCTGAAGGCTATTACACACTGATGCTCTCGCGCATCGGTGTGGCGTGCGCCCATTCTATATTTTGGTCGATTGCTCCGCCACTTGCCGTACGTACCGTGCCCGACGGAAAGCGTGCCTTAGGACTGAGCGCCATTGCCACTGGTTCGTCGGTAGCCATGGTTGTCGGTCTGCCGCTGGGTCGTGTGGTCGGACTTTATGTAGGCTGGCGAATGACGTTTCTGAGCATCGCCATCATCTCCGCCCTCATATTCGTGTTCATACTCATAGTGTTCCCCAAGCTGCAGAGCCGCGGCAAGTTCGCCTTCAAGGAGCTTCCGACGCTGCTGCACAACCGCGTGCTGCTGGGCGTGTTCATCATGTCGGTGCTCTTCGCTACAGCCCACTACACTGGCTATAGCTACATCGAGCCGTTCCTGGGCAAGGTGGCAGCCATGGCGCCCGACACCGTGACGCTGGTGCTCATCGTGTTCGGCGGTTCGGGCATGTTCGGCAGCATAGCCTTCTCAAAATACTATATGTCTAACCGCCGCCGCTTCATGCTTGCCGTCACGTTAGGTCCTGCCTTGTGCATGCTTCTGCTGCAGGCTGCGGCTACGGGCATGGCGTATATCCTCGCCGTCTGCATCTTGTGGGGAGCCATGGCTACGGCGTTCAACATAGCCTTTCAGGACAACACCATACGCTTTGCGCCGGAGCACGCCACGTCCATAGCCATGTCTATCTTCTCGGGTATCTTCAACCTCGGCATAGGCAGCGGCGCATACATAGGCGGACTGGTGGTGAGTCGCCTGTCAATCGGCTATATCGGATATGCCGGAGGCACTATCGGCGTCATCGCCACGCTGTATCTCGCGCTGCGCTACTTTCCGAACATGAGACGCAGGGAGGCGGCAGATATAAAACAAAAGTAAAAAACGAGCATTTGTTTTCTAACAGCCGTTAATATGTTAAATTGTAGTGTTAAAATGGGATAAAGATGCATGTCAATTTGTCAGATTAACAATTTTTGCGCCTAAATTTGCAACCACGAAAACAGAAACGCTGTTGTTTTAACACCGCTCGACCCACACGAACGGCAATGTGTCAAACCGGACGACAGCGTTAAGTAGGTCGCAAACGATTAGAAAACAATAACAAACAAGAAAATAAACAGAACTATGAAAAAGTATTCTAAGTATTTTGTTGTGGCAATGAGCGCTCTTGCCTTTGCCTTCTCTACAGGAACATTACTAAAGGTGAACGCTATGCCGGCTACATCGGCTGCCGTGCCTGCCCAGCCCGTCGACTTGACGTACGCAGCAGAGAAGTCGCTGCCGTCGGTGGTGCATATCCTCAGCACAAAGAACTCGAAGGTGCAGACCGTAGAGGTGGAGAGCGACCCGTTCTCCGACTTCTTCTCCGACCCGTTCGGCTTCTTCGGCAACCCGCAGGGCAACGGCGGCAAGCAGAAGCGCAGCGTGCGCACACCGAAGCAGCAGGGATCTGGCTCGGGCGTCATCATCTCTACCGACGGCTACATCGTAACGAACAACCACGTGGTGGCTGACGCCGACGAACTGACCATTACGCTCAACGACAACAAGGAATACTCGGCTCGCATCATCGGCACCGACAAGGCGTCTGACCTGGCGCTCATCAAGATCGACGGCAAGAACCTGCCGGCTATCACCATCGCCAACAGCGACGACATCAAGGTGGGCGAATGGGTGCTCGCCGTGGGCAATCCGTTCAACCTTACAAACACCGTTACGGCGGGCATCGTGAGCGCTAAGGCTCGCTCGCTCTATCAGAACGGCGTGGAATCGTTCATACAGACCGACGCTGCCATCAACCCCGGTAACTCGGGCGGCGCACTCGTCAACACTCGCGGTGAGCTTATCGGCATCAACGCCATGCTCTACTCTCAGACTGGTTCGTTCAGCGGCTACGGCTTCGCTATTCCTACCTCTATCATGAACAAGGTGGTAGCCGACCTGAAGCAGTACGGCACCGTGCAGCGCGCGCTCATCGGCATCCAGGGTCAGGACGTGAAGAACTATGTTGACGCCAAGAAGGACAAGGGCGAGGACGTAGACCTCGGCACAATGGAGGGCATCTACGTAGCCAAGGTTTCTGAGGAGAGTGCGGCTGAAGAGGCTGGCATGAAGGAAGGCGACGTCATCACTGCTATCGACGGCAAGCCGGTGGGCAAGATGGCAGAACTGCAGGAGGTGCTCGCAAAGAAGCGCCCGGGCGACAAGGTGACCGTCACTTATCTGCGCGACAAGAAGAAGGCTACAAAGACCTTGACGCTGAAGAACGAGAAGGGCAACACGCAGGTCGTAAAGAAGGCTGACCTCGACGTGCTCGGCGGCAACTTCCGCGCCGTTACAGACGCCCAGAAGGAGCAGATGAACATTGGCTACGGTCTGGAGGTGCTGAAGGTGAACGCAGGCAAGCTGAAGAACGCAGGCATCACAAAGGGCTTCATCATCCAGCGCGTCAACGACAGCGCAGTGAAGACCATCGAGGATCTGCAGAACGCCGTGAAGGAGGCTTCTACAAGCAAAGACCCTGTGCTCTACATCCAGGGCGTTTATCCTACCGGCAAGAAGGCTTACTTCGCAGTGCCGCTTGAGGACTAAACGATAGAAGCCTACGACATTTCTGCCGTAGGCACTGCAAAACAACACTACTGATTGCCATGCCTACGACAGAAATGTCGCAGGCTCCTAAGATACAAAGCGGAGGCCCTAAAGACCTCCGCTTTTTTGTTAATTGCACCCGCAACCGAAAATAAATAGATTAAAATTTGCGACAACCGAGAGAAATGGTTAAATTTGCAGAACGATGCGCCCAAAGCGCACCTGCCCTTTTAACAATAAAATAATATCAAAAAAAGCAACACTTAATGAGACAACTTAAAATAACCAAATCGATTACAAATCGAGAGAACGCCTCGCTCGATAAGTATCTTCAGGAGATTGGCCACGAAGAGCTGATTTCCGCAGAAGAGGAAGTGGAGCTCGCCCACCGCATAAAGAACGGCGACCGCAAGGCTCTTGAGAAGCTGACAAAGGCGAATCTGCGTTTTGTTGTCTCCGTTGCAAAGCAATATCAGAACCAGGGTCTCTCGCTGCCCGACCTCATCAACGAGGGCAACATCGGACTGCTGAAGGCTGCAGAGAAGTTCGACGAGACACGCGGCTTCAAGTTCATCTCGTACGCAGTATGGTGGATCAGACAGAGCATTCTGCAGGCCATCGCAGAGCAGAGCCGCGTGGTGCGTCTGCCGCTCAACCAGGTGGGTAGCGTGAACAAGATAAAGCGCATACTGAACAAGTTTGAGCAGGAGAACGAACGCCGACCAAGCATCGACGAGATAGCCGAAAAGACCGACATGCCGCACGAAAAGATTGAGGACGTGCTGAAGGTGGACACACGACAGGTGAGCGTAGACGCGCCGATGACCGAGAGCGACGGAGCAAGCATGCTCGACTTCATGCCGAGCGAGAACGAGCCGTCTACCGACAGCCAGCTCGTGATAGAGTCGATGCGCGAGGAGATTGCGCTCGCCCTCTCCGTGCTCAACGAGCGCGAACGCAACGTGGTAGAGGCTTTCTACGGCATCAACCAGCCCGAATGCACGATGGAGGAAATCGGCAACAAGTACGGACTCACACGCGAACGTGTACGCCAGATAAGAGAGAAGGCTATACGCAAGCTGAAACAGAATACAAAGAACAAGCTGCTCAAGGCTTACCTGGGCAGATAAAGCTGCGACGCGACCATAACGGACAGCGCCGCTGAAACAACAGAAAACAAGGAAAGAAATGAAGATTCGCACATTACTGGCATTGGCACTGCTGCTCATGCCGTCGCTTATGTTCGCACTGCAGAAGCAGGAGCGACTCTATGTATACGGTGTAGCCACATCGTTCAACGACTCTACGGTGTACATCACAGAGATTCAGCAGCTCGATTCGGCTTGGGTAGACACCAAGACGGGCTTTCTCTACAGCCGCAACAACTACTCGTTCCAGTTGCGCGACCATCTGAAGGCTAACGGATTCGCCACCCCCACTTGCGTAACCTACTTCGCAAAGACACGCAAGGAGATAGAGAAGAAATACGTGGCTATAAAGAAGCGCTACGCAACAAGAGGACACTACAACGTGAAATACGTCACAAAGCACGACTTTACATACAGCTGTCTCGTACCAGACGATAGCGAGCGTGCCGATTTGCAGACAAAGAAGGCGAAGAAGAAATAATGGATATCATAGCAGACTATTGCATCGCAGAACATAACGTGAGGGTTGTCTTTGCCGAAAACGGAAAGAACAACACCGAACTGTTACCGTCGTTCGAGCCTTTCAAGAAGGAAGGCTCAAACGACGATTTTCTTTTTACGCTGCGCGTGGACGACACGCTGGCTCCCGTGGACAAGAACCGCCGCGAGCGCATCGACACGTTTGAGACGGGCAACGGCGACACCGTAGTAGACCTCCTCGACAACGGCGGCTACCAGTATATAGTGAAGGACATACACGGACGCAGCTGCTGTCTGCTGCAGACCAACAAGGACTTCAGCGAGGGCGTTTGTGCGCTGAACGGCGACTATCAGATGCGCCAGTTCGGACTGAACAACGCGCTGATGATGCTCTACGCCTTCCGCGGCAGCTTCTTCGACACGTTGCTCATACACGCTTCGCTCGTGAGAAACGGCGGCTACGGCTATGCGTTCACCGCAAAGAGCGGCACGGGCAAGAGCACGCACACGCAGCTCTGGCTCGACAACATACCGGGTTCGGACTTGATGAACGACGACAACCCCGTGGTGCGCGTCATCGACGGCAAGGCGTACATCTACGGCAGTCCGTGGAGCGGCAAGACGCCGTGCTACCGCAACATTAAGGCACCGATCGGAGCCTTAACGCAGATAGTGCGCGCGAAGGAGAACCGCGTGGAGCGTCTGGCGCCTACAAAGGCGTTCACATACATTCTGCCTGCCTGCTCTACGATGAAGTGGGACAAAGTGGTGTTCCGCAACACATACAACGCCGTGATACGACTCATTGAGGCTGCACAGTACATCTATGCGCTGCACTGTCTGCCCAACAAGGAGGCAGCAGAGGTGAGCTTCAAGACGCTGACAGCACCCCATCAGTAAAATCACAACAAATATCAACACCTCACCATCTCACCACCACAACACCACAACACCTCTCAACACCTCACCACCTCACCATCTCACCACCATCTTACCACCCTATCTCAACATGGAAAAAGAAATAAGACAGTACAACAATGCACAACTGATACCGTACTTCGTGGAGATGATAAACCAAGGGCACACCGTCACCTTCAAACTGAAAGGCTTCAGCATGCGCCCGTTCCTCGAAGACGGACGCGACAAAGCGATACTCGGCAAACACACCACCGTGCGTTGCGGCGACGCTGTGCTGGCAGAGATAAGTCCGAAGACGTACGTGCTGCACCGCATCGTGAATATCGACGGCGACAAGGTGACGCTTCGCGGCGACGGCAATCTCGGCACCGAGGAGTGTACGCTGGCAGACATACGCGGCATCGCTCTGGCGTTCTACCGCAAAGGACGCAGCACGCCCGACTATACCTCAGGACGCAAATGGCGCATCTATTCGGCTATCTGGACCCGACTGCTGCCCATACGCCGCTATCTGCTGTACATATATAGAAAAATAAACAGGTTGGAAAGGTAGAAAGTAAAAGAGTAAAAAGGTAAAAGAGTAAAAAGAATTAGCTAAGGCTTAGAAAGGCCTAAAAAGGCTTAGAAAGGCCTAAAAAGGCCTGACTCAGCTTAATAACACCAAGAAAAATGAAGATAAAGAAAGGTTTCGTCCTGAAGGACATTTGCGGCGAGAGTATTATCGTTGCAGAAGGCAAAGAGAACATCGACTTCACAAAGATTATCAGCATGAACGAGAGTTCGGCTTTCCTCTGGGAAAGCGTTAAGGACAAGGATTTCGACGCTGAGACGCTGAAACATCTGCTCTGCGAGGAATACGACGTCGACGACGCTACGGCAGAAAACGACGCAAAAGCATTGCTCGACAGCTGGATAGAAGCAGAAATCGTTGAGTAAACAAAACACGCAAAAACGGCATATCCCAAAAACAAGGATATGCCGTTTTTGCATTTTTTAAAGTCTTAGTATTTCAAGACCTTGGCAGCCACACGCTTGAACTGCGGCATTGCCTTTCCTATGGATGCACCGATGTAAGTAGGGTCGCAAACTATGTATTTCTTTCCCTCTACGGTGACGAAATCGCCCGACACATTCTCGTTGAAGCATACCGCTGTGGCGATATGGTTAGGATAATCGAGCAACACGACATCGAGTTTCAGCAGGTTGCGCACCAGATATGAATAGAGCACCGCACGATCCTCGCAGTCGCAATAGGGATAGTAGAAGAGTTCCTCTACGAAGAACGGTTTCTCATAGCCGAACTGTTCTTGATCGGTGGCGTACTTGAAGCCGGTCTGCACGAAGTTGATGAGCAGGTTGGCAGCTTCGGTCTCGCTCTTGCCTTCAACGATCGGAGCAAGCGACGAGAGCAATCTGTCGGCAACAGCCGGGTTCACCTTCGCATTCACATACACGCTATAGTCGCACTGCGGCATGCTCTTGTAGAACAGCATCAGCGACTTGGGAACGTCGACAGATACCGCCACTGTGCCCGCACCATTCTTGTGTACGGAGTTGACCATTCCAGAATTGAGCCGCGGAGCGTTAGTTATCTGCATGTCGATATTGCTCTTTGCCTTCGGCGAATCCTCCTGACACATATAGAACTGGCAAGTCTCGTCGCTTGTAAGGTTGTAATAGTTGAGTCCGTCCTTAGTGAAATAAGGACGACCATACATCTTACAGTCGGTCGCTACGAAGAGAAGCATCTGGTCGCGGTCGGCACGGCGCGCCATCTTCGACTTATATCCGAGTTCGTTGAGTAGGAACTGCTGCATTACAACAGACGCATGAGCGTCGGCACAAAGGGCATTAGACACGTCGCGAACAAAGAGGAACACACCCCAATCGTTGAGCTTGAGGTCTTTCTTCAACTGACGACAGTCGGCAAGCAACGGCTTGTAGTCGGCCTTGCACATCGCCTCGTAAGCATCGGCAACAGCCTTCTCGCGCATATTGCCTATAGAGCATACGCCCTTCAGCGACTTGTCTACGTAAATTCTCTGTCCGCAGTAGTTAATCATCTGCTTCTCTGACGACTCTTTATAGAGTGTGCTTGTAGGTGCAGAAGGCTTAGCGGTCGGCACCGGCACCACTGCTGGCGGAGTTGTTGGAGGTGTAGGGGTTGTTGGCTTGGCTGCAGGGGGCTCAGGCTTGGTAGTAGGACTTGCAGGCTTAACTGTTGGAGTGGCAGGCTTGAGAGCTGGAGTCGCAGGCTTAGCTGTCGGAGTCGCAGGCTTAGGCTGCGGCTTTTCAAAGCCAACCTTCTCGCCGTCATTAATCTTGCCCTGCGGTCGCTGCTTGCTCTCGCCGGTAGACTGTCCGAGGATGTCCTCGATATCAAGTTCCACGGGTGGCGCCACCGGGTCCTTCTTCTCGTCGTATACGACCGGCTTCACAGGCTCCGGTTTGGTGCGCTTCTCCACCGGCTTCTTTGCCTCAAACTCCTTCCAAGGATTGCGCAGAAAACTGATGAACTGCTTGTTGGCATCGTCAATGAACTTGTCGAACGACTGCACCTCAGTCTTTATGAAGTTGTCGAAATCGTCGTCTACAACTTGTGCCTGAGTCCCCATACAACACGTTGCACCTAAAGCAAATAATATCAATCTTTTCATTTGTACGGGTTTCGTTTAGTTAATCATTGTCTAAAAAATCCGAAGAAGAGCAGACGAGTCTACCCTTCCCCGGATTGGATAAAACATCTCTAAGAAATTACTCGTCTGCCGGTACCGGCTCACCGATGAACTCCTCAACCTGATTTGAGAGGTCGTTGAGGGCTGCCTTCTTCTTTGCTTCTCTTGCAGCCTCCTCGCGAGCCTTCTTTGCTGCAGTCTCGTCGAGAGTCATGTAAACCTGGAACTCCTTAACGCCGCCCTTCTCGCGAACGAGCATGAAGTGTACCTTTACAAGACCAGAAATCTTTGTGTTGACGCCCGACTCGTAAGCAGCACCGAACTTGTCGATCTCCATACCCGACTGTTCGCTTGCGTCAGCAGACATGATGCTCTTCATCTTACCTACGACTTGAGCCTTTGCACGGCTTGCATAGCTTGTGATGCCGTTCATCATGGCGTTATCGCGACCTATCTTCGGGTTCTTACCTACAGCAAGACCTGTGAGCACGAGGTGGTTGTCAGGGTCAGCCTCAACGTATGTGCGATACTTTGTCAATGCGTACTCCATTGTAGAAGCTGTGGCATACAATGACCAACCTGCCTTCTTCCACTCTTTGCAGGTCTTCTTTACATCCTTTGCCAACGCTTTCGACTGAGCAAAAGCTACTGATGTGCCGCAGAACACAAGGGCTATAGCCAGTAATACATTAAAAATTCTCTGTTTCATAACGGTTCAGTTTAAATAGTTATTAATTATTTTTGTTTAATTCTTTCACTCTTCAAATCTCTTGGTCTAAACTTTATTAAGACTAAATCTGAAACATTTTCAGACTAAGGTTTAGGACCCGAAAACCAGTCTACTCCCAATTTGTAGAATACTGCAACGCGACCTTGATAGGTTCGATAGCTCCGGTGTTGGGGTTTACGACCGTGAGCGTGCCGTTAACGAATGCGAAGTCACTCTTTTTCACCTTACGCAGCGAGCAATCGCCCTTCGCCAGCATCTTTATCTGAATGAGTCCTTTTGTAGAATAGACGGCGTCTGCATTGTCGAAGATAAGCGGAACGGCGAGGTCGGGCACATTAAGTTCAAGACTCTTCACCGCAAACTTGCTGCCATTGCGGTTGTTGATAGTAAGGCGCACGGTGATGTCGGTCACTTCACGTGCTGCTGCGTCAATCATTGCGGCTGTCAGCATTACCTTTCCTTCAGGAACAAGCGAGAGCCTTTGGTCGGCATTGCCTGCGCCGGCTTCAGCCAGCGAGAACTTATGCGAAAGACGCTTACCGTCGAGGCGCAACTGCACATTGATGAAGTTTTCTTCGTCCTCAATACAGTCGCTATCGTCGTATGTGATGACGAACTTGCCGTCGGCTGTAGGACGCACATTGAGCTGCGAAGCACAGTTCGACTTCAGTGTGGGCATCGTAGACACCTTGACAGGCATGCCCTTCAACAGTAGCTGGCAGTGGTATTCGCCATGCTTAACGAACTCTCCAGTGAGGCTGAGTGCATCATAAAGCTGACGATAGCGCTTCTTCAAGCCGTCAACCTGCTCCAAACGCACATCATCAAAGAAGTAAGCCTTAAGAGCGTCAAGCTCAGTGATGGCTGTCTTGATGTCTTCGACCGCTTCTATATTGTTCAACTTCTGTTCCAGCTGTTCGTACTTGGCAGTCATCTCCTTGTCGAGAGCCTCAAACTCAGCCTGAAGCGTGAGTTGCTCGCTGCGCGAGTAAGGATAGAGCACCGAATACTCGTAATAACCCTTGCCCGTCTTCTTGTTGAGCATACGCTGCCAATAGATGCCTGTAATCTTATTGGGCGAAATGCCCTTGAGGAAAGGCAGGTTAGCCGACTTTATCTTTGAAAGACGTGTGAACTCGTCGCGCGAATCAACGCTGCCGTTCTCCACAACCTCGCTCGACTCGTTGCGCTGCGACACACTGACATTGCTTGCCACCGAGAGAATGATGCGTTCTGTCACCTCCGTCATCGCTTTCACCTGAGCGTCGGCAAGAGAACTGGCAGTGACGGTAACTACAAACGCTCCATCGTTGGCTTGGTTAAGCCATTCGGGAGTCTTCTTTGCGCTACGCTCCACCACCTTGTCCTGTGCCAATGTCATGCAACACGCAGCAAGAAGCAGACACAAAGCCAATGATATTCTTTTCATAATATACTTAATTATTACCAGTTAACCTTCAAGTTGCGAATCTCCACTATACCATCGCGCACTTTGAGCTTCAGATAAGACACAGTCTCCATAGGATGGTCGTAGTTGATGATGTAGAAATCGTGCTTCAGTTTGACGCGTGCTGGCATGCTCACCCATTCGTATGACGAATCGTTAGAGGTAACAGCCATATTTTCACGAGTGAGTTCGCGTCCATTGTCGTCGATCACTACGTTCATTGCGATGTCGCCGTTAGAGATATTCGCATTATTGTTGACGTATTCAGCCTTTATGGTGATGCGTTTCTGCATAGGATTGCCCGTGCAACTGAGAATGCGGAAGTCGAGGTCGTTCTTAGAGATTGTTATCTCGCACTCTGGAGCAGCAGGAGCTGGCGCCGGAACGGGTTTCTCCACAACCTTCTCCACTACAACCGGTTTCTCTACAACCTTCTCCACAACAACAGGCTTCTCCACAACCTTTTCCACAACAACAGGTTTCTCAACGACCTTCTCCACAACCTTCTCTACGACGACCGGCTCTGGAGTGTTGTCCATATTCTCAAGAATCTGCTTCTGCAAAGCCGCAGCCTGGTCGTAGCAAGGCACGTTGGCTGTAGCGGCAGACAGATAGCTCACAGCCTCCTGACAACGGTTCTGGTTGTAAAGGGTCTGAGCCTTCTGCAGAATGAAAGCACAATTGTTAGCGTAATAGTCGGCAATCTTCTTGCGCGCCGTATTGATGAAGCGCGTGAAGGCAGGTGCAGTCACCTTTATGTTCTTCACCATCGAGAGCATAGCCTTCTCCTTGTTGCCTACAGCTTCGCCCTGAACCGGAATCGTCACGCTGTAATACTCTGCACCGTCGATGATGTTCTTGGCGATAAGCACCAGTTCACCTTGAGCCAAAGACACGTTTCTCACCATGCCGCCGTCTGTAGACAGCACTTTGTCGAGAGACAACGACGGCGAAACAGCGAATACGTTGTACACATCGGCTGCAGCCGCACTGTTGCGGTTGAACACCTGGTGCAGCTTAAGGTCGAGCGCATCAACAACATCCTCAGACAAGCCCTTTGTCTCCGACTTCAATATGGTGAAGTGTATATCGCTTTGTGCATATCCTACCATTGCAACGAATAGGAATATAATCTGTAAGAATGTCTTTTTCATAAAACACCTTTATATAGAGTTATTGAATCATAATTTCGAGCTTCTGTCCCTGTGCCGTTACAGAAGCCTTATAGCCATCGCCCAACTGAGTCTTGAGGAATTTCTTCAAGTCGCTGCTGAAGTTAGACAACGTGTAAGAGCGTCCGCGCTCCACATTCCACAACGGGATGTTCACGGTCATGTGTATGTATTTGTCGGTGTTGTTGCTCATGTCATAAACGCTGTTCTGCGCATGGCTGCGCAACCACTCGTCGAGCACATCCTTGAAGTTGTCGCCGGTAGACGGACTGTCCTGGTCGAAGTCCCAATCGTCGATAGAGTTAGAGATTGTCATGTCTACATACACCTCTCTGCCCTGGCTCACCATAGCCTCAAACGATGTCTTTATCTGGTTGAAGAAGTCGGCCTTTATCTTCTTGAAGGCATAGTCGACGAGTTCCGACTCGCTCACATTGCCTTTATAGTATTTTCCGCTGGGGAATGTAGCAGAAGCAAGGTTGCCGTTTGTCTGGCTCTCCACAGCGCTTATGCTCAACTGACACTCCATCTGGTTGTTTGCATCTGTAACAACCGCTGCATCAACGATGACGATGATGTCGCCAGGCAGCTGCTGCACAATCATTGTATTGATGTCCGACTGGCTTTGCGTGCGCATCATCTCATCTTTCTTCGAGTTGCGCAGTTGCGATACGAAGTTACGAGTCTTGTAACCTTTCTTTGTAAACTCGCCAGTCATCTTGTCGAGAGCGTATTTCTTTGCCTCGCTTGCGTCAATGGCTTCAAGCATTGCCTGGAAGTCGGAGCCTTCGCTCGCCTTCAGACCAGGCACAATAACGATAGTAGGGTTGAGCGCCGATGTGCTTTTCTTTGCACTTGCCACGCCCCACGACGGAGATATCGACATGTTGTTATGCTGCAAGTCGGCGATAAGCGACTTCACGTTTATCGAGAGCTGCACCGTGACACGCACCTTGTTGCCTACCTTCTTGTCGCCAACGGTCTTTACCTCGCTTGTGATGTAGTTGATGTAGCGCGACTCCGAGAAAAAGCGATAGTCGTAGTCGTTACGCTCCACAGCAACCATAGGCGTGCCGTCCTTCACGCCTTCTATACCAGCATGAAACAGAGTATGAAAAGCCGACTTGGCAGCCAGCAGCGCAGCGTCCTTCTTCTTGTCGGCAACGGCTGAAGAACGTACTGTGATTATATTACCGTCCTGCGACACCAATGTAGCATCGGTAGAATAGACTTCTGCATTTATATTTGTACAGAAGAAGAGTCCGAATAAAAGAGATATGATTATTCTGGTCATAGCTAAAAAAGATAAAATATTTCTGTTTTCGTGCCGATATAAACTAATGACATGGCTCCATTTTTTCAATGAAGTCATGCCATTTTTATAAACAAAGTCTAATTAGATTACCTTCTTTGCCTTGTCAAGTAATGATACTTTATGGAACACCTCAACCTCAATCTTCTGCTGAGCGTCCATAGCAGCCTTTATCTCCTTGCCGCCCTTTACAACGTCGCAAAGTGTGAGGTCCTCGCCCTCAACAGCGCTCACCTTAAGCTCGCCGATCTCCTTGCGTGAGTTGCGGCCAGCAACAGTGCGAAGCTCGAAGACCTTGAAACGTGCCTTGCTGCCTACACCATGAGCAGAACCGAGGCTGATGTACACCTGCTTAGCCTCATCACCCTTTGTAGCGCTGATTTCGAGGATTGTACCGTTGAGCTTGAAAGCCTCGTCAACCAAAGCGCGTACAGCCTTGCGTGCGAACTTTGCAACGTCTACAGCAGCAGCGTCCGGTGTGTCGCCGGTAGCCATTTCTGCTATGCTCTCGCCATGCTTGAATGTCTTTGAAGCAATAGTAGTGCCGTTCTTAGGATCAACAACCTTCAATGTATAGTTTACTACAGCAGCATACCACTCCGACTTGCCGTCGTCAGAACGCTTGTGGTCTACAGACAATGATGTGATTGTGCCCTGCAACAGATAGTTTGCACCGAGCTGTGTCATCACAGCGAGACGAGAAGCGTCGCCTGCTGCCGACAGTTCGCCATTCTGACGACGTGCTTTCTCTACTCTCAAAGCGTCTTCTGCATCAACGTCAGTGATAAGAACGCGATTGGTCTCCTGGATGCCTTCAATCACTTTGCTGCGAAGAGCCTCAGCCCAAGAATCCTTCACGTTAGACGGATGAGCAAAATAATCTATGAATACCTGTCTCTTATACACATCTCCGAGCCCACGAGACTAGGCATGATCTC
>ENA-OYWS01000664-OYWS01000664.1-human-gut-metagenome-genome-assembly--contig:-NODE-664-length-15096-cov-35.513929_pt1 | contig 15096 bp, 7 predicted proteins | sample MGYA00244813_ERZ653402 | MGnify/ENA primary metagenome ERZ653402 (study PRJEB26926, sample SAMN06165021) | human gut metagenome | biome: ENVO:00009003; feature: ENVO:2100002; material: ENVO:00002003...
AACGAGCAGAAGTCCGCTCGTTTCCATATTGTTACCTATATAATATAGGCAAACGCCCAACTTCTTGATTTTCAATTAAAGTCCAATTTAGAGCGAGTTAGATTATTTAACTTTTTAGCCCACTTTCTATCTTTTTTACGCCTAAACGGCCCAAAACAGAGACTTTTAAATCTTCTTCTTATAGCAGCGATGACGGCGATGCTGTTCGCTCTCCAGATACTGCCACTGGCTCTGAACACCGGTATTGGTCTCCATCTGCGGCATTGCCTCAGCCCATTTAAAGCCATAACGGCGATACTGCTTTATCAGATCGGCAAAAATAAGCGCGTTGGCTCCCTTCTTGCGATATTCCGGAAGAACACCAATCAAGAGCAAATCTACCGTATCCGTCTTGTGCCACTTCAGAACCTTCAGCACCTTCAGCCAACCCGTAGGGAAAAGCTTGCCATCGCCTATCTCGCGCAGCGCATCGGTAAACGAAGGGAAGGAAACACCAAAGGCAACCAACTTGTTGCCAGCGTTGCCATCTACCACACCCGTTACCAGGTTCAAGTCAGCCTTCTTGATATAAGTATTTACATATTCATCTATCTGCTTCTCCGTAAGCTGCTGGAAATCATAGAGATTTTTATAAGTCTCGTTCACGATTTCGAACACCTTCCTGCCCATTCCTCCCGAGGTCAGTTCCCGGCGGGTGAACTTATGAACATGCAGATTATATCGGCTCTCTATCATCTGGGCAGTCTTGGCAAACTTAGCCGGCGTCACTTCCGGAATCCTGATGCGGTACTCCAGCCAGTCGTTATCCTTCTCATAGAGCGGATAACTCTCCAGATGCGTCTTGTAATAAGGATAATTGTAATTGATATACATCGTAGACTTCCGGTCGAAGCCCTCGATGAGCAAGCCTTCACGGTCCATATCCGTAAATCCGAGCGGACCTACGCATTCGTTCATTCCCTTGCTCTTGCCCCAGTTTTCTACCGCGCGCAACAAGGCGCAGGAAACCGCAACATTATCCACGAAATCGAACCAGCCGAAGCGAACCTGCTTCTTGTTCCACTCTTCGTTGGCACGATGGTTGATAATGCCAGCAATTCTACCTACGATACGAGCCTCGCTGTCAACCGCCAGGAAGTATTGAGCCTCGCAGAATTCGAAGGCAGGATTCTTCTTTGGGTCCAGCGTATTCATCTCGTCGAAACGCAAAAAAGGAATGGCAAACTTATGGCCTCTGTAGAGATCATAATGAAACTGAATGAAGGTTTTCAGCCCTTTTTTAGTCGTTATCGGTATGATTCTTATCTCATCATTCATTAGTATCTTGTTTTATGTATATATATTCAATTGCGGTGCAAAAATACAATAAATTTATGAATAATGCAACTCTTTTCTTATAAATTTATAAAAGTTTGTTCATAATTGTTCAACTTTGTGGATATTTATGTACCTTTGCAGGTTGAAATGCCCCAAAAGAGCATCATAAAGTTATGAAGAAAGAGAAAAGAGACAACTATACGTTCCTCACACATGCCCCTGTGCATCATGTGATTTTTACGATGGCCATACCAACGATTATCAGTATGCTGTCGACGAGCATGTACAACCTCGCCGACACCTATTTCGTGGGCAGCATCAACACGCAGAGTGTGGCAGCGGTAGGCGTTTCCTTTGCAGCAATGGCTGTGATTCAGGCGATAGGTTTCTTCTTCGGTCACGGAGCGGGAAATTATGTTTCGCGACAGTTGGGCGCCAAGCATACGGAAGAGGCACAGAAGATGGCAACCACGGGCTTTGTGCTGAGTTTTCTTACCGGTCTCCTCATCGCCATTCTGGGTCATCTTTTCCTCACACCGCTCTGCCTTCTGATGGGTTCTACGCCCACCATTCTTCCTTATACAGAGCGTTATCTGGGCATTATCCTGCTGGGTGCTCCCTTTATGACCACCTCGCTTACGCTGAATAATCTGATGCGATTTCAGGGCAATACGATGTATGCGATGAAGGGCATCATGTCGGGTGTGCTGCTCAATCTGATTCTGGCTCCTCTGCTCATTCTCTACTTCCAGCTGGGCATTACCGGAGCCGCCGTAGCCACCCTCATCAGCCAGTGTTTCGGCTGCGCCATGCTCTTCTGGATGACGCATAAAGGCGAGAACATCCGCATCCGTCTCTGCAATTTCACCCCTACCCGCGCCTTTGCCAAGGAGATTATCTTCGGCGGAACCCCTTCGCTGTCAAGACAGGGACTGGGAAGTATCGCTACGCTGATGCTCAATGTGGCAGCAGGTGCGTTTGGCGATGCAGCCATTGCGGGCATGAGCATCGTTACCCGCATCTCCTTCTTCACCTATGCGATGGTCATCGGTCTGGGACAGGGATTCCAGCCGCTCTGCGGATTCTGCTACGGCGCCAAACTCTATGGGCGCGTAAAGGAAGCCTTCTTTTTCTGCATTAAATGCGGCACGGTTTTCCTCGCCGTCTGTGCCCTTATCGGCTTCATCTTCTCAACTTCCATCATCAGCATCTTCCGCGATGATGCAGCGGTTGTAGCCGTAGGTTCGGTGGCTTTGCGATGGCAGGTGCTCAGTTTTCCGCTCGTAGCCAGCATCGTGCTCACCAACATGCTGATGCAGACCATCCGTAAACCGGTGAGAGCCAACATCGTAGCGGCGGCACGCAGCGGACTTTTCTTCATTCCGCTCATCTTCATCCTCCCCTATTTCTTCGGACTGCTGGGCGTGGAGATGTGTCAGATGTGGGCAGATTGCTGCTCGTTTGCCGTTGCGGTTCCGATAGCCTGGAGCGCTTTCAGGGATATGAGAAGAGAGCAGATGGAACTTGGGAAAAGCCAATAATAAGAAGATACTAGAAGTTTCGCACGTGGTTTAAGTACGGGCTGAAGGCCCAAAAGCTCCAGAAGCAGCACGCCCTGAAAGGGCAGAAGCTCCTAGCCCAGGGCATCGCCCTGGGTATGATGGCAATCAGCAAGACGCCCTGTAAGGGCAAAAGCTTTATGTTTTGCCTGGAGTTTTAAAGCTTTTGCCCTTACAGGGCGACAGGGTTGCGTCCATAAGAACCCAGGGCGATGCCCTGGGCTAGGAGCTTCTGCCCTTTCAGGGCGTGTGGAGCAAAACTTGCGAAACTTGAAGAAGATACTAGAAGATAAGAGAAAATACTTGAGATAAGAGAAATGGAGAAGACTTATTACATAGGATTGGACGTTGGCTCTACGACAGCCAAAATAGCCGTTATCGACAGCGATAACCGGGTAATTTACTCAAAATACGAACGCCACAACGCTCGTGTCAACGAACTTGTGTCGCAATATTTCGATGAGATTTTAGCCCTTACCGGCGATGCAGAGGCAAGAATCTGCGTAACGGGAAGCGTAGGAATGGCTACTGCCGAACAGCTCCAGGCGGAGTTTGTACAGGAGGTGGTGGCTGCATCGGTCTATGCCCGTACGGCCCATCCTGAAGCGAAGGCGCTCATCGATATTGGTGGCGAGGACGCGAAGGTTATCTTCTTCAAGGAAAACGGAAATATGGAACTGCGCATGAACGGCAACTGTGCCGGCGGAACGGGTGCTTTCATCGACCAGATGAGTGTGCTGATGGGCGTAGAGAACCAGAAGATGAGCGAGTTGGCGATGAAGGCAGAGCACGTTTATCCGATGGCTGCCCGCTGCGGCGTATTCGCCAAGACCGACATCCAGAACCTGATGGCGCGCAATCTGCCCGAAGCAGATATTGCAGCCAGCATCTTCCATTCCATCGCCGTACAGACGGTGGTTACGCTTTCTCACGGCATCAGTTTCGAGGCTCCTATCCTGCTCTGCGGCGGTCCGCTTACCTTTCTTCCGGCTCTCCGCAAAGCTTTCTGCGATTATCTCCATCTTTCTCCAAACGATTTCATCGTATCCGGAAACAGCAATCTCATTCCGGCTCTGGGCTGTGCTTATCGGGCTAAATCGGCAGATTCTGCAGCCTCAGTTTCTGCCCTCAGAAGCCGGATGAAAAAAGAAATACAAACGGAATGGACCAGCAGTCTGCTGCCTCTGTTCAAGAATGAAAAAGAGCATCAGGAATGGCTCAAATCAAAGGCGAAATTCGCTACCGAAACCCAACCGCTGAACAAAGGAAAACAGCAGGTTGTGATTGGTATTGACTCGGGCTCTACTACGACGAAGATTGTTGCGGTAAGGGTGAATGCGGAGACGCCTACGGGAGATATTGTCTTTACCAATTACCGCCTGAATCTGGGAAATCCGATCAAGGCGGTAGCGGATGGACTGAACGCCCTGAAGCAGGAAGCTGCATTACGAGGCGCTGAACTGGAAATCGTAGGCTCCTGCTCTACAGGTTACGGCGAAGAACTCATCAAGGCGGCTTTCGGTCTCGATAGCGGCATTATCGAAACAATGGCGCACGAAAGAGCTGCTGCCTCACTCATGCCCGACGTGAGTTTTATCCTGGACATCGGCGGACAGGACATGAAGGCTATCTTCGTGGAGAAAGGGGCAGTGGTGCGCATGGAACTCAACGAGGCGTGCAGTTCGGGCTGCGGAACATTCATCCAGACCTTTGCCAACAACATGGGTTATTCTGTAGGCGATTTTGCCCAACTCGCCTGCCAGTCGAAGGCTCCCTGCGACCTGGGAACCCGCTGCACCGTCTTCATGAACTCGAAGGTAAAACAGGTGCTCAGAGAGGGCGCATCTGTAGCTGATATTTCTGCCGGAATCTCTTATTCGGTCATCAAAAACTGTCTTTATAAGGTATTGAAACTCCATGGTAATGAGAACCTTGGAGGCAAAATCGTTGTGCAGGGTGGTACGATGAGAAACGATGCGGTGGTAAGAGCATTTGAGTTACTCACCCATACCGAAGTGGCACGAAGCAACATGCCTGAACTGATGGGCGCCTACGGCTGTGCCCTTCATGCGGCAGCAGATTACAAGCATCGCACATCTGCAGAAGACGAGCACCCTACCTCATCAAGAACCATCGATGATCTCCAGAATCTGGCTCATTATGAAACCAAGCAGCTGCAATGCAAAGGCTGCGAAAACCATTGTTATGTTTCCCGCTACACTTTTGCCGGCGGCAACAAGTTCTACTCCGGAAACAAGTGTGAGCGTGTGTTCAACAACAAGGGAGCAAACGGGGAAAAAGGCAAAAATATTTACGAATACAAATACAGTTTACTCTTTGATAGAGAAGAAGTTAACCCACTTGACGCTGTAAAACACAGCGTCAAAGTAGGCATTCCTCGTATCCTCAACATGTACGAGGAATATCCGTTCTGGAATGCGTTGCTCCGGGCAGCCGGATTGGACGTGATTCTCTCTTCCGATTCCACTTTCAGCCAGTATGAAGGAGCCTTGAATACGGTGATGAGCGACAATATCTGCTTCCCGGCTAAACTGGCTCACAGTCATCTGAAGGAACTCAACGAGAACCCGAAAGTAGACCGCATCCTCATGCCATACGTGGTTTATGAACATAATGACGACCCGAAGAATACGCTGAACAGCTTCAACTGTCCGGTCGTTTCGGGCTACAGCGATGTCATCAAGTCAGTCATCAATCTGAAGAAACCAATCGATACGCCCGTCATCAACTTTGCCCAGCCTAAGGCGCTGGAAAAACAGATTACCGATTATCTCAAGCAACTGGGAGTAAGCAAGAAGACTGCCCATAAAGCGCTGAGAGAGGCCCTCTATGCTCAGGCAGTATATGCAGCTGAGGTTAAGAAACAGGGCTGGGAGATTCTGAAAAATGAAGAAACAGAAGCTCAGAAAACGAACAAAGACAAGACTCTGAAGCCAAACAAGGGACTTACGATTCTGCTGGCGGGCCGTCCTTATCATACTGACCCGCTGATTCAGCACAAGCTGAGCGAGATGATTGCCAATCTGGGAGTCAACGTCATCAGCGAAGACATCGCCCGGGGTAATCTCTTTGCAGATTTCAAAGAATTCAATCTGGAGGACCTGGCGGCAGAAAGAAATGAGGCAACATTAGCCAGCCAAGACAACAACGAAGCATACAACTGTCAGCCAGAGACTTATCTCGTGAAGCAATGGGCGTATATGAACCGCATTCTGAAGGCAGCGCAATGGGCAGCCGAACAGGGCGATGAGGTTCATTTCGTCCAGATGACCAGCTTCGGCTGCGGTCCTGACAGTTTTATCCAGGACGAGATTCGCGACATCATGAAACGCCACAACAAGCCGTTCACGCTGCTGAAGATAGATGATGTGAGCAATATCGGCTCTCTGAAACTTCGTGTCCGCTCGCTGATAGAAAGTCTGAAGGGAGTAAAGGAAGTGAAGAGTGAAGAACGAAGAGTGAAAAATTCAACAGCAGAAGAAATTCAACATTCAACACTCAACATTCAACATTTACAGCAGACCAAGGTATTCACCAAGCAGGATATTCATCGCAAGATTCTCGCTCCTTTCATGACCGAATACCTCACCCCTATCATTCCGCCTATCCTGAAACTGATAGGCTATGATGTAGAGGTACTTCCAATGAGCGATGAGGTAAGCGCTGAACTCGGCTTGAAGTTTGCCAACAACGAAGTCTGCTATCCGGCAACACTCATCGTCGGCGACATCATTAAAGCCTTGAAATCAGGCAGATACGATCTGAACAATACGGCAGTAGTGATGAGTCAGACGGGCGGCCAGTGTCGCGCAACCAACTACGCTGGTCTCATCAAGCGTGCGATGATTTCCAATGGATTCCAGGACATTCCGCTGCTCACGCTCGGTGTAACAGCCTCAACAGGCGAAGCATCAGGCTCAACAGACGACAAGCAAGACTACAACGAGCAGGACGGCTTCAATGTGCCTTGGCTGAAATACAGTCAGATTATCGTTACCGCCATTTTCTATGGCGATGCAATCAACGAGATGTACAACGCCTGCATCGTAAGAGAGCGTAAACCGGGCATTGCCAGAGAGTTGCGCGATAAATACATGCAGCTGATAGACGGACCTATCGCCCAGAATTCAGCCAAAGGACTCATCCGACTCCTGGAACAGGCAGCCGAAGAATTCAACCAGATGACCCTCGACAGAGAACTGCCGAAGGTAGGAATCGTAGGCGAAATCTTCCTGAAGTTCAATCCTTTCGCCCATCAGTTCCTGGAGCAGAACATCATCTCGCGCGGCATAGAGGTGGTTCCGCCTCTGCTTGCCCCTTTCTTCCTGCAGGAATTTGTGAATGTAGAGATACAGAAACACATGCGGCTGAGTTGCACCAAAGTGCCCGATTTCATCATCAAGGGCGCTTATCAGGCGCTGATAGGCAGAAGATTGCGCCAGGTAAACAAGGCAGCCGGCAAGTTCCGCTACTTCCGTCCGTTCACCAATATCTATGATGATGCGAAGGACGTACAGGGACTGGTTTCGCTCGCAGCCCAATTTGGCGAAGGCTGGCTTCTGCCTGCCGACATCGTAGGTTACATCCGTGATGGTGTAAACAACATCATCTCGCTCCAGCCTTTCGGTTGCATCGCTAACCACGTGATTTCCAAGGGCATCGAGAAACGTCTCCACGACCGGTTCCCAATGCTCAACCTCGTATCGCTCGACTTCGATTCTGGTGTTTCAGAGGTAAACGTCACCAACCGACTGCTCCTCTTCCTGGACAGTATCGCAAAATAAGACAAGCCAGACCCATGTACGGTAAAACACCGTATATGGGTCTTTCCATCTTTCATCCCTCAAAAAATCACTCTAAAAAATACAAAAAACCGTAGCTATTTCTTTGTCATTCAAGAAAATAATCGTATCTTTGCACTCAAATTTTATTGAGACATTAAGAAAATGAGTAAAGATACATTAACTCATCAGCTGACAGAGACCATCGAGGAGCTTTCGAGCGCCGAATCTTTGAAGGGTCTCTTCCATCAGCATCGAGACGGGAATCCACTTCCTTCGGGCAAGGCGCTCGAAGAAATCATCAGTTTGTCCCGTTCTATCCTCTTTCCGGGATATTTCGGCAATTCTTCGGTAAATATCTCAACCATCAAATATCATATTGGAGTAAGAGTAGAGAAACTCTATGAGATGCTGTCAGAGCAGATCCTCGCCGGTCTCTGCTTCGCCAACGACTGCGAAACGGAAACCCAGGCTGAACTGCAGCACCAGCGTGCCAAGGCAGGCGTGATTGCAGCCAAGGCAATCATGGAATTCCCGAGACTGCGCAAGATTCTGGCTACCGATGTAGAGGCTGCCTACGAGGGCGACCCGGCTGCCATGAGCCACGGAGAAATCATCTCCTGCTACCCGGTCATCAAGGCGATTACCAACTACCGCATCGCTCACGTGCTGCACGAACTGGGAGTGCCGCTCATTCCGAGAATGATGACTGAGCTGGCGCATTCGGAAACCGGTATTGACATCAACCCGGAGGCTACCATCGGCAAGCACTTCACCATCGACCACGGTACGGGTGTGGTGATTGGAGCTACCTGCATCATCGGTGACAATGTGAAACTCTACCAGGGTGTAACCCTCGGAGCCAAGAGTTTCCCTCTCGATAAGGACGGCAATCCTATCAAGGGAATCCCTCGCCACCCTATCCTCGAAAATGATGTCATCGTCTACGCCAATGCCACCATCCTCGGTCGCATCACCATCGGAGAAGGCTGCGTAGTGGGAGCCAACGTATGGGTTACCAAGGATATGAAACCGAAAACAAAGAAATATAAAAAAGAAAAACAAAGTTTATTAGATATAGAATTCAATAATGGAACAGGAATTTGAACTCATTGCCAAGACCTTCATGGGCCTCGAGCCTGTCTTGGCTGAAGAGCTCACCCAGTTGGGTGCCAATAATGTACAGATCGGTCGCCGCATGGTGTCTTTCACAGGCGACAAGGAAATGATGTATCGTGCTAACTTCCAGTTGCACACAGCCATCCGTATCTTAAAGCCTATCAAGCACTTCAAGGCTAGAAGCGCTGAAGAGGTGTATGATCAGATCCAGAAGATCAAGTGGGATGACATCTTAGACGTGAAGAAGACTTTCTCTGTTGACTCAGTTGTCTACTCTGAGGAGTTCCGCAACTCACGCTTCGTAACCTACAAGGTAAAGGATGCGATTGTTGACTGGTTCCGCGAGAAGCAGGGTACACGTCCAAATATCAGCGTATCTAACCCGGATATCCGCCTCAACATCCACATTGCAGAAGACAATGCCACCTTGAGTCTCGATTCGAGTGGTGAGAGTCTGCACCGCCGTGGCTACCGCCAGGAGCAGGTAGAGGCTCCTCTGAACGAGGTTCTCGCTGCAGGTATGATTCTGATGACCGGCTGGAAGGGCGAATGCGATTTCATCGACCCGATGTGTGGTTCAGGTACCATCGCCATCGAAGCTGCCCTCATCGCCCGCAACATCTCTCCAGGTGTATTCCGCAAGGAGTTTGCCTTCGAGAAATGGAACGATTTTGACCAGGATCTCTTCGACATGATCTATAACGACGACTCTCAGGAGCGCGAGTTCGAGCACCATATCTATGGTTACGATGTTGACATGAAGGCTGTCAATACAGCTAACCTCAACATTCGTGCTGCCGGACTGAGCAAGGATATCACCATCGCCCAGCAGGACTTCAAGGACTTCACCCAGCCTGCCGAGAAGAGCATCATCGTGATGAACCCTCCATACGGTGAGCGCATCTCTACCCCTAACCTCCTGAACACCTACAAGATGATAGGCGAGCGCTTCAAGAAGGCTTTTGCCGGCAACGAGGCTTGGGTATTGAGCTACCGCGAGGAGTGCTTCGAGCAGATTGGTCTGAAACCATCTATCAAGATTCCTGTATTCAACGGAAGCTTGGAGTGCGAATTCCGCAAGTATGTGATGTTCGACGGCAAGATGAAGGACTTCCGTTCTGAAGGCGGTATTGTGAAGACTGAGCGCGAGAAGAGCGAGATGGCTCAGAAGCACCGTTTCAAGAAGGAGCGTGAATTCAAGAAGCGTGTAAGCGAGGAGACTGAAAACGAGGAGGACGATATCCGTTCTTTCAAGTTCCATACTCACCGTCTGGAAGACTTCGAGAAGAAGCGTGCTGAGTTCCATAAGGGCGGCCGTTCACGTATCGGTGGCGGTCGACGCAATGATGACGATGATGACAAGCGTGGCAGCCGTAGCTTCAAGGGTGACCGCAAGGGTGGCCGTGACTTCGGTGGCAAGCGCGACGGAAAGCGTTTCGAGAAAGGCGACAAGCGTGGTGGCTTCAAGGGCGACAAACGTGGTGGCCGTGATTTCGGAGGCAAGCGCGGAGGCAAGAAGAACTTCAGCGTTGACTTCGACGACGAGGATTAAAGAGACATACTACCCATACGTCGTGTTTCACGACGCATGGGTGGCAAACCCGATAAAGTAAAGAATGTAATGAATCTGAAGAATTCAATTTATAAATTATCTTTTGCTGCTATGATTATGATGGCTATGAATGCAACCGACTTACAGGCTCAGGGCGTGGTTCCTGCTCAGAAAGGCGAGAAAACCTTTACATTGGAAGACCTGAACTTCGGCGGCAACAACTATCGTAACATGGTGGCTAAGAACCGCTGGTGCACCTGGTGGGGCAATGAACTCGTTCGCCAGGATGTGGATGCCTGCTATCTCGTCAACAAGACGACAGGCAAGGAGACCAGACTCTTCGGCATCAATGACATCAACCAGTGGATTGCTCCTACCAAAGACATCAAGGTAAGAGCCCTCTACAATGCTCTCTTCCCTTTTGCAGGCAAGAGCATCGTGATGGTAAGCAACGGCAGCAAGACTTATACCGTAGACTTCAAGAAGCATAAACTGCTGAGCGAGATGGATTTTGCTGACGGCGAGAACCTCCTGGAGGCTAATGCCCAGCAGAACGCCTTCGCCTATCTGAAGGGCAGCAACCTCTATGTGCGTACCTTCGATGTAACCAGCAACACCCTGACAAAAGAGAAGAAATCTCACGATTTCCAGCTCTCAAAGGACGGAAGCCGCGAAATTGTTTATGGACAGAGTGTTCACCGCGATGAGTTCGGTATCAGCAAGGGAACCTTCTGGAGTCCGAATGGCGAACTGCTCGCCTTCTATCGCATGGACCAGAGTATGGTAACCGACTATCCGCAGGTTGACATCCCGGAAATCGGTTTCAATCATCCTGAAACACAGAGTTGCATTGCTACTCCTGCACCAGACAAGTATCCGATGACTGGCGAGACATCACACAAGGTAACCGTAGGCGTGTTCGACTGCATGACCGGCAAGACCATCTATCTGAAGGCTGGCGATCCAACCGACCGCTACTTCACCAACATCGCATGGAGTCCGGACAGCAAGACCATCTATATGTTCGAACTGAACCGCGACCAGAACGACTGCCGTCTGACTGCCTACAATGCAGAAACCGGCGAGAAGACAGGCGAACTCTATCGCGAAACCGACGAGAAATACGTGGAGCCTTGCCACCCTATCCAGTTCCTGCCTTGGGACAGCAACAGCTTTATCATGCAGAGCCGCAAGGATGGCTACAACCACCTCTATCTCTGCACCCTGGGCAAGCACGGAAGCCGCATGGTCAGCAACACGGAATCGCTCGAAATCAAGCAGTTGACTTCCGGTAAATGGGAAGTGATGGAAGTGCTCGGTTTCAACAGCAAGCGCAAGAGTATCATCATCGCATCCAACGAGAAATCGCCTATCCAGAGAAACATCTTTGCCGTAGATACAAAAACCGGCAAGCGTACGCTGGTAGATGATTGCGGCAAGGGATGGCACAGCGCCACTTTGAGCGAGAACGGACAGTATGTCTTCGACAACTACTCTACTCCTACCGTGCCTCGCAAGATTGCCCTCGTGAATACCGAGAACGGCAAGCGCACCGCCTACTTCACAGCCGAGAACCCTTGGAAGGGCTACAATGTGCCTGAGTACAGCTGCGGTACCATCAAGGCTGCCGATGGCGAAACAGACCTCTACTGGAGAATGGTGAAACCGGTAAACTTCAATCCAACCAAGAAGTATCCTACCATTATATATGTATATGGTGGACCTCATGCCCACAACGTAGATGCCCGCTGGAACTACTCTAGCCGTGGTTGGGAAACCTACATGGCAGAAAAGGGCTATCTGCTCTTCATCCTCGACAACCGTGGAAGCGAGAACCGTGGCAAGGCTTTCGAGCAGGCTACCTTCCGCCAGCTCGGACAGATTGAGATGCAAGACCAGATGAAGGGCGTGGAATATCTGAAGACGCTTCCTTATGTAGATGCTGACAAGATTGGCGTTCACGGCTGGAGCTTCGGCGGATTCATGACCATCTCACTGATGACCAACCACCCTGATGTGTTCAAGGTAGGCGTAGCAGGCGGTCCGGTAATCGACTGGCACTGGTACGAGGTGATGTATGGCGAGCGCTATATGGATACCCCACAGACCAACCCAGAGGGTTACAAGAAGACATCCCTGCTCTATCAGGCTAAGAACCTGAAGGGTAAGCTGCAGATTATCCAGGGCTTGAACGATGTGACCGTGGTGCCACAGCACTGCCTCACCTTCCTGAAGGCTTGTATCGCAGCAGGTACCCAGCCAGATTTCTTCGTATATCCAGGTGAGCCTCACAACATGAGAGGTCATCAGAGCACTCACCTGCACGAAAGAATCAGCAACTACTTCTTCGACTACCTGAAGTAAAAATCTTCGGAACAAAAAGATGATTAACAAGATAAGAAAAGTAATTTTATTAATTACCACCATACTCTTTGCCTGCCACCTGCAAGTGGCAGGTAAAGAGTTTTTTGTTTCTGAACAGAGCATCCCCAACTTTAAATTCATCTTCGATAAGCTATCTCAGAACCGCATCACCTATAATCGCTACAACGACAGCATCTTCAGCATCCACAACCACGACGAATGGGTAAGATTCTTTATGACAAGAAGCCAGAATAACCATAAGATCTATAACGAAAACGAGAAGCTGCTGAATAGCATTGCAGATTATTTCGAAACCGATATGGCAGATACGACGAAGGAGACCATTCTGCCGGATGCAGCCTACGACAGCCTGAATGTACATTTCTTCCGTAACTATGCCTATGCCCTGACTGATCCCTTCATCACGAACAGGATTTCCGACATTCTGATCAGAAACTTCAAGAACCGGCAAGACCAGAACTACAATTTTCTGAGAGCCATGGGCTGGAAGGGTGCATCCTATTACCAGATATGGAAGCTGAATGGAGACAACGAGACTTTGAAAAAAGCATACGATTGCATCGCATACGTAGCCGACAGTGCACACTGCCATACGCCCGAAGAACTGGGTCTGTACGGCTATGCCCTACAGAATCTGTGCCTATCCGAATGGACACTCCACCATATCCAACCCCTGAAAAAACTGCAGGAAAGATATGAAAAGCTGGAAGTACTGGCTAGAAATCATACGGCAGACCAACTGGAAGTACCCGAAACGAGAAGGCAGCTATGGATTAACCGAATCGAAAACAGAGACTTGGAGATAGTAAGAGGTATCTATCTCACCAATCCGGAACTGATAGAAAAGAAAGAAGGAGACGATTTGGTAAAACGGGTGATAAGACAATATCCGGATACCGTAGGACTCAGCATCTCATCGAAGCTCAATCTCATCGTCATGAAGCTAAGAATTGGAGAAATCCAGACAAGAACAGCCTTGAAAGAAGCCAGGGAAATATACGAAAAGTCGATCAAACCCCTTACCCGACAAAAAGTTCTGGGAGTAGGTGCCTTCAATTCGCTGATGAATCATTATACCAACCTGGCATTCATCGTAGATACCGCCAGAGTTTCTGCCAATTACAAAAAGAAGCACGTAAAGATGTTCTGTGAAGACATTATCAGGATGTTCAGACATCGCAAAGACCAGCAGAACTCAACACAGTATAACCAGACACTGGAATATGTGAGCACCTATCCCCGACTCATCAAATACCTGAGCGATGAAGAAAGAATAGGATTCGTGATGGAACTGAACGTGGCAACCCAGGTTACCACCTACGCCCACTCTACCCACGTGGCACGACTTGCAGAAGCCATGATGAAAGCCATCATCAGGCACCGGCGGGAACTGCTGGTAGGAAAACTGGGCATCAACAGCAAATGGCAGGTAAGGCTTCATCAGAGACAGCTCATCAATTTCATCACCCGTGCTGCACTCTGTCACGACATTGGCAAGAACAGTATCGTAAGCGTGGTGAACAACGACTATCGACAGCTGTGCGATGAGGAGCGAAGAATCATCAGAATGCATCCACGAATGGGACTGAAATACCTGAAGATATCGCAGAAGCTGAAATACTACCACGATACCACGCTGGGACATCATAAATGGTACAACGGCAAGGGAGGCTATCCAAACGACTTCGACAACACCAAGTCGCCTTACCGCTTCATGATAGACATCATAACCCTGTGCGACTGCATGCAGGCTGCCACCGAGCGAGTAGGCAGAAACTACAAGCAGGAAAAGAGCTTCGAAAAAGTGATGGAAGAGCTGAGAGAAGGCGCAGGAACCCGATACAATCCCGAACTGGTGAAGCTGATAGATGACATACCGGAACTCTACAAGGAACTGGAGAGGATAGCCATCTACGGATGGCCAGATATCTATTATGAAATCTATAAGAACTATATGCGATAAAGATTTTAGGCTTTTTGCTTGTATAGTTCGCTGAAATTTAGTAATTTTGCAGCAAATTAGGAATTTGGATGCAAAAAGGAGTAAATATCTATCCTGATTGTAAAAGAAGGAGAAGACCAATATCCTGATTGTAACATATAATAGAAGAATTATTAAACGTAACTACGATGAAAATATTATTGTTAGGAGGCGGTGGCCGCGAGCACGCCTTAGCTTGGAAAATCGCTCAGAGCGAGAAGTGTGAGAAACTCTTTATCGCTCCTGGTAATGCCGGTACACAGAATGTCGGCGAGAACGTTGATATCAAGGCCGATGACTTTGAGGCTCTGAAGAACTTCACAGTGGAAAATGGCGTTGATATGGTGGTAGTTGGTCCGGAAGACCCATTGGTAAAGGGTG
>ENA-OYWS01000675-OYWS01000675.1-human-gut-metagenome-genome-assembly--contig:-NODE-675-length-14949-cov-6.946959_pt1 | contig 14949 bp, 10 predicted proteins | sample MGYA00244813_ERZ653402 | MGnify/ENA primary metagenome ERZ653402 (study PRJEB26926, sample SAMN06165021) | human gut metagenome | biome: ENVO:00009003; feature: ENVO:2100002; material: ENVO:00002003...
CGAGATCATGCCTAGTCTCGTGGGCTCGGAGATGTGTATAAGAGACAGGAATAGGTGTATGTCCAGCCGTCGCCCATCTTTCCGGTCTGCGGTGTCCAGAAGTTCATACCCCACGGCATAGCAACAGCCGGATAGGTATTACCCGTAGAAAGCGAGTGCTTCGACTCCGATCCGACAAGCGTGCTGACGTAGTCGACCGGCTCGTAGGTCTTGGCAGTGCCTGCACATACGGAAGCGAGTGCGAGCACGGCTGTGAATAGTTTTCTCTTGTTCATATTTGTTTGTTTTAGTTATTGTAGATAATGCTTATAAGAGTCTTTCCGCAAACGACGGAAACGCACTTGGTGCGAAGAAGGCACGCTTCTTCATTGCAAAGTTAGCGATTTCAGACGAAATACACAATAAATAACGCGCACATACGTTATTTATTATAAACAATAAACACATGAAAGCAATAATTTCGCTCGCAATATTCCTCATGGCTACGCTCACGGCGTGGGCAGACAGCGCAAAGGACAGATGGACTGTCTATCAGAGTTACAGCAACATCACGGAGATAGAGCCGGCAGGCAACGTCTGCTTCGTGCTGGCTTCAAACTCGGTGTTCTCTTACGACACAACCGACGGACTCGTGCAGACCTACGACAAGGCTGGCGTGATGTCGGACGTGGGAGTGAGCCACATAGCTTGGGCTAAGGCTTCGAAACGACTGGTCGTGGTGTACACCAACTCGAACATCGACCTGCTGTCTGCCAACGGCGACGTCATCAATGCACCCGACTTCTACCTGAAGACGACGACGCTCGACAAGACTATCAACCATATCGACTTCGACGGACCGTACGCTTACCTCTCCACGGCGTTCGGCATCGTGAAACTGAACACACGCGACGGAGCCATCATGGACACATACCAGCTGGACACCAACGTGAGCTATACGTACGTGAAGAACGGATACCTCTACGCCGAATCGAAGGAGCGCGGACGCCTGCGCTGCAAGCTCACCGACAATCTGCTCGACAAGAGCAACTGGGTGCGCGAGGACGGATTCACCACGCTGCGCGAAGACCGCACCAACGTGCAAGACGCACAGACCAAGCTATGGTGGACAAAGACCGCCGACGGCAAGCTGACTTACTACGCTCTTGACGCCGACGGCAAACGCACATACATGACGGAGGGCGTGCAGCCCGAAGGTCCGGTGTCGAACAACTTCTACCGCCTATACACACACAACGGAAAGCTCTACGCCGTAGGCGGAATGTGGAGCCAAGAAACAAACGGCAATCTGCCTGGCGAGGTGCATGTATGGGACGGCACTACATGGGGACACTTTGAACAACCAACACCAGAGCAATTGGGACACAATAATGTCGACTATCTGTGCATGGACTTCGACCCGCTGAAGGAAGGTCACGTGATGGTGGGCGCCAAGAGCGGACTGTACGAGTTTCAGGATGGCAAGTTCGTGAAGTGCTACAATAGTAACAACAGCCCGATGGAGTCGGCTGCGAGCAACAACAGTCCGAACTATGTCATGGCAAACGGCGTGAAATACGACGCGAATGGTAATCTGTGGGTACTCAACTGCAAGTCGACAAACCCACTTAAACTGCTCACGAAAGAGGGCGAATGGAAAGAGTTGAAGCACTCGAACTTTGCAGGTAACTACTCACGTGATGTAAAGGAGATTTTCATCAGTCCAACATACGGATACATGTGGTTCATCAATAGCTATTGGGAGGAAACCAAGCTTTTCGCCTACGATTATCAGAACGATAAACTATACGACGTGGGTGGACCTACATACACCAACGAGGACTATGCAACAATCAAGCCCTACTACCTGTTTCATGTAACAGAAGACAAAAACGGCAACATCTGGATTGCTTCATCGGCAGGTCCATTATACCTCACCCCAAGCGACGTGAAGAATGGTGGCGGTTTGGTGACACAACACAAGGTACCACGCAACGACGGAACGAACCTCGCCGACTATCTGCTGGCAAACATCGAGACACGATGCATCGCCGTCGACGGCGGCAACCGCAAGTGGATAGCAACGTCTAACGGAGTGTTCCTCATCAGCGACGACTGCAACACGCAGGTCGAGCACTTCACTACCGACAACTCGCCGCTGCTGTCGAACACGGTACACTACGTACTTGTCGACCCTAACTCAAGCATGGTATATTTTGCCACCGACAAAGGTCTGTGCTCGTATCAGAGCGACGCAACCACACCGAACGAGAAGATGACGAAGGACAACGTGTATGCATACCCTAACCCCGTGACGCCCGACTACACGGGATACATCACCGTGGTGGGTCTGAGCTATAACGCCGACGTGAAGATTGTGACCTCGAACGGCACTCTCGTAAACCAGGGCAGAAGTACTGGCGGTTCGTACCGCTGGAACGGATGCGACCTGAAGGGCAAGCGCGTGGCGAGCGGCATATACATGGTAGAGGCAGCCACAGAAGACGGCGGCAAGGGAACGGTCTGCAAGGTCGCAGTCATCAACTAAACAAAACTTTATCATTATAGAATTACGCTTCGCTCTTAACCGAGCGAAGCGTAATACCCTAATTTGTATATTTTCAGAATAAACAACTTTGGATGCGAACCCGACAAGAGCTTGCGAACAGATGTACCAAATAGTTTATGAATACAACGTAGTGCCCACAACAGACAACAACTATTGAGTTTGTGAATGGCACGGAGCAACGGAGAGTAATCAATCAATTCGGGGGCAAACTCATGAAGCGTACGTAGAGCCTCCTCAAGCTTTTCAAGATAACGAGTGTTCGATTCAAACGACGTGTATGCAACGGTGTTGTCGATGTGCAACACTCTCACGCCAGCACGCTGCAGACACTTGCCAAGCATCACATCCTCATAACCGTAGCCTATGATGCGCTCATCGTAAGCCACACGCTGAAGCACGGTGCGATGATAGAAGAAATTAGTTGTGCGGAACGCATTGTAAGGATTGCGTGTTCGCTCGGCTGCTGAATGTGTTGTCTCTTCGTACTTCTCATATCTAAAGCGCAAATTCTGGCGATAGAGCGTAGCCTCATCAGCACCGCCACATACACACACACCACCACATACTGCCTCGCCTGGCAATACGTCCGAATTGATATAACGTTTTAAGAAATCGTCGTAGACAAGTGTAAGGCGAGCGTCAATCATAAGATGCCATTCGTAACGCCCAACGCTGCTCATCTTATTGCGCATGGCTGCACGACACTTACTATGCTCCATACGCACATAACGACAACACGAATAGCGTTCCAACGAACGATTAAGGGCTATCATAGCCTCATCTGTACTACCATCATCAAAGACAACTATTTCATAGCGCAAACCTTCAATGGCTTGTGCCTGGCGATAAGCAGCATCGACAAGACGCGATGCATCATCATTAAAGATAGGTATTAATATAGATAGTTCGGTTACCATGATCATTCGGTTATAATAGTACTATCATAACGTAAAAGTAGCGTTTTTATTGCAACAACAAACAATAATTATGAAAAATAAACGTTGGATATTTAAACACTATTTCTTTACGCCATATGAAACTAAGCATCATCGTACCTATATACAATGTAGAGAGCACGCTTGAACGCTGCATCAGGAGTATTGTTCAACAGTCGTTTACCGACTTTGAGCTACTGCTTGTTGACGACGGAACACCGGACAATAGCGGGCATATAGCTGACGAATTGGCATCAAACGATGAGCGCATACATGTGTTTCACAAATCCAATGGCGGACTCTCCGACGCACGCAACTATGGCATTGACCGCGCAAAAGGCGAATACATCACCTTCGTGGATAGCGATGACGAATTGGCTCCAGACACACTACAACCACTGATGCAGGTACTGAGCGAACAAACCGATATAGATATACTCGAATATCCCGTAACAGAACGCAAAGGACGACCCGACGAACACGTCTTCATGCCCGAAAACAGAATGTTCGAAAGCCCATTGGAATGGCTCGCTGACAAGGGTTTCTCTCATTGCTGGGTTTGCAACAAAATATTCAGAGCCACTCTGTTCGACAACGTGCATTTCAAAAAAGGAAAGAAATACGAGGACGTGTACCTCATTGGCGATATGCTGAACATCTGCCACAACATCGTCACTACGCAACGGGGCATGTATATATACCACTGGAACGATACTGGTATTGTGGCACAGAACAACATGCACTTGCTCTTAGAGGCTCAGATAAAGGTGGTCAAGTTACTGAATATCGACACTACGCAACCCAAGTGGCACCGGTTATATATGAATATGTTCACCACTCAGCTACACGCTTATTGCAACAACAACCAGATTTTGCTGCAAAACAGCAAACTAAAGATAAAGCAATTCACCACCAAAAACGAAAGAATAAAAGCCGCATTACTGAACATCTTCGGAGTGAAAGTGGCATGTGTTTTATTTAAACTACTACACCAACTATGAGAATAATATACACAATAGAAGATATATCCGTTAAGGGAGGTGCTGAGAACATTATCACTCAAAAGGCAAACCACTTTGCCACAGAGTATGGGCACGACGTATTGATTGTGTCCATATACAAAGACGAACGCCCCGCAAGTTATCCACTTGCAAAGGGCGTGCGACTCATTTCGCTCAACATACCATTCATAGCAAAGAATTGTAATGTAATTTGCAAAAACATCAACCGAATACGGATGTTATTGTGCTTATTAAAAAGGTTCCAAAAAGTGGTGGATGCAGAACAGCCCGACATCATCTTCTTCACACTTAGCTTAGGTGCCCTACTATTGCCGTTCTGTCGCACACGGGCGAAAAAGGTGTATGAGTCGCATTCAGCTCGCCAATTCACGCCATATCACAGCCTTTTTTATCCCATGGAACGCAGTGCTGACACAATAGTATGCCTTACACACGGCGATGCGCAAAACTATAAGAGAGCGAAGTTTGTATGCGTGATACCCAACTTTATTGAGCAACCGAAGCGCAGCATAGCAGACTACGGTCGCAAGAAGGCTATAGCTGTAGGCAGACTGGAGGATCCAAAGGGCTTCGATATACTCATTGACTGCTGGAAACGGGTGGCTGAACAGCATCCCGACTGGCACCTGGACATATACGGCGAAGGTTCGTGCCGCAACGATTTGCAATTGCAAATCGAGCAACAGCATCTGAACGACCGCATAACGCTCTGCGGACGCTCGAACAATATAATGGATGTCTACCCCGAATACAGTCTGCACATCATGCCGTCGCGCTACGAGGGTCAGGGCATCACGCTCATCGAGGCGCAAGCATGCGGTCTGCCTTCTGTAGTGTTCAACTTCAAGTTCGGTGCGGCTGACATTGTGCAGAACGGCGTCAACGGCATCATCGTGGAGCAGGACGACTGCAAGGCGTTCAGCGAGGCACTTTGCAAAATGATGAGTTCGGAAGATATGCGCAAAAAGTACGGAGAGAATGCGCTTGAAGTGGGCAGACAGTACTTCAAGGATAATGTTTTTGGAAAGTGGGTTGAGCTTATCAACACCCTAAAACAATAGGTTCGGTTACCGTGCGGCGAACGCGGTCCGATTGGATCGCGGACGCAATCTGATCGGGCGGCGTACGGAATCCAATCGGATTGCGAACGCCACACGATGCTAAAGACTATAATTTAGCATGCTAAAGACTATAATATAACTGTTCATATTGCTTCGCTACAAGGCGATAATCGTGATACTTATGAACAAACTGTATGCTCTCTTGCGCCATTCTTTCGAGCGTTCCGTCGGTGAATAACGCACGTTCTATCGCCGTGATGTTCTCCTCGTCGGGCACATCGGGGCGCACGTTGATAATCGGGCGCAGCGTCTTCTCACCAATAAACTCATAGTATTCTTCTTCGCCTCCACCGATGACAACCGTTCCGCGAGCCATTGCCGCGAGCGAGTTCATCGACGGGGTGTAGCTGTATAGCTGGTCGACAAGCACGTCAGCCTTAGCAAGCAGGTGCATATACTCGTCGTAAGGCACTCCTTCTACGTACTTAATCTGCACCTTGCCGGGATGTCTACGCGCCACCTCCTCAACGAACGTGGCTATCTTCATTGCGCCCTTCATGAAGTCGCGCTTGGGCTGAAGACCGATGAGGATGGTGAGGGGGTGAGAGGGTGCAAGTTGAGAGTTGAGAGTTGAGAGTTGAGAGTCGTTTGGGTGAGAGGGTGAGGGCGTGTCATTACCCACACATTTCACCATCTCACCATCACACCATCTCACCATCTCTTCACACTCCATCGGCAGCGGTATGTAATGGAGCTTGGCTGCGTAGGGCGGTTCGTTGTAGTCGAGCCAATACTCGTAGAGACAAGCTACGAGGGCGTCAGCCATGCGGGTCGTCTTGCGCCACGAAGCCTCAGCGCCATGCTCAATAACCTCAGCGATGCGGTCGCGATGCTGGTCGGCGTTCTGCAGCTGTCCGCTCCAATAGGTGTCGGAATAGGCAGGTACGCCCTGCGCCTGGCGGCGGAATATCTGCGGGTCGTCGCCAAAGCAGCCTTTCACAACGCGGCGGTTGGTGAGCTTGAGGAAGCGCAGCAGCAGCGTGTTCCAGCGATACATGAGCGGCACAAACTGATAGTTGTGTATCTGCACCACGTCGTTGCCGCACAGTTGTGGCAGATGGCGCAGCAACTGCCATACCACTCGCAAGCCGCCGAGCTTGCCCCAACGCCCGTCGCGGCGCAGGTCGATGTCGCGCGGAGCATCGTGCCAGCCATTGCCGTCGGACATGGTCAGCACGCGGTGTCCACGCTCGACGAGTCCTTTCTTCAATGTATTGTGAAGAAAGCTCGCCTCGCCTATCAACAGTATCTTCATATATCGTATTTTTTATATATCTCACAACCGCTTGAAGTTGCCGTTACCGTCGAGCACCTCGTAAGTCTCCACCGTGACACGCTTGCCCTTTATCTGCAGCACGTCGAACGAAGCGTTGCCGTCCTCGTCGCGCCAAGCGTTGTTCACCTGGTGGATGTCGTAGCCACGATAGTGCTGCACGGATTTGGTGTGGGTGTGTCCGACGAAGAACGCAGCGAGGTTATAGTGCTCAAGAATGTCAAAGAGCTGCGTGCGTTGCTCCTCAGTCCACCACTCCAGCGCCCATTGGTCGAAGCCGTAGTGCTGCACGTAGACCACCGGCTTGCCGTCGGAAGCGTACTTCTTCAGGTCGTCGGCAATCCACTGCATGTTGCTCTCGCAATAGGTAGTGTCGCCGGCAGCGAGCTGTCCGCACACGAAGTGAACACCGCCGATGTCGAACGAGTAGGAACGCGACGAGCGGTGTATGTTCAAGATGCGTCCAGCCTGCTTCATGTCGAGCAGCGTAGAGTCGAGGTAGTGGAGATTAAACTCCATACCTATGCGGTTCTGCTCCGGTCTGCCAGTCTCGGGCGATATGTCGTGGTTGCCGAAGGTGGGATAAGTGTCGTAGTGAATCTGCCGGTAGCCGGGTCCTCGCTCCCAACGCTGCCGGTAGAGGTCGAGTATCTTCGGGTCTGACTTGTCGAAGAGGTCGCCAGCGAGTATCACGCCGTCGATGCGTCGATGGTCGCCGAGCGCATTGATGGCAAGTACATGGTGGAACTGGTCGGTCTCTGGCGGCATATCGAAATGCAGGTCGGCAGCAATGACGACGGTGCAGTTTGCCTCACGCTTCTTCTCCGACGCGTAGCCGTTGAGGGCTGAGAGCGCAAAGAGCAGAAGTGTGGCTAATATCATTTTTGTAAGCATAGTGAGATATTGAGGTGGTGAGATGGTGATAAGATGTTGTTATGGTGAGATGGTGAGATGTTGAGATATGTTGTGGTGGTGATAAGATGTTGTTATGATGAGATGAACACATCAACATTACATGTGTCACCATCTCAACACATCACCATCTCAACACCGCAGGCAACAACGCAATCAGATTGCGTTGTTGCCTACGGCTACTTCCTTCTCCACACTCTCGCCGTCGCCCCAGATGAGCGTCAGCTTGAATGGGATATTCGTATTGATTGTAACTTTCGGTTTCTCGTTAACAGAACTGCGCTTAGCCACCTTGAACGAGATATTGCCGTCGGCGCCGAGCGGATAGCGGTCGATGCCGTAAGCGTCGAGCAGCTGCACGTCGAGCGTAACGTGCGAGTCCTGTATGTCGGCACGTATGCCGAAGATGTACTCGATGAGGTCGGCGATTGGCGGTAGACCGGTCCAACCCACAAAGTCCTTGCGAGCCATGAAGCCAGGCGCAGCATCCTCTGGAGCGTAATACTCCCAGAACGTGCCCGTCTTCTTATACACCTTCAGCACGTTGTTGTAATGGTTCATCACGATGTCGTGAGCCAGTCGGCGATAGCCTTTCTCCACGAGTCCCGAAATAACCATATAGTTGGTTCCGGGCCACACGCCGCCTTCCCAGTAGCGTCCGTTAGCCTTATACTTCGGGTTATCGGCAGCAAGCGACGCCACACGGTGCGGGCGGTTGAACTTGCAGGTGTCATCGAGGTGCTCCACGAGACGGTCGAGGCGCTGCTTGGGCAGCACATCGGTATGCAAAGCCCAGTAAGCATAGATGCCCTGCGTCGTAGAGAGCGAGTCGTTGGCATACTGGTCATAGAGGAAGCCGTCGCGTTCGCTCCACATGTTCTTGTTGATGTACGCCGAGAGATTCTTTATGTCGTCCTCAAACTCCTCTATCTCCTGCCAGCGCTCAAGGTAGAAGCCCATCTTCAGCAGAATGTTCGCCACCATTATCTGCTGTAGGCAGGCGTCGAGCCATATCATGTGACCGTTGCTATAGATAGTGTTGTAGCCTTCGGGCACACGTGGCATATTGTCCATGCCTGTGCCCCATCCGCTGCTCCAGTATGTACCGTTGCGCCAGGTGCGGTTGAGCTTCAGCCACTTGTAGTAGGCGGCAAGCACGGGGAACACCTTGTTCAGACGATTGTCGTCGCCGAACTGCGTGTAGTAGAGCCACTCCGACCACGGCAGCAAGTTCGGACCAGTAGATGTAGGGTCGTAGCGACCGAAGCAGTCGGAGCCGTCGGCGCGTATCTCGCGACAGATGAATCCGTCGGGATGTTGCTTAGCGTAGAAGTTGTCGAGCGTCTTCTGGAACGGGAAGAAGCGGTCGCCGTAGCGGCAGAACATCGTGATGAACGCATCGTCCCACATGAAGATGTTGCCGTTGTAGGCGGGCGAGATGTATGAGGTGACGAAGCCCGAGTCGTCGAGCGGCTGACAGACGTTCTTCAGACCTATCTGCCATGCCTTCCAGTACATCTCTATCTCCTTCTGGTGTCCCTCCCAATAGGGCGAGGGCAGCACTTTGCGTGCCTGCTCGAAGGTGCCGGGCTTCGGTTTCTCAACCTTCGCCGTGCGGAACGTGTTCTCCGCCACGAGTGTCTGCATTACATACGTGTTCTTGTAAGGCAGCTTGTAGAGCGGCGAACCGGAAGATATGAGGTTCTGCGCTGGCGCAAGCACCGCAAAGAGCGAGGCTGTAAGGGTTAATATCGTTTTCTTCATTTATCTGTATTAAATAAGTAGCGGAGGTCTCCGGCCTCCGCGGCAGTTTATATGTGCCAGTACGGCTGCTTGCAGCGGAGGCCGGAGACCTCCGCCACTATTTATTCTGTTATTTTATTACTCCGTATGTGAGCAACTGCTTGATGCGCTTGAACACGTCGGTATTCTCGTAGATTCCGGTGAAGTGTTCTGCGCCCGGACCGAAGGCGTAGACCGGAACCATAGCGCCAGAGTGGTCGCGTGTAGAGAAGCAGCACTCTACGCGTCCTTCGTTCTTGTCGCCGTTGACGAGCGTGAGTCCGCCAGTCTCGTGGTCGGCTGTAACAACGACGAGTGTCTCACCGTCTTCTGCCGCCCACTTCATCACCTTACCAATGGTCTGGTCGAAGTCGAGCGTCTCCTTCATGAGCATATCGAGCTGGTTGAAGTGTCCGTAGTCGTCGAGCTGCGAGCCTTCGATCATCATGAAGAAGCCCTTCTCGTTGCGGTTCATCAGCTCGATGCCCTTCATCGACGCACGCGCAAGCAGGTCGCCGCGCTCGTCGGGCAGCGGAGTGTCCTTGTCGTAAGGCACGGCAAAGATGTTGCTGTTGGTGTCGTATGCGAAGAAGTCGTCGAGCGAACGCGAAACGTGATAGCCCTTCACACGCAGTTCGTTGAAGATGTCGCGTCCGTCCTTGCGGTTGGCGAACTTCTCAGCGCCACCGCCGAACACGAAGTTGACACCACTCGTAGGATAGTCGCCGATGAGTTCTTCTTCCTTGTCGCGGTCGATGTTATGGCAGCAGAAATCGCATGGCGTAGCGTCCCACAGACGGCATGTCACGGCGATGCCCGCATCCTTGCCAAGCTCCTTCGCCACGTCTACGAGCGACGTCAGCGGCTTGCCTTCGGGGTCGACGCCTACGGCATGGTAGCAGGTCTTTACGCCCGTAGCGAGCGATGTTCCGCCCGAACCTGAGTCGGTTACGAGCTTGTTGGTTGCCCAAGTTTTCGACAATCCGGTGGCTGTAGCGTTCTCGAGCCACAGTTTTCCGCGGTTGGCTGTCCACGCCGTGTAGACGTGCATGAGGCTCATGCCGTCGCCAATCATCAATATTACGTTCTTCACCTTCTTGCCTTTCGGTGCCTTTATCTTCTCAACGGCGTATGGTTTGTCGTATGTGAAGGTTTGTGTGGGCATGTTGTACTGTGCGCTGGCTGTGACTGCGCATACGGCAAGAGCCACGATAGCAAATAGTCTGTTTATTTTCATAATGTTCTATAGATTGTTTGTTATTTTGTTGTTTGTCTTTCTTTCATGGTCGGCAACGGCTGAAGAACAACCTGCGGAGGTCGTTTTCAGTCGACTGCTTAGGTGTAGACAAAGGTAAGAATAATTTTTGTGAACTGGAAAGTTTTCTATACATTGAGGGGTATAATTGCGTTTTTTTCTTTACATTTGCATAGAAACCACACCTTAGCGTGCGTTATGAATTAATCGGACAAATCAAAAAAAAGAAGAATCATTTATGAGAAAAACATTGCTTCTGATCTTTACGGCTTTGTCATTGTTAACATGCAACGCCCAAGAGCAAGGGTCGGCAGACATCATACCTATGCCTAACAAGCTGGAGGTGACTGCTGGCAGAGTGCTCAGACTCGGCAGCGAAGTGAAGATAAGCATACCGAAAGACCTCAACAAGGGGAAAGCAATAGTTGGCTACCTTGAAGGCAGACTGAACGACAACAACATACACACAACGGCGACAACGGCGAAGAAAGCGCAGCTGCTGCTGGTTGTGGACAACACTCTGCAGGACGAAGCCTACGAACTGACGGTGACGCCGAAGCGTGCCGTGATAAAGTCGAACGCTCAAGGGGCGGGCTTCTTCTACGGCGTGCAGTCGTTCATGCAGCTGGTGCCGGCGGATGCTGACGCAGAGGCTGCGGTTCAGTGCGTAGAGATTAAGGATGCGCCGCGCTTTCAGTATCGCGGTGCGATGATTGACGTGGCTCGCAACTTCCAGTCGAAGCAGACCGTGTTGCGCTTCATCGACCTTATGGCGGCGTTCAAGATGAACCGACTGCACATTCATCTCACCGACGACCAGGGGTGGCGCATCGAGATAAAGCGCTATCCGCGACTTACGGAGGTGGGATCGAAGCGCAGTCAGACCATGATTGGTCACTCCGACTACTACTATCCGCGCCGATTCGACGGAAAGCCGCAGGAGGGTTTCTACACACAGCAGGACATTAAGGAGATGGTGGCGTATGCTGCCGACCGATTCATCACGATCATACCAGAGATAGAAATGCCGGGACATTCGTCGGCGGCGCTGGCGGCTTATCCGCAGTATTCGTGCGGACTGGGCAAGCAGTATGTGGTGCGCGACTATATGGACATCTTCGACGAGGTGTACTGTCCGCAGGAGCAGACGTTCGAGTTCTTGCAGAACGTGCTGACGGAGGTGATGGATCTGTTCCCGAGCGAGTATATACACATCGGCGGCGACGAGTGTCCGAAGAAGGCGTGGAAGGTTTGTCCGCGCTGCCAGGCGCTGATAAAGAAGCTGAAGCTGAAGGACGAACACGAGCTGCAGAGCTGGTTCGTCCATCGCATTGAGCGGTTCGTGAACAGCAAGGGAAAGAACATCATCGGCTGGGACGAGATTCTGGAGGGCGGACTGGCGCCGAACGCCACCGTGATGTCGTGGAGAGGCGAAGTGGGCGGCATTGAGGCTGCGAAGATGAAGCACAAGGTGATAATGACGCCGGGCGACTACTGCTATATCGACCACTATCAGGAGGACCCTGAGCATGCTCCGCTTGCCATTGGCAGCTATCTGCCTTTGGACAGCGTGTATGCGTACAATCCGTTGCCCGAGAGTCTTACGCCGGAGGAGCAGAAGTACATAATCGGTACGCAGGCTAATCTTTGGGGCGAGTATGTGCAGACGGCTGATTATCTGGAGTATATGGCTTATCCGCGGCTGATGGCTATGGCTGAGGTGCAATGGACCGACGCTGAGAAGAAGGACGTCAACAACTTCCACAAACGTCTTAAGACGCAGTTTGCATGGCTCGACAAGAAGGGCGTGCATGCCTGCCGCAACTTCTATGAGGCTGAGTTCAGCGGCGCATGGAACAATGCGCAGAACGTATATGAGGTGAAGCTCAAGACGCTCTGCCCCGGCGCCGAGATACGCTATGCGCTCGACTGCGCCGACGAGAGCCGCTTCAAGACCTACTCTGCGCCGATAGCTCTCGACAAGGAGACGGAGCTGTGGGCGGCGGTGTACGTTGACGGTAAGCGGATGGGCGGCATAACGCATAAGCGCTTCGCCGTGAACAAGGCTACGGGCTGCAACTATGTGTGCTCGCCGAAGGCTGCTTGGGAGAATATGCACAAAGGATATGCACTCACCGACGGACTGCGCGGATTCTCGAAGGACACGCGCTACTGGACGGGCTTCAACAAGGACACGCTGCAGATAGACATCAGTCTGCACGAGGCGACGACAATCAGCAGAGTGAAGCTCGGTACGCTGTGGCGCACTTGGAACTCGATGTGGCCCGTGCGCGAAGTGAGGGTGATGGTTTCTGACGACGGCAACGAATACAGAACGGTTGCTTGTAAGAAACCCGAATACGACTTCTCGCTTACCGAGGCTACACGCTTCCCCGTCGAGGTGAAGTTCGAGGAAAGCGGAGCAAGGTTCGTAAGGCTCGTGGTTCTGGGCGGCGGAAAATGTCATGATGGTCATTACAACGCCGGCGAACCGAGCGAACTGGCGTTGGACGAGATTGAGATTTACTAAGCACGGCAACCACACGTTTCAAAACAAAATGCAACGAACGGACAAACCAATAAGAACAACTATAAACAACTATAACAAATGAACAAAAACCTATTAGTTACTTTGCTCTTCTTGCTGGCAGCAGGAACCGCATTTGCACAACACAAGTTCCGTTTCAATAACGACGGCAAGTTCAAGATTGTGCAGTTCACCGACATCCATTGGGACCCGACATCTGCCGGATGCGACACCACACGCAACACCATCCTCTCCGTACTGAGTCAGGAGAAGCCCGACATCGCTATTCTCACGGGCGACGTAGTCACTTCGAATCCTGCGAAGAAGGGTTGGGAGGCTATAATAAAGATTTTCGAGGAGGCGAAGATGCCGTTCGCCGTGACGCTGGGCAACCACGACGCCGAGCCGCAGTATATGAGCAAGCAGGAGATATTCGACGAGCTGTTGAAGTCGCCTTACTTCGTAGGCTCGCACGGACCGCAGGGCATTCCGGGCCATGGCCAGTATGTCATTCCGGTGTACGGGTCGAAGGAGAAGGACAAGGTGCAGTCGCTGCTCTACTGCATCGACTCTAACGATTATCCCGAAACCGACGAATTGGGACACTACGACTGGATTCACTTCGAACAGATTGCGTGGTACCGCGACCAGAGCAAGCACTACACAGACCTGAACGGCGGCACTCCCCTGCCGGCGTTGGCGTTCTTCCACATCGCTCTGCCCGAATATCGCAACCTTATGAACCGCCCAGGCACTTGGGGCAGATGCGACGAGGGCGAGGTATGCGCGGCTGACATCAACAGCGGAATGTTCGCTTCGTTCGCCGAATGTAAGGACGTGATGGGCGTATTCGTGGGTCACGACCACGACAACGAGTTCATAGGTCAGGAGAAAGGCATCTGTCTTGCCTACGGACGTGTGACGGGTACGGACGCTTACGGCGGACTGGTGCGTGGCGGACGTGTTATCGAGATGTATGAGGGCGAAAGACGCTTCGACTCGTGGGTGACTACACCGCAGGGCAGAGAGTTCGCCTACTACTACCCGTCGGGCATCACATCGATTGACGAGGAGGGTCCGTATCTGCCGGCTCTGAACGTGAAACCGAAGAAGCACGGCGTGAACTATACTTACTATGAGGGCAAGTTCAAGAAGACTGCCGACATCTTCAACAATGGTAAGAAGGTGAAGGAGGGCGTGCTGAACAACTTCATCATCACCGAGGCTCGAAGCGAGGACCACTTCGGCTACGACTTCCGTTCGTTCATAAAGATACCCGAGAAGGGCGTCTACTACTTCGACATTGCTTCCGACGACGGCTCGCGCCTATTCGTCGACGGCAAGGAGATTATCGACAACGACGGTTCGCACAGTCAGGAGTTCGTAGCTGGTAAGGTGGCGCTGGAAGCTGGCTTCCACGAGATGCGCATCATTTACTTCGAAGACTATATGGGACAGAGCCTTAAGATAAAGATTACGGACAGATACAACAGTAGTCGCATACTTCCAGACGACATGCTTTACACCTGTCTCTTATACACATCTGACGCTGCCGACGATCTTACGCGTGTAGA
>ENA-OYWS01000687-OYWS01000687.1-human-gut-metagenome-genome-assembly--contig:-NODE-687-length-14654-cov-7.821084_pt1 | contig 14654 bp, 11 predicted proteins | sample MGYA00244813_ERZ653402 | MGnify/ENA primary metagenome ERZ653402 (study PRJEB26926, sample SAMN06165021) | human gut metagenome | biome: ENVO:00009003; feature: ENVO:2100002; material: ENVO:00002003...
CCATTGCCAAGGCCGACGAGCTGGCGGCCTCGATTCCGGACAGCTTCATCCCCGGCCAGTTTGTCAACCCGGCCAACCCCAAGGCTCATATCGCCACCACCGGCCCCGAGATCTGGGACGACACCGACGGCAAGGTCGACATCTTCGTGGCCGGCGTCGGCACCGGCGGCACCATCACCGGTGTGGGCCAGTACCTCAAGAGCAAGAATCCCGGCGTCAAGGTCGTGGCCGTTGAGCCCGCTACCTCCCCTGTCCTGAGCAAGGGCACCGCCGGTGCGCACAAGATCCAGGGCATCGGCGCAGGCTTCGTCCCCGACGTGCTGGACACCAAGGTCTACGACGAGATCATCGCCGTCGAAAATGACGACGCCTTTGCCACCGGCCGCCTGATCGGCCACAAGGAAGGCGTTCTGGTGGGCATCTCCTCCGGTGCTGCTGTCTGGGCTGCCATCCAGCTGGCAAAGCGCCCCGAGAACGCAGGCAAGAACATCGTCGTCCTGCTGCCCGACACCGGCGACCGTTATCTGTCCACCCCGCTGTTTGCTGAATGATTCTCTCATTCCTTCTGCCCCTGCTGTGGCTTTCCGCCCGGCAGGGGCCTTTTGTTTGCCTTCGTGAGACGATATGGTGTGATTTTTTGCATTTTTGCAAACTTTTTGTGAATCCGAGGCTCTTCCGGGTTTTGCCTATTGACATTGCAGCGTGTTTGGAGTATATTTTTAGCAGTCGATGAGTAAGAGTGCTAAAACAACAGAATGTAATCTCTCTCATCCGACATCAGATCTCAACTTCCGGTATGAATGGAGGCTTGACTTTATGAATACCAATCAATATACCCAAAAGACCCTTGAGGCTTTGCAGGCAGCCCAGCAGCTGGCTGTGGAGTATCAGCACAATGCGCTGGAGCCCGCCCACCTGCTGCACGCACTGGCCGCGCAGGAAAACGGCCTGATTCCCCAGCTGCTGCAAAAGCTGAATGTTGACCCCGGCAGCTTTGCCGCCGCCGTGGCGGAAAAGCTGTCCGCATTGCCCCGGGTGTCCGGCTCCGGTCGCGACCCCGATAAGGTCTATATCTCGCAGGCCACCGATAAGGTGCTCAGTGCCGCCGCCCGCGAAGCCAAGGCCATGAAGGATGACTTCATCAGCGTGGAGCATCTGTTCCTTGGCCTGCTGGACGAGCAGGACCAGACCACCAGTGAGCTGTTCCGCGCCTTTAACCTGAAAAAGGACGCCTTTTTACAGCAGCTTACCGCCGTGCGCGGCAACCAGCGGGTGACCACCGATAACCCGGAGGACACCTACAACGCATTGCAGAAGTACGGTCAGGATCTGGTGGAACTTGCCCGCAAGCAGAAACTGGACCCCGTCATTGGTCGAGATCAGGAGATCCGCAATGTGATCCGTATCCTGTCCCGTAAGACCAAAAACAACCCCTGCCTGATTGGTGAGCCCGGCGTTGGTAAAACCGCCATCGCCGAGGGTCTGGCGCAGCGCATCGTGCGTGGCGATGTGCCCGAAAACCTGAAGAACCGCACCGTGTTCAGCTTGGACATGGGTGCTCTGGTGGCCGGTGCAAAGTACCGCGGCGAGTTCGAGGAACGCTTAAAGAGCGTGCTGAACGAGGTGAAGAAGAGCGAGGGCAAGATCATCCTCTTCATCGATGAGCTGCACACCATCGTGGGTGCCGGCAAGACCGATGGTGCCATGGACGCAGGCAACCTGCTCAAGCCCATGCTGGCCCGGGGCGAGCTGCACTGCATCGGTGCCACCACGCTGGACGAGTACCGCCAGTATATCGAGAAAGACCCCGCTCTGGAGCGCCGCTTCCAGCCGGTTCAGGTGGATGAGCCTACCGTGGAAGACACCATCTCCATCCTGCGCGGCCTGAAAGAGCGGTACGAGGTGTTCCACGGCGTGAAGATCGCGGACTCCGCCATCATTGCCGCCGCAACGCTGTCCCATCGGTATATCACCGACCGGTTCCTGCCCGACAAGGCCATCGACCTGATCGATGAGGCCTGCGCCCAGATTCGGACGGAAATGGACTCCATGCCTACTGAGCTGGACGCGGTGTCCCGGAAGATCATCCAGATGGAGATCGAGGAGGCCGCTCTGAAGAAGGAGGAGGACGAGCTGTCCAAGGCACGTCTTGCCGAGCTGCAAAAGGAGCTGGCGGAGGAACGGGATTCCTTCAACGCCATGAAGGCGCAGTGGGAGAACGAGAAGAACGCCATTGGCCGGGTGCAGCAGCTGCGGGAGAAGATTGAGGACTTGAACCGTCAGATCGAAGCCGCCGAGCAGAGCTACGACCTGGAAAAGGCGGCGGAACTGAAATACGGCCGTCTGCCGGAAGCCAAGAAGCAGCTGGAAGAGGAAGAGCGCCGTGCCCAGTCCGCGAAAGACAGCAATATCCTTCGGGATAGAGTCACCGACGAGGAAATCGCCAAGATCGTGGAGCGCTGGACGGGAATCCCCGTTTCCCGGCTGGTGCAGGGAGAGCGGGAGAAGCTGCTGACCCTGGACGAGACCCTGCATAAGCGGGTGGTCGGTCAGGACGAAGCGGTTCAGGCCGTCACGGAAGCCATCCAGCGCAGCCGCGCGGGCATTCAGGACCCCAACCGTCCCATCGGCTCGTTCCTGTTCCTCGGCCCCACGGGCGTGGGCAAGACCGAGCTTGCCAAGGCGCTGGCGCAGGCGCTGTTTGATGACGAGAACAACATGGTGCGTATCGATATGTCCGAATACATGGAGAAATACTCCGTGTCCCGTCTCATCGGCGCGCCTCCCGGATATGTGGGCTATGAAGAAGGCGGCCAGCTGACCGAAGCGGTACGCCGCAAGCCCTACTCCGTCGTTCTGTTCGACGAGGTGGAGAAGGCGCATCCCGACGTGTTCAACGTGCTTTTGCAGGTGCTGGACGACGGCCGGATCACCGATTCTCAGGGCAGAACCGTGGACTTCAAGAACACCATTCTGATCCTGACCTCCAACCTTGGCTCTGAGTATATCCTGAACGGCATCAACGCCGACGGTACCATTGAGGAAAGCGCAAAGGAACAGGTTCGCGCGCTGCTGCGCCGCACCTTCCGGCCGGAATTCCTCAACCGTCTGGACGAGATCGTGTTCTACAAGCCCCTGACCAAGGAGAATGTGACCAAGATCATCGACCTGCAGATCGCCAAGCTCAACGACCGTCTGGCTGACCAACAGATCCGCTGCGAGCTGACGCCTGCGGCCAAGGCCGCCATTGTGGACGCGGCCTATGACCCGCAGTACGGCGCCCGTCCCCTGCGCCGCTATGTGCAGCATACGGTGGAGACCATGCTCAGCAAGCGTCTGCTTCGGGGCGACGTTACCCCCGGTCAAACCGTCACCGTGGACGCCGAAAACGGCGAACTGGTGATGAAATAATTCCCCAAAAACAAATGCCCTGTCCGCTGAAAAGCGGACAGGGCGTTTTGCGTTTATTCCAGTTCCGTGCGGAGGGTGAGGGCTTCCGGCAGGTGGAAAATTTCCTTTTTCAGGAACAGGGGATAGAAATATTCCCGTTCCAGCCGTTCAAAGGGCAGCCATTCAAATTTGTGGGTGTGGTGCCGTTCCAACAGGGTAAACTTTTCGCCTTTGGACAGCAAGTCCGTGTGGGAAATGTCCATCAGGAAGTACAGGCACAGCTCGTGGTAGTGCAGGCCGTCCACATCCTCCGTGAAAAATGCCTGATTCAGCCACAGGGGACGGATGATTTCCGGGGTGATCTCCAGTTCCTCCTGAACCTCCCGCACCACGGCGGCTTCCGCCGTTTCCCCCATCTGCACCCTCCCGCCGGGGAGGTAATAGTAGGGGGAGCGCTCGTCGTGCATGGCAAGCAGTTTGCCCTCCGAAAGGATGACGGCGCAGACACGGTAATTGAACTTTTCCTTGCCGGAGACAAAAGAAAGGTCTATGCCGCTCATACGTACTGCTGGGTGTTCACATCCACCACGCCCCGGGTCGTCAGGCGCAGGGTGGGGATGACGGGCAGGCTCATGAAGGACAGCGTCATGAACGGGTCGATGTCCGTGCCGACGCCCAGAGCGTGGGCGGCCTTCTTGGCGTCTTCCAGAAGGGTGTTGACCTCCCGCAGGGGCTTGCCGCTGATGATGCCGGCAATTTCCAGAGGAAGCTCGGCCAGCACCTGCCCGTTCTCCACGACCACGATGCCGCCTCGGTTCCGGGCAATGCGGTTGACGGCGAAGGCCATGTCCTCGTCGCTGGTGCCGACGCAGATGATGTTGTGGCTGTCATGGGCGACGGAGGTGGCCACCGCGCCGGATTTCAGACCGTAGCCCTTGAGGTAGCCGATGCCGATGTGGCGGGTATTTTTATGCCGCTCTACAACGGCCATTTTCAGAATGTCCTTGGATACGTCCACACCGGCGGCGTAGCCCGCGTCCTCGGTGATGATCTGCCCCGGCACCATGCCAATGACGCCCCGCAGACGGGTGTTGGCAAAGTCCGCGGGAGAAAGCACCGGCAGGTGGAAGGTGTCGTGGGCGCGCTTGTTCAGGTGTTCCGGGATCTCGGGCAGGGGGAAGTCCTCCACAATGCCGTCGTGGTAGACCCGCTTGCCCCGCTTGTACACCGTCACCACGTGGAAGTCCTTCAAATCCTCCACGATGGCGAAGTCCGCAAGATATCCGGGGGCGATGGCGCCCCGGTTATTCAGCAGGAAGTACCGGGCGGCGTGGAGACAGGCTACCTGTACGGTCATGATGGGGTCGGCGCCCATGGCGACAGCTTCCCGGCAGATGTAATCGATGTGACCCTTTTCCAGCAGATCGCTGGGGTGCTTGTCGTCGGTGCAGAACATGCAGCGGCTGAAATATTTCTGGGACTTGATCAGGGGCATCAGAGCCTCCAGATTCCGGGCGGCGGTGCCCTCCCGGATCATGATGAACTGACCCAGCTTCAGCTTCTTCATGGCGTCGTCAATGTCCGCGCACTCGTGGTCGGAGTAGACACCGGCGGCAATGTAGGCGTTCAGGTCGGTGCCGGAAAGACCGGGGGCGTGGCCGTCGATCTTCTTGTGGTGCGCCTGAGACGCAATGATCTTGGCAACGGTGGGGGAGTCGGCGGAGATCACGCCGGGGAAATTCATCATTTCCGCAAGACCCAGCACCCGGGGGTGGTCGAAAAAGCTGTCGATATCCCGGTAGTCCAGATTCGCGCCGCTTTCGTCCAGCGCCGACGCCGGGACGCAGGAGGGAATCATAAACTGGGTGTCCACCGGCAGCCCTTCCGTGGCGCAGAGCATATAGTCGATGCCGTCGGTGCCCATGACGTTGGTGATCTCGTGGGGGTCGGTGATGACGGTGGTGGTGCCGTGGGGGATGACTGCCCGGGCAAACTCCGCGGGGGAAACCAGACTGGATTCCAGATGGATGTGGGCGTCGATGAAGCCGGGGCAGACGATCTTGCCGGTCATGTCCACTTCGTCCCGGCCTTCGTAGCTGCCGAGGCCCACGATCAGACCCTCCGCCACGGCAATGTCGCCGGTGTCCAGCTCCCCGGAAAACACGTTGACATAGGTGGCGTTTTTCAGAACCAGATCAGCTTTCTCCCGCCCGGCGGCGACATCAATGATGTGCAGCTTTTTTAGAAGCTTGCGGTTGATCTTTCCTGACCAGCTTTCTGTATAACTCATAAAATCTGCCCCTTTCCAAGTTTTTGACCAGTATAGCACACCCGGGAGAAAATGTAAATTGCCTATTTTGCGGCGGCTGGGATGAATTGAGACTTGCAAAAGAATGTAAAGTTGCTATAATAGAGAAAACGTATGATGGCGGGGTGTGCCTGCCGGAAAGGAGCGCAAATATGTCTCTGCGGGGAAAGCTGGTGGTCTTCTGGATGAAGCACCGACCCAGGCACATTGCTACCACGCAGATGGTTGCACTGATGTTTGCCGCAATCATTCTCCTGGGGGCGCTGCTGCTGACTCTGCCCGCCGCGTCCCGGGACGGGGTGTCCTGCGGGCTGCGCCCGGCGCTGTTTACGGCCACCTCCGCCACCTGCGTGACGGGACTGGTGCTGTACGATACCTGGAGCCAGTGGAGCGGCTTTGGCCAGATTGTGATTCTGTGTCTGATTCAAATTGGCGGATTGGGCTTCATGTCCGTGGCGACACTGCTGATTTTTCTGCTGCGCAGGAAGATCGGCCTCCAGCAGCGGCTGATGATCGCCCAGTCCCTGAGCGTGAACGATATCAAGGGCGTGGTGCGGCTGCAAAAGCTGGTGCTTACCGGAAGCTTTTCCGTGGAGGCCGTGGGGGCGATCATTCTGACCCTTCGGTTCTGGCCGGAGTATGGGTTTACAAGAGCGCTGCGCTGGGGCATTTTTCACTCTGTTTCCGCGTTCTGCAATGCGGGCTTTGACATTTTCGGCGCCATCGCTCCCGGGCAGAGCCTGATAGAATTTAACGCAGACCCCGTTGTGCTTCTGACGCTGTCGGCGCTGATCATCATCGGCGGCCTGGGCTTTCTGGTGTGGGAGAACATTGCCCGGAAGCGCTCCTTGCGCAAGTTCAGCGTGTACACCAAGCTGGTACTGCTGATCACGGCGGCGCTGCTTGCCGTCGGCTGGGCGGGAACCTGTCTGCTGGAATGGAACAACCCGGAGACGCTGGGCGGCATGACTGTGGGCGAAAAGCTGCTCAACGGCTTTTTCCAGTCCGCGACACTGCGCACCGCGGGGTTTGCGGCGATTGATCAGGCAAAGCTTACGGAAAGCGGCAAGGCCTTTTCCAGCGTGCTGATGTTCATCGGCGGCTCCTCCGGCTCCACCGCCGGCGGCATCAAGACCGTGACGTTTCTGGTGCTGGTGCTGACCATCTGGGCGAGAGCCAGAGGGAAAAGCACGGTCTGCGCCTTCAAGCGGACGATCCCCGACGAGCAGACCCAGAACGCCATGATCATTGCCTTTATCGTGCTGGCACTGGCCGTTTTCGGCGGAATTTTCATCAGCGCTACGTCGCCCATGGGCTTTACGGACGCCGTGTATGAGGCGGTTTCGGCGTTGGCGACCGTGGGATTAAGCGCGGGCGGTACGGCTTCCTTAAGTATCCCGGCGCAGATTCTGATCATTATTTATATGTATTTCGGACGGGTCGGCGTACTGACCATCAGCCTGGGCTTCCTGGCGGGAAACCGGGCGGAGGAGCGGTTCCGCTATGCGGAAACCAATTTGCTGATCGGATAAGGAGAGAATTATGAAGTCTTACATTGTCATCGGTCTCGGCCGTTTCGGCGGCTCTCTGGCGCGGCAGCTGTGCACGCTGGGGGCGGAGGTGCTGGCCATGGACGTGCACAACGACCTTGTGCAGCAGCTTGCCAACGACGTCACCCACGCGGTGGTGGGCGACGCCCGGGACAAGGAAGTCCTGCGGGCGCTGGGCGTGCGGAATTTTGACTGCGCGGTCATTGCCATCGGCGACGATCTTGCGGCCTCCGTGCTGATCACCATGAACTTAAAGGAGCTGGGCGCGCCCTACATCGTCTGCAAAGCCCACGACGAGACCCACCGGCTGGTTCTGGAAAAGCTGGGTGCCGACCGGGTGGTCATTCCGGAGCAGGAACACGCCCAGCGGCTGGCGAGAAGCATGTACTCCCACAATGTGCTGGATTACATCGAGCTTTCCGAGGACTACGGAATTCTGGAAGTTCCTGCCCCCAAGAGCTGGATCGGCAAGTGCATCAATGAGCTGAACGTCCGGGCGAAGCTGGGCGTGAACATCATCGCCGTGGAAAACGGGGACAAGACCAACGTTTCCCCCGCCGCGGATTACCGGATTCAGGAGGGGGACGTGATGGTGGTTCTGGGGGACAATTACGCCCTCAGCAGGGTGCAGAAGCTGTGACGGAGCAGAGAATCACCTCCCGGAAAAATCCCCTTTTGCAACAGGTGAAAAAGCTGCTTTCTTCCCGGAAGGCAAGGGAGGAAGCGGGGCTGTTCGCTGCCGACGGGGTCAAGCTTCTGGCGGAGGCCGTCCGCTGGTATCCGGGACTGGACACGGTGATCTTATCCGACGGCGTTTATGCGGACGTGCCGGAATCGGTGCGGCTTTTTCGGGTGCCGGAGGACGTGATGGCTTCCATCTCCCCCATGGAAAGCCCTCAGGGAGCCTTGTTTTTGTGCCGCCTGCCGGAAAAGAAGGTATATGAACCCAAGCCCGGCTGCCTGCTGCTGGACGGCATTCAGGATCCGGGAAATTTGGGAACCATTCTGCGCACGGCGGACGCGCTGGACATTCCCGTGACGCTGCTGGAAGGCTGCGCCGACCCCTACAGCCCCAAGACGGTACGCGCCAGCATGGGCGCGGTGTTCCGCACCCAGCCGGTGAAAGCGGACTGGGCGGAGGTAAAGGCCGCCTGCGGGGTTGCCGGAATTCCTGTGGCCGTGACGGCACTGAGTCAGCGGGCGAAGGATTTGCGCAATGCTGACCTTCGCGGCATGGCGGTGGTCATTGGCAGCGAAGGACAGGGCGTGCGCCGGGAAATTCTGGAAAGCGCCGACGGGGAGCTTATCATCCCCATGAATAAGCGCTGTGAGTCCCTGAACGCGGCGGTGGCGGCGGCCATCGTCATGTGGCAGATGAAGCAGTAAAATAGAGAGAAACAGGTGAGAAAATGCTGGTACACTGGATATGGTTCGCCCATCGCCCTGGGCTGAACGACCGGGACAAAATGGCACTGTTGCAGCATTTTCGGGATCCTGAGGACATTTACTTCGCCGACGACGGGGCGTTTGACGCCATCGGTCTCAGCGAGGACGCAAAGACTGCCCTTCGGGAGAAAAATCTGACCTCCGCGGAGGAAATTCTGGAAGCCTGTGACCGGGAAAAGCTCCACATCCTGACCTGTCAGGATGCGGCTTATCCCGCACGGCTCAAAAACATTGCCGACCCGCCCAATGTTCTCTATTACAAGGGGCGGCTGCCGGATTTTGACGGAAGCCCGGTGATCGGCGTGGTCGGCACCCGGAAAGCGTCGGCCTACGGCCTGACCACCGCCAAGCGCATGGGCTACCAGATCGCCCGCTGCGGCGGCATCGTGGTATCCGGGATGGCCTACGGCATCGACGGCATGGCCATGTCCGGAGCGCTGACCGCTGGCGCACCGGCGGTGGGTGTGCTGGGCTGCGGCGCGGATATCGTCTATCCCGTTTCCAACCGGGCGCTGTTCCGGGACACGGAGGAATACGGCTGCATTCTCAGCGAGTTCGCGCCGGGGACGCCGCCGGCAAAATGGACGTTTCCCAAGCGGAACCGGATTATCAGCGGCCTGAGCTGCGGGGTGCTGGTTGTGGAAGCGCCGGAGAAAAGCGGCGCGCTGATCACCGCCCGCTTAGCCGCCGAGCAGGGGCGGGACGTGTTCGCGGTGCCGGGAAACATCGACCAGCCGTCCTTTGTGGGGAGCAACCGGCTTCTGCGGGACGGGGCGATCATGGTTTCCTCCGGCTGGGACGTTCTGAGCGAATATGAAGCCCTCTTTCCGGATAAGATTCGGAAGGAAGATGCGCCCGCCCACCAGACGGCCTATCCGGACGAGGTGCGCAAGGCCGCGGAAGCGGAAAACCGCTGCTGAAAGTGGCGCAGAAACTGCGTCTTCCCCGGAAAAATGAGAATCTTAAAAAAGATTTAGCCCCTCAGGGCATTGACAAGACGCCTTGCGCGCCTTATAGTGACGTAGGCTCGGTCAGGCCGAAGCTGTCGCCGGAGGAGCAGACCATTGTGGACGCCCTGAGCGGCGGCGAGCGGCTGGTGGACGATGTGATCGCCGAAACCGGCCTGTCCACCGGAAAGCTGCTGTCCAGCCTGACCATGCTGGAACTGAAGGGCATAATCAAGCGCCTGCCGGGCAAGCGCATTGTTTTGAGCGGGAAATAGAGAGACGTAACCGCTGAATCTGAAGTAACGAAACGGAGAATTTTCATTCATGGGCAAACCTGAAAATCTGGTGATTGTGGAGTCCCCCTCCAAGGCAAAGACCATTGGCAAATATTTAGGAGACGATTACGTTGTCAAGGCCAGCATGGGGCATCTCCGGGATCTGCCGAAAAGCACCATGGGCGTGGACTTGGAGCATGATTTCACGCCCCATTATATCCCCGTCCGGGGCAAGGAATCCCTGATCAAGGAACTGAAAACCGATGCGGAAAAGGCAAAAACCGTGTACCTTGCAACCGACCCTGACCGGGAGGGCGAGGCCATTTCGTGGCATTTGAAAGAGCTGCTGAACCTCCCCGACGGGAAGGCGCAGCGTGTGACCTTTAATGAGATCACCCAGAAGGTGGTCAAGGAGTCCATCCGCCACCCCCGGGATATCGACTATGATCTGGTTGACGCCCAGCAGGCGCGGCGTATTCTGGACAGGATCGTGGGCTATGAGCTTTCCCCGCTGCTGTGGAAGAAGATACGGCGGGGTCTGTCCGCAGGCCGCGTTCAGTCCGTCGCCACCCGGCTGGTGGTTGACCGGGAAAACGAAATTCGCGCGTTCCAGCCCAAGGAATACTGGACGCTGGACGTGACATTGAACCGTATGGGCAAGCCCGGCGCCTTTGTCGCCCACTACTGGGGCGAGGAAAAGAAGCGGGAGCTGGAGAATGAGGCTGATACCCTTGCCGTGATCGGCGACATCGACGGGAAGGAATTCGACGTTACCAACGTCAAAAAGGCGGAGAAGAAGCGCTATTCCGCGCCGCCCTTCACCACCTCCACCCTGCAGCAGGAGGCATCCCGGAAGCTGGGCTTCACGCCGAAAAAAACCATGATGGTCGCCCAGCAGCTGTATGAAGGCGTGGACGTGGCAGGGGAAGGTACCACCGGTTTAATTACCTACATGCGTACCGACTCTCTGCGGCTTTCCGACGAGGCCATGGACGCTGCCGCCGGGTTTATCCGCAGCCGCTACGGAAATGAGTATTATTACGGCCAGCACCATGTGTTCAAGACCAAGGCAGGGGCGCAGGACGCCCACGAAGCCATCCGGCCGTCCCATGTGGAACTGGAGCCGGAACGGGTGCGTACCAGTCTGACCCCCGATCAGTATAAGCTCTACAAGTTAATCTGGAGCCGTTTCCTCGCGACGCAGATGGCCTGCGCCGTTTATGACACCGTGTCCATCGACACCATGTGCGCCGGGCATGTATTCCGTGCCAGCCACCAGAGCCTGCGCTTTGCCGGCTTCATTGCCGTTTACGAAGAAGGACGGGACGATGAGCAGGAGGCCGTCGGCTCTCCGCTGCCGGATCTGGCAGTGGGGGAGAAGACGCTCCCCTCCAACATCCAGAAGGAGCAGCATTTTACCCAGCCCCCCGCCCGGTATACCGAGGCGACGCTGGTCAAGGCCATGGAGGAAAAGGGCGTCGGACGTCCTTCCACCTACGCTGCCACCGTGTCCACCATTGAAGACCGGGAGTACGTAGTCAAGCAGGACAAGCGCCTTGCCCCCACGCCCCTGGGCGAGATCGTCACCGGGCTGATGGTGGAGCGCTTCACCGATATCATCGATGTGGAGTTTACCGCCAATATGGAGTCCCGTCTGGACGATGTGGAGACGGGCAAGCAGAACTGGAAGGACTTGCTGGCGGATTTCTACAAGGATTTCAGCAAGGAGCTGTCTGACGCGGAGACGGCGCTGGAGGGCGTTCATCTGAAGGTGCCGGAGGAGGAGACCGACGAGGTCTGCGAGCTGTGCGGACGGAAAATGGTGGTGAAAACCGGCCGGTTCGGAAAATTTCTGGCCTGCCCGGGCTACCCGGAGTGTAAGAATACCAAGCCTCTGGTGGAGCGGATGCCGGGGCGCTGCCCCAAATGCGGCAGTGGAATCCTCAAGCGCAAGTCCAAGAAGGGCTACGCCTACTACGCCTGCGAGCGGGGCGCGGAGTGCGGCTTCATGACATGGGACGTTCCCACCGCTGAGGATTGCCCGGAGTGCGGTCAGACCCTGTTCAAGAAATCCGGCAAGGGGCGCATGAAGCCCTTCTGCATCAACGAGAAATGCTCCCGCTTCCTCCCGGAGGACCAGCGGGGCTACTATAAAAAGAAGACCGCCGAGGACGGGGAGACTGCCCCGGAGGAAAAGCCCGCTGCCAAGAAAGCGGCAACAAAGGCTCCGGCAAAGAAGACGGCAGCAAAGAAAACTGCGGCGAAAAAGACTGCGGTGAAGAAGACCGCTGCCAAGACCACAACGAAGAAGACGACGAAAACATCCTCTAAGAAGGAGAGCAAGGCATGAAGGTAAAAGTCATCGGCGCGGGGCTGGCCGGAAGCGAAGCGGCATGGCAGCTGGCAAACCGGGGCATCGAAGTGGCGCTTTACGAAATGAAGCCCAAAAAGATGACCCCCGCCCACCACAGCGAGGATTTTGCCGAGCTTGTCTGCTCCAATTCCCTGCGGGGCGACCGGCTGGAAAACGCCGTGGGGCTTCTCAAGGAGGAGCTGCGCCGCTGCGGCAGCCTGATCCTCGCCTGCGCCGATGCTACCCGGGTGGAGGCGGGCGGCTGTCTGGCTGTAGACCGGGGCGGCTTTTCCCGGATGGTTACGGAGAAAATCCGGAATCACCCCAATATCACGGTGATTTCCGAAGAAATCACCGAAGTCCCCGAGGGGCCGGTGATCGTGGCTACAGGGCCGCTGACTTCCGATGCTTTGAGCGAAGCCATCGGGCATTACTTCGGGGAGACCGGGTATCTGCACTTTTTTGACGCAGCGGCGCCGCTGGTTTCGGCGGAGTCCATCGACATGAATCTCGCGTGGTGGCAGTCCCGGTACGACCGGGGAACGCCCGATTACATCAACTGCGCCATGAATAGAGAGCAGTACGAAGCCTTCGTCCGGGAGTTGGTAAACGCCGAGGAAGCCCCGGTGCATGGCTTTGAGGATAAAAACGTTTTTGAGGGCTGTATGCCCGTGGAAGTCATGGCGCGGCGAGGCGTGGATACCCTGCGCTACGGCCCCATGAAGCCCGTGGGGCTGAGAAATCCTGCCACCGGCCATGAGCCTTACGCCGTGGTGCAGCTGCGGCAGGACAACGCGGCAAAAAGCGTGTACAATCTGGTGGGCTTCCAGACCCACCTGAAATTCGGCGAGCAGAAGCGGGTATTCTCCATGATACCCGGTCTGGAAAACGCGGAATTTGTCCGCTACGGTGTGATGCACCAGAATACCTTCCTGCAAAGCCCCAAGCTGCTGGATAAGTATTACGCAGACCGCCGAAACCCGCTGGTGGCTTTTGCCGGGCAGATGACCGGCGTGGAGGGGTACGTGGAATCCACGGCCTCCGGGTATCTGGCGGCGGTGGCCATGGCGGCCAAGGTGCAGGGACGGGAAGTTCCCGATTTTCCCAAGGAGACCGCCATCGGCGCGCTGGGGCAGTACGTCAGCGACGAAAGCATTGAAAATTTCCAGCCCATGAATATCAATTTCAGCATCATCGCACCGCTGGAAAAGCGCATCCGTAAGAAGGCAGAAAAAAATCTCGCCATTGCCGCGCGGTCGCTGGACGTGATCGATAGGCTGGTGGCGAAGGGCATCTGAAAGAAAGAGGTGGAACGGTTGAAGATCATTCTTGACGCGATGGGCGGCGACAACGCCCCCGAGGCTCCCGTTTTAGGCGCTGTGGAAGCGGCAAAGACCTACGGTATCGAGATCGTGCTGGTAGGCCGGGGAGAGGATATCCTTGCGGTCCTCAAGAAGCACGGCATTGACAACCTGCCGGAAGGCATGGAGATCTCCAATGCCGACGATGTGGTGGACATGCACGACGATCCCGCATCCGTCATCCACAAACGGAAAAATTCTTCCATGGTAATCGGCCTGAAAATGCTGGCGGACGGGCAGGGCGACGCCTTCGTTTCCGCCGGTTCCACCGGCGCGCTGCTCACCGGCGCGACGCTGCTGGTCAAGCGGGTCAAGGGAATCCGCCGTGCCGCCATGGGTCCCGCCATGCCCAACAAGGCGGGGGGAAAGACCGTGATCGTGGACTGCGGCGCCAACGCCGAGTGTACGCCGGAATTTTTGCTGCAATTCGGCCTGGTCGGCTCCGTTTACGCAAAAAAGCAGCTGGGCATCGAGAACCCAAAGGTCGGTCTTCTGAACATCGGCACCGAGGACAGCAAGGGTACCGCCCTGCAAAAGGAAGCCTACGCGCTGCTGAAAGACGCGGGGGAGAAGGGGCTTGTCAACTTTGTCGGCAACGTAGAAGCCCGGGATGTGCCGCTGGGCGCGGTGGATGTTGTGGTTTGCGACGGCTTTAACGGCAACGTGCTTCTCAAAACCATCGAGGGGACTGCCATGTTCATGGGCAGCCTGATGAAGAAAATGTTCAAGAAAAACTTGCTCAGCAAGCTGGGCTATCTTCTGTGCGCCTCCGGAGTCAAGGATCTGATGAAGATGCTGGACTACCGGGAGATCGGCGGCACGCCGTTCCTTGGCATCCGCAAGCCGGTCATCAAGGCCCACGGCTCTTCCAAGGCCAAGGGCATCAAGAACGCCATCCGTCAGGCAAAGATCTGCGTGGAGAACGATCTGTGCGGCACCATGCAGTCTGCGCTGGACGAGCTGGCTGCGGCACAGAAAACTGAGGAATAAAAGGGAGTAAAAACGACCATGAGCCATCAGTTGG
>ENA-OYWS01000692-OYWS01000692.1-human-gut-metagenome-genome-assembly--contig:-NODE-692-length-14537-cov-5.016918_pt1 | contig 14537 bp, 18 predicted proteins | sample MGYA00244813_ERZ653402 | MGnify/ENA primary metagenome ERZ653402 (study PRJEB26926, sample SAMN06165021) | human gut metagenome | biome: ENVO:00009003; feature: ENVO:2100002; material: ENVO:00002003...
AGCGTCAGATGTGTATAAGAGACAGTTTCTGAGCCACTTTTTTCACAGAAGGGGTAACTCCCGGACAGGCAAACCTTGCCGCCACACAAAAAAGCTCCCCCTTTCGGGGGAGCTGGCACGCCGTAAGGCGTGACTGAGAGGGTTCGCGCGGTGCGCATTCCCAATCATTTTCGCTGTTCCAGCATGGTCTGGATGCGGGTCTTGGCGCGGTAATAGGTCACCCGCGCCCATGCGGCATTGTGGCCAAAAATAGCCCCGATGCGGTCAAAGGGCAGCTCGCCGAACACCCGCAGGCTGAAAACCTCCTTGTAGGGTTCTTCCAGCGCGTGCAGACACTGGTGCACCGTAAAGGCGGCGTCCTTGTCCACCAGCAGCTGCGCGATGTCCGGGCTGTCGGCGGCTTTTGTTTCGGCATCTTCCAGCGGGGCGGCGTGCTTTGCGCGGCGGCAGTAATCGTAGTAGGCGTTGCGCGCCACCGTAAACAGCCACGCCCGCACATCCTGCTTGCCGTCATAGTCTTTCAGGCCGTCCAGTGCCCGGAAAAAGGTCTCCTGCGTCAGTTCCTCGGCCAGCGTCTCGCTGCGGGTAAGCCCCTGCAAAAACAGGCAGACGTCCCGGAAGTAGAGCCGGTAGATGGTTTCAATGTCCATAGTCAGCCCTTCTCAAACACGCCTTGTTCCTGTGTGACCACATCCTCGGATTCGTAAACATAGGTCTGCGTTCCATCCTCTTTTTTCAGGATGAATCGCTCCACCCGCTGACCGTCCCTGTAATAGCGGGTCTCGTCGGCGCATTGCACCGTCAGCACCTGCGTACCGGAGACAGCAATGCTGGTATCGGAAGCCGATGTGCCCAGCAGCCCTTCCAGCGCAGCATGGATGTGCGGGAAGGTATAGCGCACCGCCCGGACGGTAACAGATGGGTTGCCCCAGTTAAAAGAGCCTTCCAGTTCCAGCCGGACGTTTTCGCCCTGCACTTCCAGCACACAGAGGTTGGCCTCGTTTTCCTTTTTGTTGTAAGTCCAGATTTTCGCCTGTTCTGCCGTTACCGGCGTTTTTGCGCCGCCCATCCAGAACACCAGCCCAAAAGCGCACAGCACGGCCAGAACCGCTGCCGCCGCTATGCGGATGCTCTTTTTCTGCATGGTCTTTCGGATGCTCCGCAGCGGTGCATCCGGCTGGGGTTCCGGCTGCACCGGCACCGGCTTTTCCATCTGTTCCAGTTCTGCACGGCAGGCGGGGCACGCTGCAAGGTGCTGCTCCACCAGCGCACTGCTGGCGGGGCTGGCAAGCTTTTCGGCGTACAGGGGCAGTAAATCGCGGATCACGTCACATTCCAGTTTCATGGTCATTTTCTCCTTTGCGGGACTGCGGTCTTTTTCCGCAGTTTTTTCGTTCCTTTGAGGAAGAGCCATACCAGCACCCCCAAAAGCAGGCAGATGCCAACGTGCATGGCTGCCATCATATAGTAGCCCTGAAAATCAAACCGCACCGTCCCGGCCATCAGGTAGGGCTGATGCCCCGCTTTGTACAGGGTGACAAAGCAGGAGATGGCGTTGTACAGGCCGTACAGCCCTGCCGCTGCGCACACAATGACCCGCAGCAGCTTGCTTGTGATGAATTTTACGAACATAATTGCAGCTCCGTTCTCTCTCCGTCCTTGTAGCAGTAGATGCCCCCTGCGCGAGAGAAGTCCTTATTTACCTCAACGCAGTCGAAGGCGCTGAAGGCCTGTTCAATTTTTTCGGGCGTGCAGACAAAGCCCCGGATCTTCAACGCAGCATCCTCGCCCACCACCTCGTTCCACAGATGGATCGACCAGTAGCTGCAATTTTTGTCCACCGTCCATTTATCGTGCTGTTCCATGTAGTCCTCGATGACCTTCAGCTGCTCTTCCCCAATATTGGTGCTCAGAGACAGTCTGCCGGTGTAGCGGCCGTAATTGGCGATATAGCACGGTTCCAGATCGAACAGCAGCCCCGAAAGTCCCGACACCGCCCAGACCGAGAAGGTGACCATCTCGCCGTCCGGAATGGCGCGGTCTTTCAGGTAGACCGTGTGCCCGGTGCGGTTGTCCAGCCCGATCCATGTATGCCCGAAGCATTTGAGAAAGGGCTTGGATTCGCTCTTGCCGTCAAGGTGGTGATGGAAAGGATAAGCCCCTCCTCTTTACAGGGCAGGGTGCGGGCCGTTTTGCCGGCGGCGGCGCTGCACCACAGCCCAAGGGCTGCTGCGCATACCGAGAGCAGCACCGCCCATGCAATGATCCTCTTTTTCAATGCAATTCCTCCTATATGTTACGGCTCAGCCGTTTTCCTTCCAGAACAAGCCGCCGGAGGTCTGGAACAGCAGCCGGGGGTTCACACTCTTGCTGCCCAGTTTGAAGTCCATGGTCAGCTCTTCGCCCAGCGCGCCCACAGCCTGCCCCTTTTCCACGGTCTGGCCCTTGCTGACCGAAAGCTCCTGCAAGCCGTACAGATAGCTGCGCAGCCCGCAGCCATGGTCGATGACCACCGTGTTGCCGGTAAGTTCCAGATTGCCCGCAAACACCACCGTGCCGTTGGCTGCGGCGCGGCAGGGCGCACCGGGGATGGTGTACAGCTTTGTGGAGTTGGAGCGGCTGCCCTGCTGGCCGTTCGTTACTTTAATTTGCCCGTAGTCCACCAAGGTCATGGAGTCCTCGGCGGGGGGCACAAAGCCGCCCTGCCACTGCTTGGCGGTGGCGGCAGACTCGTACAGCGGCCAGATGGCACTGCGGAACTGGGCGTTGGCGCTGTCCGCAGCGGGCTCCTCGGCCTCTGCCTCCACCGTGCCGAAGTCCTTCGGCAGCACGGTCAGGGTGCGGGTGATGGTCTCGCCGTTCACCGTGATGTTTATCTCGTGCCCGCCGGAGGAGGCGTTATAGGCTGCCGGAATATAGGCACGCCAGCCCTCTGCGGCGCGCACGCACTTCACGCCGCCAAGGTCGGTCTCGATGGCAGGCACGGCGTCCCCGGTCATGCCGGAGATGCGCACGCCTACCGTGCCGCCCTGCTCCACCCGCTCGGCGGAAAGCTCCACCTCCGCGCTGGCCTGCAGGGTGAACCGGAAGCTGTACCGGTACCAGCCGGTGGGCTTTGCGGGGCGCTCCAGCCCCAGATTTTTGCGCAGCTGGCCGGTGCTGCCGCCCTCGAACTGGGTGATGACCCCGCCCTTGGGCACGCGCCACGCGGTCAGTTCCGCCTTATACTCGCCGTTCGCAGGGAAGAGGAAGTTCTGGTACTCCCCCGCGCTGCCCGCAAACAGCGCATCCCCCGCTGCATTCTGGATGGTCAGGGCGGTGTAGCCGGTCCACTCCGGCAAAGAAAGTTCCGGGTGGGCAGTGTACAGCACCCCCAGCTTCTGCACGGTCAGGGTGGCGGGGCTGGCGAACACCTTATCCAGCTGACCGCCCAGCAGCGGCACTTGCCAGCAGGAGCCGTTGGCTTCCAGCGCCTGCCCGCCGAACTGCGCCGCACCGTCCGGGCAGCCGCCCTCGGTGGTAAAGGCATAGCTTACCCCCATCACAGCCGCCAGCAGCACCACCACGCCCAGCGCCACACTGATGAGCCAAAGCAAAAAACGCTTCATGTTCCTTCTCCTTATGTACAAAAAGGGCGCACCGGTGCAGTCCGTTCAGACAGACTGCTCCGTGCGCCCCGATGTGCTCATCTTCCCGGTAGTTTCCGGTATTTCAGGATCATTCTGCCTCGGTCTCGTCCTCGGCAGCAGCTTCCTCCGGCTCTACGGTTTCTGCGTCATCCTCGCCGAACAGCAGGCGCTCGTATTCGTCCAGTTCCTTCTCGCGGCGGTTCAGGTAAAGTGCCACAGCAGCCAGCGCACCAGCCACAGCAGCCAGAACAGCGATCACAGCGACCAAGCAAGATTTTTTCATAGATTCAGTACACTCCTTTTTGCAGTTGAAACGTTGTTTCAGCTTGATTTTTCCAGCGGGCGTCCCGCAAAAGGATCTTGATGCAAGCGGCAATCAGCGCCGCTTTGTAGCTTTTATTATACCCGTTCCCGCCCAAAATTACAACCGTTGCACCCCAATTTTCACGCCCCGAAGGTGCTGCGGGGCACAGTTTGGGCAGTGTGCCGGTTTTGGCGCGGTTCATTACAGCAAATTGCCAAAATCACAGCAGCAGCGGCTTATACGCCCGGAACGCCCCGGGCAGGGCGTAGGTGGTGCGCAGTGCCTCCCGGCTTGCCCAGACATAGCCCGCCGGGGCACTCTGCACCGGAACGTGCAGCTGTACCCCGGACATGAGCCACTCGATGTGGGTAAAGATGTGCTTTGCGGCGGGCAGGGCGGCGGGAGCTGCCGTGCCGGTGTCCAGCCCCAGTGCCGCAAGCCGCGCCAGCACCTCGGCCTGCAAAAGATGCTCGCCCTCCCACAAGACCGGCTGCCACAGCCCGGCCAGCAGGCCTTTTTGCGGCCGCTGCTGCACCAGAAAGCCCGCCGGGCTTTCCACAAGCGCCAGCGTTACCGGCACAATCTTGCGGGGCTTTGGCTTTGCCTTTTGGGGCAGCTGGGCGATGGTGCCCGCCGCCCGGGCGCGGCAGACTTCTGCCAGCGGGCACTGCCCGCACAGGGGTGCGCCGTTGGGCACGCAGACCAGCGCGCCCAGCTCCATCAGCGCCTGATTGTAATCCCCGGCCTTTTCCGGCGGCTGATGCTCCATGACCCGGGCGGTAAAGGCCTTTTTTACCGCCGGTTCTGTAATAACTCCGGGATCATTATACAGGCGGGAAAACGCCCGCAGCACATTGCCGTCCACGGCGGGCACAGGAAGGCCGAAGCTGATGGACGCAATGGCCCCGGCGGTGTACTCCCCGATGCCGGGCAGTGCACGCAGGGCGGCATAGTCGGCGGGCAGCTGCCCGCCGTACTGCGCACAGACGAGCTTTGCAGCCTTTTGCAGGTTGCGCACCCGGCTGTAATAGCCCAGTCCTTCCCACAGCTTATGCAGCTTTTCCTCCCCGCAGGCGGCAAGCGCAGGGATATCCGGCAGCTCCTCCAGAAAGCGGTAGTAATACGGCAGCACCGCCGACACCCGGGTCTGTTGCAGCATCACCTCGCTGAGCCACACATGGTAGGGGGTGGGGTCCTCCCGGAAGGGCAGGCTGCGGCGGTTTTTGTAAAACCACTCCAAGAGGGCAGGCGAAATATTTTCCACTTGTTTTGTGCTCCTTGTTGAAAAATGAAGAACAAGAAAGCCGCCGCAGAGGCTGCGGCTTTCTTTAGTTACAGTATGCGCGCTTCTCAGAAGCCGTATGCGGTGCGGGGGAAGGGCAGCACGTCACGGATGTTCTGGATGCCGGTGAGGTACATGATCATACGCTCAAAGCCCAAGCCGTAGCCTGCGTGCTCCACGCCGCCGAACTTGCGCAGATTCAGGTACCACTCGTAGTTGGTCTTGTCCATGCCCAGCTCGTCCATGCGGGCCACCAGCTTGTCGTAGTTCTCTTCACGCTGGCTGCCGCCGATCAGCTCGCCGATGCCGGGCACCAGCATATCTGCTGCGGCCACGGTCTTGCCGTCGGCGTTCTGCTTCATGTAGAAGCTCTTGATCTCTTTGGGGTAGTCGGTGACAAAGACCGGCTTTTTGTACACCACCTCGGTCAGGTAGCGCTCGTGCTCGGTCTGGATATCCACGCCCCACTCCACGGGGTACTGGAACTTCTTGTTGTTCTTTTTCAGGATCTCAATGGCCTCGGTGTAGCTGATGCGGGCGAACTCGCTGTTTGCCACCAGCTCCAGACGCTCGACAAGGCCCTTGTCGATGAACTGGTTAAAGAAGGCCATCTCGTCCGGGCAGTTGTCCAGCACATAGCGGATGACGTACTTGATCATAGCCTCGGCGTTGTCCATGTAGCCGTTCAGGTCGCAGAAGGCCATCTCCGGCTCGATCATCCAGAACTCCGCAGCGTGGCGGGTGGTAAAGCTCTTCTCGGCGCGGAAGGTGGGGCCGAAGGTGTACACCTTGCCAAAGGCCATAGCCATGGCCTCGGCCTCCAGCTGGCCGGAAACGGTCAGGTTGACCGGCTTTTCAAAGAAGTCCTTGCTGTAATCCACAGCGCCGTCCTCGGTCTTGGGCACATTGTCCAGATCCAGCGTGGTCACGCGGAACATCTCGCCGGCACCCTCGCAGTCGGAGGCGGTGATCAGCGGAGAGTGGGCGTAGACAAAGCCGTTCTCCTGGAAGAACTTGTGGATGGCGTAGGCAGCCACGCTGCGCACGCGGAAAGCAGCGTTGAAGGTGTTGGTGCGGGGGCGCAGGGTGGGCATGGTGCGCAGATACTCCATGCTCATCTTCTTTTTCTGCAGGGGGTATTCGTCGGCGGGGCAGTCGCCCAAAATCTCCACGCTCTCGGCGTTCAGCTCAAAGGGCTGCTTTGCCTGCGGGGTGAGCACCAGCTTGCCCTTGATGCGCAGGCTGCTGTACAGACCGGTGTGGATGACTTCATCGTAGTTTGCCAGCTTACCGGCTTCCAGCACGACCTGCAGGGTCTTGAAGCAGCCGCCGTCCGACAGGGCGATGAAGCCGATGTTCTTGGAGTCGCGGATGTTCTTTGCCCAGCCGCAGACGGTGATCTCGGTGCCGTCTGCCGGGGTGTTCTTGAACAGCGAAAGGATCTCGGTACGTTCCATAGTAGTTCTCCTTTATAAACAAAAAAGACAGCTTTTGCCCTGAAAGTTCAGGGCGAACAAGCTGTCTTGTAATGTCCGCGGTGCCACCTGAATTACCGGATGTGTCCGGTCGCTCACGCGCTCTTTTGTTTAAGCGCTGTCCCTGTAACGCTGGACCTGCGGCGCACCTACTTAACGGCAGACACACTGCCGTGTTCAGTTTGCTGCTCCCGGGTGTTCGTTCACGCGGCGCACGGGCGCGGCTCTCAGCTGTACCGCACTCTCTGGGCCGGACGGCCCGCGCTACTTTTCCCGTTCCTTGCATTTGTTGTTTTAAAATAGCACGTTGGCGGCATTTTGTCAACCTTACCGCGCGGCATTGAATAAATTTCTGCGTTTTTTCTTGTCAGAACGCCTTTTCTCTGATAAAATTGGAAAAAGCGGTATTCCGCAAAAACAGATTCTGGAGGAGATCATGAAGCACACACACCGCATCATCCGTCTGCTGACCCTCGCTGTGGTCAGCTGCGCACTGGCCGCCCTGCTGAGCGGCTGCACCAAAGAGGAATTCATTGCCGGGTACAACGAGTTTTTGTTCGGCGACTGGTTCCCCTCTCCCCCAAGCGCCGGGGAGACCACCGCTGCGGAAGGTTCCGCATCGGGGGACTCCGGTCACGTCTACGCCGAGCCCAACCCCGAGTGCGACGCCAAGATCTCGTCGCTGATGAGCGAGCTGTACTCGCTGGAGTCCTCTGCACGGTCGGATGTCAGCAGTGCCATCCAGAGCGCAAAGGATGAATACCACGCTCTGCCCGCCTCTCAGCGGACCTTTGCCAATAAAGTCAGCATCGCCTACAAGCATCTTTCCTCGGTGGAAAGCACCTACGACAGTGCCGTCTCCTCGGTGGTCAGCGAGATGCGCAGCGTGCTGCGGGAGTATAACCAGCCCGAAACCATAGCCGATCAGGCCTGGAGCTACTATCAGTCTGCCAAGAGCAGCATGATCTCCAGCCTTGGCGGCTGACCCTCAACTTAATAGTGCATCCGCGAGGCCCTGTGCTGCCAGATATCCGGCGTACAGGGCCTCATTTAAGTTGTTGCCGTGCCCGCCGATCTCGATCAGCAGACTGCCGGTGGTCAGGTCCTGATTATAGAACCGGTAGCTGAACAGCACCGGGCGGGTAAGTCCGGGGTATTTTGCCTCCATGCTGCGCTCCCACGCAGCGGCAAAACGCAGGTTCTGCCGCCATGCGGGCAGCTGCACGCTGGTGCCGTTGTCGCACCCGCAGATGATCATCACCTGCGCCGCCTGCCGCCCGTCTATGGTGCACACCGGGGCGCAGCGGGTGCCGTTTTCCCGCTCGATGGCGTCCCGGTGGACGTCCAGCACCACCTTGATGCTGGGGTACTGCGCCAGATACTGCTGCACCACCGCCCGGCTGTTGGCATAGCTGCCGGTGTAGCTGGGGTAGTCGTTCAGGGTCTCGTCGTGCAGGGTGCAGATGCCCGCCGCATTGAGGGTATCGGCCATCACCCGCCCCACCGCGCACATATTGATGCCGCGGTCGGTGCTGCGGGCACCGTCCCCGGGGGTGAACCACAGCCCGGCAGAAAGGCGGTAGTCCTCGGTGGCGTGGGTGTGCATGATGAGCACCTGCGGCGCGGCGCTGTCCTTTTCGATGGCAAAGGGCAGGGGCTGCGCCGCCTCGGCGGCGACGTCTGCCGCCGTCTGCCGGGTGTTATTCTTGATGCTGCCCGCACCGCAGGGGATGTACTTTTCGCCGCTGCCCTGCCCGAACTGCTGCTCTGTCACCGTGCCCGCATCGGCGGGGCGGGCTTCGTCCGGCTGCAGGGACACAAAATACCGCTCCACTCCGGTCTGCACCGGAGCAGCAGTTTCTTGCTCCGGCGGCACAGATGCAGCCTCCGCCGCGCTTTCCGCAGACGATTCTGCTGCCCGGCTCTCCACGGCCTGCTGCCCCAGATGCAGCAAAGTCTGCGCGGCGGGCACCGGCGCTGCCAGAAAGGCCGCCAGCACCAGCGCGGCGCTGCGGGCAAAGATGCACAGGGCTGCAAACAGCACCGCAGCCTGCAAAAAGGGCACTGCCCTGCTCTGCCCCGCAGGCAGACGCCAAGGCTCTCTGCTGCGCATGGCAAGACCTCCTTTCTTCACCCCGTCAGCCAGCACAGCTGCTGCACGGTAAGGCGGGGCTGCAAAGCGCGGTTGACGCTGCCCGCCAGCAGGGCCGCGCCGTGGGCGATGACGCTGTCCAGTGCGCGGGGCGTGACCACAAGGTCTGCGCCCTCCTGCGCCTGCATCAGGGTGGGGATGCCCGCCGCCACCACCGGCACGCCCACGGTGTCCCGGGTCAGGTGGCGGGTGTGGTCGGCCTGCGCCGGGTAGAGCCCCGTGTCCGAAAACTGCACCGTGCGCCCCAACCGCTGCCCCTCGGCAGAGCAAAGACTGTCCACGCAGACCACCGCCGCCGGGCGCAGCTGCCCCACCAGCGCCGCCGCCAGCTGCTGAAGCGAAAGCCCAGTGGCTGCCGCCACCCCGGGCGCAACGGCCGCTACCGGGCGCAACCCCCGCACCGGCGGGGCAGCGCCCGCGCCCATGGTAACAAGGATGCGCTGCACCGTGCGCGGGCCAAGGGCGTCAGCGGTGATGCGGCGGTTGCCCACCCCCAGCACCAGCACAGGCCCTTCCGGCGGCAAAAGGGCGCGCAGCTCCCGGGCGCATACCTCAATGACAGCGGCGTCCCGCTCGTCCAGCACGCTGACACTGGGCATTTCCAGCGTGACATACCTGCCCCGGGGGCGGCTGAGCCCTTCGCGGGCAATTTCTACCCGGGTTACCGTGACCCCGCCGTGGCGGGCAGTGGCCAGCCGCACCCCTGCGGGCAGGGGCTGCGCCGCGCCCGAAAACAGTTCGTCGGCCATATCCGTAGTACGCATTTTCCACACTCTCCGTTCCTTTTGGGGGCAAAAGCCCGCCTTCTTGCCGGAAAGTATGGGAAAAACAAAACTTTTCCAAACAAAAATCAAAAAAACGCTTGCGCTGGTACGCGAAATATGGTATCATAGGGTGCGCTGTTATAGGTAGCCAAGGAGGTGGAACGAATGCCTAACATCAAATCTCAGAAGGACCGCGTCGTGCAGGCTGCTGCAGAGCAGGCTCACAACAAGGCCATTAAGACCAACCTGAAAACAGTCGTCAAGAAGGCAGACGCTGCCATCGATGCGAATGCCGCTGACAAGGACGCAACCGTCCTGGCTGCTGTTTCCGCGATCGACAAGGCTCGCGCTAAGGGTGTCATCAAGAAGAACACCGCCAGCCGCAAGATCAGCCGTATGGCAAAGCGTGCTAACAAGAACGCTTGATCGCGCAGTTTGATTGACGAACAAAACCTCTGTACCGGGTAACCGGCACAGGGGTTTTTGTTTTTTCTGCCGTTATGTCCCGCACAGCGCGGCAAGGCTTTGCCGCTGCACCGGTCCCAGCAGCTGCTCCGGCGGCAACGGCTGCGGCGGCACCACCACCCACCACACCGCCCACGCTGCGGGAACCACCGCCGCCAGCGAAAGTCCCGGGTACAAAAGCGCCGGCTCGTGCAGCCACGGGCTGCCCGGCGGCAGCACCAGCGCCGTGCACAGGCACAGCGCCGCCCACAGCTCCCACAATACGGTCTGTCCGCTGTGTTTCATGCGCCTCACCTCCGTTTTGCCCCCAGTTTACCAGCCGCCGGGCGCAAAATGTGGCGAAGCAGCGCGGACAAAACATCAGTTCTGGTCGTGGCTTTTGCCCACAAGGCTGCATACCACGCCGCAGACAAGGCTTGCGGTGATGCCCGCAGAAGCAGCGGTCAGCCCGCCGGTCAGGATGCCGATGGCACCCTTTTCCGCCACGGCGGTGCGCACCCCCTTTGCCAGCAGATGCCCGAAGCCCAGCAGGGGCACGCTCGCCCCCGCACCGGCAAACTCTGCCAGCGGCGCATACAGCCCCACCGCCGAGAGTACCACTCCCGCCACCACATAGCCGGTGAGGATGCGTGCCGGGGTCAGCTTTGTCAGGTCGATGAACAGCTGCCCCACCGCGCAGAGGACACCGCCTATTAAAAATGCCCACAGATAGTTCATTTCAGCTCTCCTTTTCCGGCGCGGTCAGCTCTACCAAGTGCGCCACCGCCGGGATACTCTCCTTCTGCAAAAAGGTGGTCTGGCTCATCAGCGCCCCGGTGGCGATAAACAGCACCCGGCGGCTGCCGCGGCGCAATAACTTTGGCAGGATATGCGCGCAGAGCACGGCGGCGCAGCAGCCCGCGCCCGAGCCGCCGCTTTTCACCCGCTGCTCCCCGGCATCGTAGAGCAGACAGCCGCAGTCCGCGTGGTTTTTCAGCAGCAGACCCTCTGCTGCCAGCAGCTCCCGCAGCATCTGACTGCCCACCAGCCCAAGGTCGCCGGTGTAGATGCAGTCGAAATCCCGCAGTTCTGCATGGGTATCGGCAAGATAGTGCAGCAGGGTGGCAGCTGCTGCCGGTGCCATGGCTGCACCCATGTTGTTGATATCCTTGATGTTATAATCCTGCACCCGCCCAAGGGTTGCGGCGGCAACGCCCACCCCCTGCCCTGCCGGACGCAGCAGGCAGCACCCGGCGGCGGTGGCCGTCCACTGCGCGGTAGGGGTGCGCACCGCGCCGTAGCTCAGCGGGGTGCGGAACTGACGCTCTGCCGCGCAGAAATGGCTGGAGGTCATGGCCAGCAGGTTCTGCGCCGCCCCGCTGCTGCACAGCGCCGCGCCCAGCGCCAGCGCCTCGGCCATGGTGCTGCACGCCCCGAACAGCCCCGCAAAGGGCACGCCCAGCTCCCGCAGCGCGTAGCCGGAGGCGGTGCACTGCGCCTGCAAGTCCCCTGCCAGCGCAAGGTCCACCCGCTCGGCGGGCAGAGCCGCCTTTTGCAGGCAGAGCCGTGCCGCCCGCAGCTGCAATTGCTTTTCGGCGGCCTCCCAGCTGCGCTGTCCCAGCCGGTTGTCGGTGGTCAGCTCGTCAAAGCCCGCCGCCAGCGGGCCCTCGCTCTCTTTTTTGCCGCCCACCGCCGCCTGTGCGGCGATGACCGGCGGGGTATGGAACAACAGGGTATCACCCCGGCGCTCTGTCATAAAATTTTCTCCTTTTTTCTACAAAAAATGCCCCGGCACGTGCTATACTGGTGCTGTGACGCTGCAATATCCGGCGGGGCTGTTCCGTATTATAGGATAGAAGCCCCCAGCAGCCAGAGCACTGCGCCGTACACCACCGCCGCCAGCGTGCCGTACACGATGACCGGCCCGGCGATGAGGAATATCTTGGCTCCCGTGCCCGGCACCCGTCCCTCGGCCTTGAACTCGATGGCCGCGCTGACCACCGCGTTGGCAAAGCCGGTGATGGGCACCAGCGACCCCGCCCCGGCCTTTGCCGCCAGCTTCTGGTACCAGCCCAGCGTGGTCAGCACCGCCGAGAGCAAGATCAAAGTGCAGCTGGTCAGGGTGCCCGCCGCTTCGGCGTCCGCGCCCTGCCGCAGAAACAGCTGCCGCAGCCCTTCGCCCAGCAGGCAGATGCCGCCGCCCACGCAGAACGCCCACAGGCAGTCTGCCAAAAGCGGCGAGTGCGGCCCGGCCTTCTGCACCCGGCGTGCGTATTCCTGCGCTGTCATCTTCATCTTCCCGCGCCCCCTTTTGCGGATAGTCTGCCCGGGGCGGCGGGTGCTTATCCTTTTTTTGTGAAAGAAGGTAGGTTCCATGCGTTCTTCCCATCACCGTAACCATCACGCCCGCCGTCTGCTCTGCCTGACGGCGCTGGCCTGCTTTGTGGTAGGCGGCACCGCCTACGCCTGCACCCGCAAGGCTGCGGTGCCGCAGCTGCCGGAGCTGCCTGCCGAGAGCCTTGCGCAGCCCGCCGAGAACGGTGCGCAGCAGAGCCCCCTTACCGCCGCACAGGCGCAGGCGCTGCTGGACGACCCCCGCATGATCCTTGTCAACCGCACCCACAAGATGCCGGAGGACTACCCTGTCAAGACCAAGGAATGCGGCTCGGCTACCGCCATCAACAAAACCTTGCAGACCGAAGCCGCCGAGGCCTTTCTCTCCATGCAGGCCGCTGCCGCCAGGGACGGCGTGGACGTGCGGATGCAGAGCGGCTACCGCAGCGTCAGCTACCAGAAAAAGCTGTACGACAACAAGACCCAGTACTACCGCAACAAGGGTCTGAGCGAAGCCGCCGCCCGGGAAAAGGCGGCTGCCATCGTCAACCCGCCGGGCTGCTCGGAGCACAACTGCGGCCTTGCCGCCGACCTGAACAGCCCGGAGCACACCACCCTTGACACCGGCTTTGCCGACACCGCCGCCTTCCGCTGGCTGTGCGAGAACGCAGAGCAGTACGGCTTTATCCTGCGCTACCCCAAGGAGGCGGAAAGTGTGACCGGCATCACCTACGAGCCGTGGCATTGGCGCTATGTGGGCCCGGAAAACGCAGCCCTGCTCAACCGGAGCGGCCTGTGTCTGGAGGACGCAGTAGCCGTTTTGCAGCGCATTGCCGCCGGGGAGACCGTGACCGGTTAAAATCCGATGAAAACTGCCGGAAAACCCTGTGGGGTACGTTGCAATTTACCTGCTGTTATGGTAAGATAAATACAGTCTGCCCCGGCGCGCGATACCGCCCCGGGCTGTGACAGATGAATTCAACAAAAGAAGGAATATTTTATGATAAACCGCACAAAACTCTCTGTGATCGCCGTCAGCGCCGTGCTGGCTGTTGCCCTGACCGGCTGCGGCGGCAGCGCTTCTTCCGCGCCGTCCTCCGTGTCCAGCGCCTCCGCCTCTGCACCGGTCTCCGATGCAGCTTCTCCGGCGGCGGATACCGCTGAAAACGGCACTGCCGATCTGGACAGCGCTGTGGAGACCCTGCTGGCTGCTGACCCCATCTCCAACCAGTTCGAGATCGCTGCCATGAACATCGAGTACGACTTCGGCCTGAAGGCCGAGGACGTAGCCGCCTACAAGGGCGTGAAGAGCAACGACAACGGCGACGCCGGCCTTGTGCTGGTGGTGGAAGCCGCTTCCGGCAAGGCACAGGACGTGGTGACTGCGCTGGAGAGCTACAAGCAGGATCAGGTAGCTTTCTATGGCAACTACGCCGAGTTTGCACAGGCACAGAGCAACGTGGAAAACGCCATCATCTCCTCCAAGGGTGACCGTGTGGTCATGGTGATCGCCTCCAACGAGTGCACCGCAGACCTGAACAGTGCTGTGGACAGCGCCCTGAACAGCTGAATCTGATCTTCTGAGCCGGTGCCATCTGCGGCATCGGCTTTTTTCAGTAGAAAGCCCCTGATGAGGGGTATTTCTGCTGAAGCTGCGCCCGCATCCGTCATGCCACCTTCCCCCGGCCGGGGGAAGGCTGGATTTCCCCTTCATCCTGTGTAAAAAAGGAGGCTGACCCCTTGGTTTTCAGCACCATCATCTTCCTGTTCCGCTTTTTGCCCATCACGCTGGCGCTGTACTATCTTGCCCCCGCAAAACTGAAAAACACCGCGCTGTTTTTGTGCAGTCTGGTGTTCTACTGCTGGGGCGAGGTGCGCTTTTTCCCGGTCATGGTGGCGCTTATCCTCATCAACTATCTCAGCGGCCTTGCCATCGAACATTTTGATGCAAAGCCCGCGCTGCGCCGCTTCTTTCTGCTGGTGGCGCTCATTGGCAGCTTAGGGATGCTGTTCTACTTCAAGTACGCAAACTTTGTGCTGCGCAGCGCCAACGCCCTGCTGGGCACCGCTTTTGCCGAAATTCAAGGCATCGGCACCCTGCCGCTGGGCATCAGCTTCTACACCTGTCTCTTATACACATCTCCGAGCCCACG
>ENA-OYWS01000695-OYWS01000695.1-human-gut-metagenome-genome-assembly--contig:-NODE-695-length-14502-cov-6.517201_pt1 | contig 14502 bp, 4 predicted proteins | sample MGYA00244813_ERZ653402 | MGnify/ENA primary metagenome ERZ653402 (study PRJEB26926, sample SAMN06165021) | human gut metagenome | biome: ENVO:00009003; feature: ENVO:2100002; material: ENVO:00002003...
CGTCAGATGTGTATAAGAGACAGGTAATAGATTATATAGTTTATGTTACTAATAATCCAGGTGCTTTTACTGATGTTGAGTTAGAATTTAAATAAATAGTACAATGGCGTTAAATTTTGCAGATAGATTAGTGTCCAACAATCCTAGTGCATATGGAATTGTTAGAGCTATAGAAGTTAGTGGACACAAAACAGTATCTTCTCTTTCAGCATTGTATAAAATTCCCGACTGTATTCTTTCTGATACAGGGGATAATTCTGGTAATGATTCTCTTGGACAATTGTGGTATGTAATTGATGCCAAAGAAGTTTATCAGCTTGTTAATTGGGAAAAAAGAAATGAAGCTGGAGGATGGAAACCATACTTATCTGGAGTAATTACAGATGAAGCACTGGAAGAGATATTAAAGACTAAGCAAGATAAATTGATAGCCGGAGAAGGGATTAGTATCAGTGAGGATAATGTAATTTCTTGCACTATAGATACATCACTTTTCAGAATGGTGGATGAGCTACCTTCTTTGGAGGAAGCAGAGACAAATAAAATTTATCTTCTTAGAAAAGAAAATAATATCGGAGAACTTCAGAGTTATACTGAATATATAGTAACTATTAAGGTTGACGAAGAAGGGAAAGAAATAAAAGAATGGGAAAAGATCGGTGAATATGATTTATCTATTGAACTTGCTCCCTATCTTAAAATAGAAGATGCAGAAAAGACTTACGTAAAGAAGGAAAACATCGTAGATTCATTCGAAGGTGGTGATCCTAAAGAGCAAGTTTTATCTGCTGAAAAAGGAAAAGAACTTAAAGAACTCGTAGATTCATTAGAGGAAAGAAAAGTAGATAGTGTAACAGCTACTGAGGGAAAAGGAATCATAGTAGAAGGTACTCATAACGATCCTACTATTGGTGTTCTTCGTGATCCTGAGTCTGAAGGATTTTTTACAATCGAAGAAACAGGTCTTAAACTTAGTGGTGTTCAGGATGCTATTGATGAAGCAGTTGGTGAATTAACTGATAGAGTAGAACTTGAATCTGATGTAGTCTATAATATCAATGAAATATTTCCAGGTGAAGGTAAGGGAGAAAATGGAGATCAGTGGCACATCCAATATGCTGCTGCTAAATTAGATGCTTTCCTTCCAGCTGAAAAGAAAGTTCCAGGTATAAAAGTTAAGTTTATTAACTTAGACGGTAACTGGAGAACTTTCACTTTCAATGGTGGATATTTCTTGGATGGTAGAAACTGGAGTTATGATATCACTTCTAATGACTTCACTGAATTAGCTACAGAAAATCTTCCAACAGCTACTCCAGAATCAAATGGAGTAATGTCAAAAGAAGATAAAGCTAAACTTGATGGAATTAGTGAAACTATCAATAAAGATGTAGATGATAAGATTGCAGAAGTTAAAGAGACAATCGATAACTATACTGTAAATGGTTATAAAATTTCCACAAATCCATCTTTAGATAGAAATGATATCGGTCTTGGAAATGTTACTAATGACGCTCAGATAAAACGCTCTGAAATGGGTGTTCCTAAGGGTGTTGCTACTCTTGGAGAAGATGGTAAAGTTCCGGAATCACAACTTCCAGATTCAGTTCTTGGAAATGTTAAATATCAAGGAGTTTGGGATGCAGTTAATAATGTTCCTAAACTTGAACTTAACGATTTTGATTCCAATGGTCATTACTATATAGCTATTAATAAAGGCTCTCAATTTGGATATGATTTTGATCCAGGTGATTGGGTAATTAATAGTAATGGTAGATGGGTTAAAATTGATAATGTAGATTCAGTTAAGTCTGTAAATGGTCAGATCGGAATTGTTGAATTAGGTATAGAGGATATTCCTAATCTTAAGGAAACTCTAGATTCTAAAGCAACTAATGATGATTTCAATAGACACTTAACAGACTATAAGAATCCTCACAAGGTTACTAAAGATCAAGTAGGTCTGGGTAATGTAGATAATACAGCAGATAAGGATAAACCTGTTTCTGATGCTACACAGGCATTAATTGATCAAACAAGAACCGTACTAGAAAATAAAATTTCTGAATTACAAACTAATACTGAGGCAGACTTAGAAGTATTTAGATCAGAATTTGAGAATAAATTAGCCGAACTTGCTGCTAAAGAAGAAGCTGATATTGTTGCTGTTAATAATAGTCTGAAGGAAGCAAAGACAGAACTTCAGAATAATATTGATAACTTAGCATCAAAGACAGAAAATGATTTAACAGTTGCTAAGAAAGAGTTGGATAATAAGATCTCTGAATTATCAACTAAAACAGAATCTGATCTTTCTACTCTTAGAGCTGACTTAGAATCTAGTATTTCCGTAACTAAGACTGATCTAGAATCTAAGATCACTGAATTAGCAACTAAGACTGATGCTAAATTCCAAGCAACTGATTCTAAGATTGAAGCAACTAAGACAGAGCTTCAAACTAATATTGATAACCTATCTCATCGTCATGATGATGATATGAAAGATATTAGAAGAGAAATCGAAGAGGCTACTGCTGGTTCTAATGAAGCACTTAATACACACATCCAAGATAAGAGTAATCCTCATCAAGTAACTAAAGAACAGGTAGGTCTTGGTAATGTTACAGATGATGCACAGGTTAAGCGTTCCGAAATGGGTATGCCAGAAGGAGTTGCTACACTTGATGCAACCGGAAAAGTGCCTTCATCTCAATTACCTAGTTTCGTAGATGATGTAATCGAAGTAGATTCATTTGACTTACTTCCTGAAACTGGTGAAACTGGTAAGATCTATGTAACTAAGGATACTAACTTGACTTATAGATGGTCAGGCTCTCAGTATGTAGAAATTTCTGAATCACTTGCACTTGGAGAAACGTCTAGTACAGCTTACCCAGGAGACAAAGGTAAGGCTACTACAGACAAGGTTAATGCTCATACTTCAGACTACAATAATCCTCATAAAGTAGATAAAGCTCAGGTAGGTCTTGGAAACGTTGATAATACAGCTGACCTCGATAAACCAGTATCTAATGCTACACAGGAATTAGTAGATAATACTAAGAAAGAGCTAGAAGAAAAGATTAATAACTCAGGAAACGACTTACAAGATAACATTGATAAGATTGACGAGAGAGTTACTAATATTGAAGATTCTATTGCTCAGCCTGGTGGTTTAGCTACTCTTGATGATGCCGGAAAAGTACCTCTAGAACAATTGCCAAGTTTAGTAGATGATGTAATTGAAGTAGACTCTTTCGAACATCTACCTGAAGCTGGAGAAGTTGGAAAAATCTATGTTACTAAGGATACTAATCTTCTTTATCGTTGGACAGGGGTTAAATATGTAGAAGTATCAGAATCTCTCCACTTAGGTGAAACGGCTGATACTGCTTATGCGGGAGATAAAGGCAAGGAGACAACTGATAAGGTTAATTCTCATATCTCAGACTTCAATAATCCGCATAAAGTTACAGCCGAACAAGTAGGCTTAGGTAATGTTGATAATACTTCTGATATCAATAAACCTGTTTCTACCGCACAACAAGAAGCTTTAGATGCAGTTAAGACCGAACTTGAGGAGAAAATTAATAACTCTGGTAGTGATCTTCAAGGTAATATTGATAAGATTGACGAGAGAGTTACTAATATCGAAAACTCAGTAGGTGCTCCTGATGGTATAGCTACACTTGATTCCGAAGGTAAATTAGAAGTTTCACAGATCCCTAACGAAGCTCTGAATGTTATCGAAGGTAAGTATATGACTGAAACTCAATTTACTGATTCTGAAGGTGTAGAGTTTATTCCAAGACATAATACTATTTATATTGATAGTATCGGTGGTTCGAATAAACTTTATCGCTGGGATGGATTCAAGTATGTAGAAGTATCAGATTCAGATAATGTTACAGAAGCTATTGACAATCACATCAAAGATTTCAATAATCCACATAAAGTAACAGCCGAACAAATTGGGCTTGGAAACGTAGATAATACAGCCGATATTGATAAGCCAATATCTACTGCTGTTCAAGAAGCTTTAGATACTGTAAACACTAAAGTAACTGAACACACTGAGAATAAAGAAAATCCTCATGGTGTTACAGCAGAACAAATTGGCTTAGGAAATGTAGATAATACGGCTGATTATGATAAACCTGTTTCTAAGGCTACTCAAGATGAAATCGATAGAATTGACGGTCGTATTGATACAATCGATAATTCAATTGGTGTTCCTAGTGGTATTGCAACTCTTGATGGCAATGGTAAATTAACAGATTCTCAAATACCAGACAAGACGATTAATGTTCTTGTAGGTAAACTTATGAGTGAAACAGAATTCAAGGACGAAGAAGGTAATACTTATGAACCTAGAACTGGAGTAATTTATATTGATACTGTTTCTGGTACTGAGAAAATATATAGATGGAATAAATATGAATATGTAGAGATTTCAAATACAGAATTACTTGAAGGTGCATTAAATTCTCACGTTCAGGATAAGAATAATCCTCATCAAGTAACCAAAGAGCAGATTGGGTTAAGTGAAGTAACAAATGATGCTCAAGTTAAGAGATCAGAAATGGGAACTCCGGAAGGTGTTGCTACTCTTAACGAAAATGGTAAAATTCCTGTGGAACAACTTCCAGGACAAGTTGATGAAGTATTTGGAATTGATCGTTTCGTATCAACAAAAACAGATATTCCTTCTTCTAGATTAGTAATTGGTTCCACTTACTATGTAGAAGATGAGAAGAAAATATATACAGCAATTTCTGAAACGGAATTAGATGAAGGTGCTACTCCTGATAAAGGTGTAATCTATTCTAATCGAGAAACTAATATAATCTATCGTTGGGATGGTGCTGAATTAGTAGAAATTGGTAACCCTATTCATCTTGGTGAAGTAGCTGGAACTGCATATCCTGGAGATAAAGGTAAGGCTACTACAGATAAAGTTAATGCTCATGTGGCTGACTTTGAAAATCCTCACCAAGTAACTAAAGAACAGATCGGTCTTGGAAATGTAGATAATACTTCTGATGCTGATAAGCCTATTTCTAGTGCAGTCCAAGAAGCTTTAGATGCTGTTAATAAAGAAGTTTCAGAACATAAAGCTGATAAGAATAATCCTCATGAGGTAACAAAAGCTCAGGTAGGTTTAGGAAATGTAGATAATACTGCAGACCTTGATAAACCAGTATCTAATGCTACACAGGAATTAGTAGATAATACTAAGAAAGAGCTTGATACTAAGATAGATAATCATACTTCAGACTTTAACAATCCTCATAAGGTAACAAAAGAACAAGTAGGACTAGGGAATGTTGATAATACAGCTGATATTAATAAGCCTGTATCTGTAGCACAACAAGCTTTAGTAGATTCTACAAAGGCAGAGTTGAAGAAAGATATTGGTGATATTGAAAAAGATGTTACTAATCACATAGCTGACAAGAATAATCCTCATGAAGTAAATAAACTTCAGGTAGGTCTTGGAAATGTTGATAATACATCAGATATCAATAAACCTGTATCTATTGCACAACAAGCTGCTTTAGATAAACTTAAGAGTGATCTTGAATCTATTATAGGTTCTACAGGAACAGATCTTAGTGCTCACTTGAAAGACTTTGATAATCCTCATAAGGTTACTAAAGATCAGGTTGGACTTGGTAAGGTGGATAACACTGCTGACCTTGAAAAACCTGTCTCTGTAGCAACTCAAGAGGCAATCAATGCTGTTCAGTCTAATCTTGATAAGACCAATATTTCATTAGAGAATCATATTGCAGATAAGAAGAATCCTCATGAAGTAACGAAGGAACAAGTAGGTCTAGGTAATGTAGATAATACATCTGACTTAGATAAACCTGTTTCTCATTATCAACAGGATGCTCTTGATGAACTTGAAAGAAGACTTCAAGGTTCTATTGATGGTTCTGGTTCTGATCTTAGTGCTCATATTTCAGATTTTAATAATCCGCATAAAGTAACTAAGGATCAGGTTGGACTTGGTAATGTAGATAATACAGCTGACAAGGATAAACCTATTTCTGATGCTACACAGAAAGCTTTGGATAGTATTAAGACAGAAACTAATACTATTATCGAAACTCATATAGCAGATAAGAATAATCCTCATGAAGTAACTAAGGAACAGATTGGATTAGGTGAAGTAACAAATGATGCTCAAGTAAAACGTTCAGAGATGGGCGTAGCTGGGGGAGTTGCTACACTTGACCAAGAAGGCAAAGTTCCTAGTTCTCAATTACCTAGCTTTGTAGACGATGTTATTGAAGTAGATTCTTACGATAACTTGCCTACTACAGGTGAAGCTGGAAAGATTTACGTAACCAAAGACACTAACCTAACCTATAGATGGAGTGGTTCTAAGTATGTAGAAATCTCAGCGTCTTTGGCTCTCGGTGAAACATCTAGTACTGCCTATGCTGGTGATAAGGGTAAGGCAACAACCGATTCTCTTAATGCACATTTGGCAGACTTTAACAATCCTCATAAGGTAGATAAAGCTCAGGTAGGTCTAGGTAATGTAGATAATACTTCAGATAAGGATAAACCTGTATCTGATGCAACCCAACAATTAATAAATGAAGTTAAGGAATCTATTAATAGCGGAAATACTACTATTACAGATAACTTAACTAAACATATAGAAGATTACAATAATCCTCATAAAGTAACGAAAGATCAAGTAGGTCTAGGTAACGTTGATAATACTTCAGATAAAGATAAACCTTTGTCTGATGCAGCTAAAGAAGCTATCAACGAGGTTAAGACTCTAATTACTTCTTCTGGAACTGACTTAAGCAATCATATTAAAGATTATACAAATCCTCATAGAGTAACTGCAGAACAAGTAGGTCTCGGAAATGTAAATAATACTTCCGACCTTGACAAACCTATTTCTAATGCTACTCAGAAGGAACTTGATAAACTTGACGCTAAGATTGATAAGATTAATACAGATCAGGGAACAGATCTTAGTGCTCACTTGAGAGATTTCAGTAATCCTCATAAAGTAACTAAAGAACAAATTGGACTCGGAAATGTAGATAATACTGCAGATCTCGATAAACCAATATCTACTGCTACACAAAAAGCAATTGATGATGCCAAAGCAGCTAATAATACTGCTTTAGATAATCATGCTAATCGTACAGATAATCCTCATAAGGTAACTAAGGATCAAGTAGGTTTAGGTAACGTTGATAATACAGCCGATATTAATAAACCTGTATCTGTAGCACAGCAGAATGCTCTTGATACTTTATCTAATAGTTTAAATACAGCTATTAATAATCACGTAGGTAATACTAATAATCCTCATCAAGTAACTAAAGAACAAGTAGGTCTCGGAAAAGTAGATAATACATCTGACTTAGAAAAGCCTATTTCAGTAGCAACTCAAAACGCTATTTCTGAAGTTGTTTCTAATCTGGATAAACATATTGCAGATAAGAACAATCCTCATGAAGTAACAAAAGAGCAAATTGGACTTGGTAGAGTTGATAATACATCAGACCTCGAGAAACCTATTTCAACAGCTACTCAGGTTGCTCTTGATAAGAAGGCTGAACTTGGACCTGATGGAAAAATACCTGAAAGTCAATTACCTGAAAGAACAATGCATAGTTTGTTCTATAAGGGTACTTGGGATGCTGAAAGGAATTTACCAACACTAGCTAATGGAGATAAGGCACAAGATGGTGATTACTATTTAGTTAATAATGATGGTGAGTCCTTTGGATATAAATTCATGGTAAATGATATTATATTCAATGCCAGTGGAATTTGGTATAGAATGATGGGCTCTAATAAGAGAGATAATCCTACTGAATTTAAGATTACTAAATTCACAGCAGATAGAACTTTATTAGAGAGAGGTGAATCAACAGAAATTACTCTTGAATGGGAATATCAATTGACCCCAAGTGGACAAATTAATTTCCAATTCATAGATACTCATGATATTCCTGTTGAGGAACGTACTTATAAGATTACTGCCACTGGAGGACAAACATTCACATTGAGAGGTTCGTATCTAAGTGAAGTTGCAACAGCTACTTTAACGATTGATACAGCTGATAAGGTTTATGTAGGTGCATCAAGTAATTCTGCTCCTACTGACTCTGACTTTATAGCAATGAATTCTTTCTTCTCCTTCGGTGATAATGAATTCCCATTCACTCCTATTGATTGTTCAGGAGGTAAGTATATTTACGTAGCAATTCCAACAGAAGAGTATAGTAAGTATAGAATCTATTGTAATAATTATCCTGTTGATGATGTAACAGTATACTCTAGACGTATAACTAACATCTTTACTGGATATACTGATTATACAATTACTAAACTTGCTAATCTCTATCATGGAATACTAAATATTGAAGTTAAATTAATTGATAAAAGATAATGCCAGAAAATAATTTAAAAGGAACGGTACTCTATTCGGGTATCGTTCCCACCAATACTTCTGACGTATATCCAACACATTCAGCCATTTATGGTATGGGAGGCTTCCGTTCAGTTAAAACAATAGCTGAGCGGGATGCTATTCCTGTAGAGCGACTAGAAGTAGGAGCTAAAGTATTGGTATCTGAACAAGAAACTGGATATTACGTTGAATCAATAGTAGATGGAAAAGTAAATTGGCAACTTGATACTTATTTATTTGCTGATAAACTCTTAGCATCTCCAGTTATCTCTGGTACTTGGAGTTTTAAAAATAATGCTGGTACAGAGGTTACAAATACAGAAGTTGGTGTTAGTAACGTAAATGCTAGTTCTATTACTATCGAACGAGGATATAAAGCAAAATTTGTTGGAAGTTTTAAATGGACTAAGACAACTACAAATAAAGCCCCTACTTCATGTAGTGGTGACTTAGGGACAACTTTACCTTCTAGTGATGTTGCTTCTTCAACAACTACTATTGATAATATTGCTGCTTCCAGAGTAATTAAAGAAACCTTAAGTGCACCTAAAAAAGGATTCATGGTTTCTGGTAGTTCTGTAGTTGTTGCATCTGGAAATGATACGACATCTGCACAATTTAGTATCAATGTATGGTCTAGACAGAGATATGGTGTAACTACTTCAGCTACTCCTACACAAGATGATATTAAAGCTATGACTGGAACAAAATTAGTCAATGCTAGAACTTTATCAGTTTCTGGAGTTACTGCTGATGGAACTCAATATTACAGTTATGCTTACCCAAAAGACTTAGGAGCTCTTACATCAATTGTTCAGAATGGAGCAGCACCTGTTTTGGAAGACTTTAATAGAACTGAAGTGACTGTAACAAATGGTGCAGGTGTAAATATCGTTTATTATGTATACACCTCTAAATATAAAGGTGCATTCCAAAATGTAAAACTAGATTTTAAATAATTAATATTAATATACAATGGCTAAATACCCAGCGCAGCTTCAGTCTGCGAACTTAAATGAATTCGGTATTGTATATGCCGATGAAGTACAAGGCCATAAAACAGTTGCTACTCTGAGTGCACTTTATGCTATTACAGACCCAATTCTTAGTAAATCTGTAGTAAATACAGGAAATGATGCTATTGGACAAGAATGGTATGTGATATCAGAGGGTTGTTACTATAGACTTGACAACTGGGCTAATAGACATAAAGCTTCTGGGTGGACAAAAATTCAAGTAGTAGATACTGAATTTAATAGTTTGTCTACTCATGGAGCTGATAAGATAAAAAATTTCACGACATCTCCTAGCACAGTTACTCTCAACTATAATACGTGGAGATCTTCGACTGTTAATGAAGATGGAACCGCTGTGATAAACGCTGCTACACAATCTGCAGCGGGTGTTCTAAGCGCAGCGGATAAAACTAAATTAGATGGATTAAATACAGATTCTATTAATGATATATCTGTAACATCTAATGCTAATAAAGCTACTATTACATTTGTATCTGATAATGGTAATAAGGAAGATATAAGTACTACTATAGATTTTCCTATATCTACTACTACCGCAGCAGGTACAATGAGCGCCAAAGATAAAACAGAATTAGATAGAATTAATACTGCTAACTTTGCTCTTGGCGCTGTAACTCCTGCTGCGTCTACTGTAAGAATAGCTGCTTCTAAAACTAATGTTACTGATGGTACTACCGCTGCGAATAATATTACGCTGCCTGCTGCTACACAATCTGCAGCGGGTGTTCTAAGCGCAGCGGATAAAACTAAAGTTGACCGAATCACAGGTACTAATCATGTTATCTCTCAGCCTACTACAACAGCTACCTCAAGAGTAATTACTATAACGGGTATAAATCCTACAGATAATAAAGCAGTTTCTAGTTCTATCACTCTTCCAGAAGTATCAGAAACTCAGGCAGGTCTCGCAAGTGCATCTGATAAGAAAACTCTCAATGCTATTAAAACTCTTGGGAATTCTTCTCACTTGAAAGATGATGGTTGCTGGACTAGAACAGCTTCTAATGTAGCTATAAACTTCACTTGTACTAATGTTAGTGGTAATTCTACAGATACTAACGCAAAAGATGAACATTCAGTTAATATTGGAGCTGCATCATCTACTCTTGCAGGGGTAATGACTTCAACCGATAAGACAGAACTTGATAGAATAACCACAGCGAATTTTGCTTTAGGTGCAGTTACGCCAGCAGCTTCAAGTGTAGCTATCGCAGCAACAAAAACAACTATTTCTACAGGAGTTAGTGCAGCAAACAATATAACTCTTCCCGCTGCAACTGCTAGTGTAGCTGGTGTTATGACTGCTGCAGATAAAGTAAAGCTTGATACTACTCTTCCTAACTTAATTAACTCTAATAAAACAACTATTGATAATTATACTGTAAATGGAATTAAAATTTCTACTAATCCCGTTGTAACAGGAGCAAATACTAAAGTAACTGGGTATTCAAAACCAACTACGACTGGAGCTATTGCAGCAACTGATAGTATCAATGGAGCTCTTGGAAAATTAGAGAAAAAGTTAGATGATGAAGTAACTAATAGAACTAATGCTGTTTCAAATCTAACTAATACAGTAAATAATAATAAGACTACAATAGATAACTATACTGTTGGAGGAATAAAAATTTCTGCTAATCCTAAAGTGGCAAATGGAACAAATACTACAGTATCTACTGCTAATAGTACGATTACTTGGTCTCTAAACTCTACTATATCACTTACTAGAGTTAATGCTTCTAGTGGATTCTATCAGACTTCAGATAAACGTTTGAAATCAGATATTAAACCTTTGGAACATACACTTGAGGAGATTTGTTCTATTCCGACAGATTCATTTATTTTAGGTGGGAAAAAAGACCTTGGAACTATAGCACAAGAACTTGAACCAACTTTCCCTGAACTAGTAACAGACGCCGAACTTAAACAATCCGATGTACCTAACCCTGAAAACTTTGAAACCATTGAGAAAGATGGTGAAACTTATGTTCTAGTTAAAGAAGTTGATTATGCTAAAATGAGTGTTCTAGCAATCGAAGGTATTAAATTACTTAAGGCCGAAATAGATGAACTTAAAAAGCAGTTATTAGATAAATAAAATAAAGGGAGGTTGATCAAGAGTAAAAACTTGATTGCCTCCTTTTAAATTTAAAAGTAGGAATGAAATGGATCAAATAATTAATTTTAAAATAAATGCAGAACTATTTACAAGTAGATCTGAAGCGATCCTAGCCTTAGAAAACATTATATTTACTCAAGGAGAGCCAGTTATTGCAATTTATGGAACTACTTCTCAAAATGCTAAAATTATTCTAGCCGTCGGAAAAAGAAATGGAGCTGGAAAAAATGCATTTGAAATAATTTCCACTAAAGAAGATATGTCTGAAACTTTGAATATTATTAATTCTTTGAATAATGAGTTCACAGAACATATCAAAGCAGAAGCAGGTGATAAGCTTGGACATGTAATAACAGGAGGAGATATTGTTTTCTCTGGAGGTATAGGAACTGTAGTTTCGGCTGGAAAGGTAAAAAATAAACTTACTTTTACTGGTGGAACTTTTGAAGGAACAGATAAAACTACATTTGATGGTTCTGAGGCTGTAACGATAAAAATTCCTAGCCCCTCATTTACTGTTCCTAAACCATTAGGACATGCAATAGCTGGAGAATCTAAGGAGTGGGCTAGAGCTGACCATGTGCATGAAGCTCCTAAATCAGTCTCTGGAAATGCTGGTAGTGCTGATAAATTAAGTTCTAAAAGAAATATAACTTTAACCGGAGCTGTTACTGGAGGTGTAGTAACTGATTTTTCAGGAGATATTACAATTAATACTTCCAAAAACCATACACATGATATTTCAGAGGTTACTGGTCTACGAGGTGAGTTGAACACCTTAGAAGCAACTAAAGCTCCCATTGAAAGTCCTATCTTCACAGGAACTCCAGAGGCTCCAACAGCTCCACAAGGAACTAATACTAATCAGTTAGCTACTACTGCATTTGTTATCAAGGAAATTGGAGAAAAAATAGAAGCTGCTGTAGCCTTGAAATTTAAAGGAACTCTCGGAACAACTGGAACTGTTAAGAGTCTTCCTGCTCAACATACAACAGGTGACGTCTATGTTGCCACTACTGGAGCTCCGAATGTATCAGGACTTAGACTTGAACCTGGTGATATAATAATTTGTATCAAAGATGGTTCAACTGCTAATGATTCTGATTGGACAGTTGTACAGACTAATATAGATGGAGCTGTAACAGGACCAGGAAGTGCAGTTTCTGGAAATCTAGTACTTTTTAATGGAACTACAGGAAAAGTTATATCAGATTCTGGTCTTTCATTAGCAGACCTAGCAAAAGTAACAACTACTATCTCTGCAGGTCCTGGTTTAACTGGAGGTGGATCTATTGGAGGAAATCAAGTAATATCACATGCTTCTCAACCAACTACAGGAACTAATGCAGGGGGTAATTCTGGAGCTTTTGTCACAAACATTAAGATCGATTCCTTTGGACATGTTGTAGAAGCCTTAAAAGGAGACTTAACTGGATCATATCTAGCACCCTCCGGAGAATATATTTCAGGAATTACACTCTCAGGGAATACACTATCAGGAAATTCTAAACCATTCCCTAATATTGAAATTGAAAATGGAGAAGTAGGTGGATCGGAAGAATTTGTTACTGGAATCTCTGTAAATACTGTTTTAAATAATCATAGAATTCAAGTTAATAAAGGAACAATCCCTGGAATAATAGTAACTGGAGATGGTGGTGAAGGAAATCCTAGAAAATATGTTTCAGGAATAGAATCAGATGGACATCATGGAATATCTTTTACTACTTCCGAAGAATCTGGAATGGTTAAGGTTTCAAAAGATGGTTCAGCTGATTATTTAGGAAATAAAGTTCTCTCTGGAGTTAGTTCTGGAAATACTTATGCAACTACTGTAACTCAAGATACTGATGCTTTGAGATTAACTACTACTATTTCAGAGATAGATGGTGGAGATGATCAAGGAAGCCAAGGAAAACGTCAAGTAATTAGAGTAAAAAGATATACTACAGGTGGAATTCTTCCTAGTGGATTAGCTTCAGGGGAAATAGCAATAAACTTGGTTGATAATTACCTCTATGTCGGAAATGAAAAAGGTGGAGTTCAAAGAGTCTATCCGAATGCTACACCACAAGTAGATGGTCTTTTATCAGCCGAAGATAAATCACGCCTCGAAAAAGCTATATCTGATATCGCTGATCATGCTTCAAGTCTGGGAACGATAAATACTGAGCTTGATGTTCTTGAGGAAGATTTGAAAGACACGAAGGAAAAATTAACTGAAAAAATTTCTCAAGAATCCGAGGCGAGAAAAACGGCTGATCAAGATTTTAAGGAAAACTTGAATACTGAAACTCAAGAAAGAACTACCGAAGATATTGCTATAAGAGAATATATAGACTCTACAAAATCAGAGTTAAATGAAAAGATAGATAAACTTATTGGTTCAGGAGGAGAGACTGAAGGAGGATTAGCTGCAGAAGTGGAAGCTAGAAAACAAGGAGATAAATATAACTTCGATCTCTTAAAATTTGCAATTCAGAGAGTAAATTCATCTGCTGGTTTTGAAGATCCTGATCCCGATGATGACAGTATTTATAGTAATTTCCCAGATCTTTCAGATACACATTACCTAAGAGGGCAGAGCAATTTAGTAGGATGTCTTAAGGTTCTTGACCAGAAAATTTATGAACTAGAACAAGCATTAACCATTAAAACACTCTAATATATGGCATTAACTAATTTTTATAAAGGACCTGAAGCTGAATATTCTAGAGAGAAACATATTAATGGTATCTATATGAGCACTGATTCTAGAAAGCTTTGGATATTCGGACAACCAACACAAGAATTATCAGATATTATAGAAAAAGCTGATTACGATGCTCTTGAGTCTAAAGATCCGAATCTAATCTGTCTCTTATACACATCTCCGAGCCCACGAGACT
>ENA-OYWS01000700-OYWS01000700.1-human-gut-metagenome-genome-assembly--contig:-NODE-700-length-14365-cov-7.601328_pt1 | contig 14365 bp, 10 predicted proteins | sample MGYA00244813_ERZ653402 | MGnify/ENA primary metagenome ERZ653402 (study PRJEB26926, sample SAMN06165021) | human gut metagenome | biome: ENVO:00009003; feature: ENVO:2100002; material: ENVO:00002003...
AGAGCATCTGCCTTACAAGCAGAGGGTCGGCGGTTCGAATCCGTCAACGCCCACATAAAGCGAACAAGTTTTCAACTTGTTCGCTTTTTTTTGTATATACACAAAAATCGTATACACGTAAAAACAAAATCACATAATTTCACATAAAAACCACACACAAATAAAAACTTATTTGTAATTTTGCATCCGTAATTACACATAATTATATATAATAGCCAATTATGAAACTTGATTTGCTGACAGCCATCTCGCCGATTGACGGCCGTTATCGTGGCAAGACCGAGCGCCTTGCCGACTACTTCTCAGAGTATGCACTGATACGCTACCGCGTACGTGTGGAAATCGAATACTTCATCACGCTTTGTGAGTTGCCATTGCCGCAGCTCGCTTCGTTCGACCATCAGCTCTTCGACCAGCTGCGCGACATCTACCGCAACTTCGGCGAAGAGGAAGCACAGCGCGTGAAGGACATCGAGAAAGTAACTAACCACGACGTGAAGGCTGTGGAATACTTCATAAAGGAGGAGTTCGACCGCATCGGTGGACTCGACGCTTACAAGGAGTTTATCCACTTCGGCCTCACTTCGCAGGACATCAACAATACATCAGTGCCTCTCTCTATCAAGGAGGCGCTCGAGCAGTTCTACTACCCGCTCTGCGAGGAGCTCATCGCACAGCTTCGCCAGTATGCAGAGGAGTGGGCAACAGTGCCTATGCTCGCAAAGACACACGGACAGCCCGCTTCGCCTACACGCCTGGGCAAGGAGGTGATGGTGTTCGTATACCGTCTTGAAGAACAGCTGCGCCAGCTGAAGGAGTGCCGCCTCACCGCTAAGTTCGGCGGTGCTACCGGCAACTACAACGCTCACCACGTAGCCTACCCCGAGTACGACTGGAAGGCGTTCGGCAACCGCTTCGTGAGCGAGAAGCTCGGACTGGAGCGCGAGCAGTTCACCACACAGATCTCCAACTACGACTGCCTCGGTTCTGTGTTCGACGCAATGCGCCGCATCAACACAATCATCATCGACCTCGACCGCGACTTCTGGATGTACATCTCTATGGAGTACTTCAAGCAGAAGATCAAGGCAGGCGAAGTAGGCTCGTCGGCAATGCCGCACAAGGTGAACCCCATCGACTTCGAGAACTCTGAGGGCAACCTCGGCATGGCTAACGCCGTTCTGCAGTTCCTCGCACAGAAGCTCCCCGTGAGCCGTCTGCAGCGCGACCTCACCGACTCTACCGTTCTGCGCAACGTAGGCGTACCGTTCGGCCACGGCGTAATTGCTATCGAGAGCACACTCAAGGGTCTGCGCAAGCTCATCCTCAACGAGGAGAAGCTCAAGGAAGACCTCAACAACACATGGGCAGTAGTGGCAGAAGCCATCCAGACCATCCTCCGTCGCGAGGCATACCCGCATCCATACGAGGCTCTGAAGGCGCTCACACGCACCAACAAGCACATGACCGAGGAGACCATCCACGAGTTCATCCAGACTCTCAACGTGAGCGACGCTGTGAAGGCGGAACTGATGGCTATCACGCCGATGAACTACACCGGCATCTAAGCAAGATACAACAAGATATAATTAGACATTAGCCGTGAGGCTATATACATAAACAATAAAACCAAATAAGCAATTATGGATTCAGAAAACGTAAAGAATCAGGAACAGAACACAGCGGATCAGACTACTGGCAATAGCGAGAGCTACGGCCGTGCCGCAGGAAACTATCAGAAAGAGTATCGCAGCGTGACGGGACGTCGCCCGCGTATTCACACACAGCACTCGGCTTCGGCTTCAACACAGAGCGAGGACGGCGGTTTCCGTCCGGAAGGCTTCGGATCTGGCCTCGGCTCTCAGCAGCAGGGTGGCTACCAGCCACGTCAGGGCGGATACCAGCCACGTCAGGGCGGCTATCAGCAGCGCGGTGGCTATCAGCCACGTCAGCAGGGCGGCTATCGTCCGCGCTACAACCAGGACGGCGAACAGCAGCAGGGTGGCTATCAGCCACGTCAGCAGGGCGGCTACCAGCAGCGCGGCGGCTACGGACAGCGCCAGCAGGGCGGCTATCAGCAGCGCGGCGGCTACGGACAGCAGGGCGGCTACCAGCAGCGCGGCGGTTACGGACAGCAGGGCGGCTACCAGCAGCGCGGCGGCTACAACCGCGGCGGCTACGGACAGCAGGGCGGCTACAACCAGGGTGGCTACCAGCAGCGTCAGCGCACACCGGGCTACGACCCCAACGCAAAGTATAGCATGAAAAAGCGCATTGAGTACAAGGAGGAAAACTACGATCCGAACGAACCGCTTCGTCTGAACAAGTTCCTCGCCAACGCAGGTATCTGCTCGCGCCGTGAGGCTGACGAGTTCATCCAGGCAGGCGTGGTTACTGTGAACGGAGAGGTAGTGACCGAGCTCGGCACCAAGATCAAGCGCACAGACGAGATAAAATTCCACGACCAGCCCGTAACACTCGAGAAGAAGGTGTACGTGCTGCTCAACAAACCGAAGGACTGCGTGACAACAAGCGACGACCCGCAGCAGCGTAAGACCGTGATGGACCTCGTGAAGAACGTGTGCCCGGAGCGCATCTACCCGGTAGGACGCCTCGACCGCAACACAACCGGCGTGCTCCTGCTCACCAACGACGGCGACCTCGCTTCTAAGCTCACCCACCCGAAGTTCCTGAAGAAGAAGGTATACCACGTATACCTCGACAAGAACGTAACGGCTCACGACATGCAGCAGATCGCTCAGGGCATCGAGCTTGAGGACGGCGAGATACACGCAGACGCTATCGAGTATGCAAGCGACACAGACAAGAGCCAGGTAGGCATCGAGATCCACAGCGGCAAGAACCGTATCGTACGCCGCATCTTCGAGCACCTCGGCTACCGCGTCGTTAAGCTCGACCGCGTGCAGTTCGCAGGACTCACCAAGAAGAACCTCCGCCGCGGCGACTGGCGTTTCCTCACAGAGAAGGAAGTGGAGATGCTGCGCATGGGAGCATTCGAGTAAAACATAAACAGGTTGAAGTGGTGAGGTGTTGACATGTTGACATCGCACCATTTCAACTTTCCAATTTAAACAATATAATGGAAAGAACAAAAGTTATTGACGCTCTCCGTAGCACCGACTTCGGAAGCCAAATCAACGTAAAGGGTTGGGTGCGCACTCACCGCAGTTCGAAGGCTGTCGACTTCATCGCGCTCAACGACGGTTCTACAATCAAGAACATACAGATCGTGGTAGACCCCACCAAGTTCGACGCCGAGATGCTGAAGCAGATCACCACCGGTGCCTGCATCAGCGCAGTAGGTACGCTCGTAGAGAGCCAGGGTGCGGGTCAGACATCTGAGATACAGTGCGAGAGCCTCGAAGTGTACGGACTCTGCGGCAGCGACTACCCGATGCAGAAGAAGGGACAGTCGTTCGAATACATGCGTCAGTACGCTCACCTGCGTCTGCGCACCAACACATTCGGTGCAGTGATGCGCATACGCCACAACATGGCGATGGCTATCCACACCTACTTCCACGAGCACGGCTACTTCTACTTCAACACTCCGCTCATCACCGCAAGCGACTGCGAGGGTGCAGGTCAGATGTTCCAGGTTACGACCAAGAACCTCTACAACCTGAAGAAGACAGAGGACGGCAAGATCGACTACTCTGACGACTTCTTCGGCAAGCAGACTTCGCTCACCGTGTCTGGACAGCTCGAGGGCGAGCTCGGAGCCACAGCGCTCGGAGCCATCTACACCTTCGGTCCGACATTCCGCGCAGAGAACTCTAACACTCCGCGCCACTTGGCTGAGTTCTGGATGGTAGAGCCTGAGGTGGCATTCCTCGACCTCGCCGGACTCATGGACCTTGAGGAGGACTTCATCAAGTATTGCATCCGTTGGGCGCTCGACCACTGCAAGGACGACCTCGAGTTCCTCAACAAGATGATCGACAAGGGTCTCATCGCACGTCTTGAGGGCGTGCTCAACTCCGAGTTCGTTCGTCTGCCTTACACCGAGGGCATCCGCATCCTGCAGGAGGCTATACAGAACGGCAAGAAGTTCGAGTTCCCATGCGAGTGGGGCGACGACTTGGCTTCTGAGCACGAGCGTTTCCTCGTTGAGGAGCACTTCAAGAAGCCGGTTATCATGACCAACTACCCGAAGGCTATCAAGGCGTTCTACATGAAGATAGACGCTGAGGAGAGCGGCTTCGGCGGCAAGAGCGGTCAGACCGTTCAGGGCACCGACGTTCTCTTCCCGCAGATCGGCGAGATTATCGGCGGTTCTGTACGCGAGGAGAGCTACGACAAGCTGATGAACGAGATTGAGGAGCGCAACATCCCGATGAAGGATATGACATGGTACCTCGACACACGCAAGTACGGTTCATGTCCGCACGCTGGCTTCGGCCTCGGCTTCGAGCGCCTCATCCTCTTCGTAACAGGTATGCAGAACATCCGCGACGTGATTCCGTTCCCGCGTACTCCGAAGAGTGCTGAATTCTAAACCAATTTCCACATCCATAAACTTTATGGGGGTGTAGCAGACAATAGTTTGCTGCACCCTTTTTTGTTATTAATATTGTGTATGCGGAAAAATCTCCCAACGGTTGTCTTTTATTTTAACATTATTTTAATTTGCGTTAATAAGTGTACATCATACTATGTTTTTGCATGATGTACACCGATATTGCAGAACACGCCAAATATTTGCAGAACATTCCAAATTGTTCTAAAGTTCATCTAAATGCGCTGAAAGAAGAACGTTTGCACGATTCTTAACTTTTACATAACTTTGCATATAGTAAAAAGTATTAAGTATTTTTCTAACGTTTCAAAGGCGTTATGTCCCTGCAAAGTTAAAAATCAGTTAAAATACAAAAGACAATGAGAAAAGTTATCAAGACTGTAATGATGGCAGCCTTCACCGCCATTGCCATGTCTGCATCAGCAGCGTCTGTGCAGACCTACAGCGCATCGTCAGACTCTGTTCTGACCCAACCCGTAGACACTCTGAGCGAGAAGCTCGCACAGATGGAGAACCGCGTGAACACCCTTGAGAAGGAGCAGAACTACACTAAGGTTTGGAAGCGCAAGAAATACTGGAAGTTCGGTATCACCCAGCCTAACCTCGAGCGCACAGACGGCGAGGCGATGACATGGAAGACCAACGGATCGTTCTTCGTACAGCAGGGTCGCACAGCCTATCTTCACGCCAAGCCAATCGCCGGACTCATCAAGATTGGTATCGACTACGGCTTCTTCGACTTCACCTATACCAAGCTGAAGCTCAACGAGATGGCAGCAGGAAAGCAGACCGGCACACGCGCTTCTGACGGCTTCGACGACATCGTCAGCGGCAAGCCCGACGGCAATCCGTCTGTACTTCCGGGCAACATCAACCTCGGTATGCACAAGTTCGACTACAGCGTACACGTTGGTCCGAGCGTAAGCGTGAATCCTTGGAACAAGCTCATCGCAGCAGCCTACTTCCACGTGATGCCTACAGCGACAGGCGTACTGCAGAACGACACTTTCGCCTACGGTTTCGGTTGCATGATGGCAGCCGGCGTATCGGTGGCTTACAAGTGCATCTCGCTCGGTGTCGAGGGTCTTTGGGGCAAGGTTAAGTACAAGCAGGCAAGCTTCGACGGCGGCGACGACGAGGGTAACAACGACGGCGACTACGACAACGGCAGCGACTACGACGAGGGCGACAGCGAGAGCTACTTCTCAACCGAGAAGTTCACGCTGAAGCAGAGCGGCATCCGCGCATACGTAGCCATCCGCTTCTAAGCAACACAAAAAACGGAATAGAAAACCCTAAACGAAAACATATATGAAAAGAAACTTTCTTTATGCCTGCCTCATCGCTCTTGTATCGGTAGGCTTCACAGCCTGCGAAAGCGACGAAAGCGACGAATATGGCGAGGAGAAGATACCCGCAGGCGCATTGCCTACCACTGAGTTCACACCCGGCAATTTCGAAGACGAGCCTTATGCTGAGGACGCGATAAAGGTCGAGGTTCAGAGTACAGTAGAAGGCAATCCCGAATTCTCGTCTATCGAGCTTTTCGGCGACGGCCACTACCTCATGAGCGGAGCACACTCTAACCATGCGCCGCAGAAAACCGTGAAAGCGAAGCGCGAGGCTGACGGTTCGGTTTCTGTCTTCAAGAAACGCGGCACAAAGCGCATGGCTACACGTGCCAACGAGGACGGCACAATAATCTTCGACAACGGTTCGTACACTTACGGCACATACACACGCAAGCAGAAGGGCGTGTACCGATTCAACAACGGCGCATTGCTCGACCTGCGCAAGCTGCAGGAAGGCAGTTCTACTGTGGTATACACCAACAGCAACGGCGTGAAGTCGACGGTATACGTGAATTATGCAGAAACAGAGAATACGGATTGGACTGGAAGCCTCTGCCGCTCATGGCGAATGAACAGCTTCGAGACATGGCACTACCTCAACGGTGCATACATAGCACACGGCAAGCAGTGGATTACCAACGGTGTTGTCTCGCACAATATTGATCTCTCGCCGGCTGCAAAGAAGTGGGACTATGACAAGGACGACGTTCTCGACGAGGACGGCGAGTTCTGCTACCGCGTAATATTCTCTACAAACAACACATACATCTGCTTCTAAATGAACCACACAGCAGAGGTGGCAAAATGGGATTGGACAGACGCTACCAGCGGCACATTGCACTGTTGGGATCCGTACGATCCCGACAACAGCGACTGGGAGGGCTATACCACCGTGCGCTTCAAGGGCAAGCAGATGCGCGTCTATGAAGACTATAGCGGGTCGGAAGACGGCTTTAGCTTCCGCATGATTTGCGTGAACACCCTCACCGTAGGCTATTAACACATAAAAAAACTCCGTATGCGCAGCGCATGCGGAGTTTTTTTATTAACACGGATTGAGCTGTTAGCGATTTTTTGTTTATCTTTGCAGGTAAAAAAACAATCAGTTCATGACCAATCTTGCCAGCTATTTCCCGATAACCGACCCCACCCTAATATTCTTTGTGGTGATGCTCATCATTCTGTTTGCCCCAATCATCATGGGCAAGCTGCGCATCCCGCATATCATTGGTATGGTGCTCGCCGGAGTAGCAGTCGGCAAGTACGGCTTCAACATCCTTGCGCGCGACGACTCGTTCGAGCTGTTCGGCAAGGTCGGACTCTACTACATCATGTTCCTCGCCTCGCTGGAGATGGACATGGAGGGCGTGAAGCGCAACAAGGGCCGCTTCCTCGGATTCGGTCTGCTCACGTTCGCGCTGCCGCTCGTGCTGACATACTTCGCCAGCATATCCCTGCTGCATTACTCCGTGTTCGCGTCGCTGCTCTTGGGCTGCCTCATGGCGTCGAACACGCTCATCGCCTACCCCATCGTGGGCCGCTACGGTCTGCAGCGCAAGCCGAGCGTGACGCTCTCGGTCGGTTCGTCGATGATTTCGCTGCTCATGGCGCTCGTGGCGCTTACAGCCATCGTCGCCTCGTACGGCGGCGAGACGAGCGTGTGGTTCTGGCTGCTGTTCGTGGGCAAGTTCGTGGGCTACTGCGCCGCGATGTTCCTGCTCATTCCGCGCTTCACGCGCTGGTTCCTGCGCCGCTACAGCGACGCCGTCATGCAGTTCATCTTCGTGATGTCGATGCTCTTCATGAGTGCGGCGGCGAGCGAAGTCGTAGGTCTTGAAGGCATCATCGGCGCCTTCGTAGCCGGCATCATCCTCAACCGCTACATACCCCACGTGTCGCCGCTTATGAACCGCATCGAGTTCATCGGCAACGCGCTCTTCATACCCTACTTCCTCATCGGCGTGGGCATGCTCATCAACGTGCGACTGCTCTTCGAGGGCAGCACCATCATCATAGCGATGCTCGTCATTGCGGGCTTCGGAACGCTCGGAAAGGCGATAGCCGCATACACCGCAGCCTCCATGTTCCGACTGCCGAAGTCGTCGGGCAACATGATGTTCGGACTCACTTCGGCACACGCCGCCGGCGCCATCGCCATGCTCATGATCGGTATGCGCGTGGAGCTGGAGCCGGGCAAGCCGCTCGTCACCGACGACATGCTGAACAGCGTGGTGCTCATGATTCTCGTTACGTGCATCATCTCGACGATGATGACCGAGCGTGCGGCGCAGCAGATCACGCTGCGCGACCGCGAGATGCCGAGCGACGACAAGCCAGCCACGGCTGAGGAGAAGATACTCATACCGCTGAAATACCCCGAGTATGCGCAGCGCCTCGTTAACCTCGCGATGCTCATGCGCAACCCGAAGAACACCACGCAGCTCGTGGGTCTGAACGTTGTGTACGACGACGACGACATGCAGCGCAACATGGAGAAAGGCAGCCAGCTACTGGAGCGCATGGCGCAGTACAGCGCGTCGGCAGATATGACGATGCAGACGCAGGTGCGCGTTGCGGCGAACATCGCCAACGGCATACGCCACGCCTTCAAGGAGTTCCGCGCAACGGACATCATCATCGGCATGCACATGCACCCTGAGGTGTCGCAGAAGTTCTGGGGAGCGTTCCACCAGAGCCTCTTCAACGGCCTCAACTCTCAGATAATAATGGCTCGCCTCAACCAGCCGCTACCCACGATACGCCGCATAAAGGTGGCTGTGCCGTCGCGTGCGCAGTTCGAGCCGGGCTTCTACCGCTGGCTGGAGCGCCTCTCGCGCCTGGCGTGCAACATGGAGTGCCACACGGAGTTTCACGGACGTGGCGACACGCTGCCGCTCATAGCCGAATACATACGCCACTACCACCCCACCATGCGCTGCTCGTTCACCGAGATGACCCACTGGAACGAGATGCCGCACATCGCCGAGAGCATACAGAAGGACCATCTCTTCGTGGTTGTGACGGCAAGAAAGGGCACGGTGTCGTTCAAGAACGCGCTGGAGCATCTGCCCGAAGAGATAAAGCACCACTTCTCTGGCTCAAACATCATGATCATCTTCCCCGACCAGCACGGCGACGCAATGGACGAAATGACGTTCGCTCAGCCGCAGCACACCGAGGACCAGAGTGCATACGAGGCAATCGGAAAGTGGATTAAGAAGAAGTTTTGAATTTTGAGTTTTGAATTTTGAGTTTTGAATTGTCGGCTGCGCCGATTCTGAATTAAAGAATTTTGAATTGAAAGGCTAATCTCACCATCACACCATCTCAACACCTCACCATCACAACACCTCACCATCTCAACACCTCAACATCACAACATCATATCTCAACACCTCACCATCACACCATCTCAACATAACACCACCAACTATGATCGACATAAAAGGAATAACCAAGAGCTTCGGCTCGCTGCAAGTGCTCAAGGGCATCGACTTGCATATAGACAAAGGAGAAGTAGTGAGCATTGTAGGCCCGAGCGGTGCCGGCAAGACCACACTGCTGCAGATAATGGGCACGCTCGACAAGCCCGACAGCGGCGAGATAAGCGTTGACGGCGTCGACGTGATGAGCCTCTCGTCGAACAAGCTGAGCGACTTCCGCAATCAGCACATCGGCTTCGTCTTCCAGTTTCACCAGCTCCTGCCCGAGTTCACGGCACTCGAGAACATCATGATACCCGCATACATCGGAGGCAAAGGCACATCCGAGGCGAAGAAACGCGCTCTCGAACTGCTCGACTTCATGGGTCTCGCCGACCGCGCCAACCACAAGCCCAACGAACTCTCGGGCGGCGAGAAGCAGCGTGTGGCTGTGGCGCGCGCCCTGGTGAACAACCCGGCTGTGGTGCTCGCCGACGAGCCGTCGGGCTCGCTCGACTCGAAGAACAAAGCCGAACTGCACCAGCTCTTCTTCGACCTGCGCGACAAGTTCGGCCAGACTTTCGTAATCGTCACCCACGACGAGCACCTCGCTTCTATCACCGACCGCACAATACACATCGAGGACGGACTGATAAAGCTGTAGCATTAGTGAACACCATTTACAAGGGTACGGCAGGAATGCACATACCCTCCTACAAATAAACAAACGAACAACAAAACAATATGATAAAACTCGGCGACTACAATAAAATGACTGTCGTTAAGGAGGTTGACTTCGGTATCTACCTCGACGGCGGCGACGAAGGAGAGATACTCATGCCTAAGCGCTATGTGCCCGAAGGCACGAAGCCCGGCGACGAGCTTAACGTGTTCGTCTACCTCGACCAGGACGAGCGCCCCGTAGCCACTACGGAGACACCGCTGTGCAAGGTGGGCGACTTCGCCTACCTCGAAGTGTCGTGGGTGAACGAGTACGGCGCATTCCTCAACTGGGGCCTGATGAAAGACCTCTTCTGCCCGTTCCGCGAGCAGAAGAAGCGCATGCAGAAGGGCGAGAGCTACATCGTACATGTACACATCGACGAGGAGAGCTACCGCATCGTGGCGTCGGCAAAGGTGGAGAAATACTTCGCAGAGCGCCACCCGTTCTACAACCACGGTCAGGAGGTAGACCTGCTGGTGTGGCAGAAGACGGAGATGGGCTTCAAGGTAATCATCGACAACTGCTACCCGGGACTGGTCTACGAGGATCAGGTGTTCCGCTATCTGCACACCGGCGACCGCGTGAAGGGCTACATCGGCACCGTGCGTCCCGACGGAAAGATCGACGTAACACTGCAGCCTACCGGACGACAGCAGACACTCGACTTCGCCGACACGCTGCTGCAGTACCTCAAGGAGCACGGCGGCAAGTGCGACCTGGGCGACAAGAGCGACGCTGAGGACATCAAGCGACGCTTCCAGGTGAGCAAGAAGGTGTTCAAGAAAGCCGTGGGCGACCTCTATCGCCAGCGACTCATCAGCATCGCACCCGACGGACTGACCCTGAACTAACGGTCAGCCAGACTTAATGCCAGAGACAATGAAACCAAACTATCTACTAATCGTCAGAGAAGCATGCGCAAAACGCATCTCAACATTCGCCTGTAGGACATGCGCTACGCTTCTCGCCGCACTTGTCGTGTCTGTTCTGAGCGTAGGGTGCGGCGTGAGAAGCGCGTCCGCCACAGACGACACCGACTCGGCACGCATCAATCGCCTGCGACAGATTGACGACTCGGTGATGACCTTCGCACCTTCCACACAACGAATCATCGACGAGGGCATACGCACAGCGCCCGACAGCATCACAGCCTACGAATACCGACTGCGCGAGGCACGCTTCTTATCGCTCAGCGACAGTCCGGAGCGCTCCAAGAACTGCATAGACAACATTCTGCGCTTCGCCAGCGAACAACGCAAGCAGAAACTTAGCCGAAAACAGACACTCCGACTCAACTCGCTCGTAGCCGGTGCGTACAACTGCCGCGCTGTCTACTACCACAACTTCCACCGCAACAAGGAACAGGCTATAGAGCTATACCGGTCGGCTTACGACCTGCTCGCCAACAGCGACGCTAAGCACAATATGCCCAACGTGTGCGCCAATCTCGCCGACGCCTACATTCAGAACAACGAGATTCCGAAGGCGGCGCAGTGGTACCGCCGCGCGCTCTTCCTCGTCGACTCGCTCTCGCTGCCCGAGAAAGAGAACATTACGCTCTACATGGGACTGGCGCAGATATACCTCTCGCTGCACGACTTCGACACCGCACTACATTATTATAAGGCTACGGAGAACTACTTCCAGATGATGTCGCCGTCAATGCAGGCTTACTTCCTAAACAACTTCGGCAACTACTACTATTTTCTGAAGGACTACCCGCAGGCGCTCAAGATGTTCCTGCGCATGAAGCGCACCATAGAGCGCCACGGCATGCAGAACAACTTCGACATGTACCAATGCAAGGTGAACCTCGCCGACGTCTATCTGAACATGGACAGCATAAGTCGCTCGCAGCAGTGCCTCGACGAGGTTGAGCCTTACTTCCGCAAGAGGCACGACCTAACGGCGCTCCACTACTGCAAGACAATACGCATCGGCATAGCCACCCGAACGGGCAACACCGCCGCGGCTCAGCGCATAATAGACTCCAAAGACGAGACGGAAAAACACCCCGTGCAATACTCGCTCGCCAACCTGCGCAACATCTATCTGCAACGCTACTACGAAAAGGTGGGCGACTACCGACGGGCTTACACGCTGATGAACGAAATCAGCGAATACAACGACTCGCTCGAACATAACCACTCGAACATGCGTTCTGCCGAAATCATGGCGCGATTCACAAGCGACACGCTAAAGCTGCACCACGACCTCACAATAGAGCACAAGAACGCCACAATCGAGAAGACACAGAAGCAGCTACTGCTCAGCATTGCCATCGTACTGCTGCTCATGCTGCTCTTCGCGCTATGGATAATGCAGAGCAAACGCAAGCAGATGAAGGCGCAGATGGACATCATGAACCTGCGTCTGAACATCGTGCGCAACCGCATCTCGCCGCACTTCGTGTTCAACGTGCTCAACAACAAGATTGTTAACGCCGGACGCGTGGACGACACAGAGCTGCTCGACCTCACACGCCTCATCAGAACCAACCTCGACATGTCGCGACAGCCTGCCGTGAAGCTCGCCGAGGAACTCGACTTCGTGGAGAAGTACATACGCGTTGAGCGCTTCATGCTGGGCGACGACTTCGCTTGGCACATCAATGTGGCGGCAGACGTAGACCGTGAGAAGGTGCTCGTGCCGTCGATGTTCCTGCAGATTCTCACCGAGAACGCCATCATACACGGTCTGAAGGGATGGGACGGACACAAGGAACTCACCATCGAAGTGCACCGCGAACAGCACACTACGGTCATCAACGTGAGCGACAACGGACCCGGCTTCTCCACCTTCAACGGCACGTTCAAGAAGAAGACCGGACTGGGCATCATAGCGCAGACCGTAGCCATAAACAACGAGCATAACAAGAACAAGATACGCTTCGAGATAACGAACATAGAGCACGACGGAAACGTCTGCGGATGCCGTGCAACGGTGCGCGTGCCCGACGGAGTGAAATTCCTGTAACAGTAAGCTGAATAGAAACGCAACTAAAAAAAGAAAGACTTATGATGAGATTTGTAATTGTCGACGACGACAAAGCGGCTGCCAACGCCCTCGCAAAGAAGCTCGCAGCGTATGACGAGACCGAGCTGTGCGGCATAGCCATGAACGGACTCGACGGACTGCGCATGATAAACGAGACACGACCCGACGTGCTGTTCCTCGACATCGAGCTGCCCGACATCTCGGGCATAGAGTTTCTGGAGCACGTCAACTGCCTGCCGCAATACAAATGCCGCACGGTGATGTACACCGCGCACGACCGCTTCATGCTCTCGGCGTTCCGCAACAAGGCGTTCGACTACCTGATGAAGCCTATCGACGACACCGAGCTGCGCAACATCGTGCGACGCGTCTGCATAGAGATGGCTGGTGCGCCCAACTCCGTGTATAACTACGCCGAGACGAGAGGCGAAGCCGAACTGGAGGAAGCCGCTGACGAAGCCTTCGACGACGAAACTACCATCGGCGACCCTGCCAACGGCATCGCCTGCCGCAACGACGGCAAGTTCATCGTCTACACCAACTCCGTCGACTTCCGTCTTGTGGACATACGCGAGATTGGTGTGCTTGCCTACAACCACGATCTGCGCGTGTGGGAGCTGACCCTCGCCCACCAGAAGACGCCGATACGCCTGAAGCGCAACGTGAACAGCGACATGCTGCTCGCGCTGAACAGCCAGCTGGTGCGCGTGAGCCAGAAACACATCATCAACATCGGCTATCTTATGGAGGTGACGAACAACACCTGCCGCTTCTATCCGCCGTTCGACAAGGTGGAGGACGTGAAGGTAGGACGCCTGTTCCGCAAGAAGCTCATCGACCAGTTCTGCAACCTTTAAATAATATACTTTATATATATAAACAACAAAAGGCAGAAATACGCAATGTATTTCTGCCTTTGTTTTTCTTTTTGTCTGACGGGTGATTACTCAGCTGAAGGAGCAACAACGCGACGCTCAGCGATACGTGCCTTCTTACCAGTAAGGTTGCGGAGGTAGTAGAGCTTAGCGCGACGTACCTTACCGTGCTTGTTCACCTCGATGCTGTCGATGTTCGGCGACTCGATAGGGAAGATACGCTCTACACCTACTGTACCTGACATCTTACGAACGGTGAAACGCTTCTTGTCTCCGTGACCAGAGATCTTGATAACTACACCACGGTAGAGCTGAATACGCTCCTTTGAACCCTCGATAATTTTGTAAGCGACTGTGATTGTGTCACCTGAGCGGAACTCAGGGAACTTCTTGCCGGTTGCAAATGCTTCTTCAGCAACTTTAATTAAATCCATTTTCTTTTGATAATTAAATTT
>ENA-OYWS01000701-OYWS01000701.1-human-gut-metagenome-genome-assembly--contig:-NODE-701-length-14362-cov-4.619627_pt1 | contig 14362 bp, 20 predicted proteins | sample MGYA00244813_ERZ653402 | MGnify/ENA primary metagenome ERZ653402 (study PRJEB26926, sample SAMN06165021) | human gut metagenome | biome: ENVO:00009003; feature: ENVO:2100002; material: ENVO:00002003...
GAGATCATGCCTAGTCTCGTGGGCTCGGAGATGTGTATAAGAGACAGTATATACATAGCATTTAACAACTGCGCAAGATTTATCCTGATCCCATAGTACAGTACCGCTGGCCCAGTTGCCGTTCGCATCAACAGACAAGGCTCTGGTAGAGGGTACGATCTCGTAAGAGACCGCATCCTCGCCGTTCGAAACGCTTGCTACATGAAATGCTTTGCGTACTATAGTCATAATTTTTGTTTTTTACGTTGTCAAATCCGTAATATCACAGATTATCTCTCCATCGATTCCGTTATTCGCGGTGATAAACTTCTCAGGTATTACAAACTCCGTCTTCTCGTCTGAGTCGAGGAATGGAGGGTTTGCAGTGGAACCCTTTTTGTTTAGCTTCGTACCTACGGAATCAAACAAACCCATAGTGAATTTGCATCTTTTTGCATCAAGTTTGGTATCTGAACCGGCATGTTTCACGTATGGCTTAAATCTGAATGCCACGCCGCTTCCCTTATAGCTGATAAGAGATGCCGGCTTTCCGTTGTCGTCCACCGGGTTAGGGTAAACTTGCCATGGGTCCGAAACATCGGTCACGCTCTGAATATCTGTGCCATATACGCCATTGGCGTTTGACACCTCACACATGAACAGCGCTGCTCCGTTAACCATTCCCTCTGATACATCAAGGATGGAGTCCGTTTTACCTTCAAGAACCACCCAGGCGCCATCTTTCTGCTGAGACCACTTGAACGTGAACCCATCCTTTGTGGTTCCGCTACTTGTAACGACAACGGCTTCGAGCTGGCAGCTTCCGTCTTTCACGGAGATGACAAAAGGAGTTCCCTTGTATGATGCAGGAGACTGAATTCTTACCTTCTTGGAAGATACATCGCCATAACCGATTGTTACCGGGAAGATTCCTGTCGCATCAAAGCTTGTGTTATCAACCGGAACAGTGGCCACTGCCGTGATGGAGAACGAACTTTTGCCGTTAATGTTAATTAGGTTTTTGACAACCTTTAAGCACTGGACGACCACGCCGTCAATCTCTTTCGACATTTTTACGAAATGTCCTGTCTCGTTGTTAACACCAAATGTCGTTGTTGATTTTCCGCCCGAGAATGAAAGCTGCTTGCCGTTAACGTACCAGATGATATTTTCATCCTTAATCGCAACAGACTTTGCACTGTTCTCGGAATCATACAGAAGGAACATCAATAACGGAGAGTTATTCTCGTTAAATACAGGTACGACATCGCCAGCGTCATTGTAATACTGGTTAATATCGCCCTGGTCGCACAATAATAAAGGGTAGTATGACTTACCATTTGATATACTGATAATTCTAAAGGTTGCACTACTTTTGCTCATCTGTTACCTCGCTTTCTTTATTTGTTACTATTTCTGCATCCTTTGCGGTGTCAGGCTCCTCAGTGCCGGTATCCGTGCTTTCGCTTCCTGCACCGATACCGGTATCAACGTCAGGTGCTGCATTCTCTTCAGTATCCTCACCACCGTATTCCTTAGGCGTATGGCAAGGAAGGCAACTTGCTCCTTTAATCTCGGCCTTAGCCTCCAACGGAGTGAGCAGGGCGCCACCAATTCTTTCACATCTCTCAGAAAGCGTATTGCCTTCTACTTTTTCGAGTGCAGACTGGAACAGGAGATAATTCCCGTCAAATGTCTTCTGCACTACAAGGTAAGCTGGCAGAATTGCTTCTCTCACCTTTTTTGTTACTTTTACGTAATATGGCATAATCGTATATTTAATATATTAAACAATCGCTCAGTCGCCTTCGTAATCTCTTGTTACGATAACGTTTCCATCGGCATCAGTAAGCCATTCGCCGGTATCAGAAACAAGTACCTTATTGGTTCCTCTGTCTTCTATATCGCAGAAGAATGTTTTTCCATATTCCATTGGCATCATTACTTCTTCGCCTCGCATTTTCTCTTCCTCTTTCGTTCCATCAGATACCTTCCAGGAAGCGTAGAGATAGCGGTTCCAATTTTCGACAACGCCCTGCCCGTCGCTAACAATAGCCTTCACGCATGCTGCATCCGTGTTGGAACGGAGTCCATCTCCTCGCACCTCACATGTAAGCTCAGGGAACTGACGCTTAATAGTCGTGTACGCCCGAGGATCATACTCGGCAGGCGCAGCTGGAAACTTCTTGCTGGCACGGTAGAGAGCGTAAACCACATAAGTCTGCCCGTCTCCGATAAACTCGCGGTTGACGGTGATCGACGTAATGCTTCCATTTGCGGTCTTGACGGCAGAAACGATATCGATGTTATCGAAATCTACGTTGCCTGTAAGCGGGGTTTCAGTACCCTTCGAATCTCTGCGGAACCAGAGCAGCTTGCATTTATCACTATTAGTGATATCCTCGGTTCCCTTCATAACCTTTGCGTTGATGATCTGCTGCTCGCCCATTCGGAGTGGATTGTAGATTGTCGCCTTATCGGCATCGATCATCAGCTCAATGCTTGCAAGGGAAACGTCGTTGGTGATAAGCGGAATACTTTTGTCAAACTTGTAGGTGTGGCCATCTTCCACATAGATTCCCACGAATCGCATTGCTCTAGGAATACCAACCTTGCCGTTTTTCTTGACAACGAGCTGACCCGCATAATCTCCTGATGTAACAACATCGTATCCGTCTGGCATAGTTACTCCCTGGCTGTAGATAGGTGTCTGGCCGCTCTGTGTCACCTCGAACCATTCAAAAGAGAGCAGCTTGCTATTACATGTCACGGCTGCTATCGGAGAGTCTGGGTCAATCAGCGTACAACGAGGAAACAGGTTAAGTGGTCCATCATTGTAGTCCGGATAGAAAATGTCATCAATCGCATCGTAGTTCTGCGTGTTCGGAACGTAGCCGTCTGCCATTACCTCGATATTGCACATAGTCGAGTAGATGACAGGAGCCTTCTCCATTTTCTTTCTGTTACTTCTTGCTAAAACCATAATTTATAATTTTAAAATTCAATCTCAATTTCAGACGAGTAAGTCTCGCCATCTTTAATTTCGGCAGTACACTTGAAGACACAAGGATTATTGTACGACCACTTTTCTCCCAGATCGCTTCCTTTGAGCGGTAGGGTGAGTTGGTCTTTTCTCTGTGCCACCTGCTGCGCCCACTGGTTATCTTTCTCTGCATCTCCTGTATCTCTGGTCCATGCAACGTTGAAAAGATGTTCTGTTACATCGTTGTTGTACAACTTTCCAACCACGGATAGAGTAGTGAAGGCAGTGAGTTCGCCAAGGTCGTTTCTCCGGCTAAAAACATAATTCTTGGAGAATCGCCAGCCATCTGAAGATACGACATTGATCGCGAATTCCGGATTACCCTCAACGAACGCCCAGCCGGTGCTTGCATATTTGGGTTCAACGGCCGTTTTATCTACAAGGCATCTCCACCTGCACCCGTAGTGCCAAACGTCATGTACTTCTGTAGCGGTGCATCGGTATGGCTTGTCTCCTCTGGCTACTTCAAGCGACCATTTTCCCCTGTCAACAACGTCCTGCTTCACGTTACCCTGGTAGTCTGTCCTGAGGATATTTTGCACCGCCAGATACTTTGCGTAGAATGCTCCGTCACGCTTGTCGGCCAGAGGATAATCTGCAAAGATGAACGATAAGGCATCAGGAAGCTTTCCGATAGCTACGGAATAATTGCTCTTGTCGATGATAGGCTTGGTCACATGGTCGAGCCAGACAAGCAATCCATCAGATGATGATATATACCAGCAGCTCTGCCTGTCTTCGTCCACGGCGTTGCCCCAGCGGATTAACCGGGCAAGCTCGCAAGGAGGATGATTCACTCCAGAAGGAACCTCGCTATCGGGATAGCAGACCACAGTAATGGTGTTTGCAACGGTGTTCACCGAAAGAACTCTCAGCCACATATCATAATGCCCCCCATTTCCTGATAGCCTATTGACCGATGCCAAAATCACATCGTTCTCCCTGAACGCCGTAAAGTCACCTTCCCATCGTTTTTGAAGCCCCAGTAAATAGGTGGTATTGCCGCCTTCAGATGTTGCAGGAATCTCGCTTACACTCTCAATCAGTCCGCTCTCCGTGAACACAAAGTTGCTTTCCATTGCCGTCTGGCGGTTCACGATAAGCTCCTTGGCGATGACAGAGCTTCGCACGGTAATCGATTCCACCTCTGCATTGCCCTTTTCATCAATCTGCGCACCCGTGCCGCCCATGATGCCCGAGGTAAAACTACCAAACTGTGTACCTCCCTTCATCTTAGCCGTTGATTCAGAGATGATTCCTTTCAGAAAAGTGATAACACCGGCAGCGGCATCGTCGTGCTCCCTGGACAGGTAGGTTCCGTTATCCTGCATGGCATATTCGAGCAGGGCAAGCAGGGCGCTTCCCACACGCCATGCCGTGTTGGCTCCCTTGGCACGCTCATCACGTATGCCGGTGAGCATCCTGGTCAGTTCCTGTATGGTATTTTCGTTTTGCATGATTCTATTTCAATTTTGAAGCAAAAATACAAATAAGATTCCTGAAACAAAAATACACTATATCTTGCCGAACATCTGCTTGAACAGGTCTGCCATCAATCCCTGATATTCCGTACCGTAGAAATAGCCCTCCATATCATTGAGCTTCATGATGGAAATATAGTATTTCCGGTTGAACCATGGGCGGCGCTGCCTAGGTTCGCCCAGATGATGCTTCGCGCGGTATTCCTTATCCAGAAAGTAGAGGTCGCCAGGGTTGCCATGGTAATAACCGTTGCCCGTTCCCGTCTCCTGATACAGGCCGTAGAGCAGGAACTTGTGGGCGATGATTCTTGATGATCCGCCAAACGATGTAGCCTGCACACTGTTGTAAAGGGCACCCGTATGGCGGATGCGGTAGTGTATGATCTTCTCCTTCCAGATGTTCACCATCTCTTCAGCCCATCCACGCTCATAGGCGTGGATGTCTTCCTGGGTGACGGGAGTCTTGATGTTATTCGTTCCATTCTTCATTGTTATATACCAGGTCTAGCGGCTCACTCACGTCGATGTGGAACTCCACGCCCGTAAGCCCGTTAATAAAATATGCACCTATCTCCCGATTATCCACCTGGTCGCTCAGCAGATAGGTGAAATCGCTTTCCCACTTCATCTTGTCCATGAGGATGCGGCTCAGAAACTGGCGGAATATCTTGCGGCAGGTGTTGAGCTTCTCCTGGCGGTCGTTCATGTCGTTGAGTCTGTAGCGCATCAGGATCCACACCGTATAGGTTACTATCTTGCGGAAACTTCCGTCTCCGTTCACCGCCACGTTGCCGTCGTTGGTATCGTCTATCACTATGAAGTTCCTGCTCTTCTGCATATTTGCCAGCATGCCCTCAAAGGCCATGGGACTGGAACAGGTGGTGGCAAGGAAGCCCAGTTCCTGGGTAAGCTTATTCTTCTTCGTCAGGTCTCTGAAGTAGGAAAAAGCATCGAAGCCCACCTGTACCGATGGAGTGTTGATGTCTGTCTTGATCATGATTTCTTCAGTCTTTTGTTCAGTTCTTCAGCTTCACGTGCCTTGGCATCCAGCTCGGTGAGTGCCCGCCACACGTCAGCCTTCTTGATTATCTCTTCCTTGGTGATGTCTCCACCCGTCAGCGCCCTTATCTGGGCGTTCATGGCTTCGGTGGCATCATACTCGCCATCACCACCGGCTGGCTTGAAGAGATGAGGGAAATGTGTGGAAAAGTTGTACTTTATCCACATAAACCAGAGAAACACACCTATCACCTCGGGCCCAGAGCAGTCTATCTGCCCTGCTTCGCTGCCATCCTCCTTCAGGTAGAGGATGGCAGCCATCTCGCGGATAGGCGTATCGTCCGACTGGTCGCTCTGTAGGAAGTTCTGGTAGTAGTTGTCGCAGACGATGTAGTTGTAGAACGGTACATCATGCAGTTCCACGTCCGCAGCCTTGAAACGGCCTATAAAGTCGAGCCTGTTGTCTGCTCCCTTGCCGTTGAAGATGAAATTGAATTCCTCGCAGAACTCCCTCACCTGCCATAGCTCAAGGAAAAACCGCAGCCTCTTGCCTTCTTCGGTCTTTACCTCGCAGAGCCAGCCGTCTTTTTTCTCATTGAGCACCTTCACACCCGCAAACCTGCAGAACAGGTAGGTTTTTATCTGCCATTCGTCCCAGTCCTGCGTAAGCAGGTAGAGCACGTAGCGCAGCTGGTCCTGCGTCAGTTCACTCCAGGAGTGTGGGACATGCAGCACCAGCGTGCCGTCAGCCAGCAAAGAAGAAGGTTGTGTCGTCAGCTTTGTTTTCATAACTTTTCATGTGATTGGCCTTGTAGGCCGATGAAACCGCGTATTTTCGGAAATCCCCGATGTGTTCTTCTATGAATCGAAGCAGATTCTCGAAGAGAAGGGTGCTGCGATGCAGGTATTCGACGGTCGTTTTCTCAGTACCATTTACGGTGAGGTGTTCACCGATGAAAGCGAGCATTTTTACCTTTGCCGCACGATGAGATGGGGCAAAATTGCCTTTTCGCTCCTCGGCGATGATTTCGTCGATGAGGGCATCGCCCAACTGCTTGCGCAGGAAAGCCTCGGTGGCATCGATGGATTTCTTGTACTTCACCAGGTCATCGTAGGTGAGCTGCCCGCTTACGCCGCACCAGCCCGAGAGGATGGCAGGCGACCATACCAGCGAGTTAATGTTCATCTCTGCCTGTTCCGTCTCGCTCCAGCCGTCAAACTTGCGCATCAGGAAGATAACCTGGTGCTTGTTGTAGTCGCGCTGATAGGTGAGTTCTGCCTTCATGGCTTCCACTCTTGCCTGCGATGCCGGAGCGATGTTCTCGTTGGATACCACGCCAAAACCGTTGTCGGTCATGATGAGGTCGTGCGAGTGCAGGCGGCTCAGGAAGGTGGCACGTATCACGTAGCTGCGGATGGCGGTCATCAGTTCCGTGCCTTCCTGCGTGGCTTCCTCCACATATTCATTACCTATCACCTGTTCCACCAGCTCGCTGTATGGAATGCTGAATGATGGCTCCATGTTCCTGAAGACATCTTCGGTGGCAGCCCCTACGAAAGGAAGGAGCTGCTCAAACTGTTCAATGCTAATCTTGATCATCTGTCTTTGAATTTGGATTGTTAGACACTTTCTTGGCATCCTTATTCTCATCGAGCGTGGTGAGCATGATGAGCGGAACGTCTGGATAAACCTTCTCTTCCCAGTGGTTGAAGTAGATCACCACCCAGTGAACGGTCTCCATCAGGTCGTGGAATGCCTTCTCTATACTCTGCTTCAGCGTGAAGAGTTCACGCTTGTCGGAACCCGAATTGTTGGTCTGGCTCTTGCCGGGCGTGGCGCCCACCAGGTTGGGGTGGATGTTGTCGGCATAACACTGCATGTTGTTGCTCTCGGCAATGTCGTCGCTGTAGTCGCCTCCATCCTTCGATGTGTCGATGCGGGTGATGCGCACCATCTTCACCTCCTTGCCGTCGGGCGTGGTGTAGTAGCCCGCTATCCAGAGCTTGCCGCTGTTCTCTATGCCCGAGATAAAGGAGCGGATTTTCTCCTTCTCGGCAAGCTTGCGCTGCTTCTGCTTCTCGGGGTCGGTGATGTGCTCCTCCTTGAAGATGCCGCGCCAGTAGTCGTTGTGGATCTCTACCAGGTAGGGAATGGTGGCGTGGTTCTTCAGCTTGGCCATCTTGCCGATGGCGATGAGCCGGGAGATGTCGTACCACTTATCTCTGAAAATGGCGGAATAGTAGGGCACGGGATAGTACTGGCAGCCTGGGGTAGGGAAGCGGGTTACGATGGCAAAGACGCGTTCCTTGCAGGCCGGCTGGGTGCTCTGTCGTGATTTCACCTTGCCGTTTTGCCCGTCAAGCCCCATGCGCTTCTGGAGGTCGCCCAGAGGGTCCAGCTCGTCGAGCAGTGGCAGAACCTCTACGTTGTCGGGCGTTACGCTGTTTCTCCAGTTGGCATAGAGCACGTATTCCGAACGTCCGTTCTTGCTCTGGGTAAAGCGGCAGTAGCATGCCTCCTTGTGTCGGATGCCCACTATCTTGTCGCCCTTTTTGTTGAGGATGATGGCCGAGACGCAGAAGAAGAAGTATTTCATGTCGGTAATCTGCTCCAGGAAGAAGCGGCTCATGGAATTGTGCATTCTGAACAGGTTCACTTCCTTGTCCTTGCTGGGCAGTTTGGTCTCCACGTCGTTATACTGGAAGCCCATGCCGTAGCAGGTGAGCACGTTGAAGAGTTTGTTCTGTGCCATCACGCTGCTCTCCCCTATTCTCTTGATAAGCTCGTAGGGCAGCGCATTGTCTTCACCGAACGGTATGTAGGTATAATTCTTCTTGCCTATCTCTATATCAACGAGAGGGGTAGTTCCGTCATCATCGAAGATGCTGCCCGACTCCACGAATCCGCTGGTAGGGGAGGAGGTCTGATAGTCGAGCACGGCGCCCATGGTGGCGAAGGTGATGTCAATATCGTTGTTATTCTTTTCCATAATCTGTTATAAATAAATAGAATGATCATTATATCTGAAGATGAAGATATCCCTCACCTTGCGTATCTGATGGTTCACGGGGTTGTAGAGGTTGTGGGTTCCCTGCTGCCAGGAACTGCTCTTCACCAGCCAGCCCCGATACTGGATGATGGAACCGTCGCTGCCCTTCCAGCAGTCCAGGTCCACGGGCGTGCGGTCGATGCGTGAAATATCCAGCGCACGCCTCAGTTCATTGATGTGAATGGCTTTGGGTGTTGTATCCTTTGGCATATCTGCGACAAAATTATAAGGGTGAAACTTCTAGTTGAATGTATCATCGAAGGAATCATCAAAGATTCTTCCCGATGTGGAACTTACGGTTCTGAAGATGACGTTCTGTACCCTCTGGGCATACTGGTAGGAGAAGGTGAACTCTGCCAGGTCGTCATCTTCGTTGGTCCGTTCGCTTTTCGAGTCGGTAAAGGTGATTTCCTTATCCTGGGCATAATCCCTGAAGAGATAGACTTCATCGCTTCGCAGCAGGTCTTCGGCAAAATGGGCCATGGATGGCGGAATAATGCCGGTGTCGCCCTCGAAGGTGCGGGTCTCCCTTACGGAATAGTTGATTTTCTTACCCTCAATCACCGCCTGCTTGCGCTCGAAGGTTGGGGCAATCTTCTTCTTGCCCAGACAGTAGAAGATCTCCTGGCAGCCGAACGAGTTCGTGAAGAGCAGCACGGGGTCTGCCACGGCCTGCGTGTGGTCTATCCTGAACTCCTGCTCTCGCTTGCCCACGCTCACGGTATAGGCAAAGAGACTGCCCTTGCTCTCATCGTAGAATCTGTCGGGCGATACATCGAAGGTGGTTACGCCCTTGTCGGTATGGACGGGCACGTCTTCCGCTCCGAAGGTGGCGGTGTTCACGGTGTGACCGCCATCGAAATACTGGGCTACCACGATGGGTACGGTACTGTCTGCGCCTGCTGCATGCAGGTATTCACGATGCCCCAGGCGGGTGAGCTTGTAGCCGTCGAGCAGGGTGAGGAAGAAAGTGTCGAGGAACGCCTCGCAGCTCATGTTGATATCTACGGTGGCATAGTGGGCAGTAAACTTGCCCGTCCAGCTGTCCGTGTCGCTGTCGCCCGTATGCTCGGTGATTTTGATGGTGCAGTCGGCCACCACGGTCTGGCGCACGTAGTCGGCTATGAGCGTGCCCAGGTCGTGTATGGTCACCTTGCCCGATACGGGGTAGTAGTTTTCGCTGAGCACCTCTTCGTCGCCACAGGTGATGGTGACGACGGCATACTCGCCGCTTATCTTGAAGGAGAAGGCGTCGAGTTCGCTGGTGAAGATGGGCGAAATGGGTTGGTTGATAACTGTAATCATATCTCTGTTTCATTAAAACAATGCAAAGATAGGATGATAGGGGAGAAAATAAAAATACCCAGCCGCCTCACGGCGACCGGGCATTGTGAAATACACTAGTATAAGTTATAATCGGCTACGCTTAGCCTAAGCTTATGAACCTTTTGAACAGGTTTATATGATTTCTAATTGAAAAAAATGAATGTCATCATTTAGAAGGGCGCTGAATCGTCCTGCATTATCCAGGCCAGCTGCTTGCCGCTATAGCCCATCTTGTAGCCCTCGTTCAGCATGTATTCCGTGATATCGTTGACGCTTGCCGTTACCATATCCGATATGTCGGTCTGAATCTCCTTCGAGGTCTTGTATTCCACGGGAGCGTCTTTGTTCGGATCATAGGGCTGGTAATCTTCCAGGTAGGCGTGGAGGGCTACTCCCATACGCCACAGCTCTGCTTCCGTCATGCCGCACCTCCTTTCGCCTTGAGTGCGATTTTCATGGTCTCAAAGAGCTTGCTCATGCGCTTGAAGGTGTTAAGCATGAGCAGCACCTTGCCGGGACCACCGAAATCGTCCACGCTGTTGGTTACTACCTCGTCTGATACAAGCTTATCCTGTATTTCGTTGAGTTTCTCGATGAAGTTGTCGAGCTGGGCAACGTTCATCATATCTGCCAGCGCATTCCATACTTCCGCAGTCATGCGCATATTGGTTGAATTATTCTCGTCCATCGCTCATTCCTCCTTTCTTTACATACTTTCTGGCTTCCTTTATGAAGTCGGCTTCAGCTTCAGTTCTTTTTTTAAGAAGCTGAGTCATTTGTTCCACACAACCAAGCTTAGCGCTAAAGGATTGCGCCTTACTCATTGCTGAATTCAATTTTTCAGCCTTATCCTTTAAAGCCTTTACCTTGCTGCTAAACTCCTCGACGAGACTCATCGGAACATTCTCGTTTAATACGAGTTCTCTCAATTCATCATTCATCGCTCATTCCTCCTTTCTTGTCTCTGGTCCAACCTGGGTGCAGGAGTCCTTCGGACCCTTGCGAGAGTACCCCCCCCCGATTTTCTGAAACGCTCGAAGAGATTGTGGCGCTCTGCCTGGATATCCTCGTTGTCGGAAGACCAGCGGTTCTTGGCTTCTGCCTTGCCCTTGTTGTAGGCTTGCCCAGCCTCGTTGCGCTCTCTCTTCAGATCTCTGATGGTCTGTTCGTATTCCTCCTTGGCTCTCTCATACTCATCGCGGGCTTCACGGAGTTCAAAGTTCGCCTGGTGTTCCTTCTCTAGTATTTTGTCCAGAGTGTCATCATATTCCTGCTGGAGGTCGGCAATCTCGGTAGCGTAGGCTGCTCTCAGTTGTGAGAGCTTGAAGGTGTTGGCTGCAAGCATCGTGTGGAACCCCTCCGTGGTGAGCGGCTTGTCGTTCGTCCCGACACCCTCATTTTTGCCAGGCGATGGCATGTTATTGCCATCCTGCTGGGCATTTTCCTGCCATGGTGTGGCATTATTCACTTCTTCCTGTGTACCGATATTGTTTGTCTGCTGATCTTTCATAATCCTATAATTTTAATTTTTAATACTGCAAAATTACTCACTTTTCTTGAAACGGAAAAAGACGGTTATTTCTTGTCTTCCTCCACCGGGCGCCAATATACTGCGAAGGTGTTGCACTCCATGAAGCAATCGGCATCGCTGTCCTCTGTCCAGATAAAGGGAATACCTCCGTCGTAGCGCATGCCGTCGGCAAGCATTACGCTCTCGTGGCATACGTCGGGCGTGCGAGGGTCGTGGAATCTCACCTTGGCTCCCTTCTTGAAGCCGTCTGTCACCTTCAGGAATTCCTTCGACTTGTAGACAAACATCTTGTTGCCGAGTATCCAGAACTGAAGCAGTCCGCTATGCGTCAAGTAGCAAACCAGCTTGCTTAATGCAAGAGCATCCTTTTGGGATATGGATTTACCGCCTTCAAACTCTATCGGTGTAACCGTGGTGTCGGGATATAATGCCTTGTATTCTGCCAGGCGTTCCACAACTTTCAGTGTTATATCTTTCTTTGCCATAGCTACATCACCTCCCCTCCGAAAAGATAACCACCTATAAACACAAGCATCACCAGGGCAAGCATTCCCACCATGGTCAATGCCACCTCGCCATAGCTCACGCTCTCCTCGCAGAGGAAGCTGAAGGTCTCGCTCTTGGTCTTGGCGAGCTTCTTGATTTCACACTTGAGGGTATTGATACCCTCCTCAACGCTGATGCCTGCAGGTCTTACCTGCGCATCATTTAATAAAATTGAATTCTGCATAATTGCCATCTTATAAGCATTATAGACCGACCTTGATGTATAAATACAATGGTGGCGGTCACATTCACCGCTGCTTATAAGATGGTAGCTTTCCCAGCGAAGGGCAAGTATCTTACGGATCATGCAACCGCCATATCGTAAAGACCTTTTTCCCGCTGCCGGGAAAATGATACTTTATAGGCATAAAAAAAGCCCACGGCGTGAAGCCTAGGCGAAACAGTCGCCATCGCTGAGTAGATTACTACTATCTTATAAGCGTTGGCAAAAGTACGAAGAATATTTGGAACCGCCAAAAAAAAAGCGAGAAATTTTCATTCCTCGCTCATTTTTCTTTTCAAAACATGTTTAATAACATATTATTGCTCATCTTTGGTAATCAGACCCTCTCGAATCTCAGAATCATTCTTCACTCTCTTCACCAGAACATAGTGTAGAACAGCCCTGCCGGCACCCTCTGTAACATAATATGTCTTGTCAAGTATCCAACCTTTCTTAGCCATATAATTCACGGCTGCCATGACGGTATTGAACTTGATCTGTTTGCCATCCTCACCATATAAGCTCTCGAAGGAACCTCCACCATTGGAGACTGCTCCCATATCAAGCATGACCTTCACTTTGCCGACACCCCAGAAGTTATATGCCTTGAGGTCGCAATAAACCGGATACTTACCATCCTCAGACTGGATGGTGCTCTGCGCTCTAGCGCCAATAGCCATAAAAATGATGGCTAAAATTAGAATAATTTTCTTCATAACTGCAATTAATTGAATAAATTCCGGTGCAAAAGTAATAATATAATTTGAAAATGAGGAATGAAAAGGAATGATTTTCCGGAATCAATCGGAAAATGACCGGAAATGACCGGAATTACGAGCGAAAACGACCGGAAACGACCGCAGGATCTCCCTTCGGTTCTGCCACTTCGAGGAATGGATTCCTCGGAAATTCCCCGATTTTCCCCGCATTTTCCTCGATTTTCCGTGCAAATTCCCCGATATCTCAATAAAATTCCTTATATTTGCATCGTTTTTCATTTTAATAGAATAATATATTATAAGGTATGGAAGAAAAAGATCTCTTGAAGCGAGTAGAGATGCTCGAGAAGCAGCAGCGCTCCCTGCTGGATGCATTCAGCCCCATCTGGCACGACTATCATAAACATGGCGGGTTGGGGTATGCTGTAAAAAGCATACTGGGTATCCTGGTTCTTATCCTGGTATGCCTGTTCCTGCTGGTAGCCCTGCTACATGCCGAGAACATTTGCTAAGGCCTTGGCCAGCCATCCTGCGATGAAGCCTCCTGCACCATAGAGGAACTTTACAAGGGTAGAAACCTTGTTGGCCTTGTCGATGTATTGCCAGAACTTCCGGTTCCTTACATATTTCCCGTATCCGTTTTTGGCTTTCCGTCCTTCACTGGTAAGGCTATAGTATGCTTCTCCCATCTCGAGGACGAGTCCTTCTCTTATCAGTCTGTTCAATATCAGCAATGGTTCATTGTCATAATCAAACTTCTCGTTGATAGTCCAATGAATATCATCCTTGCTCATTTCGTTCTTGGTGAACAGTCCCAATATGTAGTCTATAATCTTATTCTCATTCATATTCTTCTTGTTTTGAAAATTTCCCTCATTTGAGTATCCACTGCCATCATCACTGGAGTGGCTCCACTCATCATCGCCTAGTTTAATAATTCTCATGTCAAAAAACTGCTTAACTGAAGTCCCCGGCACGGCTCTGCGCCGGGGACGATGTGTTAAATAAAGATAGCCTAAATAGCAAGGCTAAGCGAGCCGAATTTCTGGGCCATATCCTGCAAGGCACCCCTGAGGGTAACAAGTTCATCAGGAGTGAACTGCGATGCCTTTCCGTTGACTATGTTTCCGTTCATCTTATGTGCCAGCCAAGAGCGAGACTTACCAAAGTAAGCCTTTGCGATGTAAGCCATGGAGACCATATCTGTAATCTCACCAAATTTCTCTGCCATGGTCAGTTCCTTGACCTTCTGCTCTGTGGTCTTAGCCATGTAGCCCACTGCCACGGCAAAAGCCTTAGGGTCTGACTCCTTGAGTGCATCCATCTGACGGCGAACCTCCGCCTTATCCTCTGCGGTCTTGGCAGCTCTGTTTTGTGCAGCCAAAGCCTTCACCTTATCAATCATCTCTGTATATTCCATAATCTTATATTTTTTAAGTTTAAAGGAATGAGTGCCCCCGAAGGG
>ENA-OYWS01000706-OYWS01000706.1-human-gut-metagenome-genome-assembly--contig:-NODE-706-length-14271-cov-5.287985_pt1 | contig 14271 bp, 12 predicted proteins | sample MGYA00244813_ERZ653402 | MGnify/ENA primary metagenome ERZ653402 (study PRJEB26926, sample SAMN06165021) | human gut metagenome | biome: ENVO:00009003; feature: ENVO:2100002; material: ENVO:00002003...
AGATCGTCGGCAGCGTCAGATGTGTATAAGAGACAGACCTTGAAAAGGAAGGCATAGGCCACCGCAAGGTGAACTATAAGCTGCGCGACTGGGTATTCGCCCGCCAGCGTTACTGGGGCGAGCCGATACCCCTTGTGAAATGCGAAAAGTGCGGCTGGGTTCCCCTTCCGGAGAGCGAACTGCCGCTAAAGCTGCCCATGCTTGACGATTTCTCCCCCACGGACGACGGCAGTTCCTGCCTTGCCCGCGCAAAGGATTGGCTGCACACCACCTGCCCGCATTGCGGCGGCCCCGCCGTGCGCGAAGCGGACACCATGCCCAACTGGGCCGGTTCCAGCTGGTACTTCCTGCGCTATACAGACCCGCATAACGACAACGCCCTTGCTTCGCCCGAGGCGCTGAAGTATTGGATGCCCGTTGACTGGTACAACGGCGGCATGGAGCACACCACGCTGCACCTGCTCTATTCCCGCTTCTGGCACAAGTTCCTTTACGACATCGGCGTTGTGCCCACGCCCGAACCGTATATGAAGCGCACCAGCCACGGCATGGTGCTTGGCGAAAACGGCGAGAAGATGAGCAAGTCCCGCGGCAACGTTGTAAATCCGGATGATTACATCAAAGAATACGGCGCGGACGCATTCCGCATGTACATAATGTTCATGGGCGCGTTCGATCAGCCCATCCCCTGGAACACGCAGGGCACCAAGGGCTGCCGCAAGTTCCTTGAGCGCGTATGGCGCTTGCAGGACATGATAAATGATGAGCAGGGCGTGCGCGACAGCGTGAAGGCCAGCTACCACGCCACAATAAAGAAGGTGAGCGAGGACATAGAGCGCATGAAGTTCAACACGGCGATAGCCGCCATAATGAGCTTCGTGAACGATATTTACGCCACCGGCAGCATAACGCGGGACGAGCTGAGGACGCTTTTGATACTGCTGTTCCCCTTCGCGCCGCACATTGCGGAGGAAATAAACGAAGCCGCCAAGCTCGGCTCCCCCATTTACGAGGCGCACTGGCCCGAATATGACGAGAGCGCACTGGTAGCGGACAGCGTGGAAATAGGCGTGCAGATAAACGGCAAGGTTCGCGCCCGCATAATGGTTCCCGCCAACGCCGCCAAGGAGGAAATAGAGAAGCTTGCGCTTGAAAGCGCCGACGTGAAGCCCTTCACCGAAGGCAAGACCGTGCGCAAGGTGATAGCTGTAAAGAACATAGTGAACATAGTTGTGGCCTAAACGCCGCATAGGATTAGGGGGACGGATTGCCGTCCCCTTTGTTTTTTTATACTGCCCCTCTCCCCTGCACACTATCGTCACTTGCGTCACATCGTCACAAACAGGCTAATTATCTACGTTTTTTGTGTGACGCAAGGTGTGACGATAAATTCTGCGTCACACAGCGGGCTGACGCATGCGGTGAAATTGCGCTTAGGCGTTGTAGGGGCCGTCATTGGCGGCCCGCCCGTGGCTATATTTTTTACCTCAACCCCTCAGTCACGGCTTACGCCGTGCCAGCTCCCCGTAAAGGGGAGCCTTTACACTCCCTCAGTCTCGCCTTCGGCTCGCCAGCTCCCTCGACAGGGAGCCTTTTGGTGCGCTTTATAAGCTTACATATTAAGCCTGCCCTGAAAGGGGAGGTGGATTTTGCGAAGCAAAAGCCGGAGGGGTTGACGATATAAAAAAGGGAACGCCAGCGCGTTCCCCTGCAGGCTTATTCAGCCTATACTTACTTTATTATGTCTATGGTGCCTATGAGCGGCAGGCGCTTCATTTCGCCCTTGCAAACGCTCACCAGGGCCATTATCCAAAGGACTACCTGGAATATCCAGATGAGTATGCCTATAACTATGCCCGCGGTGATGCTGGCAACCACGCTAAGAAGCAGCAGAAGCAGCGCCTGATTGGCCCAGAAGGTGCCGAACTCGGTCTTGGGGTTGGTCACTATGGGCAGGAAGAACAGAATGGGGAACACAACGGCAAGTATGGCCATTGTTTTGCTGTTGTCGGTCTGCACCGGCTGCTGAGCGGGCTGAGTGGGGGTGGTGTAGGCCGCGTTCTGCTGGGCGTTGGACTGGGCGGCTTCGCCGGTGGTCGCGCCGCAGGTGGGGCAGAACTTTGCGCCGTCGTCGTACTGCGCGCCGCAATTTGTGCAATAAGGCATAGAATAACTCCTTTCAAATAAACCGTATGTGATGCATTCATATTACCACATTCGCCGCGTCTTGTCATCAGCATAAAGCGGCGTGGCGGCAATAATTTTATTTATGCCCGCTTATCCATTCGTCCATCATGGGCATGGATATGTTGAAATAAGTCGGCCCGATGTTAAGATACGTTTCATGGAAGCTGCGAAGGTCGAAGCTTGCGCCGCAAATATCCTCCGCTTCCCTTAGCTTCTGCTGATAAATGCTGTATCCCATGGCGTATTCAAGGAAGTAGAACGGGTTTTCAACGGCGTAGTCGTAATAAATGTCCTTCAGCTCCGTTGCGGCCTCGTCCCCGAAATAGGCGGAGGTAAGGTCGAACATGTCGTCCGCACTCTTGCCGAAGTAGTTCACCTCTATGCTAACTATCGCGGGCAGCAGCAAATTGCCTATCATGGAGTTCGCGCTCATGAAGTTGCAGTACGGCGCGCCGAAGCGGGTGTTGTAATTATCGAAGAACACCTCGCCGGACTGGGACCAGCTTTCGTAGTATCCGCCCATTGAAAGCGCCTGTCGGGTATAGCCGGTTTTGTTTATAAGCGTACGCAGGTACTGGTAATGATAAAGGTGGCCGGGGTAACCCTCGTGCGCAAGGGTGTCAAGGTATCTGTTGTCGTTTTCAAGCGTTTTGTTGTTTAGTATAATAAGGTTCTCGCTCGCGTCGTCCACCGGCGGAATAAGATATGCCGCGGGGCTGAACTGATCCTCCAGCTCGCTGGGGCAGTCCATGAACGTGAGCGTATGCTCCGGCAGCTCCGGATAGTAATCCGCCATCAGCTCTTTAAGGTACTCTATGTTTTCCTCCGTCGTGCCGACGCTCAGCTCCACCGTGTCGTACTTATCGAACACGGCGGCGTCCTTCTTGGCGGCGTCATAAAGCTTGCTCAACTGCGCGTTAAGCTCGTCATAAAGTATTTCCAGCGCTTCCTCGGGCGTTATGTCCGCGCAGGCGTTGTATTTAAGCTCCGTTGCGAAGAAGGCCTTGCCCTCCTCGCCGTATGTATAGAGCGCGCCGTCGGTCGTCGCCGTGCCGCGCAGCGCCTCAAGCCCATCGTAAAGCACCTGATAGGAATCGATAAGCGCGTTCACAAGCTCCGTATTCCTTGCGCTGTATGCGGCGCGTTCCTCGTCGCTCAGCTCGTCTATATCGGCTATGAATTCATCAAACGTGGCGAATAGGAAGCACGTCTCCCGCGCATCAATGAATGCCTTTATCTGCTCAAGCACCTTGTCAAGGGCGTTATCCCGCATGAATTTGCCGTCCGCGGACTTCTCCTGCTCAAATGCCAAAACCTGCCCAACGTAGCGCGGCGTGTCCGCAAGCAGCGTAAGGTAATTCTCCACGTCCGCCTTGGTGTGCATATCATAGAACACCAAATTGAGCGGCAGATTGGAATGCAGCCCAACAAAGGTGTCCAGCACCTCGTTATAATAGTAATACTGATTACCTTCTATGCCTTGCTCAAGGAACTGAACAAGCGTATCGTAGGTTATCCTTGAATCATCGGAAAGCACGTTGCGGTCAATGGCGTAAAGCTCCTCAAGCCACGCTATGTTCTCTTCGTTGCTCGCTTCCTGCTCGGCATAGGTGAATTCGCCCCAGCCGGTCGGGTAATCCGTTATAAGGGGAAAATTCTCCGGATGCGCAACGGTAAGATGAAAGCTCAGCGCGTCGCTCACAACGCTTTCCGCAAACATTCTCTCGTCCAGCTCTTTAAGCGCGGCCTCGGCCTCCGCCCGGGCTGTGTCCTCAGTGGGCTCGGGAGTGGGGGCGGAAGTTGCCGCGGGCGCCTCGGTAGCTATGGGCGCAGCTGTATCCTTTGGCGCGGCGGAGCAGCCCAGCAGGCTGAGCGCAAGCAGCAGACTCAGCGCAAAACTTATCGGCTTTATTATGGATTTCATAAATAAATATATCCTTTCTCGGCTATATATAAATTTATGCATATACACTACCACATAAAGCCGCATTTCTCAATAAAAATATAAGGGAGCATATCAGCTCCCTTGGTATTTTCAGCCTTTGCTTACCGGTATAAGCAGGGTTTCCCCAACGAATATAAGATCCGGATCCTCGCGCGGGTTAAGCCGCAGCAATTCTTCTACCGTTGTGTTGAACCGGCGGGCTATGGACGAAAGCGTGTCCCCGCGGCGCACAACGTATGTCATCAGCTCTCCGCTAAGATACGGCTTCAGCAGCGCCCATGTGCGCGGCCCTGCAATGCCGTCTGCCGTGATGCGGTTGGCCCGCTGGAACGCAGTTACCGCGTTGAACGTGCGGCTGCCGAATATACCGTCCGCCTGCCCGGGGGAGAAGCCCGCGCTTGTCAGTGCCGTTTGCAGTATGGTAACAAGCATGCCCCTGTCCCCGCGCCGCAGATATACGTCGCTGTAATCTATATACGGGGCTATGGCAAGCCACGTCGCCCTGTCCGCAACGCCTGTCTGCGCAAGCATTGCGCTCCGCTGGAATGCGCGCAGGGCGGCCTGGGTCTTTGTGCCGAAAAGGCCGTCTATGCGCCCGGGGCTGTTGCCGGAAGCCTCCAGCGCCTCCTGCAGCCGCCTTACCATTGCGCCGCGGCTGCCGCGCCTTAGCACATCCGGGTCGCTTTCAAGCGCGAACGGCTCAAGAAACTGCCACGTTACCGGGCCTATTATGCCGTCCCGCGTTGCGCCAAGCACCCGCTGGAACTGCATCACCGCGCGCTCTGTTGCCGCGCCGAATACTCCGTTTGCCGCGCCCGGGTCGTAGCCCGCGCGTATAAGGGCGGTTTGGGCCGTGCGCACGTCGCTGCCCGTATCGCCACGCTGTAATATCCTCATTGTTTTGCACCTCGCTCATTTTGCTCTTGGCGCATTTATAGCGCCTTATATTGTCACCATATGCCGCACAGCGCCCTCGTGTGCGCGGCAGGCACGTTTTTTTCACATTATTGCTCATATTGAGCATTTGAACATATGCCCAAAGTGTGATATGATAACTAAGATTATTAAATTGGTACGATATGCCCTTTATCAAGCGGCATGTCAGGAGGACAAATTGGGTAAAAAGCTGAGAACTCCGCTTATCTATTTGGCCATAGTGGTGCTGATGATTGTTCTGCTTACGCAGCTTCAAAACGGCGGCACGGACGATAAGAAGATCGAATATGCCGATTTTCTTGCCATGGCAAAGGAAGGCACGGTGGAGGCCGTTGAATACTGCAACGGCGAAATAGTTGGCATTAAAAAAGGCTCTGTGTATAAGGATCTGTTCCCCAAGAAGTATGACTTTATCTGCAACGTGTCCAACGAAAATGCGTTCCGTTCGGATATGGCGGCCATAGTTGCAGACGCCAAGGGCATAGATGCGGACAAGGTAACGCCGGAGGATTATCCGTTTACATATACATATAATCCCCCGCCGGAGCCTTCCATATTGGAATACATACTGCCTTACCTTATAATGCTTATCATAATCGTCGTGTTCTACGTTGTGGTATTCCGCGCGCAGGGCGGCGGCAACAAGATGATGAGCTTCGGCAAGGCGCATGCGCGCACCCAGATGGATCCCAACAACCGCGTTACGTTCGATGATGTTGCCGGCGCGGACGAGGAAAAGGAAGAGCTGAAGGAAGTTGTTGAATTCATGCGCGCGCCAAAGCGGTTCACCGAGATGGGCGCAAGGATACCCAAGGGCGTGCTGCTCGTTGGCCCTCCGGGCACGGGTAAAACGCTGCTTGCAAAGGCCGTTGCCGGTGAGGCGAAGGTGCCCTTCTTCTCCATTTCCGGTTCGGACTTTGTTGAAATGTTCGTAGGCGTTGGCGCAAGCAGGGTGAGGGATCTTTTCACCACCGCAAAGAAGTGCGCGCCCGCGGTTGTGTTCATAGATGAAATAGACGCCGTGGGCCGCCAGCGCGGCGCCGGCCTTGGCGGCGGGCATGACGAACGCGAGCAGACGCTGAACCAGCTCCTTGTTGAGATGGACGGCTTTGCCGTGAACGAAGGCATAATAGTTATCGCCGCCACCAACCGCCCCGATATACTTGACCCCGCGCTTCTGCGCCCGGGCAGGTTCGATAGGCAGATAACCGTAAATTATCCGGACGTTAAGGGCCGCGAAGCCATATTGAAGGTGCATGCCAAGGGCAAGCCGCTGGCCGATGAGGTAAGCCTTTCCGTGCTGGCAAAGCGCACATCGGGCTTCACGGGTGCGGACCTTGAAAACGTGCTGAACGAGGCCGCGATACTTGCCGCAAGGTATAAGAAAAAGGAAATTGGCATGACGGAACTGGAGGAGGCCATAACCCGCACGGTGGTCGGCCCCGAAAAGCGCAGCCATGTTATAACGCCGGAAGATAAGAAGATAACCGCGTATCACGAGGCTGGCCACGCCGTTGTGGCGCGCGTACTGCCCAACTGCGACCCGGTGCACGAAATAAGCGTTATTCCGCGCGGCAGGGCGGCCGGCTACACCATGACCATGCCGGAGGACGATCGCGACCATATGTCCCGCGGAAAGATACTGGACGAGATCGCCATGGCGCTTGGCGGCAGGGTTGCCGAAAGCATATTCTTAGACGATATATGCACCGGCGCATACAGCGACCTGCAGAAGGCGACCGAGCTTGCTCGCAGGATGGTTGTTGAATTCGGCATGAGCGACGAAATAGGCCCCGTGTTCCTTGGCGGACAGACGGAGGTTTTCATTGCCAAGGATTGGGGACACCAGCGCAACTTCTCCGAAGAGGTTGCCGCGCGCGTGGATAAGGAAATTCGCCGCATACTGGAAGAACAATACGACCGGGCAAAGACCGTGCTGACAGAGCACCGCGACGCCATGGAGCGCATAGTAAAGGCGCTGATAGAATACGAGCACATTGACGGCGACGATTTTGAAAAGCTGTTCAAGGGCGAGGACGTGGAGCTTGAAACATTCAGTGACAGGCGCGCCCGCATAGAGAAGGCGGATGAAGAAGTGCTGGCTAAGGAAAAGGCGGAAGCCGAGGCCAAGGCCGCTGCTGAAGCGCAGGAACAGAGCGCGGACGGCGAAGGCAAAAACAAATAAGCTATAACATAATGCGCATGAAGCGGCCTTTATGGCCGCTTCATGCGCAAAGGATGGGCAAACATGCAGCGATTTTGCGAAAAAGAGGCGCGTAAGCTGAATAAGCTGAAATATATATTGTTCGACGTGGACGATACCGTAACAAACGGCGGCAAGCTGACAGGCGAAGCCTTTGCCGCCATGTGGAAGCTGAAGGAACACGGGTTTAAGCTTATCCCCATAACGGGCAGGCCCGCAGGCTGGTGCGATATGATGCTGCGCCAATGGCCCGTGCAGGCCGTTATATGCGAAAACGGCGCGTTTGTATATGACTATGATGAGCATAACGCCGTGCGCATGATACGCCACCCGCTTGCCGCGACAGAGCCAAATAAGCTGCTTGAGCCGGTCAAGGCCGCCGTGCTGAAGGCGTTCCCTAAAGTGCGCATGGCGCATGACCAGTTCGCAAGGATATACGATGCGGCGTTTGACTTTGCGGAGGATGAACCAAAACTCCCGCTTGAAACGGCATACGCCGTGGCAAAGCTTTGCCGCGACATGGGGGCGGAGGCCAAAGTGAGCAGCATACACGTCAACGCATGGTTCGGCGCGTATTCAAAGGCGGACATGGCGGCAATATATCTTAAAGACTATTGCCATGCGGACGACGCAGAGAGTGAAGCTATGTTCTTCGGCGATTCGCCCAATGATGAGCCCATGTTTGCGGCGTTCCCGCTGAGCTGCGGCGTGGCGAACATTGCACCGTTTGCGGACAGAATGGCGCATTTGCCCGCATATATACTGGATGGCGAGGGCGGCTACGGCTTTGCCGAAGCGGCGGATATAATATGCAAAAGCACACAATGCGGTTGATTTTATCAATGCTGATAGATTAAAATATATGTAAGCAAAACGGAGGTACACGCTTAGTTTATGGATTTCAAACCGATAGATATATCGATGAAGCAAATGGTTGAGCATTACACGGCAAAATGGAAGCTGGAATGCTCGGAATACACCTTTTCAAATCTGCTCATGTGGGGCTGCGGCGGGAACATAATGCTTGCGGAGGATAAGCAGGCGCTCTATATACTGCTGCATTGGGGCAATGAACGCTTCATGTTCGCCCCGCTTACGGTTGAGCCCGAGTCTGAGTATTATCAAACCGCGCTCGATAAGGCGGAGGAATACATGAGCACGCACGGCATAGATCCTATCTTCAAGGGCATATCCGGCCCCATAAAGGCTGCGTTTGAGCGCTGCACAGGCTATGAACTGATAGATGACCGCAACAACAGCGACTATGTTTACACAATGGAAAGCCTAAGAGACTTAGCCGGCAAAAAGCTGCACGCCAAGCGCAACCATATACACCAGTTCATGGCGCAGTACGGCGAACGGTACGAATACGTTAAAATAACCGGCGATATGATGGGCGAATGCGTTGACGTATACAACGAATGGCTCAGCGAAAAATCTCCCGACGAAACGGACAACATGGAGCTGTGCGCAATTAAAACGCTGCTCATGCACATGGACGTGCTGGGCATACGCGGCGGCGGCATAAGGATAGACGGCAAGCTTGCGGCGTTTACGCTGGGGCAGAAGATGGACGATAACATGGCCGTTGTGCACATTGAAAAGGCCGATAACGGGATAATGGGCCTTTACACGGTCATAAACAATCAATTTGTGCATCATGAATTGACGGACGTTAAGTTCATAAACCGCGAGGAGGACATGGGCATGGAAGGGCTTAGGAAGGCCAAGCTGTCCTATTATCCGGCATATATGATAGATAAGTTCGACGGGAGACCCATTTGATGGAACTGACTATAAGGCACATTGGTGCGGATGAATACGGCGAAGCAAAGCGAGTGTGGAACATATGCTTTCCGGAGGACGCCTCGGGCTACAGCGATTATTATTTTGCCCGCCGCACAAGGCCGGAATATGTGCTGGCGGCGTTTTACGAAGGCAAAATGATAGCCGCGCTGCACGCAATACCTTACCCAATAATGCTGGGCGGGGAAACGAAAAACTGCGTAATGATAGCGGGCGTTGCAACGCTGCCCGAATACAGGCACCATATGGCAGCGGCGCAGCTTATAACGGCCTGCCATGCGGAGCAGAAGCAGAAGGGTACCGCGGCGGCGATATTAAAGCCGGACGTGAATTTCTATGCGCAGTTTGGGTATATTCCCTTTGCGTGGCATGATGAATACCGCCTGCCGTGGATAGATGCCGGCATACCCGCGCCAATACACGAGACAACGGCGGAGGAGATGCTGAAGATATATTCCGCATTCAGCGCGGATTACATAGGCATGATGGCGCGCACGGAGCAGGACATGGAGATTTATCTTGAGGGAGCGCGCAGATTGGGAGAATACGCATATTCGGACGGCAAGGCGTATGCATTGCTTAACGAAACAGACTACGGCGCGGATATATACGAGCTTGCGGGCGCGGACACGGCGGGGTTTTTAAGCTCCCTTGCGGAGGAGTTCGGCGCGCTTACGTTCAGGCTGCCGCGGGACACAATACCAAGCCTTCCCGCCATGCGCACGGGGGAAATTATGTTTTCCATGATATGCCCGCTAAATGAAGATATATTACTTGAAAACACGGGCGCGCAAACCACCGAGGAGCTTGCATCGGGCGAATACGGGCGCGTATGCACGCTTGAATTCTGCTGAAGCGTTTGTGACTTTTTGGGGGAGTATGCAACGTTCTTCTTGACGCGGAGGGACTTTGTATTATATAGTAAAAGGGCGGCGGAACGCCCGCCGTTAGTTTATGGCAGCCAATGCGGCTGAATATGTTGAAAAAAGGAAGGTTTACAATTATGCCTCAAGGCGGAAGTGATTTTTTGTCCTCTCTCGGTTCGTTCTTCTCCGGAAGCGGTATGCTCATCATAATGATGATAGTGCTGCTGCTGGTTATGATCATACCCCAGCGCAAGCGCGATAAGAAAATAAAGGATATGCTGGCATCCATTAAGGTTGGCGATCGTGTGCGCACCATCGGCGGCATATACGGCACCGTTACCAACATTAAGGACGACATCATCACCATCTCCGTCGGTCCGGACAAGGCCCGCCTTGTTTTCGCCCGCGGCGCCATTGCCAACGTTGAAGATGTTGCCGTGGAAAACACCATGGAAGAATCCAACAGCAAATAAGCAACGCTTAATTTAAGCAAAAAAAGGGCTGCTCAGTGCAGCTCTTTTCCTTTTACCGAATCAAGATACTCGTTCAGCAATTCTTTAAGCTCATCAAGGCTGGTTATGCTATTTACCCGTCCGCGCAGCGCGGCGCTGCCGTGCATGCCGGAAAGGTACCACGATACATGCTTGCGCATTTCAACTATCGCGCGGTCTCCGCGGCTTTTTGTCAGCCGCTCGGCGTGGTCAATGGCGGCGGTAATGCGCATGGCGTATGAGGGTGCGTCATAGTGAATATTGGCGAGCGTTGCCTTTATTTCCCGGAAAATAAACGGGTTGCCTTCCGCCCCGCGGGCAACCATGACCCCGTCGCAGCCGGTTTGCTTTATCATGTCCAGTGCATTCTGGCCTGTGAATATATCTCCGTTGCCTATTACGGGAATTTTTACGGCGGCCTTTATTTTTGCAATTATGTCCCGGTCCGCCGTGCCGCTGTACATTTGCTCCCGCGTGCGGCCGTGTATTGTTATCATGGCTGCGCCGCTTTCTTCCGCCATGCGGGCGAAGCTGAGCGCGTTCACATGCTCCTCGTCCCAACCCTTGCGGAACTTTACCGTAACCGGCAATGCGCTTGCCTTTACCGCTGCTTCTATTATGCGGGCGGCGAGCGGCTCGCTCTTCATAAGGGCGCTGCCTTCCCCGTTTGAAACTATTTTGTGCGCGGGGCAGCCCATGTTTATGTCGATAAGCTTCAGCCCGCTCTGCGTTTCGCTCAGCATTTTTGCCGCGCGGGCTACCATTTCCGGCTCCACGCCGAAAAGCTGCACCCCGTAGCCGCCGCTTAGCTCCGGCGGGGAAGCGTCAAGCAGCGTGGCTGTGTTCTTGTTATTATAATGCAGTCCCTTCGCGCTTACCATTTCCGTATACGAAAAATCCGCGCCCATCTCCCGGCATATGCCGCGGAAGGCCGCGTCCGTAACGCCGGCCATGGGTGCAAGCAGCACGGGCGTATCCGTGCCGAAAAGCTTTTGCATGGCTTGGCTCATATTATTCCGCTTTGTCCTTCAAAAGGCTCATGTCAGGCGTGGGCTTGACTTCGGTTTCGGGGTCGCGCTGAAGAAGGGTTATGCTGTTTATGTACCAGCGGGATCCTTCGCGCTTGAACACCACCTGGTATTGCCCGGCTTCCCATTCCGGCAGCTCGGCAGGGGCTGCGCCCTCGGTATCATCGCTGGCGGCATTTATTGCGGCAAGGCGCGCATCAACGGTCATGTTCGCCCGCTTGCTCCACGGCAGCACGGATACGGCCTTAACGTCAATGCGGTAGTCATAGCTGGCCACGGTGAAGCCCGCGTATTTGCCGCTGTCAAGCTCGTGGTCGTTATTCAAATATTCTTCGCTGAAATACGGCGTAAGGTCGATGTCAACGCCGGTCTGGCCGTATTTCAATATGGCCTCGGCGCGCTTTTCCATGCCCTCCGTAACGAGTATATACAGGTTGCTTATGTGCAGCCCCTCTATAAATACGCCTAAGCACAGCGCAACTATCGCTGCCGTGATTATAAGCGTCCGCAAAACATACCATATGGAGCGTTTGGCTATGCCATAGCTGTTGCGGGCCATAAAGCGCCCTCCTTTTCAACTGATATACATAATAAATAATACCATAGTATAGGCCGCTATGCAAATGAACGCGCTGTGAATGTTTGTGTTGCCTTCTGCCGCAGTTCTGTTATAATATAAAATAGGTTTATAGGGGTATTACAAAACACGGGGAGAGAGACTATGGACGTATATTCTATCATTTCGCTTTTCGGCGGGCTTGCGCTGTTCCTGTACGGCATGCATACAATGAGCGCGGGGCTTGAAAAGCTTTCCGGCAGCAAGCTGCAATCAACATTGCAGAAAATGACCGCGCACACGTCCACAAGCCTTATTTTCGGCGCGGCGATAACAATAGCCATTCAATCGTCCTCGGCCCTTACGGTAATGCTTGTGGGCCTTGTGAACAGCGGCATAATGCAGCTTGAGCAGACGGTTAGCGTTATACTCGGCGGCAATATAGGCACTACCCTTACCGCATGGATACTTTCCCTTTCCGGCATCAGCGGAGACAGCATTTTTATAAACCTCCTTAAACCGGAAAACTTTTCCCCGATAGTGGCGCTTATAGGCGTAATAATGATAATGGCGTGCAATACGCAGAAAAAGAAGGACATAGGCGGCGTGTTCGTGGGCTTTGCCATATTGATGTACGGCATGACGCTTATGAGCGGCTCTGTTGCCCCGCTTGCGGATATGCCGGAGTTCACGGGGATACTGACCGCGTTCAACAATCCGTTCTTAGGCGTGCTTGTGGGCCTTGTTTTCACCGGAATAATACAGAGCAGCGCGGCAAGCGTTGGCATTTTGCAGGCGCTTTCCCTTACGGGCTGCATAACATACGGCATGGCAATACCGCTCGTGATGGGGCTTAACATTGGCACCTGCGCCACGGCCCTGCTTTCAAGCATAGGCACTACCAAGAACGCGCGCCGGGTCGCCATAGTGCACATTACCGGCAAAATAATAGGCACTGTATTCTGCATGATAGTGTTCTATGGGCTTAATGCAATAATAGGCTTCGGCTTTATCAATTCGCCGCTTTCCGCGCCGGAGGTTGCCCTTTGCCACACGGTTTTCAACATAATAACCACCATAATACTGCTGCCCGCGCGCAAGGTGCTCATAAAGATATCCCGCATAGTGGTTCGCGGCAATGACGCGGAGCAGAGCGAAGTATTCCTGGACGAAAGGCTGCTGCTGTCCCCCGGCCTTGCGGTGCACGAAAGCTATAATATGGCCGTGAAGATGAGCGACATTGCGCGTTCCTGCGTGCTGACGGCAATGGGACTTATGCTAAGCTATGATAACGATAAGGCTGCGGACGTAAAGACGGAGGAAACGGAGCTTGATATGTACGAGGACAAGCTGGGAAGCTTCCTTGTTAAGCTTTCCGCTTCAGCGTTGAGCGATAACGACAGCGCGGACGTATCAAAGCTTTTGCATAACATTGGCGATTTTGAGCGCATAGGCGACCACGCATTGAACATTCGCCAAAGCGCGAAGGAGATGCACGAAAAGGGACTTACATTCTCCGAACATGCTACGGAGGAAGTGAACCTGCTTTTCAGCGCGCTCAACGAAATACTAACCCTTGCCATGGATTCGTTTAAGGACGACGATTTGGACAAGGCCGCGCGGGTGGAGCCGCTGGAGCAGGTTATAGACGTGCTGATAGCGCAGATAAAGCGCAAACATATAGAGCGCCTGCAGGCGGGCCGCTGCACGATAGAGCTTGGATTTATACTGAACGATCTTTTGAATAACTGCGAGCGCATAAGCGACCACTGCTCAAACATTGCCGTATGCGTAACGGAAATAGACCGAGGCGAGTTCGATACGCACGAATATCTTAATACCGTTAAGAGCGGCAACGATGCCCGCTATAAGGCGGACTTTGCCGAATACGCCAAAAAGTACGAGCTGAAATACGCCCACCCATCGGTGCATAAGTAAAGAGTTGAAATAAGCCGACGGAGGGGTTGACGATAACAAGCGAAGCTTCTTTCTTTTTTCAACCCCTCCGGCTTTTGCTTCGCAAAACCCACAACGCTGGTTGGAATATGGTCGTCTTGCTACGCTGCCGCTTGCAATACTCCCTATTCCGCCCGATTCTCCCCTCGCTGCATCGCCCACTGGGCGCGCTCGGCTCGAATCCCCTTTCAGGGCAGGCTTATTGTGTCGAACTTGCACTGACCAAAAGGCTCCCCGGCCGGGGAGCTGGCAATACGCCGCAACTGTCTCTTATACACATCTGACGCTGCCGACGAT
>ENA-OYWS01000711-OYWS01000711.1-human-gut-metagenome-genome-assembly--contig:-NODE-711-length-14165-cov-6.912544_pt1 | contig 14165 bp, 8 predicted proteins | sample MGYA00244813_ERZ653402 | MGnify/ENA primary metagenome ERZ653402 (study PRJEB26926, sample SAMN06165021) | human gut metagenome | biome: ENVO:00009003; feature: ENVO:2100002; material: ENVO:00002003...
GAGATCATGCCTAGTCTCGTGGGCTCGGAGATGTGTATAAGAGACAGGTCGAGGTGTTGATGCTTGAGACAACCAGAGGCATGATGGACACAACCTCCACAGACAAAGGAAAACCTGGAAATCCGCCAGTAATTAATTCTATGAAGCGTCCAGGCACAAATAGCTCTAAATGGGAGGACGACCTTGACGAGGCTGTTGACGATTGCGATACAAGCGATTTTGGTTATTGCAATTAAACCCATCGATTTTTGTGGTGAACCCCAATTGGTGTTCCCATTCTATTTTGATTTTTCTATTAAACCTTTATTAATATGAATTTGTTATACACATTGGCGCTGACTTCCGTGTATATCTTCAACTCACTGGGACAGTACCTCTCGGTGGGCGCAGATGGCAAGCCAGCGATTTCAGACAAACCGGTTGCGATGGAGGTCTCTAAGGCAACAGAGACTCCATCTAATAAAGACGCCGGTCGCGTAAACTTTGGCGGCAAAGACATCAAGTGGATATTGAAGTCGTCTGCCAACGGCACTTACACATTGGGCTATCAGGATAGCAACGCCTACTCTACTGCCTTTGTCTACACACAGAATGGCACACTTGCCACTTCGTACGAGGAACCTGATGCGACTTTTGAGTCTGCACAGTGGAAGGTTTCTAAAGAGGCTCCTAAGCAGCAAGCAGTGACGCTCGACGAGGCGCAAAACTATGTGCGTCCTACATTCACCGGATCTTATGTAGACGTCACTTTGAAGCGCAAACTTAACACAAACGAATGGAACACGCTTTGTCTTCCCTTCCCTTTGTCGGCTGCACAGATTGCTAAACTTTGGGGCGCAGGTTCTAAGGTGGCTATACTCACCGGCGATTCTGAGACAAAACTCTTCTTCTCTACTTGCGACAACATTGAAGCAGGCAAGCCTTGCTTGTTAGATCCTAAAACTGTTAACGCTGATCACACTTATGAGATAAAAGGCATTGAGGTTTCTACATGGGAGAACAACAGCGAACGTCAGTATGTCGCAGGAAAGACAAGAATGGTAGGCTTCTTCTCGCCGACAATGGTAAAGGAAGGCTCTTACGTTTTTGGTGATGCTAACAAGATGTATCATCTCGTTTCAGACATGAAAGCAAACGGCTTCCGTTGCTATTTCGAAGATGTCGCAGGTGCAAGCCGTGTGCTCACTTGGGGCATCGACGACAACACAACGGGCATCGACGGCACTTTCGTAAAACCTGAGGCTCCGAAGGTTGGAAACATATACACCGTCAATGGTCAGCTCGTGCGCCGCAACTCTACTGCTGCAGGTCTGGCTCCGGGCGTATATATCATGAACGGCATTAAACTCATAGTTAAATAAAAATATACGACCCTATGAAGACATATATAAAACATCATTTTGCTGCGATAATAACGTTGCTCGTACTCGCTGCGACGCAAGCGTTCGCAGCGGAGACGAAGACTGACATCCCCACCGACTATACGCCAAACGGATCGTCGTTCTCTTATCAGACTGCGATAGACTTCCAGAAACAGACATTCAAGGCTGTGCTCGACCTTAGCTCTTGCCAAAGCACCACAACACACGAGAACGTGCTCTCTATCGGCAATGATTTGCAGGATGCAAAAGGATGGGGAGGCTCTGGCATCTACGTAATACACATGTTCTACACAAGCAGTGAGGATTCTTTGCAGATTAACTGCTTCAATGGAACAGCCCAATTAACTCATCGTAAAAGTTACTACGTTTCTAAAGAAGTTACTATCGAACTGAACTCGAACGGTCTGTATCTTAATAGTTCAAAGATTTGCGATGCGTCAAATATCAGCAATCTGCTTGGCCTTTCGTCTATTCTCTACGGTAGCACTCAGGGCAACACACGCTCATGGGCTACATACAAGTCTGTAAGCCTTGTGACAGAAGAAACCACTGGTGGAACCACGACCTTCTCTGCCCCAGTATACGGCTCTACATATTTTATTTGTCCAGCCGACTACCCGACAAGATGCTTCACTGTTACTACATCTGAGAATGATGAGCAGATTACAGTGACCACTAAATCGGACAGCAACACCGGACAGCAGTGGATAACAAAAAAGGGCAACTATTCTACTTCGTATCCTTGGCACATCGTAAACGTCATGTCTTCTAAAGCTCTCGACATGGCTGGTAACAACGACAAAGTAATGCCACTTCAGTGGACTTCAGAAAATGACTATTTGGGTGGACAAGCCAACGTAAACCAGGAATGGAAATTCTATGAGGTGGATGCTACAAATCATACATATAATATTTACGCTTATACACAAAACAAGACATACTACCTCACATATGACGGAACCAACGGCGGCAAGCTTGGTCGTACAACAGATTCATCAAGCGCTACAACCTTCGGCTTCATCAAATCTGACGCCTCTGGTGGCACAACTTCTGGTGGCGGCACTGGTGGCAGCACAACCTCTCCTAACGGTTCGTTTGATGTTAGCTGGATAAGCAACCAGAGCAAGGTGAGCGACCATAAGGAGGACGCACACGCTACATTCATACCTTACGCTTCTGTAGAGCAGATGAAGGCGGACGCTAAGCACTACGCAGAGCCGTGGCAGCAGCCCGACGAAACAAAGGCTGAATATATCAACCTCAACGGAACTTGGAAGTTCAAGTATGTTCCTGGTACATCATCTGGTCCTGGCTCAAGCGAGTTCTATGCAAGCAACTATGACGATAGCGGTTGGAAAAACATCCGCGTGCCGCTCTCTTGGGAAATGGCAAACTACGGCAAACCGGTATACACCAACGTAGGTTATCCGTTCCAAGACAAAGCTCCAAACGCAAACGTGGGTTGGGAGAAATATGGTGTTACCGACCACAACGCAACTGGCTTCTATCGCCGCACCATCACTATTCCTGAGAATTGGAAGGACAAGCGTGTGTTTGTACACTTCGACGGCGTATATAGCGCTGCCGTGGTATGGGTGAACGGCAAGTACGTAGGCTACTCGCAAGACTCTAACACCGACGCCGAGTTCGACATCACCGACTTCGTAACTACGGGCGACAACCAGCTCTCGGTACGTGTATATCGCTGGTGCGACGGTTCGTACCTCGAAGGTCAGGATATGTGGCACCTCTCTGGCATCCACCGCGACGTATATCTCGTGGCTACTCCGAAGGTGTTCGTGTCTGACCACTACATCTCATCGTCGCTCAACAGCGACTATACAAGCGGCAGCATGTCTGTAAAGCTGACTGTAGACAACCGCAACAACACTTCGGCAACAAAGACTCTGCAGGTGTCGTTGCTCGACCGCGACGGCAAACAGATTGCTACCGGAACAGAGACTTACAGCGGAACAGCAAAAGCTGAAAAGACCGTTACACTCAGCGGCCTCAGCAACCTGCATCCGTGGAGCGCAGAAGATCCGTATCTCTACACCGTCGTTGTAAGTCAGAAGGACGAGAACGGAGCTGAGGAGATGGCGTTCTCTACAAAGTATGGTTTCAAGACTGTAATAATAAGCGGTACACAACTGCTCGTAAACGGCAAGCGTATCTTCGTTAAGGGCGTGAACACTCAGGACACTCACCCTGAATATGGTCGTGCTATCGACATGGAGACAATGCTTAAGGACATCAAGATGATGAAGCAGGCTAACGTAAACACAATACGCACATCGCACTATCCGCGCCAGCCGAAGATGTACGCAATGATGGACGCATTTGGTATATATTGTGTGAACGAGGCAAACGTGGAATGCCACGGCAATCAGGGCTTGGCAAGCAACAGCGACTGGCAGACAGCCATCACCGACCGTGAGGTGCGCATGGTGAAGCGCGACCGCAACCACCCGAGCGTTCTCTTCTGGTCGTTGGGTAACGAGTGTGGCGCTGCAAGCGATTTCTCTTCTGCAAAAACAGAAATGAAGAAGTACGACAACAGCCGCCCTATCTTCTACTGCAACGAGGACAACAATGTCGACTATTCAGACCTCCACTCTAACATGTACCCGACTGTGTATCCGATTGGTGACAAGCAAGGAGCATCAAGCAAGTCGAATGGTTACAACGGCAAGCCTTACTTCATCTGCGAGTATGCTCATGCAATGGGTCAGGCTATTGGTAACTTGAAGGAATACTGGGATGTAATTGAAAGCAGCACCGGTATCATCGGTGGTTGTATCTGGGACTGGGTAGACCAGTCGATTTACGACCCGGAAAAGCTTGTTAAGGGCCAAAAGAAAAGCGAAAACGGCTTCAACTATTGGGTTTCTGGTTACGATTACAATTCCATCGCTGTGAACTGGAGTCCTGTAACCGGCTTCCAGGGCAACTTCCTCAACAACGGTATCATCACGCCAGACCGCACATGGACTGGCAAGCTCTCTGAGGTGAAGAAGGTATATCAGTATGTGAAATTCACTCAGCCTACTGCTGATTCGAAGTCTGTAAAGATTGAGAACAAGTATGCGTTTATGCCTATCTCGTCTGACAACTTCGAAATCGGCTATCGCGTGATGAAGGACGGATATTTGGTGGAGAACGGCAAGCTCGAAAGCTTCAACACAATCGACGCAGGTTCTTCGGCTAACGTAAAACTGCCTATCGAGACATCTGTATCCGACGACGCAGAGTATCTCGTAAACGTAGAGTTGCGCGTAAAGAAGCCTACAAAGGCTAACGTTGCCGACTGGACATCATGGGCAGAGGAAGGCTACAGCATCGCTGACGCTCAGTTCTCGCTCTCTGAGCAGGACACCTCTAACGGCACAGCTAAGGGCACTGACGGCACAATGGGATTCCCCGTGCTGCCAAGCTACACTTCGGCAGATGGTTCGTTGAGCGTAAGCGGCAATACCGTTTCTGGTACCGACAATAACGGCAAGGAGTATTCTATCGTATTCAACTCGTCAGGCAAGATGACCTCATGGACATACGACGACAAGAGCCTTATCGCTGCAGGTCCTGACTTCAACAGCTATCGCGATGTTGACAACGACCGCTGGATTAGCTCCTCATTCAGCAATTCATCAAGTCTCAGCGTCACAAGCGCACTTAGAAAGAGCGGCAATAATGCGACAATGTCTGTCAGCGGTTCGGCAACTGGATGCAGCTACACCACCGACTATACATTCTACCCAGACGGAACAGTAGACATGAAGGTGACATTCTCGCCAAGTCAATCACTCGCCCGCATCGGCTTGGGCATGCAGTTTGCCGCAGGTTTCGAGAACGTAGAGTTCTATGCTCGCGGTCCTCGCTCTAACTACAGCGACCGCAAGACGGGTTCTTACCTCGGACGCTTCACCACAACGGTTGACGACATGGTTGACGAGATGATTCACCCGCAGACTTTCGGTGACCACGAGGACTTGCGTGAGCTGATTCTCACTAACAAAACCGTAGGCGTGCAGCTCGGCGTAAAGGTGGGCGGACGCGCTTCATTCTCGCTCTCTCACTATGACGAGACACAATGGTGTAAAGGAACTAACACTATGTGGCAAACAAAGCTCCACTGGTACGACCTGACACGCGACTCGCAGGTTTACGCTCACTTCGACTATATGCAGCGCGGCTTGGGCAACAACTCTTGCGGTGGCGACCAAACCCTCTCCGACTATGTTTGCCCGTCATCGGACAGCTGCACATACACATTGCGCTTCAAGCCTCAGTCGGCAAAAAGCGTTAATGTGGTAGCAGAGTAAGTATCCTGAAACATATTTATATATAAAGACTCTCCCGATAGGTAGCAGGCGAATGCCTGAGCCTATCGGGAGAGTCTTTTTAAGTTTATATAACACTAATTCTGCGCCTCGTTTATCAGAAAACATGTATTTTCGCAGCGTTAACTTTTAAGCTACCAAAGTATGAAAACGACCGACTATCAACCTTTACTGGAACACATAAGAGAAGAGATTGAGATATACGCTAAAGAGGGCAAGCAGGCTGACTATATCCCGGCACTGGCGAATGTAGACCCTGACCAGTTCGGACTGTGCCTGCACATGCTCGACGGCAGGACATACAGCATCGGGGCTTCGGACGTGAAGTTCTCTATACAGAGTATCGCAAAGGTATTCTCGCTTGCCATCGCTCTGAGCATCTTAGGCAAGGATCTGTGGACGCGCATCGGAAAGGAGCCGTCGGGATCGGCGTTCAACTCGCTTGTGCAACTGGAGTACGAGCATGGCAAGCCGCGCAACCCGTTCATCAACGCTGGCGCATTGGTGACTGCCGACGTTATTCTCTCGCATCTGGAGAACCCGAAGGAGTTCTTCCTGCGCTTCGTGCGCACCATCGCCGGCAACGAGGACATCAACTTCTCGGAGGAGGTGGCGCAGTCGGAGCTGAACTGCAGCTATCTGAACGCTTCCATCGCCTATCTGCTGAAGCATCACGGCAATCTGCACAACGACGTGAACGATGTGCTGCAGTTCTACAGCACTATCTGCTCGCTGGAGATGAGCTGCGAGGACCTCTCGCATGCGTTCATGGCGTTCGCTCGCAGCAACGAACCTTTCTCGCATGCCGGCGTGAACCTGACTATCTCAAGAGTGAAGCGCATCAACGCCATCATGCAGACATGCGGCTTCTACGACGAGGCGGGCGATTTCGCCTTCCTCGTGGGGCTGCCTGGCAAGAGTGGCGTGGGCGGCGGCATCGTGGCGCTCTATCCGTCGCGCTACTCGATAGCGGTGTGGAGTCCGCGCTTAAACTCGAAGGGCAATTCTATCATGGGCATGAAGGCTCTGGAACTATTCACGTCAGAAACGGAGGAATCAATATTCTGATGAAACAAGCCGAAAATCGAAAGATTTTGACTAACTTTGCCAATCGGCAAAACGTGTATTAAAAGAGATAATGACAGAGAAGATTTATTATAAATTCATACAATTCGCCCTGGGCACGTACGAGGGAAAGGAGTTTCTGGACGGGTCGGCGCTGAACGGCTTCGACTGGCAGCGCTTCTACGACTTCGCCAAGAAACAAACGCTGGAAGGAATCATCATGGAGGGCATATCGCGACTGCCGAAGGCGGTAGCACCCAAGCAGAGTCTGCTTATGAACTGGTTCATGATGAGCCAGAATATAAGCCGCATGAACCTTATGCTCAATGAGGCTACGGTCGGCGTATATAATAGAGTGAAGGCGGCGGGCTACGACTGCTGCATTCTGAAGGGTCAGGCGAACGCGGCTATGTACGCCAACCCTGCGACGCGCACGCCTGGTGATGTGGATATGTGGGTGAATGCTTCACGCGAAGAGATAAGACAACTGGCGCAAACGCTGGCTAAGGAGAACGGACAAATCGACGAGGAGAGCTACAACCACATTGCGCTCACGACGAACGACATATCCGTAGAGCTGCACTATACGCCGGGCTTCATGGCTAACTTCACGTACAACCGCCGCTTGCAGCAGTGGTTCAGCGAGAGCATCTACACACAGTGCCGCAACATGATAGCACTGCCCGACGAGGCGGGCGAGGTGGCTGCGCCTACTGCCGACTTCAACGCTGTATACCAGCTATACCATCTCTACCACCATTACTTCTACGAGGGCGTGGGACTGAGACAAGTAGTGGACTATTACTACGTAATTTTGAATTTTGAATTAGGAGTTTTGAATTGTCGCTTACGCGATGAGGAGTTGAAGAATTGTGAATTGGAAACTCAAAACTCAAAATTGAATAATTCAAAATCGGCAAAGCCGACAATTCAAAATTCAAAACTCAAAACTCAAAATTCTCTGACTCGTCTCGGCTTATGGCACTTCGCCGGCGCAATGATGTACGTGCTGCACGAGGTGCTGGGCTTGCCAGAGGAGAAGATGATTGCGCCGATGGACAAGAAGCGCGGAGAGATGCTGCTCAACGACATCCTATGCGGCGGCAACTTCGGACATCACGACGAACGCCATGCCTGGGGCCGCGACACCTACGACGGCAACGGCTTCAAACATGGCGCTCTTGGACACAATCTGCTGCGACTGCACCGCGACCTGCGACTGCTAAAATACTATCCGTCGGAGGCGCTGAGCGAGCCGGTATTCAGACTGTGGCATTATTACTGGCGCTGGAAGATACACCAATTATAATGTAAGATGGCTGGAAGATAACCCACTTTTTAGAGTTATCTTCCAGCCTTTATTACTCTCACCATCAACCAATTACGCCATTTCTGGAAGATATGGCAGATTTTTTCACGTACTGGTTTATATATTAGACTCCTAAGGTCTAAACCTTAAAATAATCCTGCAACTCGACAACAGCCTCAGCATCGTGGTTGTCGAGGTCTTTTATTATCACGCCGTGCTCAAGCAGCGCGATGCGTGTAGATATCTCCGTGGTGTGCTGCAGGTTGTGGCTCGACACAATAACCGTTGCACCCGTCTCCTTATTGTATTCAACAAGAATCTTCTTCAGCATATTCTGGCTGCGCGGGTCGAGGAAGTTGAACGGTTCGTCGAGAATAACCAGTTCGGGACGGTTGAGCAGCGCCGCTATGATGCCCACCTTGTGGCGATTGCCCGCAGAGAAGTCGCGTATGTACTTCTTCTGGTTGAGTATCTCGCCGCCCATCAACGGCTCGAAGTAGGTAAGGCGTTCGGCAATCTGCTCCTTCGTCATGCCCGACACACGACCGATGAAGTCGAAATACTCCTCCGCCGTGAGGAAGTCGATGAGGAAACCGTCGTCGATGTACGCACCGGTATACGCTTTCCAGTCCTCGCTCAGCGCCGGATTGATAGGAGAGCCCCCTCCAACTCCCCCGTCGGGGGAGAGCTTGAGGCTGCTTGGAACAAGTTCAACGTCATCCGCAGACGGATGCATAGTAACAACACCCTCGTCCGCCTTCAGAAGGTCGAGCATAAGGCGAAAGAGTGTAGTCTTGCCGGCACCGTTGTTGCCCACAAGACCAAGAATATCACCGTTGTTGATGGTGAAACTTTTAATGTCCACGGCAGTGTTCGTGCCGAAGTGTTTCTCAAGATTACTGAGTTCTATTTTCATAAACTTCTAATTATTTACATTCTAACTCCTGCTTCAAGAACTTCGCCGTGTAGCTTTCCTTGCATTCAGCTACTTCCTCCGGTGTTCCCTTTGCGAGCAAGCGTCCGCCACCGCGTCCACCTTCAGGTCCCATGTCGATGATGTAGTCGGCGAGCTTTATCACATCGAGGTTATGCTCGATGATAATCACCGTGTTGCCACGGTCTACCAGTTTCTCTATCACCTCCATCAGAATCTTTATGTCCTCGAAGTGCAGACCCGTAGTCGGTTCGTCGAGAATATAGAGCGTCTTGCCGGTGTCGCGCTTGCTGAGTTCGGTAGACAGCTTCACACGCTGACACTCGCCACCCGAGAGTGTCGTCGAAGGCTGACCCAGCTTGATGTAGCCCAAGCCCACCTCCTTCACGGTTTTTAATTTCTGCAGAATGTTAGGCACATTCTCGAAGAACTCTACAGCTTGATTGAACGTCATATCGAGTACGTCGGCGATGCTCTTTCCCTTGTAGCGCACCTCAAGCGTCTCACGATTGTAGCGCTTGCCGTGACACTCCTCGCACGGCACGAGCACATCCGGCAGAAAGTTCATCTCGATAGTGCGATAGCCGCCGCCCTTGCATGTCTCGCAGCGTCCGCCCTTCACGTTGAACGAGAAGCGCCCTGGCTTGTAGCCGCGTATCTTCGCCTCGGGAAGGTTCACGAACATGGCGCGTATGTCGTTGAACACGCCTGTATATGTAGCCGGATTGGAGCGCGGCGTGCGACCAATCGGCGACTGGTCTACGTTCACCACCTTGTCTATATTATCTATGCCCTCGATGCTGTCGTAGGGCATCGGCTTCTTCAGCGAGCGGTAGAAGTGCTGCGAGAGAATAGGCTGCAACGTCTCGTTGATAAGCGTCGACTTGCCCGATCCGCTCACGCCCGTCACCACGATGAGCTTGCCTAATGGGAACTCTACGTCTACATTCTTCAGGTTGTTGCCCTTCGCACCGCGTATCACGATGCTCTTGCCGTTGCCCTCGCGTCGCTTGGCAGGTATCTCTATCTTACGCACTCCGTTAAGGTAGTCGGCGGTGATGGTGTGCTCCTTCAGCATCTGAGCGGGCGTTCCCTGGAACACCACCTCGCCACCACGAATGCCCGCCTTCGGACCAATGTCAACGATATAATCGGCATTGAGCATCATGTCGCGGTCGTGTTCTACCACAACCACGGTGTTGCCCATGTCGCGCAGCTCCTTCAGCGAGTGGATAAGACGGTCGTTGTCGCGCTGATGCAGACCGATGCTCGGCTCGTCGAGGATGTAGAGCACGTTGACGAGCTGCGAACCGATCTGAGTGGCAAGGCGAATGCGCTGGCTCTCGCCGCCGGAAAGCGTAGCCGACTGGCGTGAGAGCGACAGATAGTCGAGACCCACGTCGAGCAGGAAGTTGATACGTGTCTTTATCTCCTTCAATATCTCCGTAGCGATAGTCTTCTGACGAGAGTCGAGGTGGGCTTCTGCCTCGTCTATCCACTGCTTGAGCTGCTGAATGTCCATCGCAGACAACTCCGCAATGTTCTTGTCCCAGATGCGATACGACAGCGCTTCGCGGTTAAGGCGTGCGCCGTGACACTCAGGACACTCAGCCATAGCGAGGAACTGGTCAGCCCATTTCTGTCCGGCCTGCGAGTCGTCGTTCTCCATCACCGTACGCAGATACTTTATGACGCCGTCGAACGTGCAGAAGTAGTCGCTCGACGTGCGCACCACGTCCTTGCTGATGCGTATCGTTTCAAGCGAACCGTACAACACCTCGTTGAGCGTGTCCTCAGGTATCTCGCTCACCGGCGTCTTCAGCGTACATTCAGCCGCTTCGAGAATGGCACCAATCTGCCAGAATATCATTTGGTTCTTATACTTGCCCAGCGGAACAATGGCGCCCTCGTATATAGACAACGAGTCGTCGGGTATGACCTTCTTCATGTCAATCTCGTTGACATAGCCCAAGCCCTTGCACTTGCTGCAGGCGCCTTCGGGCGAGTTGAACGAGAACATGTTTGGTGCAGGGTCGCGATAAGAGATGCCCGACGTAGGGCACATCAGTCGCTTGGAGAAATTCTTTGCCACGCCCGTGTCCTTGTCGAGAATCATAATCTGTCCGTCGCCTTCGCACATTGCCGTAGCGACAGTCTTGCGCAGGCGGTCGTCAAATCCGTCGCGCATCTGCATCTTGTCTATCACCACCTCAATGTTATGGTTCTTGTAGCGGTCGGTCTTCATGCCGCTTCTTATCTCCGTAATCTCGCCGTCGATGCGCACGTATAGATAGCCCTTACGACGAAGTGTCTCAAAGAGTTCGCGGTAGTGGCCCTTGCGCTGCCTTACGAGTGCCGCGAGTATGTATATGCGCTTGCCGGCATAGTCGGAGTTGATCATCTCGATGATGCGCTCCTCGGTATACTTCACCATCTTCTCGCCCGTAACGTAGCTGTAAGCCGTTCCGGCGCGAGCATAGAGCAGACGCAGATAGTCGTATATCTCGGTCGTTGTGCCCACGGTAGAGCGTGGGTTCTTGTTTGTTGTCTTCTGTTCGATGGATATAACCGGACTCAAACCGGTTATGTTGTCGACATCGGGTCGCTCCATTCCGCCAAGGAAGTTGCGTGCGTATGCCGAGAACGTGTCGATGTATCGGCGCTGACCCTCGGCGTATATCGTGTCGAAGGCAAGCGACGACTTGCCCGATCCGCTCAGTCCGGTGATCACCGTGAGCGAGTCGCGTGGTATCTCCACGTCAATGTTCTTCAGGTTGTGGACGCGTGCGCCCCAAACGTTTATCTTTTCTCCCATAACGTTATTCCGTTGGATTCACCCCATTGCTTTCGGTATAGCCACGCAGCAGGTTCACATCCTTCTTGATGTTATACTTTCTTCCGTCGGCTCCCTTCGCCTTCACGAGCACGAAGTAGACGCCCTGCTTCACATCCTTGCCGTTGAACTTGCCGTCCCATCCGCCCGCAGGGTCGTGCCATTCGTATATCTTCTGTCCCCAGCGGTTGAAGATGTAGGCGTAGAACTCCACGATGCTCTGGTAGTTGTTCTTGGCACGATAGATGTCGTTGATGCCGTCGCCGTTGGGCGAGAAGGCGTTGGGCATCTCGAGCTTGCTCTCCGATATCTGTATGGTTATCGGCTGGGCGTCCTGCCAGTAGTCCTTGGTGTAGGCTACGGTGTCGTTGCCGTTGATGAAGGTGGCGTAGAGCACGATGCGGTGCGAACCCGCCTCGGTGAACGTGTACTCGGTCTCTTCTTCGTAGCGCACGAGGTAGGGCTGTGTCTCGCCCTCCTTGGTGAAACGCCACTCGTAGTGGGGCGTGTACATGCCTACGTTTTCGGCATTGGCGTGGAACACCACGGTGAGCGGAGCCGAACCGGAATAGCTCGTGCCGGTCTCCTCGCCTTCGTCGGTGGTGAACGTAGCTTGCGGGTCGATTGTCGGCACCTCGTCGGCGTATGCCTGCAGCGTGGTGCAGAGAACCAACAATAAAAGTGTTCTGATGTATCTCATTATCTACTCGTTTACTTATCGTCTTGTTTACTTGTCTACTCGTTTACTTGTAATGCAAAGTTAGTTATTATCTCGCACACAGCAAAACGCTGCTACCTATTTATAACGTTATTTATGAACAAAGATTTTTGCAAACAATATATTTTGTGTACTTTTGCAATGTTAATTTTAATAGAATGATAGAAATGAGACGTAGCATTAGAATTCTTTTCTTGTTTTGCGCCATGCTGCTGGCATCGTCGGTGGCAGCGCAGACGCCGAAGTGGCAGGACTTGTATAAGGTAAAGAAGAAAGACACGATATATGGCATCGCCCAGAAGTTCGGCATCACCATCGACGAGCTGATGCAGGCAAACCCCGACATGCAGAAGAACGACTATGTGCTGAATAAGGGCGAGCAGTTGCTCATTCCGTTCCCGAAGCAGGTGCAGACCACTGCTGCAACAACAGCGCCGAAGGCTTCTGCAACACAGCAGCGTGCGGCTAACACGGTGAACGTGGGCGTGATGCTGCCGCTGCACAACGTGGACGGCGACGGACAGCGCATGATAGAATACTACCGTGGCGTGCTCATGGCGTGCGACAGTCTGCGCAACCAGGGCATCAACACCAACATCTTCGCTTGGAACCTGCATAAGGATGCCAGCGTAGCGCAGGTGCTTGCCAACGCCAACGCCAAGAACTGCGACCTTATCTTCGGTCCGCTCTACACCAAGCAGGTGAAGCCGATAGGCGACTTCTGCCGCAAGAACGGCATACGTCTCGTCATCCCGTTCTCTATCAACGGTGGCGACGTGGAGACCAACGACCATATCTTCCAGGTTTATCAGAGTCGTGTGCTCACTGCCGAACTGTCTGTGAACGCGTTCATGGACCGCTTCAAGGATGCGCATCCGGTGTTTGTCGACTGCAACGACACGACAAGCGACAAGGGTGTGTTCACAGCCGCCCTACGCCGCCGTCTTGAGGCTGAGGGCATTGCGTACAACATAACCAACCTGAAGTCGTCGGAGCCGATGTTCGCCAAGGCGTTCAGCGCAAAGAAGCGCAACGTGGTGATTCTGAACACGGGTCGTTCGCCGCAACTTAACTCTACGCTTGCGAAGCTGAACACGCTGCGTGCTTCTTACCCGAACATACAGATTGCGATGTACGGCTACAACGAATGGCTGATGTACAAGCGCGTATACCAGGACTACTATTTCAAGTACGAGGCATACATCCCGACGGCTTACGTCTACAACGAGTCGGCGCCGGCTACAGCAAGTCTGGAGCGCCACTATCGCCAGTGGTTCAAGTCGGATATGCGTTTGGCTCTGCCGCGCTTCGCACTCACGGGCTACGACCAGGCGCAGTTCTTCATACGCGGCATAAACAAGTACGGCAAGCAGTTCAACGGCACTCCGCAGCAGAATACCTACAAGCCGCTGCAGACTCCGCTGAAGTTCAAGCGCGTGACGAACGGCGGCATGCAGAACAACTGCTTCGTGCTGCTCCACTACAAGCCGACACGCACGATAGAAACAATTACGTATTAAAAGCCCCTCCCAACCCCTGTCTCTTATACACATCTCCGAGCCCACGAGACTAGGCATGATCTCG
>ENA-OYWS01000714-OYWS01000714.1-human-gut-metagenome-genome-assembly--contig:-NODE-714-length-14137-cov-40.176040_pt1 | contig 14137 bp, 11 predicted proteins | sample MGYA00244813_ERZ653402 | MGnify/ENA primary metagenome ERZ653402 (study PRJEB26926, sample SAMN06165021) | human gut metagenome | biome: ENVO:00009003; feature: ENVO:2100002; material: ENVO:00002003...
TGCCTTAGAGCGAAGCTTCTCTAACTCCAAAGCCTTGCGGAGACGCTTAATCTCTGCATCTTTCTCTTTCAACTGTTCATTTGTTGTCTTTGCCATATCGTCACGGTTTTGGTCTTCTGGCGGCAAAGATAACAAATCTTTTTCATTTAAGAACTTATCCATCCAAGAAAATAGCACTGTACGACTGCTTATATAGTATTTCTTGATGATTTCTTCTGCTGGGAGCCCACTCTCCATATACTCTCGAACTATCATGATACGATCATCATCTGTAAAAGAGTAGCTATTCAACTCTACCTCACGGGTCTCAAACCAACCTGTGTCCTCATTATACACACGTTCAATTCTTGTCTTACGTTTCATTGTCACTTCTGTTTGTTCCTAAGTGACAACCTTTTTCAGGGAAGTACAGTTGCATGATGATGGCGGTTTCCTTGGCGTCGAAATAGGAATTTTCGCCACGCTCCAAAGCTTGCATCGCCTGCGCATAAAGCTGCTCATAGTTCAGTTTGCCACTCACATCGATAGGTCCCGTCAGTTCTACTCCCAGGAAACGGCGGTTGCCGGATGGGTCGGAAAGAATATCGGTCATGTTGCTCGTGGCGATGAAGGAGGCTAGACGAGGAAATTCCTGTACATGACTTCCGTATGGCGGCTTGATTTTCACCGTTGGCAACTGCAGCAGATTCTTCAGAAATCCCTGCTGCACCTGTGGCGAAATCTGATTGAACTCATCGAGATTGATGAGCAGAAATTGTGACATTGCCTGCAATACCTGACGCTTTTCTGAGAGAATCATATTGTCGCTGAAGCCCCACGATAATTCGGTAGGGATGAGACGGCGGCAGAAGGTGCTCTTGTTGTAACCTTGCTTGGAAATGAGCAGCGGCATGGTACTGTTGCCATATTGACGGCGATACATGCCGCGCCACTGGTCAACCATTCCCAGAAACCAGGTGTAAAACCAGTCTTCCCAATGAGGATTGTTGGTGGGTACGGTTCGTGCCAGGGCACGGATGCGGTCCTTGCCGTCCCATTTTCCCAGACAGTCATAGAGATAGGACTCTATTGGGCTGTAGTTTCTGATGCGGTCTGACTCTAGAAAATTCCTTACATCCTTGATGCTTACGTGGATGTCAGCTATCTGAACATCCAGCGTCATGCTTTTCTGCACGCGGGCATCCACCGGTCTGAAATCGCCAACCCATGAATTGTTCGGGCGGTATTCGGTATATTTCATCACGGTATTGTAACGGAACTGGTACCGGCTCTCCAGGTATCTGATCATCTGCAGAATTTCGGCACGGCCTTTTCTGCCTGAGGCTGATTTCTCCGTCTTCCTGTCTTTGGAATGGGTATCGTAAGCGGTGCCCACTATCTGGCGGAGTTTCTCTTCTGTCACATGTCCCCAGTTGTTGCGGCGGATATGGATGAAAGCTTCTTCTTCACTGAGGCCCATGTTGCAGAGCTTGATGGCGATGGCTGAGAAACCGGCAAGGAACCGGTCTTCATCGTTCTGCCATGAGATGTTGGCTTTTTTCATCTCTTCCTTCGTCTCTTCTGCTGCCTTGCGGTAAAGAAACTCATAGTCATCGTATGTCTTCAGATCGTCTACATTTTTAGGGGCTGAGGCAACCTTCTTCATATTTTGGGAGATGCGCATCGCCACAGCCTTGCTGTTATAATAAGGAGAGTCATCAAGCGTAAGCATGAAGTTGGATGCCAATGATGGTTTTTCGGGTTTGATGGCTGCCTGTACCTGCGACTGGTAGAGCGTCTTTACCTGTTCGTAGGCAGACTGGTAGAGTAAGTCGGCGTCGGCTTCTTTTGTCGGGATTTTTCCTTCTTCGTTGCAGATGCTTACGAGCACGATGAGGCTTCTGCCGTCGGCTCCTTCGAAGGCAGCGAAGGTCATCGGTAGCAGACTGACCGTCTTCTTGACGGCATCTTTTTCCTGGTCCGACATGAGGTTGATGAAGTGGAGCATCACCAGCCCGTTTGATTTCTGGAAGACGAGATTGCCGCTTTCATCCTTGTTGAATTCTGCGGCTGGATAAACGTGCTGCCATTCCTTGATGCCTTTGTAGTACTGGTAGTCGGCCTCCATGAGCGGCACACTCATTCTGAAATTGGTGACACTCAGCTTGGCATCATCTTTAGCGATGCGCTCCAGAAACCGTTCTACGGTTTTCGAACTGGCCATCAACTTGTTCTGCTTGTTGATTCTTGTAATAGTAAACTTCATATTTCTGTTAATTTATTGATAGGGTGATACTTAGAATTGCTGATGGTTTTGCCCAGCTTTGCCCGAAGCGTTGGGCAAATGTGCCCAGCTACGCCGGTCATTCGTGACCATCGTGTCGGTCATCCGTGCTCAATTGAAGCAATAGCTCCATGAGTTGTAAACATCTCCTTTAGCGAAGTAGAGTCTGACTAAATCTGCTTGTGTCATTGGTTTTTGGGTTAAATGTGTATAAAGTGGTTTCACAGGAGTCGTAAGCTTCTAGGTGGAATCGGCAGGAATTTTTCCTGTTGGTTGCAAAAATACAAAAAAATGTTCGAAACCGCAAGCCTTTTCCTCCACTTTTTTAATGTTTTTCTGCGAAAACAATAAGTATTCCTCTGCTTTTTCGCTGAGATTCCCCGTTTTTCGCCCGAGTGTGGCAATAGGTGGCAATAGGTGATAATAGAAAAAGCCCTTATTGCAACGCTTAAATAGCTAAAAAACAATTGGTTAACTTGAAGTGTGGCAATAGTGGCAATAGTTTTAGAAAAACGTTTCCTGTAATATAATGAAGCAAGATGCACTTTCCCTTTATCCCTTATACTTATTTTCATTCGGAAAAGACAAAAAAGTATAAATAGTGAATCATATAAATGGTCAAGTGAAATATTATCATTATCTTTGTAACTAAAATAATAGGTAACAAAACTATGACGCCAGAAGAAAAAGCAAGAGTCAAAATAGACCAATGGTTTGCTGATGCAGGATGGAAGGTTGTCAATCGGGATGAATACGAGCCTACCATCTCAGCCGTAGCTATTCGTGAGGGATTGCTTAAAGGCAATCTTGAAGCAGATTATTTCCTGTTTATCAATGGGAAAGCTGTCGGTGTGCTCGAAGCTAAACGAGAGGAAATTAATATTTCTTCCAATATTGTGAGTGAACAGGCTATCACATATGCAAAGAGTGTACCTGACTGTTATCAAGCCTGGCAAAAACCTTTGCCTTTCCTTTTTAAATCAAATGGCAAGGAAATAGAGTTTTTTGATTATAGACATCGTGAAACTTCAGAATGGGAAACTATCAGCCGCATTCTTACTCCTAAGGAAATAGTAAAGATGTTAGGTATAGACGACCCTTTTGCCGGACTTCCTACATTGAATAAGAAAGGTCTGCGAGAATGCCAATATGAGGCAGTCACGGAATTGGAGAAGAGCTTCCGTATAGGGCAAAATCGTGCATTGATGGTTCTAGCTACTGGTGCCGGCAAAACATATACGGCATGTCTCACGGCCTATCGCATGCTTAGCTATACTCCTATGCGTCGTGTTCTGTTTCTTGTTGACCGCAATAACCTCGGAAAACAGGCAGAAACAGAGTTTGGCACATTCCGCCTTACGGAAACTGGTGATGCCTTCAATACTATCTATGCAGTCAACAGGTTGAAGTCGGCTGAAGTACCAACAGACAGCAATGTGGTTATCTGTACCATACAAAGATTATTCTCACTCTTAAAAGGAGAAGAGATTACGGATACAGATGATGACGATGAAGATACAGCTGATGGTGAAGTAACATTACCAGACAACCCAAACTTACCACACGATTTCTTCGACCTTATCATTATAGATGAGTGTCATCGTTCTATTTATGGCAACTGGCGCAAGGTGCTGGAATACTTTGATACTGCTCGTCTTATAGGTCTTACTGCGACACCAATTCCTGAAACGATGGCATTCTTCAACAACAACCGTGTTGTAAACTATACACTTGAGCAGTCAATCATAGATGGTGTCAACGTCGATAGCCGTATCTACCGAATCAGAACAAAGGTAACTGAAGAAGGTGGAGCTATCATGCAAGGCCAGAAAACCAAAGTTGAGACTCGATACACTGGTGAAGTTAAAACCGTAAGCACAAAGGAAACGAAGACTTATACGAAAGAAGAGTTAAATCGAAGCATCATCAACCCTGCCCAGATAAAACTTATTCTTTCCACTTATCGTGATGCTGTCTATACAGAAATGTTCAATGACCCTCAAAGAGAGCCAAACATGGACTATCTACCCAAGACCCTCATCTTTGCGCTCAACGAGAACCATGCAACAAATATCGTTCAAATTGCTAAAGAAGTTTTTGGGCGAACGGATGACCGCTTTGTTCAGAAGATAACCTATTCAGCAGGAGATAGCAATGAACTGATACGCCAGTTTCGTAACGACAAGGACTTTCGCATTGCCGTAACCTGTACTCTTGTGGCAACAGGAACAGATGTAAAGCCTCTGGAAGTCGTGATGTTTATGCGTGATGTGGCTTCAGCTCCCCTCTATACACAGATGAAAGGTCGTGGAGTCCGGACAATAGGTGACGAACAGCTGCGCAACGTGACACCTAATGCAATAAGCAAAGACTGTTTCTTCCTTGTTGATGCAGTAGGAGTAACCGAACATGAGCATATCATACCAGGTCAGTATGAAGGTCCAGAGACAGAGACCATCACATTAAAAGAACTATTGGAACGTATCGCTCATGGAAATCTGCCAGACAATTACCTCAAGCGGCTTGCTGCCACATTATCCAGACTTTACAATAAGGCAGATAATGCACAGCGACAGGAATTTGTCCGCATCGCTCATGATGACATGCTGGAAATTGCTCAACGCATCTATAATGCTCTCGATCCTGAGCACCAGCCACAATTGCCACCATACGTAGATATCAATGAACCTAACAATGAACGTAAGGGTTTGGTATCTCCGATAGCTAATCATGCCAATGTCCGTAAGTACATACTGATTCTTGCAGCTGGTTTTGTCAACACACTGATGCCTGGAGAAGATACGCTCATATCCAAAGGTTTCTCTATAGAAGAGGCTCAAAGTACCACAGATGCATTTGAACAATATTGCTGCGACCACTGTGATGACATAGAAGCTTTACGCATTCTATATAATAACGAGGGCGAACCTATCACCTATTCCATGCTGAAAGACTTGGAAAACAAGTTGAAGATGGAGAACAACCGCTTTGCACAAAAGCTCTTATGGAATTCATACGCCATCGTATATGGTGATAAAGTACGCCGCACGACCAGGAAGGAAGAATCGGAGGCTCTTACCAACATCATCCAACTGGTACGCTTCGCTTACCATCAGACCGAAAAACTGGAAAGTGCCTATCCTACGGCTCGAAGTATGTTTAATCTTTGGTATGGTCGAAAACAGATGGATATAACAGCGAAGCAGAAAGATTTGATAGGCAAGATAGTGGAATACATCGCAGCCAATGGAGCCTGCAACGTGCGAGAGATAAGGAAGAACGATGTCACCCATGCAGCCCAATTGATTGCAGCTTTCGGAAACATGAAGAAAGCTGACGAGGCTTTGGATTCCGTATATAAATTTATAGTATTAAGAACAACTGCATAGTATATAGATATGGCTAAAAATATAACAACTGAGCAAACGCTCACAAAAAAGGTATGGAATCTTGCTACGACATTAGCAGGAGTCGGAGTAGGATTTACAGATTACATCACACAACTCACCTATCTTCTTTTCTTAAAGATGGATGACGAGAATATGGAACTCTTTGGAGAGGATTCATCCATACCTGTTGGGTATAGATGGAAAGACTTGACAGGCTTGGATGGCTATGATCTCGTAAAGCAATATGAGAGTACACTCAAACTATTAAGTCAACAAGATGACCTCATCGGCACCATCTATACCAAAGCACAAAACAAGATTGACAAACCTGTCTATCTTAAGAAGGTAATCACTATGATAGATGAAGAGCAATGGCTCATCATGGATGGTGATGTAAAAGGTGCTATATATGAAAGCATCTTGGAGAAAAATGGTCAAGATAAAAAAAGTGGTGCTGGTCAGTACTTTACCCCACGTCCACTGATTAAAGCTATGGTTGACTGCTTGCAACCCCAAATTGGTGAGACTGTATGCGACCCCGCCTGTGGTACTGGTGGCTTCTTGCTTGCTGCCTACGATTACATGAAGGAACAAAGCCAGAATCGTGATAAATTGGACTTTTTGAACAACAAAGCGTTACATGGCAATGACATCACCCCACTTGTGGTTACACTTGCCTCCATGAACCTTTATCTTCATGGTATAGGCACAGACCACAGCCCTATCGTATGCGAGGACTCTTTGGAGAAAGAACCTTCCACCTTAGTGGATGTCATCCTTGCCAACCCTCCATTTGGCACACGCCCTGCCGGTTCTGTTGAAATCAATCGTCCAGACTTCTATGTTGAAACCAAGAACAACCAGCTCAACTTCCTTCAGCATATGATGCTGATGCTCAAAACTGGCGGACGTGCAGCAGTAGTCCTGCCAGACAATGTACTTTTTGAAGGCAACGCAGGAGAGACCATTCGCAAGAAACTCTTATCAGATTTCAATCTCCATACCATTCTCCGTTTACCTACAGGTATTTTCTATGCACAGGGAGTAAAGGCAAACGTACTATTCTTTACCAAGGGACAGCCAACTAAGAATATTTGGTTCTACGACTATCGCACTGGTGTAAAACACACCTTGGCTACGAACAAGTTAGAGCGTCACCACCTCGATGACTTTGTAACCTGCTATCATGCTGAGGACATCAATGCCCGCAAAGAGACATATGATGCAGACAAGAACCCATCTGGCAGATGGCGCAAGTATAGCATTGATGAAATCATGGCTCGTGACAAGACAAGTCTTGATATCACTTGGATAAAACAGGGTAATGATACTGAAGATTTACCATTGAGCCAATTGATGTCAAACATCAAGGAACAGAGCATGAATATCAGCAAGGCCGTAAGCGAGTTGGAGAAATTATTGAGTGGAATAAAGGAGGTATAAAATGGACAAAAGTTTGATAAACACTAACATCGAACAGCAGTTTACTGAAGTCGTAAATCTGATAGTTCAGCATCGAAGTAAAGCATCTATGGCTGTCAATAAGGAGATGCTGCTCACAGCGTGGCATGTAGGTGCCTATGTTTCCAAGAAGTTAAAAAGTGAGGAATGGGGAAGCAAGGTTATTTCCCAACTATCTGAATATATCCGTTCTCAACATCCTGAGATAAAAGGATATAGTAGAAGAAACATATATAATATGGTGATGTTCTATGATGAATATTCTACGGAAACTTTCACTACGATAGTAAATAAGTATCTTGATGCTGAATTTGTGCAGCCAATGGCTGCACAAATTGAAGTAAAACAATTAGTATCGAAAAGTAAGGCAATACAATCAAAAAATGGTGCTACTGCATTTGTGCAGCCAGTGGCTGCACAAATGCCTAAAATTTTGGAGTTGACAACGTTCACTAACCATATAGAAATACTATGTCGTTGTAAGCGTTATGAACAGCGGTTATTCTATATTCTTTATGCACATAAAGAAAAACTAGGAAAAAGAGAGATGCAGCGCTGTATTGACAATGATACTTTTTCCAATCTTCTCGGAAATAAAAGTAATATGTCGAAGGGATTATTAGAGCAATATCCTGATGCTCCTATTATGTTTAAAGACACTGTGTTTTTAGATTTTCTTGGGTTGCCAAAGAAATACAATGAAAGCAAATTAAAGAATGGATTAATAGAGCATATGAAGCAATTTATTCTCGAATTAGGTAAAGATTTCATCTTTATGGACCAAGAGTATCCGCTCACCGTTGGTGCATCTACCTATAAGGCAGACTTGCTGTTTTTTCATCGCGGTCTCCAGGCACTTGTAGCGGTGGAATTGAAGAAAACCAAATTCCATCCTCGAGATCTTGGTCAATTAGAGTTTTACCTTGAAGCTCTTGACCGTGATGTGAAACGTTCCAACGAGAACCCTTCTATAGGCATCATTTTATGTCCTGATGTGGACAAGGTTGTTGTTGAATATGCTATGAGTCGCAGCATGAGTCCTACGATGGTGGCGGAATATAAGCGTATCTTAATTCCGCAAGAAAAAATGCAACAACAATTAAGGGAATTCTGTCAGTTCTTCTCAAAAGAAGATAAATCTTAAAATTAATAGACGAATTAATAATGGACACAAAAGCATTAAGACAAAAGATACTCGACCTTGCTATTCACGGCAAACTCGTTCCACAAGATCCCAACGATGAGCCAGCATCGGTGCTGCTCGAACGTATCCGTGCTGAAAAGGAAAGACTCATCAAAGAGGGAAAGATTAAGAAGGGAAAGAAGTCTGCAAAGACTTCTGATAAGCCGCATTATCCGTTTGAACTGCCGAAGGGATGGGTGTGGACGACGGTTGGTGAAATTACTAATTATGGCGATAGTGTCAATGTCCAAGTAGAAGACATTGACAATTCTGATTGGGTGTTGGAATTGGAAGATATAGAAAAAGACACAGCCAAGATTATACAACATCTCAACAAAAATGAACGTAAGATAAATGGAACTCGCCATAAATTTCAAAAAGGTCAAATCCTTTATTCAAAGCTTCGCACATATCTAAACAAAGTATTAGTTGCACCTAATGACGGATTCTGTACAACAGAAATAATGGCATTTGGAAGCTATGGAATATTGTCGAATAATTACATCTGCTATGTACTTCGTTCACTTTATTTCCTTGACTATACCTTGCAATGTGGTTATGGAGTAAAAATGCCAAGACTAAGTATCACGGATGCTTGCAATGGCTTGATTCCCTTGCCTCCTCTTGCAGAACAGGAACGAATAGTAAACGAGATTCAACGACTATTCTCAATAATTGATATTGTTGAAAATGGAAAGGATGGTTTGCAAACTGCTATTCAACAAGCGAAAAACAAAATCCTCGACCACGCCATTCACGGCAAACTTGTACCGCAAGACCCGAATGATGAGCCTGCCAGCGAACTGCTCAAACGCATCAATCCAAAGGCTGAAATCACTTGTGATAACCCCCAATATGGCAAGCTGCTGAAGGGATGGTGTGAAACGACATTGAAATCGTTGGCAAAAGAAGTATTTGCAGGAGGAGACAAGCCAACAGAATTTACCAAGGAAAAAACGAATGGAAACACCATTCCCATATATTCCAATGGTGTTGAAAAAGACGGATTGTATGGATATACAAATGTCGCAAGGGTAATAGAACCATGTTTGACTGTGTCGGCAAGGGGAACAATAGGCTTTACATGCATAAGGAATATTCCATTTGTACCGATTGTGAGACTTATAACAATAGTTCCGAACCCGGCGTTTGACTTAAAATATATGAAATTTTGTTTGGATTGCTTACTAATATGGTCAGAGGGGTCAAGTATACCACAATTGACGGTTCCAACAATAAAAAAAATACAACTGCCATTGCCGCCATTACAAGAACAACATCGCATTGTCGCCAAGATTGAAGAGCTATTCGCTCAACTTGACAAGATAGAAGTATCTTTGTAACCCCTTGATTTAGCCATCGCAAGTCATAGTCTTGCGGTGGCTAAATAATATAGATACGATTACCAAGTAACTACCTTGTCCACTATCTTCTGCTGTTCGCTTGCTGTGCGACGCAGATAGATGCGTGTTGTTTCGATGCTCTCATGCCCCATGAGGTCGGCAAGGAGGGCGATGTCGTTGAAGCGGTCAAGGAAGTTCTTGGCGAAACGGTGACGGAAGGAGTGTGGATAAACCACATTACGGTTAAGACCGTACTTTTCGGCAAAGTACTTCAGTTGGATAGCTATGCCACGAGTGGAAAGGCGGTTGCCTAAACGATTGGTGAACAGATAACCAGAGGTGATGTTTTGTCCTGTTAGCCATCTTTGGGCTTCAGTGCATAGCTTCTTCGGAATGTAAAGGCGGCGCATTTTACCTCCTTTGCTATACAAGTCAAGATAGCCAACCGCTACATGCTCAGCTTTGATTTGAAGCAGCTCGCTGACACGTGCACCAGTGGCAGCCATAAACCAAACGATGAAATACCATTCATCATAACCGTCTGCCTTTAACTTGGCTTTCAGGAACTTGTAATCGGCATCGCTGATGACGTTCTCCAAGAAGTTCTTTTGTTGCGCCTTTACAAACTTCATCTTTAGCTTCTCTTGTTTGCTAAACTCCAAATACTTATTCATTGCTTGCAAACGCAAGTTCACTGTCTGTGGCTTGAAATTCTCCATGAGATAACCCTTATAAGCCAACAGATTCTTCTTGTTCACTTCCTTGTAATTATCAAGGAAATACTTCATCGTCCATAGGTACGATGTTACCGTGTTCTTTGCCAAGTTTGCCTTGACCAAATACTTTTCAAATTGTGTTACCATATTGTTTTGTATTAAAATGAATGGTAACAATATAAGATGCGTGTCAAGAATGGGAAATCCCCATTGTAAGCCTTTATGCTTGCAATGAGGATTCAATCTTGTCAAGTTGAGAGAATAATTCTTCAATCTTTGCAACTATTCGCTGTTGCTCTGCAAGAGGAGGAATAGGCAATATCAGATTTCCTATTGCGGTTTTTGTAAGACTTGGCAATGCAGAACTTTTATCAAGTTTACTAAAGTCAAAATACAAACAAAAACTATAGAAGTATTTATCTTCTAAAATTTGATTGTTTGCTTTCATGCCAAATGCAGTATCAACATTCCAGAAATTCTCTTCAACAAAAATAGGATGATTTATAGTACCTTTTCTTCCGATAATGGTAGAACCAGCCAAGCATGTATATTCCATAGCCTTTCCGATAATACCTCCACTACCATAAATTGGATATTTACCAGTTGGTGATTCTACATTTTTCTGAGATTTACCATTAACAATATCTACAACAGAAGAAATCTTACATAAGCACCATCCCTTCGGCAGCTTGCCATATTGGGGGTTATCACAAGTGATTTCTGCCTTTGGATTGATGCGTTTGAGCAGCTCGGTGGCAGGCTCGTCATTCGGGTCTTGCGGTACAAGTTTGCCGTGAATGGCGAGATCGAGGATTTTTCTCTTTGCTTGTTTGATAGCTGTTTGTAATTCATTTCTGTTATTATTGATTCCATCTATTAGCTTAAGTGTTCTTTCTATTTCACTGACAATTCTTATTTGCTCATTGATTGGTGGCAAAGCTATAGGGGTCGTGCTTGCAGTTTCAATTGACAATTTAGGCTGGGCAACTTGATGAAATTTTGATGTAAAATGTTCTTGTGCAGTTGAAGAAAGAAGTGCATACAATAAGTATTCTTTCACACAACTAATATTTGTAAGCTTTGCTGCGTTTTCTGTTAAATTCATACCGCTAACTTCTTTGGGAATAATACCGACAGAACCAATAGTACCTGCAATTGTTAGGTACAAATCATTCGAATCTATTGTATAATTCTTAATCTGTTCAAAAACATCATCATCAATGTATTTCAAGTCTGTCAACATGATAGAACATTCTTTCATGTCTGTTACACGAAGATAAACATGCTTTGTCTTGCTCTTGGAAAAAGTAAATCCCCTTGGAATTCTTTTTCCGCCTTTAATATAACATAGTTCTTCCAACCTGCACCACATCCATCCCTTCGGCAGTTCAAACGGATAATGCGGCTTATCAGAAGGTAAAAGTAGTTGCAGTCATATTCTTTTCTTTTACTAATAAATGTTATATTCCCGGAATTACTTCCCATAAAGGTTTGTTAAGTTTGAAATTTACAGTACTTTTGCAGTAAGTATCTGATTAAAGATTAAAAGTGAAATTTAAAATAAGGTATAGATTATGCAATACAAGAATATCATATTCGATTTAGGTAATGTCCTGGTGAAGCTCAATCCGGAAGGATGCATCGGGGCTTTCAAGGCGATAGGACTGGGGGAATAGGCTAATCCGAATCCTCAGAGTGAGGGGATGAAGCTGATGAGTAAACTGGGTGTTGGAATGATTACCACCGAAGCATTCTGTGATGCATCCATACCTTCCAGAACGCGAAGTTCGATGATTGGCTTTCACTTCGATTCTGACGGAAATGTCAGAATCGAAGCTTTTATTAAAAGGCATCAGAATGATTTGTCAAATGGTGTCAGGCAGGCATAGAGCGGAACGTTGATCATCCAGTCTTGATCCTTATAGGGAAGCATGGAGTAGCGAAGTCCCTTTAGTTGCGGATTGTTGGTGATGAATGTTCTGAGAGATTTCGCCTTAACGTTCACCTCTGCCTTTACTTCTATCGGTATAACCCTGTCGTGCCATTGGGTCAGGAAATCAATCTCTATTGTGGAGTTATCCACAGCATGATAGTATAATGGAATATCCTGGCTTTTCAGCTGGGTGAAGACATATAGTTCTGTAAAGGCACCTTTATATTCAGAGAAAATGCCATCGCCCACCAGCATCGATTCTGCTGAAGTCTCTGCCATCGCTCCCATCAGTCCCACATCGAGCATGAAGAGTTTGAAGGCGTTCAGGTCTTCATAGAATTTGAAAGGGAGGCGTGGGGTATTGACTCTCTGAACCTTATATGCCAGTCCTGCATCTATCAGCCATTGGATGGCCAGTTCGAAATCTGCGGCTCTGGCACTTTTCTTCACGGCTCCATAGATGAACTTCTTGTTCTCTTTGGCAAGTTGGGCAGGGATACTGTCCCACACCATATTAATGCGAGGCACTTCTCTATCTGGTGCGTGCTTCGAGAAATCTCGGCGATAGTCTTGTATAATCTGCTTTTGGATGGAACGGACTTCCTGTAGTCCCTTCTGCTCTACATGGGCGAGTACGGCGGCTGGCATTCCTCCTACATAATAATATTGTCGCAGCAGGCTGATCAATTCTGTTTCCAGTAAATTGATGACGTTCCAATTTCCTTCTTTCAAGATGCTTGCCAGTTTCGCTTTTCCCATAGCATCGAGGAATTCGATGAAGTTCATCGGGTAGAGGCGCAGCTCTTCTACTTTTCCTACTGGATATGATACCCCGCTATGGAGTGATATTCCCAGTAGGGATCCTGCCACGATGATATGAATATCAGGAGCATCCTCGCAAAAGAACTTTAAAGTTTCTAATGCTTTAGGACAATCTTGTATCTCATCGAGTACCATAAGTGTATCGTTGGGGGTAATATCTACCTGGCTGATGGCGGAGAGTGCCATCAGTATATCAGCTGTTGTGCCGGCTTTTTCAAACACTTCTGCTGCCTTCTGATTTCTGTCGAGACTGAAGAATGCAAGTTTTTTATATTCTCTTTTTCCAAATTCTTGCAGGATATAGGTCTTGCCTACTTGTCTTGCTCCGTTGAGAATCAGAGGTTTATGGTTTTGCTTGTTCTTCCATTCTACGAGTTTGTTATAGATGCTTCTTTCCATGATTTACACTTTTTCTAACGAATAATCGTATGAATTCCGCATTTTTTCTGACGAATAATCGTATGAACTTCACACTTTTTCTGACGAATAGCGGAGCAAAGATACACTTTTTCTAACGAATAGCCAAGGAAAAGGCCGACTTTTTCTCTTTTTCCTTTAAAACTTAATATTTGTTATACATTGAGGTTTATTCGCTTTTTCCAATAAAATGTTATACCTTTGTGGGCTCATAATAACTAACAAATAATATCAAAATGAATTTTTACAAGACATTAGGACTGAAAAACAGTCGTATTGACGTGGCTGATGCCTTGAGAGGATTGGCCGTAGCAGGTATTATTCTCTATCACTCTGTGGAGCATTTCAATATGTACGATGGAAGCATAGCGCATGCTTATACGCTGGGGTGTGATGATTGGATGGCAGGTAGATGCATCGTCGTTGGGAGAGGTGTATGGAAATATGTATCATGGTCATCAGCACGGCACCTTCCTGGAGAATGCCTACAGTAACCTGCGATACGGACAGGTGGCTACCTATTACTGGTGCCTGATGAAGGGAAGACATACGCAGACTATCTGCCTCTTCATACTCGGAATGCTGGTGGGTAGAAAGCGTTGGTTCTACA